>Ga0209345_10005395_pt1 | contig 11880 bp, 9 predicted proteins | sample Cruoilmetagenom7_FD_187294 | JGI IMG/M metagenome (GOLD analysis project Ga0209345, IMG submission 187294) | Oil polluted marine microbial communities from Coal Oil Point, Santa Barbara, California, USA - Sample 7 (SPAdes) (version 2) | ecosystem: Environmental > Aquatic > Marine > Oil seeps ...
GTCCTGCTTTGATCACTGCCTCCCCGTAGGATTCTAATGATTCTCCCTTTATGGGGCTATTGGCAGAAAAAGCCCGGCGTCCCAACCGTTCAGCAGCATTTTTATCACGGTCAGTAGTAGTTGGGGAGGTAAAAAACAAAGTATCTGAAAAGATGCCGGCTAGAAGAATACCTGCAATCTTAGCAGGGGCACTCAAACCAGCTTCCAAGATACGTTCTGCGATAATTGTGCTGGTGCTACCTACAACGTCAGTGGTAAATCGGATCGGTGCTCGTGTAAATGGGTTGCCAAGCCGATGGTGATCAATGATCTCCAACAATTCCGCTTCTTCCAGCGCTCCGACAGCCTGTTCTTTTTCATTATGATCCACAAGGACAACCTGCACACGGGGAGGATTGAGGATGTCCCGCTGTCGGGATAGTCCTACATATAACCCATCATCATCCACCACTATGAAATAATTCCTCTCCTGCCTGAGGATCCTATTCACCGAATCCCGGATACGACTGCCCGCTTTGAATTGAGGGACACCAGTATCGGCGGCTTCATGGCAGGGCATCTCCAGTAATTCTGCGATACGCATATCCTGGCCATCTGGATGGGGAACAACCAGTTCGGATAAGAATGAAAACAGGGTAATCCCGGTGATCAAGCCATAAGGAGTTCCATCTTCATTCACAATTGCAGCAACACCCCCCGTCCGGCTGGCGATTTCCCAGGCATTCCTGAGCGGCTCGTCTGGTAAGGTAGTATCCATACGCCGGGCAACAGCTTCAAATCTGGGGGAGACATCCGTTAATAAACAGGGAGCTTCTAAATCCAACCGATCCAGCACCCAGGTTGTCTGGGGATTGGTCGTACCGGCTCTGGCAGGAACGGCATTGATCCCGTCCCGCTCCCGAAGCAACCAAGCATATCCAATTGCAGAAGCGATTGAATCGGTATCTGGATTAACGTGTCCAATCACGTAGGTAATCATTTCCATAGTCAAAACCAACCCATATTTCTAAAAAAGAGGCCCTTCTGCCCCTTATTTTCAACTGGTTGATAACTACTAAATTATAACAGATTGGCACCCCTCACGCCTTCCGCCAGATGTTTTTTATTATTGAAAATGCCCAGGACAACTCGCTCCTGGGCATTCATACTTTCCTGTCCGGCAGGATTATTTTCCTCGTAATTCCTTCCAGATCCTTTCCGGAGTCACCGGATTATCAAGGACATTTGCACCGCAGGCGTTAAATACAGCATTCCCAACTGCCGGAGCGACTCCATCCATAGGTATCTCAGCTACAGCCTTTGCTCCGAAGGGGTGGGAAGGTTCATAAGTTTCTATAAAAATTGTATCCAGGATCGGCATTTCATGCGCTTCAAAGATATGGTAATCCCTGAAATCCTTTTCGCGAGCCCTGCCCTTCTCGTCATAGATCATCTCCTCTGAAACGGCGTAGCCAAGGGCCTGGGTCATTCCACCTTCGATCTGGCCAGATGCAGTCACCGGATTTATGATCACCCCTCCATCCACAGCCATCACCAGGTGATCCACACCAACCTGTCCGGTTTCGATATCCACGGTCACTTCAGCGAACTGGGCCGCAAATGGTGGAGGAGAAACAGGGGACATGTAGGATCCCACGGCCATGATCTGTTCCTGATTGGCATGATGGAGTGAATGAAGGGCTACGTCTGCCAGGGAAACTGCATGCCCATCAGGCGCAATTGCACAGCAGTCAGCCAATTCTATCTCGCTGGCCTTGAATCTTATCCCTTCCAGGCGGGATTCCAGAACCATCACAGCTCTTTCCCTGATCTTGTCAGCCACTTTATTCGCCGCATCAACAACCGCAGCTCCGGATATATAGGTAGTGCTGGAAGCGTAAGCACCCTTGTCAAAAGGTGTAAAATCCGTATCTGAGGAGTAAACGATAATGTCATCCAGATGCACTCCCAGAATCTCGGCGGCCATTTGAGCCAGAACGGTATCCGATCCTGTTCCAAGATCCGTTGCGCCTACGAGTAAGTTGAAGGAACCATCATCGTTGAGTTTTAAGCTTGCCCCTCCCATATCCAGGTAAGGGATTGCCGTTCCCTGCATGACCAGCGCAACCCCTAGCCCCTTTTTCAGGTAAGGTTTTCCTGGTACATTTTTCCAATCTTTATCTGCCAGTTTTTTATCCCAACCAATGGCTTCTTTGCCCTTGGCAACACATTCCGCGAGACCATTGGTCTGGATCATCTCCGGGACCGGCTCTCTACCCTCGCTCCAGGCAACACTGAAGGGATGGATCTCTCCTGCTTGTAAAGAATTCTTCAAGCGGAACTCCAGCGGATCCAATTCCATTTCATGGGCGATAAATTCCATATGGCGTTCAACAGGCCAATATCCCTGGGGCACACCATAACCGCGGTAAGCTCCCGAAGGCGGAGTGTTGGTATAGACAATATCAGCATAAAAGCGAATATTGGGAGATTCGCGGAATTTACCATCTCCCACATATAGAGCCATTGCTTTGGTCGTATTACCGGTCACCGTTAATGCGTGAGCGCCGTTGGCACCAGTATCACTCAAGGCATACATGGCATTGGCAGTCATCGTTCCATCTTTCTTCACCCCGGTTTTCAGTTTAATTCGCATGGGGTGACGTGAGCGGGAAGCGATAAATTCTTCTTCCCGGGTGTATACATACTGGACTGGCTGTCCAGTGACGATAGTAAGGTGAGCTGCGACGTCCTCAATCAACATCTCTTGTTTGCCGCCAAAAGCTCCTCCGACACGGGGTTTAATGACACGGATCCGTTTTACTGGCAGATCCAGAACTGGCGCGATCATCCTGCGGACATGGAAGGGGACCTGGGTGCTGGTCCTAATAACAAGGCGGTCATCCTCATCCCAGTAAGTCACCACAGCATGTGGTTCAATATGGGCCTGCTGAACCTTTGGAACCTCATATTCTGCCTCGAAGATCTCGTCTGCCTCTTTAAACCCTTCCTCAATATCACCAATATCGATTCGAATCTCTGCAGCCAGATTTTTCAAAGGATCAGAATCCGCGAAATTGACATAATCAGCCTGATCGTGAATTATCGGTGCACCAGGCTTCATGGATTCACGGGTATCCAGGATCGCATCCAGGATCTCGTATTCTACTTCGATCGACTCGACTGCCTTTTGGGCAATCTCTTCAGATTCGGCCGCGACAAATGCTACCCGATCTCCTACAAAACGGACCTTATTATCAAGGGAGTAGCAATCCAGTGGACCTGGAATCGGATCGGATTGACCCGCAGTGGAATACGGCACTCGGGGCAGATCCTTGTGGGTTAATACGCATCGCACTCCAGGAATTTCCAGGGCTTTGTCCTTGTTAATCGATTTAATTCTGGCATGAGCATGGGGGCTGAAGAGCACTTTGGCATATAACATATCCCTGCGCTCAAAATCAGCAGCAAAAGCAGGTTTTCCCTGCACAAGTTTTACTGCGTCCACTTTTTCTTTGGGTTTTCCAACCTGGCGCCAGGTGTCTGGGCTGTTGCTCACTTTCAATTCAGTTATCACCCTTTCTGCAGTTAGCATCGAACCATCAACCTCGATCGTCCGGGTGGGTGGAATGGAATCATAAATATCTGTGCCCATCCATTCCGGCGGGACCTGAATTGGATCTTCTATAGGAATTACTTCCTCTCCCCGCAGCCGGGAGGCTGCCCGGAGAACAGCTTCAACTGGTTTCAGATAACCGGTACAGCGGCATAGAACACCCGAGAGGGCATCTCTGACCTGCTCTTCGGTTGGATCCAGTTCCCGACTTAACAGCTCTTTAGCTGCCAGGATCTGAGCTGGTGTGCAGTAACCACATTGGATAGCGCCAGTTTTGACAAATTCCTGCTGCAAAATGTGAAGGCCTTTACCTTCTTTCCATCCCTGCTTGGGATGTTCACCTAACATTTCTATAGTCTCAATATCATGTCCATCAGCCTGCGCTGCCAGCATTAAATAGGCATTGACGGGTTTTCCGTCGAGTAGAATCGTGTCCGCGCCGGATTTTCCGTGTTCATCACCAAATTTTACGCTTCTGTAACCCAATCTCCGCAGCACATAATATAACCTTTCTCCAGGATGAATATTAAGCTGGTAGGTCTGATTATTTATGGTAAGTTCGATATCGATCATGATGATTAATCCTTAACCGTTCTCAGTTATCTCTTCTAAACAACGCTTGACAAGAACACTTGCTGTATCTGTCCGATAGGCGGCGCTGGCCCATTGATCATCCGCATCTGAATATGCATCTTTAGCAGCTTCTATTGCTCCATCGGCTTCCGGACCGTCCAGGACCATAACAGGTTGATCGCCATACCCGATCAATACAACCCGAGTCCTACCTGATGGCCATTGAGCAACAGCGGCGCCAACAATAGGCAAATCAGCTGGAGACCTAGCAACGTATTGATAAGAACTCTGGACGTCCGATGGAATACTGATCTCTGTGATCACCCCATCAGCCAACTTCTCTTGCCGAACTGGCAGGAAATCCCCCAACCTGATCTTTTCAATATCAGTCTTAGCTCTACGGATAACTAGTTCCACATCAAGGGCTAAAAATACTCCTCCTACTGCAGAACGCCCATTAGCAGCAACCAGGGATCCAGCCAGGGTTGCAACCTGACGTCGGTTGTAGGTTTCCTGGTGTTTTATTCCCTTCTTCAGGGCTGCTGGAATTAAGTCTGAATCAAGCAGAGCTTGGAGAGTAGCTGCCGCACCGACCTGAATGTTCTTTCCCTTGCTCATAATTGCAGTCATACCCAATTTCTGCAGATCAGCAACCGCAATTGGTTCTTTGATAATCTCATTTATGTATAAACCGCCTCCCAGCACGATCGTTCGGGGAGATTTTCTAGAAACCAGAGCTAATAAGTCTTCAATGCTATCGGGGCGATGGTATTCAGTGATCATAATCAATTTCCTCATGCAAATAGCCCTGGAAAAATAGATCAACTTCAGAGAGAAATATCTCTCCAGGGCAAGTGTAAATCCGGTTAGTTATTTTGTGGCAAAAGTATCCACCAGCAGTTTTACTTCTCCTCCAACGGGATACAAAATAGGTACTGTACATCCTTCTGCCCGATACTGGTCCACTTTCTCACGCGCAACATCAGGTGTTCCTGAAGCGGTAATGCGATGGATCAATTCATCGGTAACAAGGTGCTTGGCAGCCTGGATCTGCTCGTGAGTTGCCGGCCAGCCCAGGATCGACTGGATCTCTGCTACAACATCATTCGAGACCCCGGAAGCAATGGCAATATGAGGCTGCTGTGCCAGGTACTGGGTTAGCAACTGTCGGGTGGAATCCATTGCGGCATCGTAATCTTCTGAAACTGAACAAACCACCAGCTGGGGACGATCGATATCATCGATCGTTTTCCCGGCTTTCTTGGCACCAATTTTAATATTTTCGATGGCCATTTTATTATATTCCACTGGAACACAATAATTCATGACCACGCCGTCGCAGATCTCTCCAGCGAGCTGAAGCATCTTTGGACCGGTCGCGCCGATCATGATCGGCACATTGCGGGGATTGGTATTGCCGTGAACAACATCCAGTTCAATGCCCTGAACATGTACAAATTCTCCATCAAAGGTCACATTTTCCATGTTCAATAGTCGGCGCATGACTTCAACGGTTTCTCGCATAGCTGTCAGCGGTTTGCGGCGATTGATTCCAACATTTTCAGCCAAGGGGTCCCACCAGGCGCCAATACCACAGATCATTCGGTCAGGCGCAAGGTCATCCAGGGTCAGGAAGGTTGAGGCCAGCAAACCGATATTGCGGGTCCAATTATTGATCACTCCTGATCCAACCTTGATCCTCTCTGTAACGGCCGCATAAGCTGCCATGGGAACGATAGCATCTCTTACAAGGCGGGATTCAGCCTGCCAGACAGCGTCAAAACCTTTTTCCTCGGCATAACGGACATACTCAAGACCTTCCCTAAGATCGTGGGCATCCTGTAAATATAGTGCAGCAGGTTTAGTCATAATTTTCCTCCATCGCTAATAAAATTAGTTTACCATTATTCGTTTTTTCTCAATTCTGCTTCGATCAGCGCCAGGTCTTCAGGTTCATCAAGATCCAATTCCAGAGATGCCAGGTCACAGATCTCCAGGCGCGCTCCTGCTTCCTTGGCTGCTTTACTGTGTTTCTTGAACGATCCTCTGCCATACTTAAATTCAATCAGATCCGGTGGACTGATAAACAAGGCATTGGTGCCTTCCTTCTTTCTATCAGGTGCGATCACCACGACAGGCGGGTTTTTCCGATGAACTAGAATTTTCCGGATATCCTCGGCATCCAGGCGAGGCAGATCAGCCGGGATGATCAAAATTCCGCAGGTTCCGTAGGATCTGGCAATTTCTACAGCCCGGGTCAATGCCGTATTCAGACCTGGACTGCCATATTCCTGAACTGTCCTTGCTCCCAAATCACGGGCCAAGGCCAGCGCTTCAGTATCCCTACTTATTACCAGAACATTCTCTATCTCATCTATCGTAGACAGGACCTGAATCGTATGTTCCAGCAAGTACTGATTCAAATCTGCCCTTTCTTCAGCAGAAATCACCTTTGACAGGCGAGATTTCCCCCTGCGAAGCGGCTTAACAGGTACGATAGCCCATAAAGCCATCCTTAAACCTCCTTGATCAATTGATTGCCGAATATCACTACTTCACCAGCCAGGCGGATGCGATCTTGCCGATTCTTCATCCAGGTATCAGCTTGCAGAATCCAGATCTGCCCATCAAAACTGGATACGATATCCTTGATCAAAGCCTGGTCTTTCTGATCAAGGATAAAACCAGTGATCAGGTCACCATACCCCTCTGCAACTGATAGGGCAGAAGGCTGGAGGCCCATTTCCTCGTACATCTTTGCTGCCGGACCTTTAACTGCTTCACCACCTATGATCGGTGAAACTGCCAGAATGATCTTTCTTTTTAATGCTTCCATTATTCCCGGAACTGATAATATCGGGGCAATGCTTACCCAGGGATTTGAAGGACAGATCACTATCAGATCAGCCTTTTCGATCTCGGATAAGACACCCGGAGCAGGTTTGGCGGTCTCAGCATCCTGGAAAACAAATCCACTGACCTCAGGTTTCGTACCCAGTTTAACAAAATACTCCTGGAAAGGCAGTAAACCCTGATCTGATTTCACTAATGTTGGAACCAAATCATCGGTCATTGGCAGAACTCGGGCAGAGATTCCCCAGGTTTCACAAAAATCGCTAGTGATAACTGAGAGAGGTTCTCCTTCATTCAATCGTCGAGTACGCTCCAGATGAGTGGCCAGGTCCCTGTTTCCCAGGGAAAACCAATCCGGACCACCCAGTTTTTTAATCAAATCCATTGTTTCCCACTGTTCAGATCCTCTGCCCCACACGGTCTCGGGGTTTTCCTTCCCCGCCAGGTTATAGCAAACTGTATCCAGATCAGGGGAGATATTTAAACCAAAATGTGTAAAATCATCGCCAGTATTGACGATCACAGTCAGTTCCACTTTAGGGATCAACCTGTAGATCCCATCCGCTAATTTTGCACCGCCAACTCCACCAGCCAGAGCTACTATTTTCATTAAAAGTTCACCTTAATTGCCATACAAACTTCATTATAAACAATATCATCAGCGAAATAAATCACTCTCTAAATCTCGCGGAAGTTCCGTAAAGGAACCTTCCTGAAGCGGATAAGGGAAACCGCGCCCATGGACAGCAGGAAGACCCTCATCAGCCTGACCCATCATTAATGAGGCAGCAGCAGCAAGCTCATCGACCGCGGAAATTTGGGTTGCTTTCAGTTCATAACCATACAAATCTGGATCTCCCCGTAAATCCACAATTCCTGGAAGGCCAGAAAATCCAATCGAAATCCCGACAGTTCCTTTGCGCCAGGCTCGACCGTGGGAATCTATGATCAGTACTCCGATCCTCTGCCCAGTGGCTTTTTCCAAAACCTGGCGGATTTCCAGGGCAGATCGGTCCGGATCTTTCGGGAGAAGTAATACGCTTTCAGCTCCTGAACCCTCATCCTGTTTTATATTAGAACGATCAATTCCGGCATTGGCGCATACAAATCCAAGTTTGTGCTCCACCACGATCAAACCTGGCCTATAGCGCAGGATCTTTTTGCTTTCCTTGAGGATCAACTCCACAATCCGGGGATCCTTATCTGTTTTTTCCGCCAGTTCTTGCGCCTCTGCTGAGACTTGCACGGATTGCAGATCTACCCTGCGCCCTTCTGCTTTTGAGATCACTTTTTGGGCGATCACCAGCACGTCACCATCCTGGATGTTGATTTGATTGACCTTAAGGGTGGCAAGAATGATATCGGCCAGGTTATCCCCATTTTGGATCATGGGGAAATTTGCCAGTGTGGTCAAAATCAGGGCACTGCCCGTTTTTAAAGTCAAAGGACTCCTCAGGAACCTACTATCTTGATGCTGGCGTGTTTGATATCATTGAATTTGTTCAAATAAACCAGCACTGCTGTAATCCCTTCCAGAGTGATGGCAATATCAAGATCGCCTACATAAAAGGCGTTCATGCCTGCTTCCCGGATCAATTCACTGACCTGATCGGCATCATCTCTGTTATCCGCACAGACCAACACATCGCTATTCAGATCTTTTTCCAGATTTTTTAGGGCACTGGCTGGGATATTCTGGAAAGCAGCCACAACCCTGACCCCTTCCCCAAGCAGGTCCTGGGCTAATCGCGCTGCAGATGGAGGAGCTGGTGGCTTGGGATTTGGAAACTTGATCCTTGCTGTAGCGTCGACCAGTATCTTTCCTTGCAAATCATCTTTTAATCCCTTTATTGCTGCCTCGTGGGCCGTGGCTACCACGGTAAGCACATTGATATCCGCCTCCCGCGCTGCAGCTCCATTTTCCATACCGCGTACCAAATCTTTTCCAAGGATCTCGTTGATCTCATTTGTTACTTTTAAAGCTTTATCCTCCTGCCGGGAACCAATAATGACATCATAGCCATTCGAAGCCCAGCGCAGCGCCAGACCGGTCCCTTCATGTCCTGTTCCTCCCAGAATGGCAATTGTTGGTTTTTCAGACATTCACACCTCTTTGATTATTTCCTTCTAGATGATATATCCTCAGGAATACTTTCCCACATAACCTTCATATCGCTTCCAGATCTCAGGCGCAATAGCCCGGGATTCAGCGGCGATTTTCTCTTCATCTAATGTCAGCAGTTCTTTATCCTTCATCAGGAATTTGCCATCCACCATGGTGGAAGTGATCATGCTTTCCTGGAATCCAAAGACGATCTGCCAGGGCAAATTGCCCGTGTTCAATGGTGTGAAGGGGTGGACGTCGACAAAGATCAAATCTGCGGCGGCGCCTGCCTGGATAACACCCAGAGTAGTATCAGGCAGATAAAGGTTCGCCAGGGCAGCGTTGTTGTAGATACCCATCTGGACGATATCCATCGCGCTCATCTTGCGGGGATCCAGGCGGTGAATCTTGTGCAGGAAATAAGCGGTTTTCCATTCTTCCCACATGGCATGATAAAAACCATCTGTACCAATTCCTACTTTGATGCCAAGCCGAAGGAAGTGTTCAATCTCTGCAACTCCGACAGCATTATTCATATTGGAGCGAGGTTGGTGGGTCAGCCAGGTTCCACTCTCTGCCAGCTGAACCGCTTCAGCCTGGTCGATATGGACACCATGGGCGACGATGGTCCTCGGGCCCAGAATCCCAAATTTCTTGAGCCTATCGACTACACGCAGCCCACTTCTCTTCAAACTGTCGTATTCGTCTGCCTGATGTTCACCAACATGTACGTGGAAACCAGCATTGTCGCCAATCGCATCCCGGCATGCTTCCAAGGTATCATCGTTTACTGTCAAGCTGGCGTGAAGTCCAAAAGCAGCGCCCAAAGTATCGATCCCGGCGGCTTTTTTGATAAAGCGAGCGTTTTCCTCAATACCTTTCTTTGCACCTTCCGGGCCATTTCTATCCGTGACTTCGTAACACAATACACCGCGCAATCCTGCTTCCAGCAGCACGTCAGCGATCACATCCAGCGACCCATCTATATAGTTTGGAGAAGCATGGTGGTCAAATAAGGTTGTGGTGCCATTTTTGATGGCATCAATAGCAAATACCAGGGCAGAATAACGAACTCCATCCTGATCGAGTGCCATATCCAGCGGCCACCAAAGTTTTTCCAGAATCTCGGGAAAATCCTTGGGGGCATCACCAGGGATACCCATCCCTCGGGCATAAGCGCCATAAAAATGAGTATGGGCACAGATATTTCCGGGCATAACATACTGACCACGGGCATCGACAACTTCCTCATCCGGATTATTACTTACAAGATCAGAACCGATCTCTTTGATTTTCCCATCCTGGATCAACAGCTGGCTGTCTTCCAGAATCTGATTCTCTTCTTCCCAAGTAATCAATTTTCCATTTTTGATGATCATCTACATCTCCTTCTGATTAAACTGACCGATTTAATTCCATTGATAATTGATGACAAAATTTTCCTGGTCACTATTTTCCATCGCTCCCTGAACAGAGTCCCTCACCCATTGAATAGCATCCATCCCTTCCAATTCCATTATCTCTTTAGCAAGGCAAGCCAGGAAAGTACCTGTTCTCCCGATCCCCGCCAGGCAGTGAATAACAACATTCTTTCCGCTTTCGGCCGCTGATACAACAGTCTCAAGGCCACCACTCCAACTTTCCAGATCAACCGGAATTCCGAAATCTGGCACAGGGATATGCAGGGATTTCATACCATGGGAACGATAAAAAGCTGGCAGGTCTTTCCCAGCATAAACCAGATACTCTTGCTGTTCTGTTAAGATCACTACCAGTTCTATCCCTTGGTCCAGGAAGGAAGGCCAAACACCAACTTTATCAAAGCGGCTGAACGGCATTGGGCTGCGGATTATTTTCCCTGGCAGTGAATAAGGCAGTTCTATCAACATATTTTCCAGTGCTTAAATAAAAAATTCACAGGAAACTATCCTGTGAAACATTTGTACAAGGCATTTTGGTGATGTGTAGAGCGAATAAAATGGTTAACAATAAAAAAGTCTCTTCTTTTCATGGGATCGGCGACTCTAGCTCGAAAGGACGGTAGCACTTTTCGCCAGGATGTCCCTGGCGCCGCCGGGGTTAATCCATAACCACCAACGACCATCGATCCACGTTTCTAGAATTGTACCATGAGCTCAGCAAGGAAAGAATAGGCAAATAATCCTATCCTATCCTATCCTTGCCATTTCTCCCTAAAGATTATGCCTTCTTTTTGATCTCCCCTGCCAGCCAATCCTGATCGATCGGAATTGTATGGAAGCGGACACCACAAGCATTGTAAACCGCATTAACAATTGCAGGAGGAACCGGCATAGTCGAAATCTCTCCCACTCCTTTTCCTCCGTAGGGGCCATCCGTTGTGGGATCCTCAACGATAATCGCTTTAATATCATCCGGAACATGGTGGATGGAAGGCATCCGGTAGCGGGATAGATAATCGGTGAATACCTTACCATCCTCGACGATGAATTCTTCGGTCAAGGCATGACCGATACCCATGATCAAACCGCCTTCTACCTGGCCCTGCAATCCCAAAGGATTGATAGCCTTGCCAACATCAGTCGCTCCAACGGCCTTGGTTACAGAGACTTCTCCGGTATCCAGGTTCACTTCCACTTCAACCGCCTGGGCTGCAAAGGAATAAGCAAAGTGTTTATCTCCTGCTTCTCCCAGCGGGGTTGTCTTGGGCGATTTATAATCATAGATCAGCTTCGGTTCTCGTCCCTCTTCCCGCATGATTTGGCCCACTTCTGCA
>Ga0209345_10005396_pt1 | contig 11879 bp, 18 predicted proteins | sample Cruoilmetagenom7_FD_187294 | JGI IMG/M metagenome (GOLD analysis project Ga0209345, IMG submission 187294) | Oil polluted marine microbial communities from Coal Oil Point, Santa Barbara, California, USA - Sample 7 (SPAdes) (version 2) | ecosystem: Environmental > Aquatic > Marine > Oil seeps ...
CATATAAATCATTAATTATCTAACATTTATAAACACCAATTATACAAAAAGTTGATTATAAGCCTAAAAGAGGGGAGTTTTGAGATATTCATATATTGTTAATAAATATTAGTATTGTAATATGTTAATTGATAAATCTTGCTAATCTATATCTTTTTTGAATTTTTCTAACCATTCTAAGTCTGATTCTTTCGCATCTTCTTTTTGCATTAGCAGAGAATCAATTATGCTCATCAAGGTGTCTTCGTCCATAAACTCTAATAAATCAGGATTAATTGCTGTAGGAGTAATGCCATTATATGTATTTAGTAATTGCTGTATATCGTTTATAAGTTTGTTTTTTCTATTTTCCATAATTGTTCCAAGTCTAATTTTTCTTCTTTATATGCCTAATGTGCTTTAGAGGTAGTATTATTACTTTCATAGTACATATTGGTTAACATAATGTAAATTCTATTGAAAATACAATGAATCTACCCTGCATCAATCAACAGGATTGAAATACTCTTTTCCTGATCCACATCCTGGACAAACCCAGTTATCTGGTAAATCTTCAAAAGCTGTTCCAGGAGCAATACCGTTTTTCTCATCACCAACTTCAGGATCATATATCCATCCGCAAAAAACACATTTGTACTTTTTCATAATTTGTCCTTTGTAAATAATTAGAAAAGTATATCAAATATTTTACAATATCTATATAGGTAGAAATCTTGGCATGTGGAAATATTATTACATTTTTATTTATTTCAACAAATAAAATATATTAACGTGTAATAAATCTATTTTTATGATACAATTAATAAATAATATTAAAGGTTAATATATGTTGCCATTAATTAAAACCAATAGACAAAAGTATCATAATATTATCTCGGATAATATAAAAGACAGTTTGTATAGAAAAGAAAGATATCAATTAGATTTTGCTTTAGCTATAGCTATTTGTGATGAAGATATTTGTATGCGTGACTTTACTGAGCATATAAGACAAACTGACAAGTTTATCGTCTTGGAGGGTCATCTATGTTCCGTCCTTCTAGAGGGTATAACTAATAATACAGCCATAAAAGCAACTTCTAACTTGCAAACTATTTTTCAAAATAGATATTTTGGAAAAAGACTCTTTATTAGTGTTGTATCTTCTACTGACTACAACTATGACAAATATGGCTATAAAATGATTACTTCCCTTTTGGATGCACTTGAGTATTCAATAGTCAATAATATGAGTCATGAGGTAGTCGATCATTATCAGATGGAATGTCATTAATGTTAAGCTAAAGAAGATTAATATGTTTCCTCCCTACTCTTTTTATCATATACTTTAATATTAACTTTTAATGAATAAAGTATTTAGCATGTGAGAATTGCATTTGTAGTATATAGATATAACATAAGCCGAGTTCATAAAGTAACGCAAACTAGGTGCTTTACGCAACAACTGTCACACTTTTACTATGATTTAGTGTGTCTGCTGTTACAAATCGGTTACACTATTTTATGCACTATACTTATCTGTATTTCCTGTGATACAATACAGAAAAAGTTTTATATTGTTAGGAATAAAATATGCCAAATACTACTGTTACCCTTAATTATATAGATAAATTAACTGTGGCTCTCTATGACACTGGAAAACAAGTGCATCGCTCAATGACAATTATTATTGTTATGTCAATTCTAATGTTAGGATTATTATTAAATATTGTAGCTATACCGGGAGAACTTAATATGGGAAGTATTAAATTAACTTTTTCTAGCTCTTTTATATTAATTATTCTATCTTGGTCATTAACATATGTATACATAAGATTTTTGGGATTAACAAAACATGAGCTTTATCTATTTAAAACAATTAGAAGATTGTATAAAAATATTGGTTTTGAAGATGATTCTATTCTTGATACTACCTATACTGCTCTTGAATATCCAAATACTATTACTTTACATACTTATGGTAAGTTTGTAAACAAGTTGTTTTTAGTTTTTGGGATTATTATTCTGTTTTTTCCATTAGCTATTCAATTATTTGCTATATATACCTTATACCAAACAGCAAGCTTTCTTTTTTTAAGTTCATTTATATTTTTATCCCTGATTATGATTACAATAATATCATCGCAGGTAATTGATGGAATAAAGTCAATATAAAATATTATACTTCCTTTTAAAGGCATGAAGTTGAAACAATCGAAGTTAATTCTTGGCATATTTTCAGGTCTTGTCGCTACCATTCTTTATTCTGTAGCGATAGTATCAACTGCCCTATTCTATTCATTTGAATATTCTCATAATTATTAAGCCTTTTCGCAGCTTACGAATAGTAAAATACGCCTACAAAACAAGTAAGAGGCATAAAAAACATGTATAAAATAATTTCTACTTTCACTGGTGCAGGTGGATTAGATATCGGATTTCACGGTGATTTTGATTTTCTAGGTACTCACTTTCCGAAGCTGAACTTTCATACAGAAGTAAGTTTAGACATAAATGCCGATGCTTGTAAAACAATTGAGAACGACAACAAATATTTTAAAGATACAAAAGCTCTCAATAAAAATATTATTGATTACGACTACAAACAAATTCCAGATAACAACTATGATGTTTTACTAGGTGGATTTCCATGCGTAACATTCTCGGTTGTCGGTAAGCAAACAGGCTTAAAAGACGACCTTAATGGTAAACTGTATGAAAGCTATGCTCATTATGTTGAACATTTTAAGCCAAAGGTGTTTTTAGCAGAAAATGTAAAAGGTATTCTTTCAGCGAATAAAGGCGAAGCGGTGAAAATCATTAAAAAACGATTTGAAGATACAGGATATAAACTGAAAATATTTTTGGTTAACTTTGCTGACTTTGGTGTTCCCCAGCTAAGGCAAAGAGTTTTATTTATAGGTGTTAGAGATGATATTGAGACAGAGTTCATCCCACCAGAGTTTACACATAAAGATAAATATAAAACAGTATTAGAAGCATTTGAGGATATTAATACAAGTTGTGTAAATCATACTTTTATTAAGCAACTTGAAACTACAACATTAAAAATAGATGCAATTCCTGAAGGCGGTAACTATGAGGACCTTCCAAAGCATTTGGCTGTAAAAGGTTTAATGTCTAACATATATCGCAGACTACATAGAGATGAACCGGCATATACTGTAATAGCTTCCGGTGGTGGTGGAACATGGACTTATCATTATGAAGAGCCAAGAGCATTGACAAACAGAGAAAGAGCTAGACTTCAAAGTTTCCCTGATGATTTGATTTTTATAGGGAGCAATACCGAAGTTAGAAGGCAAATAGGCAATGCTGTTCCTGCAGTTGGTATATATTTTTTCGCTCAAAGAATACAAAATGTCTTAGACGGAATTACACCCTCTAAAACAGATAACTGCATTAAAGAATATAATGTAGAAACAAAAAAATTTATAAATTAAATTTTAGTAAGTAATATACTAGTAGGACTTGTCCATAATATTTCAATTTTATCTCCAACTTGAGCATTAATATTACTATACCAACTTCCAAGAATTTTCAGGTTACCAGAGCCTGCAAGTTGTTTTGCATAAATATCTCCAGCCGTAGTAGAACCTTCAGCTTTTAGTACAACACTTGAAAGAAAACCATCACTTGTTGAACAGGTATATTCAGTATTTGCATTTGCTTGATTACTATTGTAAATATTTAATCTTGTAGCTTCTTTTTTAGGAATTTGTAAGTATCCTTCCCCATAAATAATAGGACGACTACCACCTGGTACCCTATGCGTTCCCCACTCTAAGTGAGCCTTTTTCAGTTCTGTTACTAACTTATCATTTTTATTTGGCATATTTTTTTCCTTTCTTAATTATTTGCTTCTTTAAATTCTTCGTATTTACCTAAAGATGCAAAATCAATTTTATATTCATCATTTGAGACCTTGTATACTATTACCGAATCAACTCCTATTCTATTGAGATAAGCCCTATCTATTAATGTTCTTGGTGTTATTTTTAAAACATCCCTTAATACCCATTTCCCTAAAGCTTTATTAGGATTAGACATTAATCCTTTTTGTCCACTTTGACACATTTTAGATTTTAGTTCACTGCCGTCTGGTAATATTAATGTAAATACATCATTATTATTATTTGGAAAAAATCCTACAATTTTTTGATGAATCCATGCTGGCACTGGAATATATAATTCATTATCATGCCGAGGTCTGCCGTTTGCATTCCATTGATTTATACCGCTTCTCAGTGCCGGTTTAAAATCTGCTGAACTTGGTGCGTATAGAGGTAGATATATAAATGGATATATAGTAGAAGTAGTCAATATAGATGGTTCTGAACTATTAATACATGTCAAAGCATCGTATGGGTCAGCTAAAATATCAACACCTATATCTTTTAAGCTTGTTTCACATATAAACCTTTTGTACAGTGTGCTTTTTGAAAGGTTAAAAGAGTATTCATTAATTCCATCTGTGAACTTTATTGCATTCCCTGCCCTGTTGATATTACCAATATTGTCAATATCAACCATATCCATAGAAAACTCATATATTGACATTTTGTTTTCGCTTCTTGTTACACAATGATAAATCAGTTCTCTTGTTCCATAACTTTCTGTAACCAAATCAAGCCTTGCATTTCTTGCTTGAGAAATAAACCTTACGATTTCTTCATTATTCATATCTGCGTATTCATTCCTAATGGCATTAAACTCTGCAATTTTTTGAGTGGTTCTGCCGTTGCCATGCAAGAATGTTTTTAATCCGAAGCCGATACCGTCTTTAACAGCATCAATGGCTACATCTGACCTTGATAGGTTTTCTGCATTAAATGCCAAACAAAATATATTTTCTGCTGCACGATAATATAAATAAGGTGCTAAACTATCAGAAAACAGTTGAGACAATGAACCTGTAAGCTGTAAATATTCAATATACTTATTCTGCAAAGAGAGTTCTTCTTCTGTATAAAACATTTAATTAATCTCCCCTACTTCCTAGTATCTTTTCTAACTGCTGTTACAACTTGATAATATAAATATCCTAATGCAACTTTATTAAAAAGGAACATTAAAGGAAAATATTTCAAATCATCAAAATGTATTATTGACATATTCCTAGCTACAACAATCAATAGAAAAGGTTTATTTTCTAATAAAAATTCAATATCCCAGCCGTACATCAATATAGTAGTTAGAAATCCTACATATATAATCCATCGTAGTCCGGTAAACCAACTGGTGCCAAATTTAGAAGCTCCATAGTTTGCGATAAATATTACCAAATCAGTTAGTTTTAAATTATCTTTTAAGTTGCCTGCATTATATTTATTTTTACAATCTTCTTGTTTACTAAAATAAGAATATACTTTTGCTTTAATCATGCAGCAGAGATGTGATATGTTTTCTATTAATTTATCTCTTAAGTAATCTTTTCTTTTTTCAAGCTCTAATGAATGATATTGATTTGCGTCAATGATATTTCCAATTTGCTCACTGTTATATTTTAAAATTCTATATGTTTCTTGTGATGTTCTGTCATCATATTGCTTCCATACTGTGTGTAGAATTTTTCTAAATATACTTATATTTGGCTCATGAAGTTTGATATCATAGAAGTTCATTTCTTTTTCTGTATTTGTTTTATCAAGATTAAGACCATCAAAAAATTCAGCACTTCTAAACTGTGCCAACCCGCTAAATGTCACATATTTCAAACTAAAGTTTTCGTGAAATTCACACTCTTCAAATATAGTTAATCCCTTAACGTTTACACTATAAAAGACAATATCTTTATCATTATCACCTTCTCTAGTTTTAGTGCCCTTGATGAATGTTGCTTTAAAAAAGTCTGCATTTTTTTCAAAGTCTACTCCGTCTATTAGTACTTTTTTTACTGTAGTATTATGCAATTTGAAATTATTATTAAACTTGCTTTCTTTTATTTCAAAGTAATTAATTATTACGTTACTATTACCTTTCTTTTGGTCATTAATATAGAACTTACCATCAAAACTAGAATTTATAATCTTTACATTTTCAATAGTACAATTAATAAGTTCAATATCTTTTATATTTTCAGCACTCTCAAAAACAATTTTTTTAATATTGCAATTACGGAAGGTCACATTATATTTAAACTTATTAATGAAATTAATATCTTTATCAAAATCACAAGTGTCAAATAGAATATCTTCCACTTCTATTTGATCTATATCTTCCATTATATTATTTGGTTTTTTTATATCTTTTATGTTTATATTTATTTCTGGTTTCGCAATAATATCGAGCTTACCTAAATACGATATTTTATTATTTTTCAAAGCTAGGTTATCTAAAAAATCAACTTTATAAAACCCTAACAGCCCCTCAATTTTATTTATATAATCACTTCCAAATTTTAAAGTTTTAATATCAGTAATTTTTAAAAAATCAATGTGATTTATACTTTTCTTTCTATCTTCTTCTGACATTCCTCCATCTAGAAGAGATGAAGCATCAAAAGGCAACATAAAACTATCCAAAAAATACACCTGTTGGATTAGGGTTGGTATTTTTCAAAGTAAACCTATTTAATTCTTTTGGGTCTCCATTGTCTTCATCACATTCAGCATAATCAAGTAATGCATATTCTATGGTATCTTCATGCTTACATAAAGATATATAGTGATTATCATCTACTTTAAAATCATCACTTTCAACAAACATATCTTTTATAAAGTTATCATATAAATAACTAGTACTATACTTATTTAAAAAATCCTCTATAGAATCTTCTACATGTTCTTTACAAAGTTCTCTTATTTTTTCTTTTATATCTATCATTTATTTTTATCTTCAACTATATCAACTTCTATGCACTCTTCTTTATCTTTAAGTGATTCTTCACCAATATACTCTATCGATTCTACTGTATCACTAATATAGCCTATTGATTCTGTAAATATTTCTGAAAAATTTATAAGTTTTGTTGCTATTTTAAATACTTTATTGGCAGCTTCAATAAGTTGACTTCTTTCAAATGCTTGGCGATGTATAATATATATTCCAGTAGCTTTAATTAAATGGTCGTTAAGGCTATCCATACCACCAATATGTATATCAACTATACCCTCCATTATTTCATCTGTATATGCATATAAAAACTCTCTTGCTTCATTTGATAGGTCAGCTTTTTCAATCTTAGCTTTCATCTGCTCTATTAAATCTGCTAGTTCTTTCAATTCTTTTTCATCAATATTTTCATTTTTCATATGATGAGCTACTGATTCTAAAGTCATTACAAAATTATCTTTTTGTCCTATATCGCTTGCTATATCTCTACATATATCATTATCGTTAAACAATTTTTTTAAATACTTTATTAATTTTGGAGATGATTTATTTTCTAATTTTTTTATTTGCATATTACACATTTTAAGTTTACCCGTAATAGCTATTATTCCTTGTACATTAAATAGTATTTCAAATACTTTTATTGCTGGGGAACCTTGATGGTTAATAATTTTCATTCTTACTAAAAGTTTATTTAATCTACTCGCTGGATTCATTAATTATTCCCTTTTTTAATTTAAACTTACCGCTACTAGCGTTTTCTTTTACTACTTCTAATTTATAAATCGTTAGTTTTTTAATTTTCATATATGCCTTCTTATAATGGTTTTACGTTTCCATACATAGTATTAAATTTTATTTCGCCTGCTGTCCTAGTGATAGATTTACTAATTTTTGAAAAAATATGTTGATTAATCTTGCTATGCATGTCTTGATAAAATAAATTAATTAAATTTAAGTATGCCTTATTGAGCTCTATCTCATATGTTTTTTTTGATTCAAGTGCTTTTGTTAAGTCATTTTTAACTTGATTAATAGATATGGCAATTTTTTTTCTTGATTCTCTAGATGTTATATCTATATTTTCATCCATGATTTTAAGTATACTACTCTGATTTTCAACCATACTATATATCTGAGTAGTAATATTCTCTTGTAACTTAGCATTTAAATCACGATACTTTTTAATTGCTTTTTCAAAATCATCTATACTTTTATTTGAATATAGTTTAATATCATTTATATTTTTATTCATAGTACGAATAAATAAATTTTGTTTTTGTATCGATTTTCTACTTTCTACAAAAAACTTTCCTGATGTAAATTTATCCATCAAGTTTACAAAAGCTTTTAAATCATTTTCATCCTCGGCGGTAAAGATTTTATTTTGCCTTTTAATTATATTTGCGAGTATTGAACTACCTTCAACTACTTGATGATGTATATTAAGCTGTTTTAATAACATCCCTTCATGATAATTTTCTATAGTTTTAATTGTATCCTTATAGCTTGTCATTAATTCTTTATCTATAACACTGTTTCTTTCATAATCATATATTAGAACTCCAATGATTAGTGGGAGTAATAAATATTTTATCAAGCCTTGTATCGTTATCCATACCTGGTTTGATGATTCAGTATGCTCATTATAGTTTCTTTTTTTATTCATTTAATTCTCTTCCATAGCGATAACTTTACATTCCACCAAATCATTATTTTTTTCTATATATGTATATGCACCCTTAGTTAAACACTTTTTTGATGTTACATATAATACTTTCCAATCAAAATCATTAATCATCTCTTTTAGCATAGGATTGTTATCTAAATAATCATTTACATCCATTCTAGTGGCTTTTACTTTGTTGTGGTCTAGTTTCCACGTTTCCCAGTCTTTACATTGCACAAAGTATATATTTTTTTCTTTCTTTACAAAAAGGTCTATATTGCTATCTTCTACACCTTTTTCTTTTCCATGTTCCCAAACATAATAACCTTGCTCTCTAAAATAATTTGCAATATATTCTTCGTATTTATCGCCTTTATCTTTCTTTTCTTTTAGAGTCATTTTCTTAGGTTTTACAAGTTCTTTCTCTTCTGTATTTGTTATTCTTGTATGAATAGGTTTTGAGCTTACTGCTTTTTGAATTTTCTTTGCTTCTTTAAATCCATTAATAGCATTGATGAACTCAAAGTTACGATTTATCTTACTATCCCACAATACATAATCAGTTCCTCTTAGACTTCTTTGAACAGCTCCTTGATTAACTCCAAGCTCTGTAGCAATCCACCCTCTTTTTTCTGACTTTGCAATCCATTTCAACAACTGTAAGACTTCATGTAGTTTTTGGGATGTAATATTAAATTTTTCTGTTAAATCTTTTGCTTTAACGTACTCAATTTTTTCTACTTTTTTTCTTTTAAAAAACATTAACTACCTTATTTCTTATTACTATCTATGCTTTACTTCAATTTAAATTTACCGCTACTAGCTTTCTCTTTTATAGCTTTTAAATTCTCTAAATGTTTTTCTGTTGCTTCAATACTTTCATCTAATGCAAGACCCTGATTAATTAATCTTACTAAGTCTGGTTTTTCTTTTTCCCAATTAGCTAATGTATTTCTACTCACATTTAATAGTTCTGCTAGTTCTTCTCTTTTCATTTATTACTCTTTTTATGTATATTATGCACAATAATTGGTATAAATAAGCATTTTTAAGCTTTCTTTAATATCAATAATTGTAACATTTCTTTAAATCAAGCACAACTATTGTGCAAGGAAGTGGCAAATGCAATTACAAAATAAAATAAGACTAAGTTTATTCTCAGACTTCTTCAATTTGGAGATAGATTATAAAAATGATTATGTGGAGTATATAACTACAACTAATCATACAAGTGACACTTCTTTGCTTAATAATACCAAAAAAACAATTAATAAAAAAATTCAAAGTACCTGTAAATACGCAGAAACTAAAAAGTTATCTAACTTATTTTTAACTATAGATTTTTTAAAAGAGAATTCAAAAGAACAACATAAACAATTTATAAAATTATTTAACAACACATCATACAAAAAAATAGATGTAAATAGCAAATGTTATATTAGGTTTATCAATAAACACACTACATATTGTAACTTATTTGTTCCAAGTGAGCATATATATGCCCTTATTAAATCAATTAAAAAAATATTTACTTCGCCACAAATAGTTCTACGCAATCACGTAATGGCATGTCAAGTTTGATGTAAGTCGGGGATATCCTTTGGAGCATTTGAGAATGAACTCCAATCAAAATAAAAAGCTAATTCTCCCCTCTTCAGTCACTTCTAGAGGGTTAAAAACAAGTGACAAAACAGTTAGGTTTACAGAGCATAAATGATTATGTTTCATAAACTTAATTAATGACAGTTGGTTAAGTAAATTAAACGCACTGAGGAGTGACAAATGCAAGTTATTAAACACGGATTTTCAATCAAAAATGAGGTTTTAGAAATATCTTCTATTAAACCAGGTGGTAGTGGTTCTATAAATGGTAATGACTACCCTGCTTCTACAAAATTTAGAACTGTAAATGTTTTAGAAGAACCTTTTGAAGGAACTATAAAAGAGGTAGAGGAAATTGTTGAATATCAAATAGTATGTTCAAGCAACAAAGAGGCTGAGGATGTAACAAATCTTCTTAGAAATCTACGCTCTAAAGGTCTTCCTATTTTTGTAAACACTTCTATCCCAAAACTTTATCAAGGTAGCCAAATATATAACGCTAGAAGCTTAGACTTGGGCAATGATTTTATAAACCTAAATAAAGTACAAGACAAAAAATAGTTCATAGATCATATACAAGTCATGTCTCTATCTCAAAAGCTTTTTTTTACTAGCCAAGACATAGAGACTAAAAAGAGTTAAAACAGTTTATTAGCAAAGTAAAGCTAGTTACGGATAGAAAAAAAGATTCAACAACCGATAAGGGCGTTAGGAGCATAGATAATGGTTATTGTATTTAGAGTAATTTTGCACTAATCAGTCGTAATTTGATTAATGCAGAGTTATTACGAAACTCTAGCTTATTTTTTAAGGGGAAACATTATGGATTTAACTGGATTAGCATTTAATACAGCTGACGCTGTTGCTGTTGGTGGATTAGTTCTTGTTGGTACTGCTGTTCTTTGGGGCGTAAAACGTGCCATCGGTATGGCTAGATAGACATGATTGAGTTGCCAAATATAAACTATGGAGTAATCTCTGTTTTATTTGGCTTTGTTGTTGTTGCTTTAGGGACTTTTTGGTCTATTCATAAAGCAATAATAATCGCTAAATCTCATTAGCTTCTAGGAGTTTTTGAGATTTAATACAAGGTATAAAAATGAAATATTTTAAAATTCTATTATTATTAATATCATTTTCAAGTATTTCAAATGCTTCTTATTATCTTCCTACTCGTGATAAATGTATTGAAGATTTTTACGGTAAAAACGGTCATTTCTATTATTTAGATTCGCAAACTAGCACTTGGTACTACACTAACGACCATAGTCACGCCAATATTTTAATCCCCTCTTTTACTTATGAGCCATCAACCAACAAATGCATTCCACCATCTTTCTTGATGTTAGGAATGGATATCAAAGACTTTAACTTTTTACTAGGCTTGATAGGTGTCATTTTCGGCTCTGTATTTATGTTTTTTACCATACAAGCTTTTACAACTGTAGGGGGAAGAAAATAATGTTTATTCTAAAAGATGTTTTTGGAACATTGATAATAGCTATGTTTTGTTTTTCTATCTTTATAGTAATTTCTTACTTTGTAGGTTTACAATGATTTTTATAGAGATAACAGATATTCCAGTAATAAACTACTTTGCAAGTGTGTTGATTAATTTAACAGCCTATATTGCTCCATTATTCGGTGCATTAGCCTTTACAAGGCATTAAAATGAGATTATTTCAAGTATTACTATATAGTATATTATTTAGTATCAACACTTTACATGCCTTATATTCAACCTCTCCTTGTACTATTCCTAATGGATACTATA
>Ga0209345_10005398_pt1 | contig 11873 bp, 15 predicted proteins | sample Cruoilmetagenom7_FD_187294 | JGI IMG/M metagenome (GOLD analysis project Ga0209345, IMG submission 187294) | Oil polluted marine microbial communities from Coal Oil Point, Santa Barbara, California, USA - Sample 7 (SPAdes) (version 2) | ecosystem: Environmental > Aquatic > Marine > Oil seeps ...
GGGATGTTTCGCTAGCCGCATTCATCGAGCAATTCAGCAACGAGATTTCAGACGCCGAAGTAGCGGCCCTCGAATCGTGAGTACCAAGCCGCGCTGATGTTGGAGCGAATCTGGTCCGGGTGGCGCGCCGCGTACGTATCGGGGGCACCTGTCCGCAACGCGTCTGCAGATGACCCCGCCGCTAGTACCGCAGGAAGTGTCTTTTCGCAGCTCGTCAACTCGAGGAAGCCGGACACCGAAACACACATCGTGCACCGGGGAGACACGTGCTTCGTGATCGTCAACATCTTTCCCTACACGCCGGGGCACATACTGGTCGTTCCGTTCCGAGAAGTTGCTGACCTCGATGGGTTGTCGCCAGACGAGACGACCGAGTTGTGGGCCACCGTTACCGCTGCAACTGGAGTGCTCCGCCACGTCTACAACCCTGACGGTCTGAATATCGGGCTCAATCTGGGCCGCCCAGCTGGCGGTTCGATCCCCGAACACCTTCACGTGCACGTTGTGCCGCGCTGGACCGGTGACTCGAACTTCATGTCCTCAGTCGCCAACACTCAGACGCTCCCCGAATCCCTAGGCGCTACAGCGGCCAAGATCCGCGACGCGTGGCCGTAGCCTGTCTGCGATGACCGACGACCTCCGTGACGAACTCCCTGACGATCTAAATGCCGATGGGTTCGTCGGCGCCTACCAGTTTCCCGACAACAGCCGTCGACGTTGGCCCGGCGTCATCTATCTCGTGATCGCCGCGATCTGTATCGGTGTGTACTTCATTGCCGAGGATGCCGCGATAGTCAATGGCGGTTGGCTCGCTGGCGCTGCAGTATTGATCGTGGTGGGGGTGTTATCAATCACCTCTGGCTGGCGGATGAACATCGATGAGAAAGAGGCGCTGATCGCTGCTCAGGACGCACTTGGCTTCGGTGTTGGTCATGCTTCAGTTCAACAGGTATGGCGTGGGCTGCGCAGCCGCCCGACCTGGCGGGTGCTTTGTTACTCCGCTGAAGAGCCACCGAAGCAGCGCGGGTTGGTGCTGGTCGACGCGCTCGATGGACGGATCGTTGAGCACCTAGTCGAGGACAATCCAGAAGTCGCAGCGTCGGTGGGCTAGCGTTCGAACGATGTTTGACGGGAAGTTCCGAACGCCTGTAGATAAGGCAGTTAAGCCGCTTGGCGCTGGTTTGCGTAAGACCGGTCTTACTCCTGACCACCTCACGATTCTTGGTTTGCTCGTGGGTGTCGGGGCAGCGGTAGCGATCGGCGCAGGCATGCTGCGTCTGGGTCTAATGCTGGTGATCCTCGCTGGTCTTCCCGACCTGCTCGACGGTGCCTTGGCTAAGGCTTCGGGCGCTTCAAGCCAACGCGGCGCCTTCTTCGACTCAACTGTCGATCGCGTCACCGATGCGCTGTTACTCGGTGGCATTGCTTGGCATTTTGCGAGCACCGAATCGCCGCACCTAACGCTGCTGCCCTTTGCAATTGCCTCGATCTCATCGATCATCAGCTACCAGCGAGCCAAAGCGGAATCGCTCGGGATCGATGCCAAGGGCGGCTTGATGGAGCGCGCCGAACGAATCATCGCGATCTGTGTCGGCCTGCTGTTCCCCGTGCTGTTGATCCCCATCCTTTGGGTGATGCTCGTACTGACTTCGATCACTGCCGTGCAGCGATTCGTGAAGGTCTGGAAGCAAGCCGCGATAGCGCCGGTAACCGCGGCACGGATTGAGATGCGCCGCTCGCGACGTCAGAGTCGGCGGGTAGCTCGAACCGAGCGTCGCCGCACTCGGGTTCCGCGGCGCCAGCCCTGATCAGACGCGATGAGTGAATCTGGCGCGGCGCGTCCGCAGCTTTCCGACTTGCCCGGAGCTCGCCGCCTGAGCGCGGCGCTCACCACCTCGTCCTACCGTCTAGGGGCGATGGCCTCGCGAGTGATGCCGGCTGCAGTCGCAGCTGGCCTAACGACGCCAATCGGCGCCGGAGCCCGATTTGCCAATGCCGACCGGCGAGCAATGATCGAACGCCACCTACAGAGGGCGGACCCCACGCTGTCAGGAGCAGCTCTACGGCAGGCAACCCGTGAGGCCTTCGACTCGTACGCGCACTACTGGTTGGAGAGCTTCCGGCTGCCAACGTTGTCGAACAAGATCGTCGACGTGGGGTTCCGGGAAGAGGGCTATAGCGCGGTTGTCGACGCGCTTGATGCCGGAACGGGAGCGATTCTTGCCTTACCGCACCTAGGCGGTTGGGAATGGGCCGGCCGTTGGATCGCCGACCAAGGTCATCCAATCACTGTGGTGGTAGAGAGGATTGATCCACCAGAGCTATTTGAGTGGTTCGTCGATCTCCGATCGAATCTCGGAATGACCGTCGTGCCACTCGGGCCGGATGCGGCCGGGGCGGTGACGCGGGCGCTTCGCGACAACGAGATTGTCTGTCTGCTTTCGGACCGTGACCTGCAGGGCGGTGGCCCAGAAGTTGAGTTCTTCGGTGAACGAACGACCCTCCCTGGTGGACCGGCGATGTTGTCATTGCGTACCGGAGCACCAATATTTCCGACCGCGGTGTACTTCACCGAAGAGAACGACGGCCATTTTGGCCTTGTGCGGCCAGCGATGTCGGTTGAGCGTCGTGCCAAACGGTTGCGTGATGACGTGAATCGGATCACCCAGGACCTGGCAAACGAGTTCGAGTTCCTCATCAAGCGTGCGCCTTCACAGTGGCACATGTTCCAGGCAAATTGGCCGAGCGATCCGGGATACCCCCCTTGGAAGGGGAGCGATCGGTGACCTCCTCGCTGGCCAACGACAACGGGCCACGACTTCGGATCGGGATGTTCTCGCCGTACAGCCTGACGATTCCCGGAGGAGTTCAGGCGCAGGTGTTCGGTTTGGTTCGCGAGATGCGCCGCCGTGGTCACGAAGCGCGTGTCCTCGGAGCCTGCGACGGCCCCCCACCGGAGAGTTTTGTTACCCCGCTGGGCAACTCGCTGCCACTCGCGGCGAATGGATCCATCGCCCCAATCGCGCCCGATCCGGCTGCCACGCTGAGGACATTCCACGCGCTGCGCGGTGAGTCTTTTGACGTCATTCACCTCCACGAACCATTGGTTCCCGGCCCAGTGATGGCCGCGCTGCTGGTGCATTCTGCACCGACCGTCGCGACGTTCCACGCGGCTGGCGTTTCGGCCAGCTACCGGCTGATGCGTCGCCCTCTGAGCCGCATGATCAACCGCATTGACCACAAAGTGGTGGTTTCTAAAGACGCGTTGGCATTGGTCCAAGCAGAACTGGGCGGAGAATACGAAGTGCTGTTCAATGGTGTCGAACTAGCTGAAATTGGGGCGGTGGATCCCTTTCTTGACGGTCGTGATGGTCTTCCGACGGTCTTCTTTTGCGCCCGCCACGAGGAACGTAAGGGGCTTCAGGTTCTGCTCGATGCGTTGTCACATTTCGACGTCGAGGCTCGGATCTGGATTGCAGGCGATGGCCCGGAGACGGAGGCGCTGCAGAAGCGCGCAGGTAACGATCCGCGCGTGGAGTGGCTTGGCCGCGTAAGCGACGAGGAGAAGTTCGCTCGCCTGCGGAGTGCCGACGTGTTTTGTGCGCCGTCACTTGGAGGAGAGTCTTTCGGTGTTGTCTTGATCGAAGCGATGGCCGCTGGAACAACCGTTGTCGCGAGCGCACTCGACGGCTATCGCAATGTGGCGACGCATGGCCTTGACGCACTGCTAGTTCCGCCTGGCGATCCAGTTGCGCTGGCGGACGCGCTCAAGAAGGCCATGCTTGACGAAGATTTGGCGGTCGCGTTACGGCTGGCGGGCAGTGAGCGCGCCGAGCGGTTCGCGATGAGCTCTCTCGCTTCACGGTACGTCGACATCTATCGGGACGTGATTGCGAGCCGAATGAGCAGCTGACAGCTCGTCAGTCGCGTAGACTTGTCTCCATGATTGGTGTCATTATCCTGGTTGTCGTTCTGGTGGTGCTGGTGTTGGCTGTCGTCGCTGCCTACAACGGGCTCATCCGCCGCCGGAATCAGGTCGACAATGCCTGGTCCCAGATCGACGTGCAGTTGAAGCGCCGCCTCGACCTGATCCCTAATCTCGTCGAAACCGTTAAGGGCTACGCCGCTCACGAACGCGAGACCCTTGAGGCTGTAATCAATGCCCGTAATGCCGCGATTGCGGCTCCCGACACACCCCACGACCAGGCTCAGGCCGACGGGATGTTGACCGGCGCCCTGCGTCAACTATTCGCGCTCGGTGAGGCGTACCCCGACTTGAAAGCAAACCAGAACTTCCTCGCGCTACAAGAGGAGCTAACGGCAACGGAAGGTCGCGTTGCTTACGCCCGGCAGTTCTACAACGACAGCGTGCTTGGCTACAACAACAAGCTCGATCAGTTCCCGACCGTAATTCTCGCAAAGATGTTCAACTTCGCGCGTCGCGACTACTTCGAAGCCGACGAGGCGGCTCGAACGGTTCCGACGGTCGAGTTCTGAACCAGCTGTCGTCGCACTGAACTCAGTCAATGTTCGAACTCATTCGATCAAACAAGCGTCGCAGCGCGGTCCTAATTGTGGCGTTCGTCGGAATCGTCGCTCTTGTGGGTCTCGCGATTGGCCTCGTAGTCGGCAACGGCCTCCTCTTCACGCTGATCGCAGTTCTGATCAGCGGCATGATCGCGTTCACCTCCTACTGGAAGGCCGACAAAATTGCTCTTGCGGTCAGCCGGGCGCGCCCAGCACCGGTCGAGGACTATCAGCGCCTGCACAATCTGGTTGAAGGTCTCTGCCTCGCTGGTGGGCTGCCTAAACCAGGGGTGTACATCATCGACGACCCTGCGCCCAACGCGTTTGCCACCGGCCGTAATCCAAATCATGCCGCGATCGCAGTAACCACCGGTCTGCTCGAAAAGATGAACCGTGTCGAGCTCGAAGGAGTGGTCGCTCACGAGTTGAGCCACATCCGCAACTACGACATTCTCATTTCGACGCTCGCGGTCACCATGGTCGGTGCGGTCGCGTTGATGGCCGATATGGCGATTCGAATGATGTGGTGGAACGGTGGTCGTGTGTCACGTCGAGGTGACCACAGCAACGGCAACAACCCGCTTGCGTACGTCGGCATCATCTTGCTGATCGTCGCGCCAATTATCGCCAAGGCAATGCAGGCAACGATTTCCCGCAAACGCGAGACTCTGGCCGACATGAGTGCATGTCAGCTCACGCGGTACCCGCCGGGGCTGATCTCGGCGCTTGAAAAGCTCAAGGAAGACACCACCGTGACGCATGCTGCGTCCACTGCTACGGCACACTTGTGGATCGAACAACCCTTGAGTGGCGTCGGTGATGGCGGCAAGCTCGGCTCCATTCACAAAATGTTCGATACCCATCCTCCGCTCGATGAGCGAATTGCCCTACTGAGAGAACTCTGATGACTTTCCTACGACCTGCTGCGGGCCTCGCCGCGGCAGCAATAATCGCCGCCTCCTGCGGGGGCGGTGGTGGCGACGACACCAGCGACTCGTCCCCGACATCTACCGACGCCGCAACCACCACATCCACGACCGCGTCCTCAACGTCGAGCACTGCGGCGCCATCGACGACATCCACAACGGTGCCGTTCGTTCCGCGTCAGCCGTTGACCGGTGAACCCTTGGAGAGCGAAGGCCAGATCATCGACCGGGCCGCGCTGGTTGTGAAGATCGACAATGCTCCCGGAGCGCGCCGCAATCACAGCGGTCTGGCAGTCGCTGACATCGTGTTCGAGGAGATCGTTGAAGGGTCAATCACACGATTTGCGGCCGTGTTCCACTCGCAAGGTTCAGACCCGATCGGCCCGGTGCGCTCTGGTCGAACCCAAGACATCGCGATGCTCAGCTCGTACAACACTCCGCTATTCGCGTGGAGCGGCGGCAACGGCGGTGTCACCTTTCTGATCGACGAGTCGTCGCTGATCAACATGAGCCCTTCACGGGCAACGGGCTACTACCGTGGCAACGGAAGTAGCCCGCACAACCTCTACAACAACACTGACGCGTTGTGGGCGCAGACACCTGAATTTCAGCTTGGCCCTCCAGGACCACAATTCAGCTACCTCCCCGAGGGGGCAGAGTTCGAAGGTCTCCCAGTGGGCGGGGCAGAAGTAACCATGCGTGGCATCGACGTCCGCTGGGTGTGGAACACCGAAACAGGCAAGTTCGACCGCTGGCAGGAGGGGAACCCTCATGTCGATAACGCGCACGGCCAGATCGCGGCGACCAACGTTGTGGTGATGGGCGTCGACTACATCCCGAGCCGTGTCGACAATCGTAGTCCTGAAGCTCAAACGGTCGGCGAAGGACCCGTGCTGATCTTCAGTAACGGCCAGGCGATCGGCGGACGCTGGAAGCGCGATCACGCGTTGTTCCCGCCGCTCTATACCGACGCCGATGGTGAAGTGATCTCGATTCCCCCCGGTAATACTTGGGTTGAACTGTCTGAAGGGTTCGAACCAGACGGCCCGCTCAGCTTCGGCGTTCCGGTCGAGCTGATCCCGGTCGACTGAAGTCGCCGCGACGCAACCCTCACTCGCGACTCCACGAGTGGTACTGAGAACACCACTAATTGGGGAGAGCGAATCTCAGTAGCGAAAGTACGCTGTAGGAATGAGCAGCACAGGCACGTTCCCCGTCAAGCGGGGTCTCGCTGAGATGATGAAGGGTGGCGTCATCATGGATGTCGTCACCGCCGAACAGGCAAAGATTGCTGAGGACGCCGGCGCGGTCGCAGTGATGGCACTGGAACGAGTACCGGCCGACATTCGTCACGATGGAGGGGGCGCTCGGATGAGCGACCCGGAAATGATCGAAGGCATTAAGGCCGCCGTCACTATTCCGGTGATGGCTAAAGTGCGTATTGGCCATTTCGTTGAGGCCCAGATACTGCAGGCGCTACAGGTCGACTTCATCGATGAATCTGAGGTCCTGACGCCTGCTGATGAAGCCCATCACATCGACAAGTTCGCCTTCGACGTTCCGTTCGTGTGCGGTGCTACAAATCTGGGTGAGGCCCTGCGCCGGATTTCCGAAGGGGCTGCGATGATCCGCTCCAAAGGCGAGGCAGGCACTGGCAACGTGGTCGAAGCAGTCCGGCACATGCGATCGATCACTGGCGATATCAAGCGCATCACCCAGGCCGATTCGGCTGAGCTATTTGAGTGGGCCAAGAATCTTCAGGCTCCGCTACCGCTGGTCCAAGAGATTGCTGAAACGGGCAAGTTGCAGGTTCCGCTGTTCTGCGCCGGTGGGTTGGCGACCCCCGCCGATGCCGCGCTGGCGATGCAACTCGGCGCCGAGTCGGTGTTTGTCGGGTCGGGCATCTTCAAATCCGAGGACCCTGCCCCGCGGGCCAAGGCGATCGTAGAGGCCACGACGCACTTCGAAGACGCCAACATTTTGGCCAAGGTCAGCCGTGGCCTCGGCACGCCCATGACCGGCATTGGGATGGACGAGATTAACCAGCGCTATGCCGATCGAGGTTGGTGACGACGCGCCTGCAACTTCGGGGTTCGCCGACCTAACCGTTGGTGTTCTTGCGCTGCAGGGTGCGTTCGCGCTCCACCAACAACGACTTCAGGCGCTTGGCGTCGAGGCGCCACTCGTGCGGACGCCTAACGACCTGGAGAATCTTGACGCGATTGTGTTGCCCGGCGGCGAAAGCACGACGATGTCGAATCTGTTGGCAACTAGCGGGCTGTTCGATGTTTTGGGGCGACGCCTTGCAGAGGGACTTCCCGTATTTGGAACATGCGCCGGCATGATTCTGTGTGCAGCCGAGGTTCGTGATGGCCGATCCGATCAACGCGGTTTCGACCTTATAGACATCTCGGTAACTCGCAACGGGTACGGCCGTCAGCTGGAGAGCTTCGAAGCAGATGTCGAGGTAACGGGGCTCGCCGAGCCGTTCCACGCGCTGTTTATCCGTGCGCCGTTGGTCACCCGCGTGGGCGACGGGGTCGAGATTTTGGCCGAACTCGACGGCAGCGCTGTTCTCCTGCGGCAGCAAGGATGTACCGTGGCTGCATTCCATCCGGAGCTGACCAACGACACTCGACTCCATAGGATCTTTATCGATTCATTTTCAGCGCGATAATGAATTCAAACTGACCGCAACCTCTGACACGGAGCACGACATGTCCGGCCATTCCAAATGGGCAACTATCAAGCACAAGAAGGGCGCCGCTGACAAAGCACGCGGCAAGCTCTTTGCCAAGCTGGCACGCCAAATCGAAGTTGCTGCTAAGGGCGGCGGCGATGTCGATACCAATCCCAGTCTGAGAACCGCCGTTCAGAAGGCCAAAGCGGCGCGAATGACCAACGACGCGATCGATCGCGCCGTCAAGCGGGGCACGGGCGATTCCGACGGTGGAACCTACGAGAGCATCATGTACGAGGGGTATGCCCCAGGCGGAGTGGCGCTGATGATCGACGTGCTTACCGATAATCGAAATCGAACGGGATCTGACATTCGCAACATCTTCACAAAGCTCGGTGGCTCGATGGCCGAGCCGGGAGCTGTCAGCTGGCAGTTCGAGCGTCGCGGTGTGATTCTTACGGGCTCGGGGGTTGAAGAAGACGTAATCATGATGACCGCGCTTGAAGCCGGGGCCGACGACATCATTGCCGAATCTGGCGCCTTCCGGGTGATGACCGACCCGTCGGTTGTTTACGACGTAAGGGTCACACTCGATGGGGCGGGAATCGAAGTGATCTCCGCCGACTCACCGATGGTTTCTGAGAACCTTGTACCAATTACCGATGCATCAGAGGCGAAGGCCGTCTTACGAATTCTCGAAGCGCTCGAAGACAACGACGACGTTCAAGATGTGTTCTCCAACTTTGACATCAGCGATGAGCTGATGGAGGTGGCAGCGTCATGAGCCTCAGTGTTGGCGAGCCAGCCCCCGACTTCTCTCTGCCCGGCACCGGCGACCGCGACTACACCCTGAACGAGTATCGCGGCCAGCCGGTGGTTCTGGTGTTCTATCCGGGCGACGACACGCCGGTATGTACGAAACAGCTCAACAGTTACAACGACGACCTGGCCGAGTTCGGCGAAGTGAACGCTCAGCTATTGGGTATCTCGGCTCAGGATGTTTCGAGTCACGAAGCGTTTTCTGGCAAGCATGGGCTGCAGTTTCCGCTGTTGGCCGATACTGATAAGGCAGTTGCTGGGAGCTATGGAACTCTTGGGCCAATCGGCTTTCCGCGTCGCAGCGTGTTTATTGTCGATGCCGATGGCATCGTGCGGTACGCCCATCGAGCAATTGCTGGTCTCACGTATCGCCCGGTAAGAGAATTGATCGGCGAGCTATCGAAGATCACCAGTTGAGCCGCGAAACGTAGTAGCCTGCGAACCTATGTTCGCCAACAGTGCGGTTGCAGCGAAATCCAAGGTGTGCCGCGTCCTCGGAATCGATCCTGGTCTCACACGGTGCGGGTATGCCGTTGTCGATGGACGCGGAGCGCAGTCGGTCAACGCTGTTTCACTTGGTGTGATCCGAACTTCTCCTCAAGATTCTCTGCCCTCTCGCCTCGCGTCACTACGAACGGAGTTCACCGATCTGATTGCCGAGTTCAAGCCTGATGTGGTTGCAGTTGAGCAAGTGTTCTTTCAGGTCAACGTGCGCACCGCGATGAGCGTGGGTCAGGCCAGTGGGCTGGCGTTGGCTGAGGCATCGCTGGCTGGTTGCGAAGTTATTCAATACACCCCCAATCAGGTCAAAGATGCGATTGCGGGATGGGGAGGCGCCGATAAGCAGCAAGTGCAGAAGATGGTCCAAGTCCGCCTAAGACTTGCGTCACTACCGAAGCCGGCTGACGCGGCAGACGCAGCCGCGCTTGCGCTGTGTTACTTAGCGACATCGCCGTTGGGTCGGCACGTGCGTGCAGAAATGGGAGGTACTGCATGATTGGTTCGCTGCGCGGCAGCGTCCTTGAGCGCAACCAAGACGGCACGCTATTACTCGAAGTTTCCGGTGTTGGCTATGTCATCGCGGTCTCACCGCGAGCGCTGGCCGAACTTGAGCCGGGCACCACTGCGTTCTTGTACGTCCATCATCACATCCGTGAAGACGCGCAAACACTATTTGGTTTCACAACGCGCGAAGAGCGCGTGACGTTTCAGGTGCTGATCGGTACCCACGGTGTCGGCCCGACGATGGCGGGTGCGCTACTTGCAACTCACCCACCTTCGGCGCTGGTGGACGTAGTCGCAAATGGCGACACTGGAGCGCTCACGATGGTTCCGGGGGTCGGCAAGAAGACCGCCGAGCGGCTGCTGGTTGAACTCAAGAACCGGCTCTCGATCCAGGTTCTCGAGGGTGTGGGTGGAGTTAACGGTGAACCGTCGGCGCTAGCGGAGGTACGTGAGGCACTTGGGGGTCTCGGGTATGGCGCGGACGAGATTCGTGATGTGCTCGGCTCGGCAGCGGCCGACGCTGATTCGGCGACGCTGTTGCGTGACGCCTTGAAGAGTCTCGGAGCACGCCGTGCGTGAGGAGTTTCTCGACCCCGGGATCGGCGGCGAAACCGAGGATGCGGTAGCAGATGAAGTCGAGCTCGAAGCGGGGTTGCGTCCCCGTGCGCTAGATGAGTTTGTTGGGCAGAGTGAGCTCAAGGAACATCTCACGATTGTGCTTGAGGCGGCACGCCGACGCGAGCAACCTGCTGACCACCTATTGTTTGCGGGCCCGCCGGGTCTTGGCAAGACGACCCTCGCGGGGATTGTGGCGACTGAAATGGGTGTCCACCTGCATGTCACTTCGGGTCCGGCGCTTGAACGGGCGGGCGATCTCGCTGCGATTCTGACCAAGCTCGAACAAGGTGATGTGCTGTTCATCGATGAAATCCATCGTCTTTCGCGAGCGGTGGAGGAGATTCTCTATCCGGCGATGGAAGACTTCCAGCTCGACATCGTCGTTGGCAAGGGGCCCGCCGCGTCGAGCATTCGGCTGACCATGCCGCCGTTTACACTTGTGGGGGCGACCACCCGCACCGGAATGATCACCGGCCCGTTACGCGATCGCTTTGGGTTGGTCGCACGCCTCGATTACTACGACAGCGAGGAGCTGCGGTCGATTGTCGAGCGGGCGGCCGGAATCCTTGATGTGGTGATCGACACCGATGGGGCCTGGGAGATTGCCCGACGTTCGCGAGGCACACCGCGAATTGCCAACAGGCTGTTGCGCCGCGTCCGCGATTTTGCTGAGGTGAGGGCCGATGGCGAAATCGATGCCGACGTTGCGCGCGAAGGTTTGGCGTTATTTGGCGTCGACGATCTCGGGCTCGACAAGGTCGATAGGGCAATCCTCACCGCGCTGTGCGTGCAATTTGGTGGTGGGCCTGTTGGTTTGTCGACGGTGGCGATCAGCGTGGGGGAGCAGCCCGAAACTGTCGAAGATGTGTACGAGCCATTCCTGATCACGCAGGGAATGATTGCCCGCACTCCGCGCGGCCGGGTCGTTTTGGCGGCCGCCTACGAGCATCTCGGTCTCGATGTGCCGCGCCGGGCAACAACAGGCGGGCTGTTCGACTAAACGCAATCATCTACGAGGGCGATGACGGCGCTCCTATTCCCATCACGTGGTTCTTCTGGATCATCCTCATCGGCCCGATCGTCACCCTGCACGTGCTCGCAGTTGTGGCGGTCGTGAGATGGTGGAAGGATCGGCAGCTGTACTGACCACACTGTCGGATTACTACGGGAACGGCCGCAACAGCGCGATGGAATACCCGCGCGTATCCTGGTGCGCCGTGCATCTAGCTGACTTTGATTACGAGCTGCCGCAGGAGCGTATTGCTCAGGTACCCATTGAGCCGCGCGATAGCGCGCGC
>Ga0209345_10005399_pt1 | contig 11873 bp, 11 predicted proteins | sample Cruoilmetagenom7_FD_187294 | JGI IMG/M metagenome (GOLD analysis project Ga0209345, IMG submission 187294) | Oil polluted marine microbial communities from Coal Oil Point, Santa Barbara, California, USA - Sample 7 (SPAdes) (version 2) | ecosystem: Environmental > Aquatic > Marine > Oil seeps ...
CATTTATAAAAAACCCTCATTTTACACTTAACCCGGATATTTCATGAATACGCTGCAATTCACCCTGTAGTCGGCATGATTGCTGGGATTGTTACGTTTACGCGAAAAGACAGTTTGTACCAGACTCGCCGTTTGCCAAATGCTAACGTGTTCTGATACGTAAGGAACGCACATGCTCCTTCCTACCTGTGAATAACCATGTAATCCAGTCGCGAGCACGTTCCTTACGCATCAGCCCGGCGTTATCACCCTGGCAATTCACGAAATATCCGGGTTAATTGATTCAAATCAAGTTAAGTATTGAAGTAATTCTATACTCTTGCGATCGAAAGAATGTAAACCAGACTATTTGAATTTTTCCTGGGGGGAATTTTTATGCTAAAAACAAACAAAAAAGATTTTATTAAATTATTAATTGTAGGAGCTGCTTTAGGAGCAAGTGCTTCTGTATTTGCCTATGAAAAAGGTGATATTCAGTTACGCTTTGGTCTTGCTACAGTCTCTCCAGATGACGATTCCAGTGAAATTTCTATTGATGGTGCGTCTCAAGCAGGCACGGGTATTGAAGTACAGGGTGATACCACCCTTGATCTGACTATTACCTATTTCCAGACTGATAAGCTTGCTTATGAAGTATTGTTGGTGACGCCTTTTTCAAATGATATTGACAGCGAAGGTATGGGCGGTATCAAAGTCGGTGAAACAGATACCCTGCCACCTACCTTTAGTGTTCTTTATTACCCTGCCGGAACCGCTGACAACTTAAAGCCTTATGTAGGTGCCGGGATAAACTACACTATATTCTTAAGTTCGGATGTTTCAGATGATGTGGGGTCTGGAGATCTCGATATAGAAGATTCATTAGGTCTTGCATTACAGGCAGGCATTGATTATGAAATAAATGAAAGTTGGGGTGTGAATGCTGGAATCCGTTATATTCAAATCGAAGCTGATGCGACCATTAAGTTAAAGCCAAGCGGAACGAAAATAGAAGTAACATCTGATGTAGACCCATTTGTATTTCAGGTGAATGCAGTTTATAATTTTTAAATTATAAACTGATTATTAAGTATGTGAATTGTAAAAAGGGCGCTATTAAAAAGCGCCCTTTTTATTATATTAAGTAAAAGTTTTACAAATAATATCAACGGCCTCTTTTACACCATTTTCATTTTTCATACGAGCCCCGATTTCCCTTGCCTTCGCCCTCATACCTGGCTTAGACAGCGCCTCATTTACTTTTTTGGCAATTTGTTTGCTAGTAACCTTAATTCTTTTTAAAGGCTTAGGAGCCAGGCCTAAACGATTAAATTCGTTACCCCAAAATAATTGTTCATCAGTAAAAGAAACAATTACAGAAGGTATACCGGATAGAACTGAGGATTGGCAGGTACCCGCACCGCCATGATGAACTAGTAATTCACAATGTGGAAATATTAAATCATGAGGCGCGAAGTCAACAAAATAAACATCGTTATTACTTTTAACGTCACATAAGCGCCAGTTTTCAGCTTGAATTATTGCTCGGCAACCTGCTTGAGTAGCGGCTTCCTGAAATAATGTAATGGTTTCTTTTTGATCAGATAAAAAAGGCATAGTCATACTGCCGAAGGTCATATAGACAATGGGGCGATCATCGAATTTAATAAAATTATCTAAATCTTTAGAAATTTCTCCTTCAACAGAAATATTGGGTGAATTAAAGAAACCGCAGACTTTATATTCATCTGGCCATTTGTTTGTTTGTGGGCAAAATTCCTGGCTCACTGCGAATAAGTGTAGCTTTGAGGAAATCAGGCAATCATTCAGAGGGTCGCTCATGGGGGGTAGACCCGCGTCTTCCCTCATAATTTTAAAATTAGGATTTAAAGTCCAGGCAATAATCTTACTAATAAGCCACCACATCCCCCGGTTTACCACTGGGCCAAGGTAGGGTACTCCTCCAGGCGGCACGCTGGGTATGGGGATCAAATTATGAGCCAGCATAATGCTCACTCTAGGCACATTATGTTTTTCCGCAGCAAGGCTGAGTGGGTAAAGGAAACTCTGACCAATGACAAGATCATTTTCTTCACATAATTTTTCTGCTGCTTCGAACATGGGTTCAAGCACTGGCTCAAAAGCCAGATTTAATATTTTCTTCGCCTGCTTTAGTGGATTGCTTTCACCAAAAATCACATTGTGAGCATTAACATAGTGCTCTTCAGTAGAAAAAATGGGTGATGCTATATGTCGAAATTTGATATTGACCTGTTCGGCAGCACTTTGATAGTTAATATCATTCAATGTAGTTGCCACCAGAGTGACATCGTGACCCGCAGACTGTAATCCAACGGCCAGGGCTAAATATGGCTTGAAATCTCCATGACTACCCCAGGTTTGAACACCTATTTTCATATTTTCCTTTAACCTAAAAACCGTAGTTGGTCGGCCAAACTGGCAGTTAACACAACTATGATAAGAAATTTTAAAAGGTGAGATTCCACCCCTTGGGTGAGTCCTCCTCCTCAGTCGATAGCACGCTTATTGAATCCGCCAATTTCTTAAAAAAGCTCGAAATAGCCTGCCCGCGAAGCGTATTGGGTATTATTCACGTATTATCGAACTCAATAAACGCACTCTCAAGCGAGTCCAACTGCGGTTTCTAGGCTTAAAGTGTAATGTTTGGGGGTCGGTAAAGTAACACAAAATGTTGCCTAATGGGCCATGCAATAGATTTGATTGTTGCTTTTTATTTAACTCTAGCCCGGATATTTCATGAATACGCTACAATTCACCCTGTAGCCGTCATGATTGCTGGGATAGTTGCCTTTACGCAAAAAGACAGTTTGTACCAGGCTAGTCTTAACAATATGGTTTGATCTAAACCCAATAACGGCGGTTTTCGGGCTAAATATTCATGACAGTTCCCTCGGCTAGAAACTTTCAATTCCACATATTACTCTTTAAAGCCAGAGCAGTGCACACGAAGTGCTTAGCTTGCAATCTTGATTAAAACTTAAATATCAAATAGTTGCATGCTTCTTTCACGCTCAGCTATGTATTCCATCATAAAAAATTTATATCTTGTGTATCTAAATATTGTTATATTTTGTAATAGTGGCATTTAGATTGTTGAATATATAAAGTAAATCCTGCTAAACTGATCATCAAATGAACAGCTAGTACCCTTGAATTTAATTCTGCCCGCGCCCAATTGAGTGACTGGGACCAGAAACAATAAGGATAATATCTATGAAATCATTTAAGACCCCCTTACTTATAGCTATCGGCGTATTCATGTTGGCATTAACAGGTTGTGAACTAGACACCGGCAGCATTGATGCTTGTGAGCTTCTGGGTCTCAGTTCTATTGAGTGCTGGGCTTTAGGCCTTTAAAATACCAACTTTTAACTTCCCTCGAATATCGTTCTTTGTCGTGTGCTGATTATTCATTTAGTGATTGATTGGCACGCAGTGCTTTCTATAGATTAAATTTAGAATTGTTAAACCACTCCGCTTGCTTTAGTCTCGTATCTTGTTTGCAGTATTATTGAAAATACACTGCAAGTATGGATATACCTTAAACCTAGAAACCGCAGTTGGCCAGCCCAAACTGGAAGTTTACACTGCTATAGTAAGTTATTTTAAAAATAGAGTCTTCACCTGTTGGGTGAGTCCGCCTCCTCACTCGATAGCACGTTTATTGGGCCCGCTAATTTCGCAAAAAAAGCTCGAAATAGCTGGCTATTATTCACTTTTTTTACTGTATTATCGAACCCAATAAACGCACTCTCAAGTGAGTCCAACTGCGGTTTCTAGGTTAAACATATTGTTCCTAATCTGTCTGAAAACCTCTCAGGCCAATAATTCTTGTTGCTCCATGGCTATATCCAGGGGTTATACACAGGTATTCGTCCCTTGTGACTGGCCAATTTAACTTTAAAATAAGCTCATTTTACTTATCGGAGATCAATCATGAAAAAAATTGCGGTTATTCTCTCAGGATGCGGTGTTTTTGATGGCTCAGAAATATATGAGAGCACTTTGACTTTGCTTGCACTGGATCAGGCCGGTGTTGAATATCAGTGCATGGCCCCCGACATTGAGCAAATGCATGTTATTAATCATCTTACCGGTGATGAAATGAATGAAAAAAGAAATGTGCTGATAGAAGCCGCAAGAATTGCTCGCGGAGCCATAATAAATTTAACAGAAGCAAATTCTTCTGAGTATGACGCATTAATAGTACCAGGAGGTTTTGGAGCGGCTAAAAATTTATCTGATTTTGCTGTTAAAGGCGCGGATATGTCTGTTAACGCTGATGTGCAAAACATGATTCAAGCAATGCATAAAGCTGGAAAACCCATTGGATTGATATGTATAGCGCCGGCTATGACGCCCCGATTATTTGGAGAAGGATCAATATGTACAATTGGTAATGACCCCGAAACAGCTTCTGCTATTGAAGCAATGGGAAGTGTCCATCAAAATTGCCCAGTAGACGATATTGTTGTCGATAAAGATCGAAAAATAGTTACTACACCTGCCTACATGCTTGCGGGAAGAATCAGCGAGGCGGCTTCAGGAATTAATAAGTTGGTAAGCGAGATATTGGCATTGAGTGATACCTGAAAAATAACATGGCCAATAATAAACTTCAGGTTTACCAATCATTTTGGCAATTTTCTTTGGAAATCTATAATCAGGAAGATGTCAAAAAAAAATGTTTAAGCCTTCAGGATGAATATGGATTTAACGTAAATCTAATACTGGCGGCTTTGTGGGCGGCTATATGGCAACAAAAAATAGAAGAGGATAAGTTTAATTTTTTTAAAAATAAACTAAAACATTTTGATGAAAATATTATTGTTCCCTTGCGCAAAGCTAGAAGGGTAGCGGTAGATAATGCTGGTTTTGAATGTGTAACACCGCCTGAAGGAGAAAAATCATTAAAAGAACAAATACTCAAAGTTGAAATTGAAGCAGAAAAAATATATATGGAACAGTTAGAATACCTGATACTGAATAGCTTCAAGAAAATGAAAGACCGTATACAGTCGGCTGATGATTATAAAATTAATCTTGATAGTTTTAAAATGATCGGGAAAGAAAACTTGAAACATTATGAAAAAGTTGTCAGCCACCCTTCGTCTATAAACATATTGCCGCAACTGGGCTATTTGCTTAACAAGGTAGTGATCTAGATGAAATGTATCACATGCGCAGCGTAGGGTTGCGCAGGATCTAATGACTAAGGAGTACAGTGTCTAATTTATTAGTTATGATTTTGGGCAAAAAAGTACCCTTGACTGGAATAGGGAATTTGAACATCAGTGTTAGTGGTTACAATATGTACCGAAACTGAACCTGGAATTAGTAAACAGGAATGCTGTTTTGTGAAGTTGTGAGCCTATGTTTTACGGCAAATGTTGGAACTGGTGGTTTAATAAAGGTATGATTCTAATCTAACTCTCCAGGATGATCCGGGATAGTTTTTAATTAATTTGGGTTAAAGAAATGCGAAATAAAAAAATATTTGACGAAGGCGTGGTTGCTCAAGCTTTGAAAATTGCAATTTTGTCAGTAAGTCTAGTGTTGTCTGGATTAGCAATTGGTGGCGATAAAAAAATAAAGTTAAAAACTGATGATGATAAAGCCAGTTACAGTGTGGGTTTTGATTTTGGAGCAGGTTTACAAAAAAATCTTCAAGATTTGGATTTGGACACTTTCGTTGCCGGGTTGCGTGATGCATATGAAGGCAAGGAAGCTCTTCTGACCAAGGAAGAAATGACGGAAGCCATGAACGCATATCGCGCCAAAGTTATGCAGGCTCGTGAAAATAAAATGAAGGCAGCCGCAGAAGGTAATAAAAAAGCGGGAGAAGCATTTTTAGCCGCCAACAAAGACAAAAAGGGCGTTGTAACTTTGGGCAGTGGCTTGCAGTATAAAGTGCTGGTTGAAGGAAACGGTAAAAAACCGGGCCCTGAAGATACCGTAGATGTTAATTATCGCGGTACTTTAATAGATGGTACAGAATTTGATAGTTCCTATAAAAGAGGCCAGCCGGCCACTTTTCAAGTTAAAGGGGTGATTCCTGGTTGGGTTGAAGCCTTACAGTTGATGAAAGAAGGTGCAAAATGGCAACTATTTATTCCATCGACCATTGCTTATGGCGATAGCGGCGCTGGAAAAATTGAGCCAGGTAGCATGCTTATTTTTGAAGTTGAATTATTAAAAGTTAAATAGTCGAGGGCTGCAAAAACCTGAATGGCTAGGAAGACTAACGCCTTCCTAGCCACATTGAAATAACCACCCACGTGCCTCCCAGGCTTGCGCTGATAAAGCCCGTAAGCCCGAAAAAAGGTAAATCCAGAAATTTGGGCCCCGCATCTACCGTAAGAACTATTGACGAACCTACAATCAATGCCGCGACTATAATGCCTATAGTGGCTCTGTTGGATGCTTTTTCTATTCTGTCACCAATTTCAGTGACATCTTCAACTGACACGCTAATGGGTATTGAGCCACGTTTAATACCGTCCCGAAAACGTCGTAGATCTCTTGGTAATTTCACCAGCGATGTGGATAAGTGTCTGGCAGACTGGGTTGCCCTTTTAAAAATGGAGTCTGGAGAATAACGTTGAAGTATCGCCCTGCGGACAAAGGGCTCGGCTTCTCCTATCAAATCAAATTCGGGGTTAAGTCTTAGAGCTATAGCTTGTAAAGCTGAGATGGCTTTTATAAGCAAGGTCAGGTCTGGAGGCAAGGTTAAGCTGTGGGTCTGGGACAGGCTGGTTAATTGTAAAAAAACCTGATCAATTTGAATGTATTCAAGTGATACCCCAAGATATTCATCCATTAGTGCTTCTACATCAAGAACCAGAGCATCCCTATCAATATCTACGTCTCCTGCCCATTCCGAAAGAACGTCGACAATGGTCTCGCTGTCATTAGCAACGCCACCCTGCATGATTAAGGCAATTTGTCCACGGCGATAATCTGTCAGTGTTCCCACCAGACCAAAATCGATCAGGGCAATACGATTGCCTTCAAGAAAAAACATATTCCCCGGATGCGGATCCGCATGAAAAAAACCATGTTCAAGAGACATGCGTAAAAACATGTCGACACCATTGAGCGCTAACTGTTTTCGATCCAGGCCAGATGAATCTATAGCGGCCATATCATTGGCAGGTATACCTTGTATAAATTCCTGAACATTTAGAGTCGGTGAGGTAAATTCCCAATATATTTCAGGAATGACCAGGGTTTCAGAATTCTCAAAATTACGGCGAATTCTGTCTGCAGTGCGACACTCTCTGGTGAAGTCCAGTTCTCTACGCATAGCGGTGGCAAACTGACGAATAATTTGTTTTGGCCGAAAACGTTTGGCCACTGCGATTTCAGATTCAATCCAATCGGCCAATACCGACATTAGGCGTAAATCTGCTTCTATGATGGGCTTAATACTTGGTCGCTGAATCTTTAATATGACATCTTCATTATTAAGTTTAGCCCGGTGAACCTGGGCAATTGACCCAGCGGCCAATGGTTGAGTATCAATATGGTCGAAACATTCACTGGGCTCACGGTTGAGGGCTTCAGCAAGAACAGGTTCAATTTGCGACCAGGGAAGTGGCGAAACACTGACATGAAGGCTTTCAAAGGCCTCTATCCATTCCGGAGGCAGCAGGTCAACACGGGTGGCTAATAATTGCCCGAACTTGACAAATGTTGGACCCATTTCCTCAAGGGCTGCAACGGCTCTTTGTGGGGCAGGTAAGGTTTTTAACTTTTCAGAAGATGGTTTCTGTGCAGCATCTTTAAATGGGTTGATGTTGATAATTCGCAGCTGGCTGACAAAACTATCAAAACCATAATGAAGTAAAATGGATGTGATATTTCTTATCCTACGAATGTCTTTGGTGGTGCTAAGAGTTTCAAGAAAATTCAAAATGATAACCAAAATGCAAAGTATTCTATAAGCAAATTATAGCATTTAGGTATATAGAAAACACAATAGTAGGCGTTTGGAAATAAAAAAGAAACAAACCCTCCTCGCTTATCTGAATACTTAAGCAACCTTTGTTTTGTGATTCAGATGTAATTTTTCGATCAATAAATCTTCAAGCTCAAAACGAAGTTCAAGAGATTGACCTAGTTTCTGCAGATCTTCGGTAAAATTTTGGAAAAGAGCATTGTTGTGATTTTGAAGCTCATACTTGTCATTGAAAATAAGAGCCAACTCAGTTGAATTATCTATATTAGGGTAAACATGGTCAATTATGGAAAGATTATTGTCATTAAATGTTTTAGCCTCAGCAATTAGCTTTTCATAAATTTCAAAATGGCCTGCTGAAATATAATCCATCAGGATGACGCAAAAATTCTGAACAGTATTTGAAAGTATTTTTTGGCCAGGAGATTTTTTCCCTAAATCGCTGAGTATGCAAAAAGTATGTATAAGCTCCTGCCGCTCATCAAGCCAACCAGAAATTCGGTTCTGTACAGAATCCCACTGATCTTCAGCTTTCTTGTTAGAATTCATGTTTTTGTCCTAATTATTTACATCTACTTAATTGAAAAATGGCAAAATAATTATAAATCAAAGTACTTTATAATTTCTATTAGAAGACAATCCCTACCTTCTTAATTGGACAGATCATCTAGCAACAGTGAAATGATCACTGTCAACTAAAGGAATTAAAAAATTAGATAACATCCCTCTACCCTCTCTAGATAGTAAATTATTTTGTTAGTAATTTGAGAGTATTTTTTAGATTAATTAAGTATTTAAAGAAAATTATAAGAACATTTTTGAATTAAAATCAGGGTGATTCTATTGGTATATAAATCAATAACTAATGAAAAACCAGAATGTTCTAAAAAAATGATTAAAAATTATAAATGGCCAGATGGCTGTGTGCTTATCTACTCAGTGTCGTTAAAAACAAGTTGTAAAATGGACATTGCACATAAGCCAGTGAATAAAATTAATACCCACTCTGGTAATGTAAGATATAACAATGACCAGGAAATATTGGCGCACTCACCTGAACCAGTAAATACAGTTTGCAGAACTTCATTTAAGGGAAAAGCATTGAGTAAATAGTCAAGGCCTGGGCCACAGGATGGCACTTCGGAAGGTGGAAGATTTTGTAACCAGACATGGCGTCCAGCAACAGCGATACCTCCGACAGAGGCTGATAAGGCTAGAATAGCATAAATGTAACTAAAAATTGTTTTTGAATTATGGATAAAGGCGATAAGGAAAACTATTCCGGCCAAAATAACAAAAACTCTTTGAAAAATACATAAAGGGCAAGGCGCAAGATTTTGATAATGTTCGAGATAAAGAGCAAACGCCATGGAGAAAACAGAAATTAGAAAAGCACTCCCATTAATAATACGAGCATTGGATATCGACATAATTTTAAAAGATCTTTTTAGTGGCCTGATTTCATTTTAAACATATTTAATTAGTGACGTGAACTCCGACTCTAATCTGGAGAATATACTTATTTACTTATAAAGCGAGATAATCCTTCAAGTATTGATCGAAGTCAATTTTATCAGTTTTTTCAAGTTCATTTTGCCTATCAAGAGACTGTTTAGCCAACTGAATAAAGTGATTTTGTTCATCCAGACTTAAGGTATAGTCCTGGAAATAATGGGCTGTTTTTGATGCAGTTGACATTGCAAAATCAAAAAAATTACTTTTTGTGTCTTCAAGATTTTTTAACACGAGAGCAGAGGGCGTAGTATTTGGCTGGTTAATCTTCTGAATTTGTTTTTTTACTGACTCAATATGATCAGTGGTACGGTGAGCTGAGTCCAGTAGTGAAGCAGCCATACCTATTTTTTCCAGACAGTTTGAAGCCCAGGAGCTAAAAGTTGTTTTATTATTATTAGTATAAAAAGAAGTATCAATTTTAATATCAGGGTTTCGGCCTTCCATTACAACGGACTGTAAATTTTTCTCAATAATAGAGTAATCATTTTGTGAGAATAATGGACCTGATTCCAGTAAACAATATAGGGCAAAGCTGTCGAGAAAAAGAATTTGGTCTTTATCAATGCCCAATGGTTCAAAAGGATTGAGATCAAGACATCGCATCTCTATATATTCAACACCATCCCTTTCCAAAGAAATGGTAGGCCTTTCGCCTGGTTTTGGAGATGGCTTAGGACGAATACTACCGTAGTATTCATTTTCTATTTGCAAAATATTGGTGCTTAGTTGTTTGGGGTGACCAGATTCCATTAGACTAAATTTTTCGTAGTCCGGATAGGAAGTGCTTATAGCATGAGCCATACTATTTGTGTAACTTTTAATTGAGTTGTAACAAATATGTAATCCGGATTGGGCATCATTTTGATAGCCGAGATCACTCATACGTAAAGAAGTTGCAAAAGGTTTATAATAAGTTGTTCCTGGTTTAAGTTCGTCAAGCGAATGTTCTCGATTTTTTAAAAATGATGCGCATACGGCAGGTGATGCGCCAAATAAAAAAACCAGTAAAGGGCTGAAAATTTGAAAATTTCTAATCAGGTTAAAATATTCACCAGAAATAAAATCTTTAAAGCTAAGGGCTGGATTTGTTATCGTTTCATTTCGAGTAAGGTTTAATGAACTGCATAAATTCATATACCTGTGCCAAAATTCATCAGGAAAAGATAAGTTGTAATGAATACCAGCGATGGTTTGCATTAGTCTACCGTAGCGATAATCGAGTCCGATGCGGTATAACGTTTTGAGTTTTCCAATATTGGATGTGCCGTACTGGGCTATAGGGATGCTGTTGTTATTTCCGACTATGCAAGGCATGCTGTTAACCCATAGGATTTCATTATCAATATTTTGATAAACGAAGCCATGAATATTTCTTAGTTGTTTTAGGGTTTCATCAATGGACTCAGAGGGTAATGTAATAAACTCTAACAAGGATTCTGCATAGTCGGTAGTAATTAATGGATGGGTTAGGCTGGATCCAAGATTAAGGGGATGGGAGGTTTGAGACAATCGACCTTCAGGTGTAACGCGCAAGCTCTCTTTTTCAATCCCACGTTTCATCTTGATTAATGAAGATGAAATTCCTTTTTCTGACAAAGCTTGTATTTTTTTTTTGTACATATTTGTTACGCTTTACTTCGTTCCTACTTTTGTACGGCTATAAAAAATATAGAGAATGTTTAAGAAAGACGATTCAAATCTAAGATAAAACCAGGTCAAATAGACATTCGAGGAAAACCATAAACATAATTTTAACTTTTATAGCGCTAATATGCTCAAACACAGAAAAAGTGCCCAGGTAGTAAATCAGGAAACCATATAAAACCCGATAAAATACTACCTGTGCTCAGTATAATGAAGCAGCATCAAGTAAGCTACGAAAATGAATGCCTGTAAGGATTCGTCATGATCCAGACTGTTAAAATCCTTAACGTGTTTTTAATTTTAAGTTGTTATAAGCCTTTTTTAGACAATTTTACTTATACTGTAGACTTGTATTTATTTTGTTTATATTCTCAGGCTAAGGATGAGGTTTCCTCAGTAACATTTTCACAGGTAACTACTTCATCAGCGTGTAAGCCTTTGTCGCCTTCCTTTAAGGAAAATTCTACATTCTGGCCTTCAGTCAAACTTCGATATCCGTCACTTTGAATCGAGCTATAATGGACAAATACATCGCCGCCTTGTTCTCTTTCAATAAAACCAAAGCCTTTAGAATTACTGAACCACTTCACTTTACCCTTTTCTCTTTCTGCCATGTTACCCCCGAACCCTATAGTTTTGATTATTTTTATTGTGTATCTTAATCATCTTCATTTTCAACAAAAAAGCAAGTGTTATTATGAGCTTAGCTATGAGTTTTACAGGAAAATCATGC
>Ga0209345_10005401_pt1 | contig 11871 bp, 9 predicted proteins | sample Cruoilmetagenom7_FD_187294 | JGI IMG/M metagenome (GOLD analysis project Ga0209345, IMG submission 187294) | Oil polluted marine microbial communities from Coal Oil Point, Santa Barbara, California, USA - Sample 7 (SPAdes) (version 2) | ecosystem: Environmental > Aquatic > Marine > Oil seeps ...
TCTAAGGGCGTCGGGGCAAGGGTGATCAGATGGGCGGGACCGTCATAGCGCAGGAGCTGACCTGTGCCGGGATTGCGCCCGATCAGAAGACCGTCGCCTCCCTGGTGTTTCTTCAGCTCCTTTCGGCTGGCGAAGCGGGCCGAGCCGTGACTGTCGCCGGTCAGCCCGAAGAAGGCATCCGCACCGGATTGCATCCGCCAATACTGGAACCCGAAAACCGCGCCGATGACGATGAAGGGACCGAAGACGATCCATTGCCAGGCACTCTGGCCCGGCTCCTGATCGAAGAAGGCGAAGATGAACGGAACAGCAATCAGCGTCCCCAGCATCGCACCGAAGGCCATGGCTCCGATCATCCACCCGAACATGATGGGGGTGGCGATCACCCGATAGAAGAACCGCGCCAAGCCCCCCATGAAGATCATCATTGAGCGCATTACCCGGACCCGTCAGGATCAGAGGGCAGGGCAGGGGAGCCACCCTCACCAGCAGCGGACGCGCCATCACCGACGGAACCCGCACCGTCCCATTCCGCAAAGGCCTTGCGGTCCTGGTCACGCGACAGGTTCCGGATCAGACGGTCCACCATGGCGGCCGCTCCGGAATCCCGTTCCGCCAGATCAAGCAGCGCACCCCCGAGGATGACCTTGCGCCTGGTGTCGAGCTTGCGCTGGCGCGTGGCTTCCCGATTGCGCAGGGCCTGAAGCCGGGCCTTGGCCTGGGCGTATCGCTTCTCGGCGCGTTCCAGCTCGGTCTCGGTCAAATCGGGAATCCTCTTTGAAGAAAGCGGGTGGCGAGGTATCTCTTGCCATGTCTACCGTAGGCGCGTACCCGTAGGCCTGTAAAGGACGAAGGGCGCACTTATGCAAACTCTTCACCTACGGTTCCGAGATTTGCGTGCGATCTCTTCGGGGCGAAGCCCCAGCCGATGGCAGACCCCTTCGATGCGACGCGCATCGAAATGGGAGACGGCATCGCCTCTCCCAAACCCTCTCCGACCAACCTTGGCGGTTGGATCGCGTCCCGCATCACGACACCCTGACGGCATCCGGTGCCCCGTGGTCGGGGCTGGATTGCCGGGGGTGACGCGCTTGCGGGCTGCGCGGATCGTCGGACCTGTCGGTGCCGATCATTGCTGGGTTTGCCGGTGGCAAACCGCCAGTGAACTGTCCCCATATCCCGCCCCCCATGAGGCTGGGGATCTGGGGGCAGCTCACTGGCAAGCCCGCGCCTCAGAGGACCAGAGGTCCACTTCGGGCGGGCTGTCTTTTCCCCTCCGGCTCCAGCGGTGCGAACGCGCACTGCGGTGTCAGCGGGCACCCCGGTCCGGGGCACGGGCCTGCGGGGAAAAGACCGTTGCGCAACTCTCCGACGGCCCCGGAACACGATGTTCCGAAGCCGTCGGCTTTCGCCCAACAGGGAGGTCGAACCCTGCCCCGGCCACGAGGGTGACAGGGCAGACTCCAACCTCATCATGCGCTGACGCCCCGGCTTTTGTCACGGGCCAAGAGCCGGTCGGCATGGGTATGCCCGGCGTCTCGCATCGGCAGCGTTTGCGTCTCCGTCGAGGGGCACGCTGATGGCCAGCTACCACCTCTCCGTGAAGACGATCAAACGCAGCGCCGGACGCACCGCGACGGCGGCGGCGGCCTACCGCGTCGGCGAGCGCATCGAGTGCCAGCGCGAAGGTCGCATCCACGACTACACCCGCAAGCAGGGCATCGAGGAGACGTTCATCGTCGCCCCCGAGGATGCGCCCGAATGGGCCACGGATCGGTCCAGGCTCTGGAACGAAGCCGAGGCCAGCGAGACCCGCCGCAACTCCGTCACCGCCCGCGAATGGGAGCTGGCCCTGCCGTCCGAGATCAGCGCCGAGGATCGCTCGCACATCACCCGCCAGTTTGCCGAGGAGCTGGTCAGCCGCTACGGCGTGGCCGTCGATGTGGCGATCCACGCCCCGCACCGCGAGGGCGATCAGCGCAACCATCACGCCCATGTTCTGACCTCCACCCGCAAGCTGGAAGCCGAGGGGTTCACGGCCAAGACGCGGGTGCTCGATTCCGCGAAGACCGGCGGCGTCGAGATCGAGCAGATGCGCGGTGTCTGGGCCGAGCTGCAGAACCGCGCATTGGAGCGCGTCGGAGAGGCCGAGCGGGTTGATCACCGGTCCTTGGAGAAGCAGCGCGAGGCGGCCCAGGAACGTGGCGACACCCTGTCCGCCGAGGCGTTGGACCGCGACCCGGAGCTGAAGCTGGGGCCAGCGGCGAATTCGATGGAGCGACGGGCGAAGGCGATGGCCGAGCGCGAGGGCCGGGAATACGTGCCCGTCACGGAGCGCGGGGCCGTGGTCCATGCGGCCCGCCAGGCCCGTGCCGCGTTCCGCGAGATGCGCGAGCGACTGGAGTTGGCGCGGGAGACCTATGGCACGGCCCGCGAGGAGGGGCAGGGGCGTGTGTCCGCCGGTTTGGCGGCACTCCGGGCAGCGACATCGAAAGAACGCGGGCCGCGCGCATCGAACGATATCCGGGAGCGATTGGCGCGGATCACTGGGCGGGACGGTCCAGATCGGGAAGAACCGGAACGCGGTGGGCAGAGTGACGAAGAACCGAAGCGTTCTGTGCAGGAGCGGTTGCGGGAAGCGCTGGACAAGGATCAAGGGGCCGGGCGGGATGCAGGTGCGGAGGAGGGCGAGAAGCCGTCGATCCGTGAGCGGCTGGACGATGTGTTAAATAAACCGCGTGAGAGGCTGGAGATCGAGGATGAACCGGAGAGGGATCGGGAGATCGAGAACGAACGCGAGATTGATCGAGAAATCGACCGTGACCCGGGCCTCAGTCACTGACCTGCCGCCATCTTCGACAGGATCGAGGCGGTGTGTTTCGACGCCTCCGGGACGCTGGGAGAGATGAGGTTCATCTTTTTCGCCTTGGCCAAAGAGCGATGGGAAAGCTAACGAGATGATGCGGCCGCAAGGAATCCTCTGGATCATCGGCGATAAGTTCCATATCATGTCCACATGCAGACATACCCCGCCATTTGTTTTGTAAAAATCGGACTCGCCGTATTGCTATCGGCGAATCTGATTTTCGGTATCGCAAAAGCTGATACCCATCAGGCAGGCGTGGGTGAAACAATCTTTGAAAACACTGTTCTAGCCACCGATCTCGCTGATCGTGATCAGGCTGCTCAGGAGCAAGGGGCGCGCGAAAGCGATGACGCGGCCCATGGTCCCGGTGATTGCCATATCCATGTCATCGTATTGAAAGAGGCAAAGTTGACCTGCGACCGGTCGTTGGTCGACAGTTCTCGACAGTGGGGTGACGTCCCTGTGATCCTTGCCTCTGTCCAGGGTTATTACCGTCCTCCGCGAGGGTGATTTAACCTTTCTGTGATCGAGATGTCGCAAATCCTGTCATGGCACAGGACTTTGTAGGATTATTTGACAATATGGCCGACCGTTGAAATAGCGAACTTCGTTCGAGGCCGTTTCAACGGATAAAATCCGGGAGCAAAATTTCATCAGGTGACCTGAATGGGTTTTGGAATCCTTCCCGTCCTGGAGTGCAATTATGAGACTGAAAACGATGTTCCTGGTTTCGCTGGCGATAGTCGCATTGGCCTTGGCCACGACCATGACAAGCCGTGCGGAAAAACCACTGGTGATCAGTGGCGCGGCTGCGGCGGAGCCGCATGATGATGCCGATCATGCCGGTGAAAGTGCAGATGCCCATGGTACCGACGATCACGCAGACGAAAGTGCGGATGCCCACAGTGATAACGGCCACGCAGATGAAAGAGCCGACGCCCACGGTGATGACGATCATGCCGGTGAAAGTGCCGATGCTCACGGTGACGACGATCATTCAGATGAAGGCGGTAGCGATATTGTCAAATTGACAGGTGAGGTCGCGCAGGAGGCCGGGATCGTGCTTGAGCAAGCTGAACTGGACGCCTTGGGCGAGTCTCTCAGCCTGCCGGCAGAAGTTCGCTTTGATGCAGACCGGATGGCCAATGTATCGCCAAGGGTGAGCGGTGTTATTGATCGCATCTTTGCGGGTGAAGGTGATACAGTCGAGTATGGAGACAGACTCGCATTGATTTCCAGCCGCGATCTGGCCACGCTGAAGGCTCAATGGGTCACTGCGGAAACAAGGAAATCACTGGCGGCGCAGGCATTGGAACGTGCGGAGGGCCTGTGGTCCAAAAAAATAACTTCCGAGGCGACGGTCCAGGCAGCCCGTGCCGAGCATGAAGCGGCAAAAGCCGAGAGCGAAGCGGCAGAAACGGAGCTGCATGCGGTCGGCATCGATCACGCGGCACTCGAGAAGATTGCCACGGCCGAAGATGGCAACAATGCGAATGCCTATCTGACTGCACCGCTCTCCGGAACGGTGATACGACGCGCGGTCACGCTGGGGGGAACCGTGACAGCCGGCGATTCCAGCGCCGAGGCACTGTTCACGATTGTCGATGACAGTGTGCTTTGGGTTGATATCGCGGTGTACAAACAGGACATCAGCCGCGTCCGCATCGGAGCGCCGGTTGCCCTGAAATCGGACGATGGCGATATCATCACACAATCTACGGTGGCATTTGTATTGCCGGTCATTGATGAGGTTTCCCGCACGGCGACGGCGCGTGTGATCGTGGATAACAGGGACAAGGCCCTGACCCCCGGGCAGTTCGTGATCGCAGATCTCAGCGTTGGCAATGCCAGGGAAGTGCTGCGCGTCCCGCAATCCGCCGTGCAACTGGTAGAGGGGCGCTCGTCCGTCTTTGTCCCGGTGGACGGCGGTTTCGCACCGCGCCCCGTCATGATCGGCACAACGGCTGGCGGCTATGTCGAAATCCGCACCGGGCTGGAGGAAGGCGACCTGTTTGTCTCTGACGGTGCCTTCACACTCAAAGCCCAGCTTGAAAAAGACGCTTTTGGCGACGGACACGGACATTAGGATAGCTGATCATGACCGATTTTATGCACCGCATCGCCGGCGGATGGCTTTTGGCCTCCATCGCGGCTTTTGCGATGACGATTGGCGGGCTTTTTGCGTTTCGCGCCTTGCCTGTCGATGCCTTTCCGGATGTGACGCCATCGCTGGTCCAGGTCTTCACCGAAACCGAGGGGCTCGCACCGGAAGAGGTTGAACGCTATGTGACCTACCCCATCGAAACGGCAATGTCGGGTCTGCCGAAACTCAAGAACATGCGCTCGGTCTCGAATTTTGGACTGTCGGTGGTAAACATCTATTTCGAGGACGGCACGGATGTCTATTTCGCCCGCCAGGTGGTGGGTGAGCGGCTTGCCGAGGCGCGTGGCAACATCCCCGAGGGATTTGGCGACCCGCAAATGGGGCCGATATCGACCGGGCTTGGCATTATCCTGTATTTCCGTCTGGAAGACCAAACCGGCGAACGCGACCTTGTCGAGATGCGTGAAATCCAGGACTGGATCATCAAATACCAGTTGCAAACCGTTCCGGGTGTCACGGAAGTATTGTCCCTCGGCGGCTACGAAAAACAGTATCAGGTCAGGCTCGATCCCGATGCGTTGCTCGCCTATGATATCCAGATTGCCGATGTGATCAGCGCGCTGGGGCGTGGAAACAAGACAGAAGGCGCGCAATTTCTCGAAATAGGGTCCGAACAATACACGGTACGCGGGGTCGGGCTTGCCCGAACGATCGAAGACCTCGCTGAGATTGTCGTTACCGTTGAACACGGACGCACCGTGCGTGTGCGCGACCTTGGCCATATCACCGTGGGCGGGGGTGTCCGTCAGGGACTTGCAACCGCAAACGGCGAGGGGGAGGTCGTTGCGGGTCTGGTTTTGAAGCTCTATGGCACCAATACATCCGATGTGATCGCACGGGTGCAGCAGCGCTTTCAGGAAATCAACGCCAGCCTGCCGGAGGGCGTGCAGGCAGTCCCCTACTACGATCAGGGGACACTGGTAAACAAGGCGGCCGCAACTGTGACCACGGCATTGTGGCAGGGCGCATTGCTTGTGGGGTTGGTGGTATTCGTCTTTCTCGGAGGATGGCGTCCAAGCCTGGTTGTCGTGCTGTCGATACCGTTCTCGGTAGGGTTTGCCTTTATCGCCATGCACATGCTCGGCATCAGCGCCAATCTGATGTCTTTGGGTGGCGTCGCTATCGCCATCGGGATGATGGTGGACGGTGCCATTGTCATCTCCGAAAATGTGGACCGCGGCTTTCAGGAGGACGACGGGTCGGAAGATCCGCGCTGGCTGGTTGCCCGCTCTACTGCTGAGGTGATCGCGCCCCTGGTCGCAGCGGTTGCCGTGGTTATCGTTGTCTTCCTGCCACTTTTTTCCTTGCAGGGCGTCGAAGGCAAGACATTCCGACCCCTGGCCGCTGCGGCAGCACTCGCCATGACAGGATCGCTTTTCTATGCAGCCCTGATTGCGCCTTCAATGGCCTTTTTCGTGATGCGCCGATCCACCAAGAAAGCTCCGGACCAGCCCGGACGTGTTGCATCCATGATCAGCGGCACAGCAGGGTTCTTTGTCCGCAACCGTTTTTTCGCGATCGTCCTGTGTGGTGTGCTGTTGGCTGCAGGCGGTTTCGCGGGATCGCGGCTTGGCTCCGAATTTACGCCATCGCTCGAGGAAGGCGACATTCTGATGCGGCTGACCATGGCACCCTCGATTTCGCTCACCGAAGCGATGGCAACCACAACGCGGGTAGAAAAGCGACTGCTGAAGAACTTCCCTGAAATCAAGTCCATTGTGACCCGTATCGGGCGGGGAGAAGTCGGCGCACATGCCGACCCGACCAATAGCGCGGAAGCCTTTGTCGAGTTGAACCCGGTCGAGCAGTGGCGCCCTGGACTGTCTGCGGAAGGACTGCGCACCGCGATTTCGGAAGACCTGGAATCCTATCCGGGGATTGTGGTGAATATCGGCCAACCCATCGCGATGTCCGTCGACGAATTGCTGACCGGCACGCGTGCCGAACTGGCCGTCAAGATTTTCGGACCGGATTCCGAAATCCTGTTGCAGCGATCACAGGTGCTGCAATCGCTGCTGCAACAGGTCGAAGGAGCAGCCGAGGTGCAGGCCGACCAAATTACCGGTGCCCCGCAGCTTGTGGTGACTGTGGACCGGTCAGCCCTTGGCCGCTACGGGCTTGATGTCGAGGATGCGCTGGATGCGCTGCGTGCAGCCGTAGGCGGTGCCGAGGCCGGATCCCTGTTCGAGGGTGTGCGACAGTTTCCGATCATGGTTCGTTTTGACGAAGATAGCCGCGACACACCCGAGGCGATCAGCCGTATCGTGCTGGAATCGCCCTCCGGAGCGCGGGTGCCGCTGGAGACGGTTGCCAATATCGGAACAGTAATCGGTCCGCGCCAGATCACACGCGAGGATGGCGAACGCTTTATCACGGTCCAGTCCAACGTGCGCGGCCGCGATATCGGATCTTTCGTTGCCGAAGCGCAGAAGTTGACTGACGCTCAACTGGAGCTGCCGCCCGGGTATCGTCTGGTCTGGGGCGGTCAGTTCGAGCTTCAGCAACAGGCGAACGCCCGCTTTGCCGTGGTCATTCCGATCACGCTGGGCATCGTCCTGCTGATCCTTCTGGTGACTTTCGGAAGGCTGAAATCAGCGATCCTCATCTTGTTGAACATCCCCCTGGCGCTGACCGGCGGCGCGCTGGCGCTCTGGTTTGCAGGATTGCCGGTGTCGGTTCCCGCCACGGTCGGGTTTATCGCGTTGTTCGGCATCGCATTGGGCAACGGCATGGTGTTGGTCAGTTTCATGGATGACTTCGCGCGTGCCGGGCGCGATCTGGACGCTTTGGCCATCGAAGCCGCAGGGCTGCGCGCGCGCCCGGTCCTGATGACCGCCATGACGACGGCGCTGGGGCTGGCACCATTGCTCTTCGCCACCGGCGTCGGTGCCGAGGTGCAGCGCCCGCTCGCCACGGTGGTGACCGGGGGGCTGGTTTCATCAACCGTGCTGACGCTGCTCGTAATGCCCGCCCTGCACCGCTGGTTCGCACCCCGACAAGGAGGGCATCATTCGCTTGTCGAAACGGCTCATGGGCAGCATGCGAAGTCAGCCTCGGGAGCCCTTACCTGATGGAACGAACGCGCTTCAGGCCTGCTTGGGTGCAGAATTGGCAGAGGGGGAGAGTTCGATGAACATGGCGACGTTTTCGGGCGCGACCCCGCAGACATCTCCAGCGGTTTCATCGTGGCGTGCACTGTCATGAGACCCGCCCTGATTTCCGCTGTATGGGCATTGGAAGTCATCCAAAATGGTGGTTATCGCCGGTGCCAAAAACGGTTCAGTATCCACGCTCTGGAGCAAACCCACCGACTTCCAGTCGGTTGCGCTTCAGCGTGAAAGAATCGTCTTATGAACATACCCTCTGAAAAATGAGCCGCAGCCGGGTCGGAGGCTCATTTTTCAGAGGGTATGTTCATGCAATACGACACCGGCAGCCACTGTGTTTTCTATCATCGGTATCACTTGGTCTGGTCCACCAAGTACCGCTTCAAGGTTCTCAAAGGTCGGGTGCGCCTGCGTGTGCGCGACATCTGCCGCCAGGTGTGCCACGAGAACGAAGTCGACATCTTGCGCGGCGTATTGTCGAGCGACCACGTTCACATGTTCGTATCAGTGCCACCGAAGCTCGCCATCTCCGATCTGGTGCGCAAGATGAAGGGTCGTTCGTCCCACAAGGTGCAACGGGAATTCCCGGAGTTGCGCAGGCGCTATTGGGGCCGCAGGTTCTGGGGCCGAGGGTATTTCTCAACGACCAACGGTGCCATCACCGAAGACATCGTACTTCAGTACTTGGAGCAGCACATCGCCGATCCTACCGGCGCCAGCCGGTAGTGGTTCAGTTTTGTCATTTATCAAAATAAAATAACGGTTTAGGGAGCGGAAAAACTTGGGGCGGCACCCGACGCTTCGTGCGCACCAATACAGAGCCGGTGATCCCCCAGAACCTCGATGACGCGACACTTCCCCGCATGGCCGGGATCATCCGCGTCAGCCATCCGAACCAGCTCTTCCCGAAGCTGCGCGAGAATGATCATGCGCCGGTCCACCGCCGCGAGCTGCTTGCGTGCGATCTCATGGGCAGGTGCGCAATCCTCTGACGGGGCTTCTGCCAAGGCCATCAGATCGGCGATATCATCGAGACCGAAGCCCAGTTCCCGTGCGTGGCGCAGGAAGGCCAGCCGTTCGAGCGCCGCTTCATCGTAGCGCCTCTGCCCACCTGTTGTCCGCGCCGGTGACGGTATCAGGCCCCGGCTTTCGTAGTAGCGGATCGTTGTCACCTTCACGCCCGTCCGGCGCGACATATGCCCGATGGTGTCAACGGCGGAGACAAAACCGGCCACGTGGCGGCGCAAAAGTAGGCCAATGGCGGGGCACCAAGCGCCATGGCGCGTGCGCTCTCCAGATAGCCGGCGCGTGCCATGGCGCATTGGCCCGGAGGGCCAGTTCTGCAAGGTGTGATCAGGTGGCGGCTTGGGCCTTTCGGGCGCGGCTTTGGCTGAGGCGATAGCTTTCGCCGTTCATCGCGAGAATGTTGACGTGGTGTGTCAGCCTGTCGAGAAGGGCGCCGGTCAGGCGCTCGGTGCCGAAGGTTTCGGTCCATTCGTCGAAGGGCAGGTTGCTGGTGATCAGCGTGGAGCCGCGCTCATAACGCTGCGAGATCAGTTCGAACAAGAGCTCGGCGCCGGTCTTGGAGAGCGGCACGAAGCCCAGTTCGTCGATGATGAGCAGTTTTACGGCAGCCAGCTGCTTTTGCAGGCGGAGCAGCCGACGTTCGTCGCGGGCCTCCATCAACTCGTTGACCAGAGCAGCGGCGGTGATGAAGCTGACAGACAGCCCCTTCTGGCAGGCGGCCAGCCCCAGCCCGAGGGCAACATGGGTCTTGCCGGTTCCACTGGGCCCCAAGGCGATGACGTTCTCGCGTCGGTCGATCCATTCGCAGCGGGCGAGTTCCAGCACCTGCATCTTGTTGAGCTTTGGGATCGCCTTGAAGTCGAAGCTGTCCAAGCTCTTGGTCGCCGGGAACTTCGCGGCCTTGATACGCCGCTCGATCATCCGCCGCTCGCGGTCGATCAATTCCAACTCGACCAGACGCGCCAGGAACTGGACATGATCCAGCCCCTCGGCGGCGCATTGGCGGGCGAGTTTGTCATATTCCCGCAGGAAAGTCGGCAGCTTCAGCGTCTTCAGATGATCCGCAAGCAAGATCTTCGGGGGCACGGTCATGCTGCATCCTCTGACATCAGGGACATATAGCTGGCCGCGGATGTGGTCTCGACGTTCGCCCGCGGCAGGTATGGGTAAACATCGAGATCCAACTTCGGCGGCCGTTTCTCGACGTGGCAGAGGACGAGGTGCTTGACGGCATCAAAGCCGACCGCGCCCAGTTGCAGGGCCTTCTTCACGGCGGCATGCAGATCGTCGATGTCGAAGGTCTCGAGCAGGCGCAGCACCTGCACATATTCCCGGCGTCCGGCCTTGATCATCCGCGCTTCCATCAAGCGGCGCAGGGTCGCGAACTCCGACGGCAGGTCCCATTCTGCCAAGGGAGCCGCCTGGTCGAGAGCGTTGATCTTCTGCTCGATCAGCGGAAGGTAATGCCGCGGATCGAAGACCATGTCCTCGCGGTCGTAGCAGCGCGGATGACGTGCGATGACCTCGCCGCTGCAGCCGATCACGACCACGTCGACATAGCCCCTGATCCACACGTCACGATGGCCGTAGGCGACCGGGACCGAGTAATCATTGGTTTTGTAGCGCACCAACGCCTGCGAACTGACCCGTCCGGTTGTCTGATCGCAGGCATCGAATGGCGCTGCAGGCAGGTCGGACATCGCGGCCAGATCCCGCTCGAGGCGTTGGCCAATCGTCTCGGACTGACCTCGCAGGACATCCGCCTGACGTTTGAGGCACTGTGCCTCCAGGTAATCGTTGAATGCGTCCCAGGTCGCGAACCGCGGGATTGGCACCATGAAGTTGCGGCGCGAGTAACCGACCAGGCCTTCCGCATTGCCCTTGTCATTTCCCTTGCCGGGTCGCCCGTAGCGGTCACGGAACAGGTAATGTGACAGGAACCCGCTGAACAGCGTAGCCCTCTGACGTGACCCGTCCGGCAGGATCTTCGCAACCAAACAGCGGTCGTTGTCGTAGAGCACCGACACCGGCACCTTGCCGAAGAACGCGAAGGCGTGGACGTGGCCATCCACCCAGGCTTCGGCAGTGGCCGCCGGATAGGCACGGACATAGCAGGCGTCGCTGTGCGGCAGATCCATGACAAAGAAATGCGCCTTCTGCTCGATGCCGCCGACGACGACCACCGCCTCGCCAAAGTCGGCCTGGGCATGACCGGGCGGATGCGCCAGCGGCACGAACATCTCGCGGCCGCGCCGTTCGCGCTGTCGCATGTAATCCTTCACGATCGTGTAGCTCCCGGTGAAGGCATGCTCGTCGCGGAGCCGCTCGAACACCCGCTTCGCCGTGTGCCGCTGCTTGCGATGGACCTCCCGATCGTCGTCCAGCCAACCGTCGATGATGCCGGTGAAGGCATCCAGCTTCGGTCGCTTGACCGGTGCCGACCGCCGATACCCAGGCGGAACCGAAAACGCCATCATCTTGGCTACGCTGTCGCGCGAGATGTTGAAATGCCGCGCCGCCTCACGCTGGCTCATGCCCTCAGCACAAGCCAGCCGAACCTTCCGATACAAATCCACAGTGAAAATCCTCCCGCCCTCCCTGTCACCAGAAAGGGTAAAGGTGGACGACTTTTACACCGCCCGCAGCAGGCTCATCCCGCCGCTACCGTGGCCGACTTTCGCACCGCCGTTTTCACCAGTTCATCGAGG
>Ga0209345_10005402_pt1 | contig 11861 bp, 9 predicted proteins | sample Cruoilmetagenom7_FD_187294 | JGI IMG/M metagenome (GOLD analysis project Ga0209345, IMG submission 187294) | Oil polluted marine microbial communities from Coal Oil Point, Santa Barbara, California, USA - Sample 7 (SPAdes) (version 2) | ecosystem: Environmental > Aquatic > Marine > Oil seeps ...
CTGAAATTGCAATTAAACAAGCATCATTTCATGTCAATACGAAAGAGTTTATCAAAGGAACGGATCCTGTAAAAGTACATCTTGATGCAGTGATATTTGGAAAAGAACTCAAAACAGGTGTTTCAATGAAAATCAGTGCTATTGAAAAGGCGACTAAAAGTATAAGTAAAAAAGATTTGATATATGATGCTAAACAGATGGAAATTCTAGCTGTGTATGCCTTGCATTATGCGGTTAAAAAAGGGATAGACAGTGTACCTAAATTGTTACGACATAAATTGTTATCTGCAATTGCAGGAAAGTTTGATTCAATTCAAGCGGCTAATGTGACTGAATTAGCAACTAATAACTTACCAGCAAACACTACGAGTAATGCAGCAGATACTGAGATTCAAGCAGATTATAATGCGTATCACAATGGATACTTAAAAGCAAAAGTAGCCAGTGCAAACAAACTCAATCACGAAAAAAGTGAGACGTTTAAGAATGAATATATTGAAGTAGGGCATACCGGTTTATGTTTAGATAATGTGGCTGGAGAAGTAAAACAACTGGGATGTAAAGAGAATGAAATCAAATGGAGTACGGCTCCTGTAAGTGGGGCACCTGGTGTTGCAGATGGTTTAGGTTTTGTAAATATTAAAGATCCTTTTGGAAATTGTATGAGACCATCAGGTAAGTGGAAAAATGTGACCAAAACATTTGATACGATAAGTTTCCAAGGTGAAGAGTTCCAAGGGAATGGAAACATCAAAGTTGAACCGTGTGTTAATACCAAAGAGTACTACTGGAAAGTTCTAAAACACGGTGATGGTTGGATGCAAATAGCCAATCTTGCTACAAGCAAATGTCTGCATTTTGAAGAGGGAAGTTCACTTCCTGGTAAAGCAAAAGCGACTTGGAAATCGTGTGTTGGTTCTGCAAATCAAGTTTATAGAGTAGCAGATAAGCTAACACCTAAATATTACAAAGCAGGGTTCGCCTTACGAAATGATCAACTGGGACAGTGTTTACAAGAATCTGCAGATGCAAAGAGACCTCATGTAGCTTTTGGAAGCTGTAAGACAGCCGCAACATATGATTATATGGTAAATATAAAAGGGGACGTTAAGTTTATCAATACAAAAACAGGTAATTGTTTAAAACCAGAAGGTTATTGGTTAGGAGCTTTATTGACTGAAGTTCCTTGTACTCAGCTTGATTATCAATGGTGGGAAACGGATATAGTTCCAGGTGGTATAACCATTAAAAATGCTCAGACAAAACAGTGTACTCAAGCACCTAGTGGTTTAAACTCAAATTTAATTGAACAAGTGGATTGTAAAAACAGAAAAAACTCTGTCTTTACACCAACGACCAATGCTTTAAGTGGACCTAATTGGGCGACGTATACTGCAAGTACCTTACCAAAGAAGAGTATGATATTTAATCAGGATACGAGTCTAACTTATAATAATAAAATGAAGCCAGACAGATATAGAAATACTACTCATAAAACTGATCAGTATATATGTATGACACAGAATAAAACTTTGGGTAACGTACCTGGATATTATAGGTCTGGTTATAAAATGTGTGGACGAGCTACCGATAATATTTGGTATTCAGGATATGAGATTCATGACGGTACGAAGAACTTTAGAGTATTGATGGATTCAACAGATATAAAATGGACACCAAATTATAATCGTAAAATACCAGGTTATGCAGTTGTAATGGGTGGAACAACTGTTCCTATGTATGTTTGTCGAGATACTGTTGTTTATAAAGCAGATAATCCTTTTGCTATTAAACAAGAGGTTAAAACGGGATGGACTATCAATGATGGAAAAGGGTGTCGTATCCAGCATGCGGGTGCAAAAGCTCCTACTGGAAACTTTGAGGTACTGACAAGGACACCAGAATCTTTTTATAATATGAAATTGTCAAACTAATAAGATGCAGTAAAAAATAAAAGTGGGTTTTTTAACCCACTTTATAAATCAGACCTTTTTAACCATTACTATACCGTACTTTCAAGCACTTTTCAGCCTGAAATATTTTACTTCAACTTCTAAATAAATACGGTTAGATTTATTTAATAGTACCCATTACTTTTTTATACTTGCAGGGTTCTTAGATATGCTACATCCTTTTTCACATAAGAAATCTTTTTTATCTGTATTTTGTGTAATGATTTTATAAAGAGTAGGTGAACAGCTAGGATTTGAAGCTGGACCATAACATCTAAATGAATAACTATTATAATCTTTATGAGAGAGTATATATGAAAATGATGGATAGGTTTCAGCATCTGATATAATTTGGAAAAGATAGTCATACCATCTTTTTTCTGATTGAATTTCTCTAGATAAGTTAGCACTTATTGGTTGAGATTCTATAAGTAAGTTACCACTAGTATTTGAAGTTGTAATCATATCACCAAACTCAGAAGATAGTTTCACGTTTTCAATGGGCTCCTTTGTATTAGAATCAATTAGTTTTATATTTATCTCTGGAGCAGAATACAATTGTACAGAACATCCTGAAAATAGTAGTGAAGTAAAAAATATAAGCATATAATATTTAAAGTTGTTCATGTACAAAACCTTTTCTTTTTATTATATCTCTTTTGATTTAAAGTCAAACAAACATACGACTTCAATTAATACTATTGCCAAAAAATTCCGACAAATTTTCGACACTTTTTAGATACAATATTTTTAGAATAAACAAATTAAAGGTTAAATATGAAAAATAAAATAACTCTAGCAATCGCTGCAATAGTAGTCTCAACATCATTAATGGCTTCAGATTCTGAGGTAATTAAAAAAATAGAGAAGATAAATATTGTAAAAAGTATAGATGGTAAGGTAGAAAAACTTGTAGATCACGGCTCTTTGTATCAAATCTCAGTAATATCTCGAAAAAGCGGTATGTTGGCTGAAGCCTTTTTAACAAAGGATTTATCTACGATTATCTTTGGTGACGCTATGGATACTAAAAGTTCTAAGCAATTGTTTATACCTATTGATATGGATATAGAAGCAGTCAAAAAAGTTGCTTCTTATAGTTATGGGAATGGTAAAAACGAGTACTTTTTATTTACAGATCCTGAGTGTTCTTACTGTATAGCTTTGGAAAAAGAGATTCACAAGTTAAATGATGATGCCAAAGTATATGTAGTTTTATTTCCACTTAGTTTTCATAAAAATGCAAAATCTATGAGTCGCTACATACTCTCACAAAAAACTAATGCTCTTAAAGCAAAAGCTATGAATGATATAGCGAATGGTTCAACAGCTTATCAAAAGGCTAAATACTCAACAAATCAGTTGCAAATGTTAAATAAAGAACTTGATACTGGTATGAAAATGGCACAGGTATTAAGAATAAACTCTACCCCAAGTCTCTTAAGTTCTGAGGGAATAAAAACAAATTATCAAGAACTTATGCATTAAAATCTTTAACACTCTTAATTATTGAGATAATAAGAGTGATTAAGAATACTGGTGCGAATACAGGAACTGAAAAATATAAAACCCAGTGATATGTCATAAGGTATTGATTATTATAAAATAGTCCAACTAATGCTATAAGCAGTGGTAATATCATAAGTAAAAAAGATACAGATGTAAGGTACCAATAGTGTTTAGTTTTTATGGGCACTCTTTTCTAAATAGTTTCCATTCTTCACATGTAGAGCCATTTGGAAGATGACATACTGCATACTCTCCATTTTTATTTGTAAGGCTCTCTAATGTTCCACCTAGCTTTATACAGTTAGCAGAAGCTGGGTTTGCCATATTTGATAAAGGTGATGGTGTGTTAAATGATAGAGTTTTTGAAGCTTTACCATTTTTAAAAGAGATGCTATTACCATGAAGCGTAATGTCTGATAGTGATTTAATTTTAGTTGGATAGATTCTCACTACTGACATTATAAGACGTTTTGATTTTTTTAATCCATCACGATCATAACCATTTTTTAAATCAAAGCGTACAAATGTTAAGTTTTGAAAGACACCAGTTCCATCTCCCATATCCCAAGTGAGTAGCACATGGATATTATTATCAAGCTTTCCGATATATGTATACATAAATCTGCTTTTATCTTCAAAATCAACAAAGAGACGTTCTTTTTTATTTTCATTTGATATTTGAATATCTTGATAGTATTTATTACTTTGAAAAGATGCTCCGACATCAATACTTACTATCATTGGCGCACGGTAATCAGCAAGAGAGTTTTGAAACTCTTTGATAAGGGCAGGGTGAATAGGTTTGTTTCTAAAAGTAAAAGCATTGTTCGCTTCTACTAAAGAATCTTGTACCTTATCACTCGAGTAGGCATAATTAGGAAAAAAAAGTATTACACCTGTCATAAATACTAAGCTATGTATGACATTATGTAAAAAGTTCATGGTCTTCTTCATAGCTTAACTCCTTGCCATTATCCCCAAGGATCAGTATGGTCAGCAGGTGTAGCAGGTGTAGCAGTCTCCTTTTGGGTGTCTTTAAGAGTATCGTCAGTTGTATTGTCATTGGTATTGGTATTGTCATTGGTATTGTCATTTGTATTGGTATTGTCTTTTGTTTTACTTACACTTTTAGTGTCATTATTTGAATTAGTGCTATCATTAGTATTATCCTCTTTCATATCTAGTACAGATGCCGCTTGTTGACCCATAGAAGATACACCAGTTCCTGTTTGATTAGCGGCAATCTCTTTCATAATATCCATAAATTTTGAATATATTGCTACAGTCTGTTTTTCATCAGTATTTAGATTCATTGAAAGTTCACAAGCACGGTACATCATCTCACGTACTATCAAAACAGCTGGGTTACGACCACCTAATGTAACAGCACCTTGTGTAGAACCTTCACTCACATTACCACTGTCTCCTAAGGCACTACCACCAAGGCTTCCCCCTGAACTACTAGTATCTGCAACATCACTTGCTCTTGCTGCACAATAACGATCTAAATCTTTATGCTTCTTTATGAATGTCATTTGAAGATCTGCTGTGTTTGATATTGCATTAACACCACCACGTTCTAAAACAGAGGGTGTTGACGATTTACCTGAACATGCCGAGAAAAAAATGGCAATGGAGATAATTAGTATAATATTAATGATTTTCATTTTGGTTTTCCTTATTTGATTGTGTTTTAATAATTCTACAGTTTTTTGCCTTAATATAAGTACACATTATTTTTGCGACATATGCCACACACCATCCCAGTCACTTACTGGAGGTGTTGATTTAAAGTATGAAATACGATCCATTAAAACTTGTGAAGCCTTATCCTCAGAATTTATCTCTAAACATTGTATTAGTAGTTCATTTGCATTATCCCAATCCTTTTGTATATAAAATGAGTAAGCTTGTTCATATAAACTTATAAGTGTAATCACTTGTTTTTCTATTTTATCTTTTTCACCTACAAGTTCATAAATAGATACTGGTTCAGATTTACCTACTACAATGATATTATCTATTTTTCTTGTCACAAAATCATCTTCAATCATTTTATAAGTACTCTCGCTTATTAAGATTCTTGTACCAAATTGTTTATTGGCACTTTCTAGTCGAGACGCGATATTGACAGTATCACCCATTACTGTATATGATTTTGTATTACTTGAACCAATATTTCCAGCAATTACATCTCCTGTACATAAGCCAATACGAATATTTATCTTTGGAAGATTTTTTCTAAAACCCAAAACTTCAGCAAGGTTCTCATTTAGTTCATCCAGTTTAGTAAATTGTTCTAAGGCGGCATAACAAGCTAGTTTAGCATGATTTTCTTCACCAGTAAATGGCGCACCCCAAAATGCCATAATAGCATCCCCAATATATTTATCAATTACACCATTATGATATGTTATTGGCTCTGATGCCAATGAAAAATACTTATTCATTAATAAGATAAGACCATTTGGAGTAAGCATCTCTGAGGTGGTGCTAAATTTTTCTATATCAGAAAAGAATATAGTCATATTTTTTTTCTTGCCATCATCTATTTGTAAAGAATCACTGTCTGTTATAAGTCCTTCAACAATGCGTGGATCAATATATTTACCAAACATAGCTTTGATGTGTTCTTTTTGTTTTAACTCTTTTGTCATGCTGTTAAATGACTGGCTTAGTTGCCCAACTTCATCATTAGAAGTTACAGGAATATCAACCGTTAAATCACCACTACTAATGGCTTTTGCGGCAGTTATAACCTTTCTAAGTGGAGAAACAATTCCATGTGATATTTTAGGTGAAACAGTAATCCCAAAGAAGAAAACAAATAGAGCAATAATAAGGGTAAATTCATGTACTTTTAGTTCGCCAATCATAACATCTTCCGATTCAGCTTGAAGAAGTTTTTTAAAAATTACTACAGCTTCTAGTAGTGCATAATCTAATTCATTGATCTCTTGAGTAATATCTTTTGCATAACTATTTTTATCAAATTTAAGAACAAGAACATTAAAGTCTTGATGCTCTTTTTTAATTATTTTTAATAATGGCACTATTTGAGCTAGTTTTATAGCATCTTTTTTTAGAGTAACTTCTTGTAAACTAATAGCAAGTAGTTTTTTACTTTTCATTATTTCAGTATAAAATTTTTGACTAAGCTCTTTAAAATTATTCAACTCTTTTTTAATAGAAGTTATATTTGTCTGTTCTGAAAGTCTTTCTATAATTATCTTCTGCTCTAAAGCATATATACGCATAGTATGTATAGAGTTAGATAGAGGAATAATGTAGTTTGTCATTCCTGTTAATTTGCTATCAGTCTTCTCAATTTTTAAGAATGAGATAACCATAATACTAAGCATAATAAACAGTAAAATACTCATACTACCAGTAATTTTTTTACTTATAGATAGTTTTGTTAGAATCATATATTCCCTCCCACATAGTTGTTGTAATAAAAATTATATCGTAAGGTTGTCGGAAAGTTGTCGGTATTAGGAAAAATTATACTATATTAATATGACACGTGTTAATATTGAACTTACAAAATCAAAATGCGGTATTCTATGAGCAAACTTTATTTAACAATAATATTTTTCACAATTTCGATATTTTTTGGATGTTCAAAATTTGCATTAGAAAACAGATTAGAAATCGCTTCGGAGCTGGCTAAAAATAATAAATTTGCATCACAAGATATTAACACAGATAAATTTACATTAAGAACTTACATAAAAACATCTAATGCTCTTAAACCTTTGAAAATTTATATTGAAGGAGATGGGTTTGCCTGGATTGATAGACGGACTCTTTCATCAAATCCCACTCCAATCAATCCGCTAGCGTTTAAACTAGCAACTATAGATTCATACGAAAATATAGCCTATATAGCAAGACCATGCCAATACGTAACTACAAATAATTGTAAGGAAACCTACTGGAGTAATAAACGTTTTTCTAGTGAAGTTGTAGAGTCAGTGAATGAAGTAATAAATAAATTAAAAAGTAATACAGAGCAAAAAATAGAATTAGTTGGTTTTTCAGGAGGTGGTGCAATAGCCGTTTTGGTAGCAAGTTTAAGAAGTGATGTAATACATATAACAACAGTAGCGGGCAATCTAAACCATAAGCTTTTAAACAAACAGCACAAGGTATCACAAATGCCTAAATCTTTAAATGCTGTAGATGTGGCGTGGAAAATATCACATATTCCACAGCTTCATCTCGTAGGAGAAAACGATACAATTGTTTTTCCTAGCATCGCAGATTCCTATAAAAAGGCTTCACTAAACTCGGAAAAAATACTTATTAAAACTATACCAAACTGCACACATACTCAAGGCTGGGAAGATTACTGGAGAAGTTCAAGTTTTTGAATTATTCTACCGATGATTTTATTATTTGGTTGTTGATACTGAATTTGTTTAGCTATCTCAAGTGCTTTTTTATAATTACAAAATATCCAATATTCCAAAAGTCTCATTAATCCGAAACATTCCACTAAAAGAGAATAGTTTCTTAAATTTCTACTTGAAATTATCGAATAAAAATGAGGGTCAGGTACTCTCCACTCTGGTCCATAAAAAAGTTCTAGCCATGATTCTGGATTTTCAAGTTGCCATACTTTTCCATAAGGTGAATCAACTAAATTAAACTTATGCTCTCCAGGATATTCGAGAATTCTCTGAAATGAAGATGGTGCATCTTTTAACCAAAAGCCACCTATTAGCATATTTGTAGTACTTTCCATCGCTAAACCACACAAATCAATTGTTATGCCTAGCTCTGTATGATAAAAAGCCTTATAGTTAAAAAAAGGTAAGCCAGCATTTGCTACTGGTTCCCATCCACTGTTTTGCAATACTGTAGATGCTAAATCAATTTGATTGATAAAAACTCCTACATCTATATCTTTATCATTAGGTAATAGTTTATTATCTCTTGTTAAACCAAGTAAAGTACCAGCATAAGGAAAAGCTTGTACTTTATTTTTTGCAAATAGTGCTAAGGTTTTCCACATTAATTCTTCTACATTAGCATCAGAAAAATCTATTACTTGTTCTTGTTGTTTTGAAATAGGTTTACTGATTCCCTCAACTTCTAAAATCTGTAATGCCTTATAGAGGGTGTTATGAGTACTGACTAAATCAATATTTACAAAGAGTTGTAAGCTTTCTTTCCATAAAGCTTCAATTTTAGCTGCTGACATCATTATCTCCTAATCTCTGCAAATCTTCCACATACGTAATTTTATAATTTGCAGCTTCACCGAGTACTAACTTTAATTTATATCCTGCACGCGTTAAAAGTGTTGTTGTAGCACTCTCTTCCCACCCATGTATTTTTGATTGTTCTATTGCATCAATTAATGACTCTGTTTTAAACACATAAGGACTTTGAATAAATACCACATTCTCACGAGGAACTGAAGCACCTAAGTAATCTCCATCAGACAAAGCGATAGAGTCTCTTTTTTTCATAGGTATTGATAAAGTTGCAGCACCATATTCAAAGGCAGCTTCTAAAACAGATGTATAGAGCTTCTGCGATGTAAATGGACGTGCTACATCTTGAATAAGAATCATTGGATTCTTAGCTTTTCTAGCAAGTATCTCTACTGTTTCTTGTCTCGTTTTACCACCTATAAGTATTTCAATATCTTCTCCAAACATTTCACGTATTTTCAGAGCATCTTGTTCTCTTACTCCGACAATAATCTGTGATGCATACTGACGTACTTTTACAACTACATGTTCTAGTAAAGTAATGCCATTGAATTCTATAAATGCTTTAGGTTTTCCGCCCAAACGAATCCCATCTCCAGCGGCTAAGATAAGGGCTGTTGTATTATTTTGTATCAATCTTTCACCTTAGTATATTGTTCTATTAATTCTTCAACAGCTTCTTTTGTTGTAACTACTGTTTTGTTAAGATATTCAAAATTACTATCGTTTGTTAGAGCCATACATGGAGTTGCCTCAAATATTAACATATTCCCTTTTTCATCAATATTACAGTCAATTCCAAAATAATCTAAATTTAAAGCCTTTTTTATCGCGAGACATTTTTTTTCTATATTTTCATCGATATTATTTAAAAAAAACTTCTCTTCACTTTGCAATTCTTTGTTCTCATACATCATCTCTTTTTTTATCTCATAGGATACATTCCATGATGAAGAGACAACTAAATGTCTAGGTATAACTTTATTACCAACAACCCAATAACGTAGCTTTCTATAGTAACCATCAGTAGATTTATAATCAATAAATTCTATCATATAAAATTCATTTTTTCCATTTAAGGCAAAGAAGTCTAAAAGTACTAAATCATCTAGAGAATCTATTTTTATCATATTTTCACTACCATGATCACAGGTAGTCCTAAAGATAAAGGGAAAAGGAAAATGCTCTTTTTTGATTATCTCTTTTACCTCTTTAATGGAATTAGGTAGAACTTTAATACATTTTGGAACAACAAGACCATCAACAGATGATAATTTTTTGCTGACACCATCTCTTGTTGTTTCTACTACATCATCTGGGTGATTAATGATAGGAAGCTTTGTTTGAATGACAAAGTCTGAGAGTAGTTTTAAGGCTTTTGCAGAGCTATCTGCACCACAAATACTGTTAAAGAGGATAACATTAGGTGCGATTTTTAGTTGAATATCCTGATTTAAGCCACCAAACACAATAGTTATCATTTCAATATTTTCAGAAGAAATATTAGTAGTTAAATTACTATTTCCATTCATTTCAAATGTAAAATTTCTTATATTTCCTGTATTATTTACAATTTTTACATTGTTTTGATCATCTATACCTATAACATTTAATACTGTTTGCATATGAATCTCCAAATTTATTAATGTAATGATAACAAAAAATCTCTCGACAACTTTCCGATAAGTTAGTGATAAGATTCATTATATATAAATAATTAAGGAAAAATTATGAGAACCTTTAGATTAAACAAAGTAATGATTTCAGTTGTTACAAGCACCTTACTATTAGGAGCATTTAGTGGTGTTAATGCAGCAGCACTTACTGATGGTGGTTCAACTGCAGCTGATTCTATATCTGGAGCTGGGGATACAATTGATAGTGGAGAGACACATACCCTAACAGGGAGTAGTGTAACTTTAGGTGGAAGTATAGAAGGTTTGAGTGATGGTGTAGGTAGTATAATTATTGATGGTGATGTATTAAGTGGTAGTAATGAATTAGGAACTAGTGGAAATGCTCTTGGTAGCCTTACTGTAAATTCTGGTAAAACACTTACTTTAGAATCAGGTTCTAATATATACGCAACTTCTACAGTAATAGGTGGGGAATTAACTGTTGATGACGCAGCTGTAACAATCTCTGGAACTATTGATGGAAGTAGTGCAGGAACAGGAACCTTAACAATAAACTCAGGGACAGGTAGTGGAAGTTTCGTACATGATGGTGTTATTGGTGGGAACAATGCATTGGATAGTATTAATATAAGTTCATCAAGTCTTTATGTAAAAAGTAACGTCAGTGCTGGTACGATAAATTTTATCGGTGCTGTTTCTAATGAATTTGCTATGGGAAGTAATATTACTGTAATAGGTAATTTTACCACGGATAATGCAGGTTTTGGAAATATCTATAATACTTCATCAAACGTTACTTTAAAAGGTAAGATAGGTACTTCATCTAAGCCTATAGAACAAGTTTATAATAGTGGGACAATTACTCTCTCGGGGGATGTGTTTAACAACCCTATACATACCCAAATATTCGATAATGACGGTGGAACAATTACTATTGATGCAAGTGATTCAGCTATAGCTGATGGAGCTTCTGTTACTCTGATTTCAACTACTAATACTTTAACTGCGGGGACAATCACAGGACCTACTGATACTGCGATGATTGATTATACCACTACTGTTTACGCAGGTGCAAGTGGTAGTGTAAGTATTAGTGCAGCTTACTCAGATGCAAGCTCACTTGGACTTTCAGACAATGATTCTGCTTTATATACACAAGCAGCAACAGTTATTGGAAATAACGATGCACTTTTTTCAGCTTTAAACAATGCTACTACGTCAGAAAGAAGTGATATACTTGAGAGCTTACAACCTGATGGAAGTTTTACTGCTGTTATTGGTGGTGTACAAGTTACAGTTGCGGCAAACGGAACAATCAGTAATCATATAGCGCTTAACAGAACAAACAACAATGGAGGAACAGGTATCGCAACTGGTGATGATTCTCTTAATAAAAAAGTTTGGTTTCAAGTTTTTGGTAATGATGTAGAACAAAAAGATAGAGGCGGTGTCTCTGGGTATGATGCTGATGGTTATGGCTTTGTTCTTGGTATTGATAATGAGATTAATGATGCATCTTACTATGGTCTTGCTCTAGC
>Ga0209345_10005403_pt1 | contig 11860 bp, 17 predicted proteins | sample Cruoilmetagenom7_FD_187294 | JGI IMG/M metagenome (GOLD analysis project Ga0209345, IMG submission 187294) | Oil polluted marine microbial communities from Coal Oil Point, Santa Barbara, California, USA - Sample 7 (SPAdes) (version 2) | ecosystem: Environmental > Aquatic > Marine > Oil seeps ...
AAATACGAAAAGTAGGATAAACAATGGAACCTTGATGATAAGGATATTAAGCGACCACGGCATTAAATCGGGTGAAATATTCCATACAAATAATACGCCCACAATTCTAATAAAATCTTGTATCCCATACCCTGAAGAAGCGTCTAAATCGAGGCTTTTTGTCGAAATAATGGATAAATCGGTTATTTCAACCTCTGAACCAAATGCAATGACTCTAAAAACGCTATTTTCTGCAAAGATACCCGCAATATTTTTTTGATACCAGCTAAGCTCAATCAATTTATCGATGAGTAATTCGTCATCTACATATAATTTTACTCTACTGTTGTCTAAATCTGTGTATATTCTAAAATCGTAACTATTTGCAGACAGATCATAGTTATAGATTTCATAATTACCAACATCATAGCCGGCCAAGGTTATAGTATTATCCTCGGGGCACACAAAGAACCCTACGGCTTGGCTTTTACGTGCATAGACCCCCGTTAGGATAAAGTCTCTTTCTTCTAAATTTTCAATAGAAACAGATAAATCATGAATATCCGATTTTTCAACGGGAAAAGAAATATCATTAGCTTTTAAAATATAAGGCAAATCCCCTTCTTGGTATTTTGGAACCCAGACTCTTATAATATTATCATCCCTATAATCCAAGTCCGTACTATTTACAACCGAAAATATACCCCGCCCCGTTTCGGTTCTCCAAAGCCCAGTACCGGCTTTGTGTTCTATTTCGGACATATTTGAGATCTGTGTTAAATTATTTTCTGAAAAATCAAGGTTAAATGTTGGTGCTATGTCAATTTGTGTTATCTCATCTTCAAAGGTGTATCCCAAGACGGTACTAAGTAGCACTAAATACACAACAACAGAAACAAAAACAGAAGCGTCATCGGCCATAGGGCTACCTCAAATATAATATAGACATGACAATCACAACGATAACGATAACAAGGAACATAGGGGATAACAAAGACAAAGCAACAGAGGCAATAAAGCCAAAAAACATAGCCACAACAACTATGATAGGATTATCTTTTTTTGTAAAAAGTGTTCCAACATAGCCCGAACCCAAAATTATGACAATCGAAATTATAATTTTCACCCATTCGCTTGAAAAGCCAAAGTCTTCAAGCATCGAAATAAAAGCCCCTTGAATATCTTCGGGGGCGGTTTCGTTGGTTGGTACTTCTATAAGTGTGGCGGGGACTAACAAGATATTTTGAACAGTGCCACCCGCAATCGTTATATTTGCTTCAAAGGTGTAATAGTCTTGATTTTGAGCGAGTAAGTTGTATGTGCCGTTCGAATCTGGGTAGATCTCAAAATGACCATTAGCGTTAGAGTATTGGTTGTATGTCTCTGTTTGATTTGATAGCGAAATATAGACGTTTTCGATAGGTTCATAAGTGTTTTGATTTTTTATAGTACCTGCAAGGTATGGGACGGTAGAATCTGATTCGCCCGTACTTGAATTAATGCCGTATGGGGAAAGAATAAGATCAATAACTATATTCTCTGAAATCGTAAGATTTGGGATTGTATAAGACATATAATCGGTATGATTCGCCCATAAAGTGTATGTTCCTTCCAAAACATCAAGCTCATAATATCCGGTAATATTTGAATATGTCGAATACCCGTTTAAGCTAATTTGGGCATTGTCAACTAAGCTATTAGTCTTTCCGTTTACAACACGGCCGGCTATCATGTAAGCTTCGGGTTGGATGTAAGAAGTATCATCCCAAATCGTGACAGTATAATCAATATCATTGGCGTATAGGTCTATTCGGATTGGATCAGGTAAAAAAGTATGTGAAATATTGAGGGAATTGTTGTCTGTATGCAAAACTAAGACATTATCCGAGTCATAAACATAAATGCTTGAAGATACTTCAAAATCGTCAAAATCTTTATTTACGAATAGCGTTTTATTCCACAGATTGTTATAAATTTCGTATTCATTATAAAAATGAACTTGATAACCACAGTATGCCGTTCCTTCCTCTCCAGAGGGTACGGCAGGCAAATAGTTATCGTTTGCTGTTTCATAATTTAAAATTAAACCCCATTCATCAAAAAGCCAATCCGCTTGTGTTTCATTTTGATTATTATACACCCCGTCATAATATGTTGAAATCGTGTCGAGGGATTCGAGATTTTGCATGGATAACTTACCCCCTAAATCTTTTTTTTCTGCCATCCATGACTTATTTATCCATGTAAAATCGTATAAAATGCTCACGGTTGCATAAGTGCCATAGTCACCCTGTTTATAGTAATAGACGTTACCTCTAAAAACATCAACATTTTCACCAGCATAATAACGAAATGTGAAGGGATCGCCTACTGTTGCTGGAATATCGCTATAACCCCCACTATATGTTACTTTAACATTTTCAAACTTTAGAGAAGTATAATCATAAAAATGTATTGTATCCCAGTATAAGCTATCAGATATGGGCGGCCTTGTACTTCCCCCGTCAATATCATAATTTACAAAAGTATAAGCTCCGGTCGATAAATTGACCTCGCCCGATTTATAATCAAGATCTTCATCTGCCCCCATTGAAACTGGGATAATGATTAATAGTATAAGGCAAATGCATAAAATATTTACTATGAATTTAAAGTTCATTAATTTTCCCTACTTTAATTTTAGAGTAAGACCGATTATCGGTCTTATCTCAATTGTTTCGTATTGCCGACTAAGAAAACACCGAACGCCATTAAGACTATGCCCGCAACTACTACCAGTGGCAATAACCACCATATATTAGTTGTTTTTGTGTCTGCTTCGCCGTCTATTGTCCAATTTGCGGTATCGGCCGTGTAGATTGTATCTATTGCAGAGGGCATAACCGAGACCATGATTATGATTGAGATTGCCAAGAAAACCATATTTTTCGGTTGCATTTTTGAGATATTATCACCCCCATAGGACTTAATTGATCATTATTACTTATAAAAATATCCTATGGCAATATTGTTTAAGGGTGACAATATTGTTTAGTGGAGAAAAGATTGTTCGGGGGGGACAATATTGTTTGCGGAGGACAATATTAGGTAATGGATAGATAAAACCCCCCTTGCATTCTACATTATGAATCGTGTCTATTTAAAGTTTTTCATTTAAGATCACTTTTTTAGTCTTTTTAGTTCAATAGATAAGGCTTCTATTTTTTTGGTTTCCTCTTCTATTGCTTCTTTAAGTGCTTTAATGCCCATAGATAAGGCTTCTATTTCCCTTGTTTTTTCTTCTATTGCTACCATTTTTATTAATTTTTTCATTCTTTACACCTACTCGCAATACATAGCTTTTAATGTTAAATAACGCTGTAAATAGGTGACAGTCCTTTCATTTTTCTTCATCTCAGTCAAAAATCTTTTTGCTATTTCTTCTGTGTTCATCATGTTAGTCACTTCCTTCATATCCATCCTCGGCGCATTCATCCATACAGGTATTGCAAATCCACCCAAAATTTTTGTCGAAGGTCATCTTGTGACCAAAACTACATTTTACATCTGACTTTTTTCTATCTTTTTTGTTCATATTTTCACCTCTTCAAATCATCAATTTCGCGATATTTTTTTAATTCCTCAACTTGTCGACTTAATGAGCTATACATTTCTTTGTATGGCTCTAAAAAGTAATTTTTTAACAAAAGATATTCATTTGAAGGGAGTATCACAGTTTCGTCTTTTCTAAATCTCTTAATCCTCCATCGAATTTCTAAAGCCGGTCTACCATTCTCAAGTATTTCTTCTATTCTTATTATTCGTTTAACTTGTTTTATTTTCATAGTAACACCTTTTAAAATTTTTTAATAATACTATATATAGAGTTAATGGTACTTAAACTTGATTACAAAAGTTTTATGTTCTATGTCGTTTTAGATATAATGGCGATATCGTTGATAATCAGACCGTCACGGGATTGAAATTTTTTAGATCATGGAGAACGATACGCCGTACCTGATAGGCCCCCGTCTATCAGGTAGACCCATGCCCTACCACTTACATTTTTGTTTCGTTAGGTTTGCCTTTTGAAACAAAAATGAAAGGTGTAAAAATAACAAGAGCATGTATTTATATATCAGTATAAATGTTATATTACCTTACACGAAATGTACAAAAAAGGTAAGGTGTAAAAAATATGGTAAAAGTAGTTTTAAGAGATAGCTCTTTAGTTGTGACAATCCCAAAGACTAAGGCACGAAGAGCCGGCTATAAAGTTGGGGATGAAGTGGATATAGAATTTAATGAACGGGGAAATTTGGAAATAATCAAAATGGGTAAGTGCTAACTATGTCATCAGATTTCAAGGTAAAAATTACGGATATCAAGAAAATTATTACGGGGGATACTCAAGAAAAATATCAGATTACATTTAAGGGTGAGTTTTTGATTTTTTCGACAATAAAGATAGTTATGGAAGTACAAGAAGACCCAACAGAGTTGTTAGGTTTGCTTTTTGGGGATGCTTCCAACTCACTTGAAACTTACATAAAAGAAGAATTTGAAATCGAGTTTAAGCGTTTACAGACACAATTAAACGATTTTGAGGTATCAGAGGGGGTAAAAGATGATAGATAAAAGGAATGATTGGGATAAAATCTGCATTAGGTTGAAAGAAAAAGGGGAAAATACGCTATGGGACTACATCACGGCTTTAAGGTCTATGGATACAAGAAAAGGACATATTGGTGGCCAATATCTTAAGGTAATGTTGACAGACCCGCTTCGGGGGGTGCATTATAGAGTAGAGGACATTAGGGCAACTTATGAACAGTTGGAACATCTTAGATCATGGAATGATGTGTTAAATTTAGTATATAGTTTGAGAGAGGACTTAGATCATATAGAGCATCATTATATGAGTCATACCATCATGGGGTGGCGTGCCATAGGTGAGGAAGATATAGCAGATCATTTGGAAGAGATACACGGTTTAATCTGGGATGATAAGATATGGTGTTTTGAGTTGGTTTGCAAAATTAACAAATTCGTTCGAAAAATCTGTGTTAAAGGGGAGTTGATTGGGGATGATATGGAAAACGAAATTTTTTGATTTGATAGAAGAAGATACCCGTCTGGCTTGGGATTATGCAACTTCGTTAAGGGGTTGCGATATACGAAGCTTAAACGGTATTGATATAAAGCTGTTTTATACCGCACCGTTAAGGGGTAGAGAATGTGAAGGCTTAAGTCAGTGGGATACACTTGAGAGGTGTAAATTTCTTAAAACCGAAGAGGGGTTAATCAATTTGATTAAAGATTTAAAAAGGGGAGTCGATAGATCATCAACACATTATATGTTTCACTCTATGAAAGGATATGATGCAATTGGTCAAAATGAAATCGGGAAGGCCATTCAAGCAACATGGTGTAAGAATGAGGTTAACACGAAATATATATGGGAAGTAATATGGCGGGTGAATAATTACGTTCGGAAGAGTTGGAGGGAAGGGGGTTAAGAAAAATTAGTCAAAAGTGCGTTGGGTGCGGCAATTGTCACATAGAAATTGACAAAAAAAAAAGAAGAAGGATTGTAAAAGTCGTTAATTTTGAGTACTGTATTTGTTGTGATCATAGATGTCCCGATACTGAACCCATGAAGTATGCATATATGAGATATTATAGTGATGGATGTTTTAGGGATGAATACATGGGAGTATGGCGGTTTTTTGGGTTTGAAAACAAAAATGTGATAATGGAAGTTTCGCACATTAAGAATCTCTAAAATCTAAGATCTTAGTTTGTTTAAAATATTTTTTTATGAAGTCAGATAGGACTTTGGGGCTTGTATTTTTTGCGTTTAAAACCTTTTCTTTTGCATTTTTGGCCCGATTGAAGAAATCAAAGGTATAATTGGGGTATTTTTTGAAATCTCTTAGGGTGGATTGGGATAAAACTTTAAAAGCAAAGTTTAAGAGGTGTGATTGGTTGTTTTGACCTTTGGTTTTGTGCGGGATGGAACAGTTGAAGGGACGGGTCGGATCGTTGTAAATTCTGGGGGGCCGCATCAAATAACGGGTGTTTTTGTATTTTAGTGTGATATTGGAATCGGCAACAGTAGAATCTGTATGGAGTCGTGTAGGAACTTGGTCGAGTAGGATTTGGAGGGTCACATACTTAAGCCCGTTTCGTGATACGGGGATAAAATAGGGTTCAATTGCTTTAATTAGCTCAAAAACTTGTTGTTTATTGAATTGGGATATAGAATAGGATTGATACGGACATCTTTTATTTCCGTGACGTTCGATTAGATTTAGTGATTCAAGCTTAGAAAGGTGTTTATTAATAGATCTTTTTGATCTCCTTTTGGAAAACAAACTGTATAAATCATTAGTATAACAAAATTGATGTTTTAATACATGATTTAATATCAAAATATCAATATAAAAGAGTCTTTTTCTTAAATCAAAAGGTTTATATGCTTTGAATCCGTATTTATTTTTTGTTGAAGTTATTGGAACCGTCCCCTTGGTTGTTGTGTTATGGACAAAAACAAGAAACAAGGGGGTTTCCTTAACTCTTTTGAAACTTAATTTCTAAGTGTAACAATATTGTTTGTTTGGGACAATGACTTCCTTTTATCTGTCTGTAAAATAGGGGATTAAATTTTTTGTAAATTTTTACTTTTTTATTCAGAATTTTTAAATATAAGAAAAAGATATGTATAATATACCGGTTCCAAGAATGATCAAGACGCAAACGACAAAGGTTTGGTCATACTATATTTTACTAAAGATTAGATCCCTTTAGGGAGCCGGTATAATATCTTATTTTTTGTCTTTGGGGTTGCAATACTCATAAGCGGTTTGGGATGAGATACCTAAATTGTCTGCAATTTTGTGGTAAGCCATACCGGTTTTTCTTAGATTGATTACGGCTTTCTTTTTAAAATCTGATAATTCTTCCTTTAACTCTTGATTTTCTGATTGAGTTTTGAAGGATTCGGTTACGGGTGGCATATATTCACCCTCATAGATCATAGTTGGCAAAAAAGATTTGGGGGGTAATCGGCGGGGGATACTGTCGATTGGATCCGAATATTCACGGGAAGGGCCGGCTATGATTACCTGATTGGTTCTTAGTCGTTGAACAGGGACTTGGGCTAATTTGAACCGTCTAATGTCGATGTCTATATTTTCATTGCATCTTTTGAAAAAATAATATTGCATTTGTAAACGTATGCCCTTGTTTAGTGACGCCAAACCTTGCGTGGACGGTATTAAACGGGCTTCTAAGGCCCTAAGGTTCTGGGCGTTGTATACTAAGAGTTGGATTAGTTGGCTTTGGTTTGGTGCGAAGTAATGACCATCAGCGGGGGTAATATTGTTCATTTCGTCAATAAAAAAAGAGAGGGGACGGGGTAATTCATAGCTAAGGGCCATGTTGATAAACTCTTGAAAAAAATTAGACCAAAAGGATATGAAGAGAGCCGGAGTCTTAATAAATCGCCTTTCGGCAATTGCATTAACCCCCTTTTTGTCGAGATTGTTTAAAATGTCTTTTGCGTCTTTGAATTCATAAAATTCTACTTCATGATCTAAAAGATTTTGCTGTTTTTTGTTCATTTTACTTATTTTAATCTCTGTTCCGGTGGGATGGAACAGTTTTATATCATGAAACTGTAAGATGGCTAACATTTCTGATTCTTTGCCGTAGTCCCTCCATATAATGGTCTCCTTTGGGACGGTTTCTTTAAGATTTCTTAGAACCTCTATCATAAAATCCGTTTTGCCTGAACCGGTCGTTCCGACAATCCAACCGTGTTGGCCGGCATTTTTGTAAAAATCTTTTTTAAGCTTCTTTTGTACAAAATTAGCTTTCACTTGATCGACCATCTAATAGATTTGCTTCGTCTTCAGACCATTCCAAAGCTAATTTATCTGATTGGATTAAAGAATCAGTTACGATAATGTCAATAATTACCTTGAACAGTTCGTCTATGATCAAGGTGTACTCTATTTCCTTGATAGACGTGATTTCATTTTGTTCAAGTTTAAACTCATAATTTTCCCTTAAATCCTTTATATTATCAAAAAGTCCATTAAATTTTAAAATTGTGTTTTTAACATCAATTGATTGTGTTTCTTTTGCTTTATTGTTCTTAAAAACTGCGTAAGTCGTGGATATAAGGTTTGTTATTGCATTTAATTTAAGGTCAATACGGTTCCTTTCTGGGGACGTGCATACATTAGACCATATAGCCAACTGGGTAAAAATTAGATAGCTATTGACATTTCGAAGGGTAAAGGTTGGATCCGTCATTTATTTTCCTAAGAGTCTGTCTTGTATGGACTTTGTCGGCCGGGGGTTATCAATCTGAACGCCACCGGCCGCACTTTGGTATATGGTTTGGGGTGATCTTGGTTCATAAAGCTTTAAAAATTCGTCACGTATCCGGCCATCTATGGACACATTGTTAGTCTTTAGCTTTTTTGTGAAAAGTTCACAAAAACGCTTTTCTCCACCACTTTGTAACATTTCATGGAAGCTATCAAAGACGGCCAAACCAACCGCTTGTTGTGGGGATAAAACCGTTATGTAATCCTCAATATGGGACTTTTGAAATAACTTATCAGTTCTTGATAAAACGGCTTCCTCTTTATTGAAAATTCTTGCTGTTAACGGTGTTTTTTCTTCTTTGTCTTTCATAACATCATACCCAACACGGCGCCCACGCCAACGCCCGCAACCAAGCCCAATAATACATCGCCAAAATCACGGGTGTATAGGCCTAACATATTCCTCATTGCCCGTTTATCAAAGTAGTCATCCATTGTCTTAGAATCTACTTGGGGGATGCCCGTATAGATTTTTGCAAAGTCTATGGTAGTGCCCGTCTTTTTTGAAACATAATAAACTATGTCATAGCCTAATTTGAAAAATTTAAATTGTTTATAGGGGGGATTTGCGACAATGTAATCATGATTTTTGGTATTAAGTCTTGAGTCTTTAAATCTCATACGGGTCTCTGTTATTGTGAAATCTTCGTCTATAACAAAAACGGTATGATATGCCCCCCTACCCTTATCTTTTCTTAAAAAATCAGATACTCTTGAGTTATTGGACTCGATAACATCTTTTGCGTGTTCCGTTGTGTCTGTATCCCAATCGGGGGGCTTTGTTTCTTGTTTTGGCTCTTGTTTTGGTATTTTGGAGGATTCGTCTAAGTTTCGTATTTTGAAATATTGAGCTAAGAGTCTTGTTTCGTCATCAGTAAATACTATATCATCAATATCGAGTAACTTACCTTGGGGTTTAGAGTCGGCCCCCTCATCAGGCCCCTCAATATCTGAATTAGATTCTTTTTTAGATCTTCCCATTTTATCAACCTATGATTTGTATCTAATTTTAAGATTTAGACCGTATTTTTGGTTTAAATAAGTTTCTTGTCCTTTTCTGATTTCTTTAAAAGATTTTCCTTCAATTCTTGCTTTAGAATTGTCATTTAGGTCTATAATTATGCATTTAATCATATCAAAAGAGGGATGATAATTTTTTGTTTTCAAGTGTATTTGGGATTAGAATAAGAATCATGACGGCACATAGGAAAAAAGTTAAGATAATCCAAGATTCATTTGATTGATTTATAGCGGTTATTCCGCCGTACAGATAGGAGGGGATGGCAATAAGGGAAAAAAGGGGATATATGAAGGATAAAAGTAAAAATGCAGAGGATAAAGCAAAGATATAGATTAAAGATTGATCAAAAGACTCCATAAGAGTCGATTGATCGAATTCTAAATATTTTTCAGAAATCGGGTAGCCCTCTGGGGGGGTAGTGTCAACAGAGAGGGCAAAAGTATGCTTTTGATTGGGGGATAGATCAGAAATTAGATAATTATTATCTGTTGTCGATGTTACTAATTTGCCATTATGAAAGACTTTTGTGGACTTTTGGGGATCCATATCCCAAACCAACAAAATCCACGTTTGGCCCTTTTCCATTGTCACATTTGAAATATTGCCGGTTGTTGTTGGTTTTACAAGTGGGAGATAATCGCCACCGGCCGACTGTATTTTACCTTCTGAATCATAGGGGATGTATGTATCTCCTATTCCATCATTATTCAAATCTGTTCCATTATAGTCGTTCCAGTAATTGCCAGCAATATAAGGACCGCCGATAATGTTTTCTCCTTTCGTTTTTGTGATATTGAATTTCACGGTTGGGGATCCGTATTCATAGCAATTCGTTCCTAAACCGGTTGTGTCTGTTGCGACTAAATTGTTATAGATAATACCAGATTCGGATATCGTTATAAAAATCGAACGATAGGTGCAATTTAGTATCGTATTTTTAGTTACATTAAAGGTATCAGTAGCCCTGATAAAAACGCCATACATGGCCTTATTTATCTGATTATCTTGAATATATGAGTAATTGCATGAATCTTGATAGATACCGTACTGGGATGACGCAGAAGGGGTATTTACTGTATTATTTTCGACATGAGTATAATTTGATTGTTGCAATCTGATACCATACACAGAAGTACCCCCGCCCGAAACGTTGTTTTGATAAACATACGAACGATTGAGGTATCTTATATAGATGTTGTTCCCGTTTTTATGAACTTCGTTATCATGAATATAGATATCCCCGTATTGGTTTTGATCATTTGAATTTCCTTCTGATCTTATCCCATAACCTGCATTTTGTACATTGTTGTTCCTTACTATAACCTTGTTCAATTCAAAAACAGGGCCTGATTTTAATGGGGGGGGGACAAAACCGGCCCCAGGTCTTTTTATATATAAGGCCGTGGAGCCGCCCTTGAATGTGTTATTTTCAAAAATTGAATGACGGGGGGACGAAAAATCTATACCATCGACCCCAGAGGGGGTGTTAAACGTGTTATTTGCAATATAAACATAACTGCATCTCTGGCCTTGTAGTTGATCAATTACTTCAGTATCATTAAAAACGCAATTTGTAACCTCCAAGTAGGGGGAAGAAGAAGCAATATAAGAATACTGGGTGTTGTTTTGAAAGATACAATTATCTACTGTTATGTTAGACCTCCAAATATTGTGAACCCCTTGTGTTGCATTTTCGATTGAAAAGCCCCGCACGTTTATGTTATTTGTCATTATGTTAATGGCGTAAGTGGTGTTGGTAGCGGATCTTATAATACAATTTTGTGGGGTATCATTTGCGGATTGTATGGTTATTTCTTTATAAACCAATAAGCTTTCATTATAAATCTGATCGTCACAGCTTATAGTGTGCCCTGTTGTGGTGTTCACCGCACCTATTGCGGCTTGGATTGTAGTAAAATTTTCCCCGGTGTCGAGATTGTGAACCGGTTGTGCGTTAACTGTTGAAACGGTTAAGGCTAACAATATTGCCAAAAAGCCACAACAGATTAATTTTTTTGTCTTTATATTTTGAATTGTTTTCATAAGATTACTCCTTCTTCATTAAAAACGCAAATTCGATAAGGGAAAATACCCCCGAAAGCCAAAAAGCTAAGATGATCCATGATTCTGATGTTTGATTTAGGGCTATAATTCCACCATATAGATAAAATGGGGTGGCAATAAGGGAAAAAAGGGGAAATCTAAGCCCTAAAAGTAGAAAAAAGCTTGATACAATGAATATATAAATTAAATTTCCTTCAAATGATTCTTTTTTGCTGAAAATTACAGAGGAATAAGGTTGGGTTGAGTTATTAGCTATCAGAGTTAGAGAATGCATTTCATTTGGGTTGGTTGAGATAGTGTAATTGCCTAAGCCGGATTCGGTTATATAAACACCGTCTTGATATAGATAGGCAAAATCAGAGTTGTTTAAATCCCAAGTCCACGTTATCCATGTTTGGCCCGATTCTGCCGTAAAGTT
>Ga0209345_10005404_pt1 | contig 11860 bp, 10 predicted proteins | sample Cruoilmetagenom7_FD_187294 | JGI IMG/M metagenome (GOLD analysis project Ga0209345, IMG submission 187294) | Oil polluted marine microbial communities from Coal Oil Point, Santa Barbara, California, USA - Sample 7 (SPAdes) (version 2) | ecosystem: Environmental > Aquatic > Marine > Oil seeps ...
GATAGAAATAGCTTTGCCTTCGGCGGTATAGCGCTCAATACGCGCCAGGGCATCATCAAGGTTGTCAGCCTGCTCATCCAGGTAGCGGGTACGCAAGCGGAAGTCGAGGCTCGCCTGCCGACACTCAATATTCAGCGAACAGGCACCGGCCAACGTAGCCGCCAACGGCTGAGCGCCGCCCATACCGCCAAGCCCGGCGGTCAAAATCCAACGCCCCTTAAGCTCACCGTCGTAGTGCTGGCGACCCGCCTCAACAAAGGTTTCATAGGTGCCTTGCACAATTCCCTGGGAGCCAATATAGATCCAAGAACCCGCCGTCATCTGGCCGTACATCATCAAGCCTTTGCGATCCAGTTCGTTGAAGTGCTCCCAGTTAGCCCAGGCAGGTACCAGGTTGGAGTTGGCGATCAATACCCGGGGCGCATCCTTATGGGTTTCAAAAACGCCGACGGGTTTACCAGACTGCACTAGCAGGGTCTGGGTATCTTCCAAACGCTGTAACGTTTCGACGATTTTGTCGTAGCACGCCCAGTCACGGGCAGCGCGGCCGATGCCGCCGTACACCACTAAATCCTCGGGGCTTTCGGCTACATCCGGATGAAGGTTGTTCATCAGCATGCGAAGCGGCGCTTCGGTCAGCCAGCTTTTACAGCTGAGCTCAGTACCGGTCGGCGCAATGATCTTACGTGAAGCATCGTGACGTTTATCGTTGGTTGGCATGGCGTCATTCCTTGTGTTTCTGTTCGTTATTCGTTGGTCTAGAGCGGTGCCCTGGTCAGTCATTCAGGGTTAGCTTTCTAAATTCAGTTATCTAAGGTCAGCAAATGCACAAGCCGAGCCGCCGCTCTGGCGGTACGGCTGTCGATATCCAGGCTGGGGTTGAGCTCTGCCAAGTCCGCCAGGCGAAGCTTGCCGCTGTCACGCACTGCTTCAATCAGCGGCTCAATCAAGGCAAGCGAAACGCCGCGTGCGGCAGGCGCACTGACGCCGGGGGCTTCGGCAGCAGGGAGCACATCCAGGTCAATGGTCAGATAAATGTGGTCGCATTTGGCGATGAAGCGCTGCATGTCTCTAACGATAGAATCAAGGCGTAGCGCATCGATCTCGCGATCTTCCCGAACCAATGTTCCGAGCGCGGCGGCGCGGGTAAATAAGGCGCGCGTATTAGCAGCGCGGCTTACCCCCAGGCAGGCGTAACGAAACGACCAATCCCACTCTTGGCACTTATCGGCAATCTGGGCGAAGGGTGTGCCTGAGGAGCAAATATGCGCTGGATCGCGCAAATCGAAGTGCGCATCCAGGTTAATGATACCAATCCGCGGTGGCGTCGTTTTTGGCGTAAAAGACTGCGCCAGACCGAGCCAGCTGGCATAGGCCACTTCATGCCCGCCACCCAGCACAATAGGCAGGTGGCCAGCGGTTAATAATGATGTCAGCCGATCAGCCAGCGCCTGTTGCGCTGCCTCTAACCCATCATCAACACAGCGCACATTGCCGGCATCGTAAGCAGGCGCGGTGCGATGCCAGGCCAACGGCGCCAGCGCACGGCGTAACGCATTAGGACCTTCAGCAGCGCCGGTGCGGCCCTGGTTACGCGCGACGCCGGCATCACTTTCGAAGCCCAGCAGTGCACACCCCGGCACGGCGTTGTTGGCTAACGGCTCAATACGCTGATGCCAACGGTCACTATCGGGTTCAGGATCCGTGCGCCCCTGCCAGAGCGACATATCAATAGACGTATCAGCGGCCATGGGTTAACTCCCCCTGGTAGACGCGCTGCCGTAGGCGGCCTGGCTGTACTGCATATGCCAGTTCAGCGGGGGTCTCAATATCCCAAACACACAAATCAGCTACCGCGCCTTCGTGAAGCAGCCCCTGCCCTTTCAACCCTAGCGCGGCAGCACCATTGGCGGTCATCCCCGCCAACGCTTCCTGGGGCGTCATGCGAAACAGCGTACAAGCCAGGTTGAGCATTAACGTGGGCATAAATATCGGCGAGCTGCCTGGGTTGGCGTCGGTAGCAACAGCCATCGGCACACCCGCTTCGCGCAGCCCCGCAATGGGCGGTTGCTGCGTTTCACGCAGGGTGTGGAAAGCACCGGGAAGAATGACAGCCACGCTGCCTGCCTCGCGCATGGCAGCAATACCGGCGTCGTCGAGATACTCAATGTGGTCAGCGGACAATGCGCCGTGGCGGGCTGCCATCGCAGCGCCCCCCAAATTTGAGAGTTGCTCGGCATGTGCTTTGATAGGTAAACCATGAGCTTGGGCGGCTTTGAAAACCCGCTCACACTGCGCTACTGAAAAGGCGATTTTTTCACAAAAGACATCGACGGCATCGGCCAGCCCCTCCGCCGCTGCGGCAGGAATCATTTCATTGCAGACCAGCTCGATATAGCCGTCGCTATCGTTCTCATACTCCGGCGGCAAGGCATGGGCACCTAACAGTGTCGTCAACACGCGTACTGGCAACTCTTCACCTAGACGCCGGGCCACCCGCAGCATCTTCAGCTCATTAGCCACGTCTAACCCATAGCCCGACTTGATCTCGACCGTAGTGACGCCTTCCTCAACCAGCGCTTTAAGACGTGGCAAAGCGGCATTGAAGAGCGTTTGTTCACTCGCTTCCCGCGTCGCCAAAACGGTACTCAGAATGCCCCCGCCACGGCGGGCAATGTCTTCATAACTGGCACCTTCCAAACGCGCCTCGAATTCGTCGGCGCGCGCGCCGCCAAAAACCAAATGCGTATGGCAATCCACCAGGCCGGGCGTCATGACGCCGCCCCGCCCCATCTCATGGCAACCATCCGCCTGTGACTCCTCGAAGCCATCCATAGGCGTCATGGTGACAACACGTTCACCTTGAGTAATGACGGCCATGGGCTCCGGCAACGTTTTCAGACCATCGAAGACACTGATATCGCGCCAAATGTAGCGACGTTTGTTATTAGCCATGGAGGTCTCCTTGGAGCAAACATAATGTATATACAATTAAGCCCACCCGCTAATCCTTCGTCAAGCAGTGAAACAACAAAACAAGCGCCCATAAAAATCTAATAAAAACTCAAAAAATAAAATAAAGCATTTAATTAACAATTATTTAATTAAATAAAAAGGAGCGGATCAGAAGTACATGGCGACCACCAAATTAGACTAATGTCTATTTTTAAAGCGCTATACGTAAATGCCACATAGGGGTAGCTTATTGTATATACATGACAAGAAACCAAGGTCATAGCGATGATAATCAAACAACTAGAGGCGCCCCCATGCACCCCATAGACCCACCCACTAAGCAGCGAACCAACGCTGCCACCATCTTTAAACTCTTTGTGCCTAGCGCTCTGGGCATCCTGATCTTCTTTGTTCCCATCGAGATAGCGGGACGGAGTACTATCCTGCTCGATCATATGGTCACAGGACTGCGTTCGTTGATGGGTGAATACAGCGGCATCTATGCTTTAGCCATGATCGTGGCGGGTGCCGCCTACCCACTGTACAAAGGCTATTGGCGGCGAACACTGACCGAAAGCATTTTCACAGTGCTGAAAATCATTGGCGTCGTTGTTGCTGTAATGGCGTTAACGGGTTGGGGGCCTGCGTTTCTGCACGAACCGGACATGCTGCCCTTCTTGTTCGAGAAACTGGTGATTCCGGTAGGTTTGATCGTACCAATCGGCGCTATTTTCCTGGCACTGTTGATCAGCTATGGGTTGCTGGAATTGATTGGCGTACTGGTTCAGCCGGTCATGCGGCCCATTTGGCGAACCCCTGGGCGCTCGGCAATCGATGCCGTTGCTTCTTTTGTAGGTAGTTACTCGATCGGGCTATTGATTACCAACCGGGTTTATCAAGCGGGACAGTATTCAGCCCGGGAAGCCGCCATCATTGCCACTGGTTTTTCCACGGTGTCAGCAACGTTCATGATCATCGTGGCCCGTACGCTAGATCTGATGAGTATTTGGAATTTGTACTTCTGGCTCACCTTGATGATTACGTTCATCGTCACGGCTATCACGGTGCGGCTGCCGCCTCTGGCAAGCATGGATGACCACAAGAGTGACGGAGAACCGGAGCCAATACCGGGGAAACGCTTAAGCACGGCCTGGCAAGCAGGCACGGAGATTGCTGCCAAAGCGCCCAGTCTTCACCGCAGCGTAGCACTCAACTTTAAAGAAGGGTTGATAATGGCCATCAGCATCCTACCGTCGATCATGTCGGTAGGCCTGCTCGGGCTTCTCATCGCCAAATACACGCCTTTATTTGACTGGTTGGGATGGCTGTTTTACCCCTTTGTCGCCATTTGGGGGCTAGACGACGCTGCAGCGCTAGCGCAGGCATCTGCTTCTGGGCTGGCGGAAATGTTCTTACCGGCTCTACTGATGGCCGAAGCTGAATTCGTCGCCCGCTTTGCGGCTGGCGTGGTGTCAGTCTCCGCCGTGCTGTTCTTTTCTGCTTCCATCCCCTGCATTCTTTCTACCAGCATTCCGCTTTCTGTAGGCCGCATGTTGATCGTGTGGTTCATTCGCGTGGCCTTGAGCTTGTTACTCGCGATACCCGCGGGCTACTTGGTGCAGTCACTGACCAGTTGAATCCCAGTATTAACGAGATGCCACGAGGTCGAACAAACCGGCCTCGCTGGGCTCTTGCTTTGCTTCAATTTAAGCGCTTTTTCTTTGCAGGGAGGAGCGTAATTTATAGCGGTCTCCAGGGTGGATCAGGCGCGCATAGCTAATCAAGTGCTCTTCAGACCAGGTACGCCGCACCATGCTCAAGCAAGGCGTCTGGGTATCGATACTTAGCCATTTTGCAGTTTGCTCATCCACTAGCACCGCCTCAACGATGTGTTCCATATCCGTCATGGGGCAGGCGGCGACCAGCACCTCGTTAGGCGTATGGCGTGAAAAATCGGTGTCAAGATAATCAGGCACCCAGCGTGGGTTAACGTAGCGGTTCTCAAGCTGAATCGGAATGTCATTCTCATAGTGCACCAACAGGGTATGAAAAACCCGACTCCCAAGCCTCACGCCTAACCGCAGCGCAACTTCATCATCTGCTTCAATCGCCTCTTGGGTGATTACTTTATTGCTGTATCGATGCCCACGCGAAAGCACTTCTTCGGCAATGTTGTATACCTCCACCAAAGAGGACTCAACCTTACGGTCGGTAACGAAGGTGCCGACACCGGGTTGACGCACGAGGTATCCCTGCTGCACTAAATCTCTAATGGCTTTATTGGCCGTCATCCGGCTCACGCCAAAGTCTTTCGCCAGCCGCTCTTCCGTAGGTATCTGATGATTCAGTTGCCAATCTCCGCACTGAATCTTATCCAGCAGATGTTGACGGATCTGCTGGTAGAGAGGAGGACGCGTCATGAAGCTCCTTTTCGATTAAGACCGTTTGTCTATACAGCTATCTTACTAGCCTTGGTTAACAAAGCACACTGCCGCCAGGTCAACGCCATTGACCAATCATGTGTGTAGCGCAAACGCCACCCACGGCTGCTTGTACTGCATGACAATGAAGCTGGTTCACTTCGCTAGCCTGTACGTGTTCTCGCGGTCTGGAGGAGATCGTTGATAGCTTCGAGTCATTCATTTATTTTGAATGGGGAAAAAGCACATTATCTAGCGCGTCTGAATCTTTTCAGCTTTTACGCCAAATAATAAAAAGCGACCTGAACAAAGCTCAGATCGCTATCTCCATCATTTAGCATGAATAACCAAAACCTTTGGACATGTGGAGCTTGTACCAACCTCACTCACCTTTTTGCTGGCTTGCCTCCAGGTGGCGCAACTCCCGATCAAGCTGACTCATTGCAGCCTCTAGCTGACGCTTCACCTCGCTGAGGTTTCTATAATCGCTGTTCGGCATGGTTTCCTTCTCCTCATACCCCACCCTTTCGAGTGCTTTTTCTCGACCATCTAGCTCAACCGTGCGGAGCAGCCTGGCGACTATCTCAGCATTCATGGATCGATGGTTAGTGTCGGCAGCCTCTTTCAACCAGTCCCGTAACTCGGGCGGCATACGGAGTTTGTACTGTGTGTGGGTATCGTGAGTTGTCATTTCTTAATGATGAACCAGACCGGTTCTTTACAGCAATGGCACCCATCGGGTACCATACTGGACCCATTGGGTCCTTTTGGCAAATCCAGTAGGTTACACAATTCAAAAGACAGCTTGAGACAGAGTTAAAACCACGGTTTTAGAGCAAAGCTCAGAACATGTGCTTCGCCTGAAATGGCTAGTGAGTCAGGTGGAACGAGAAGTAAAACAGCTTAAGGAAAAAAGCTATGCATAATGCCAGCTATATTCACGACCTAGAAAATATGTGTGAATTAATTCAAAACGGAATGTCTACCGACGAAGAGGCGGTATACCTAACCTTATCCATTTCACATATAGCCATTAGCTTTTCCCCAATGGACAATAAATCCACCTCAGAAAAAGAAGTAGAAGAAAAAATCAAAAATATTGATCAAGCAATGGCGTTGATTTCGAAAGCTTACAACGTGCTTGATAATTATCCAGAGTTACAGTTGCAACTAGGAAAGCTAAACAGTCTTTTCAAAGTCTTATTAATACAACAGCTAAGTTGTGGTATAAAAATTAACGGCTTAGCGCGTATGGGTAAGCACAGCAGACATGCTGCTAACCTACCACTCGGAGGTCACATACAAGACAACACCGTAAAACTGGAAAATACCACGGAATCGATTTGCTACATCACTGGCGACTTGAGACCTAAGGAATAATTTTCTGTTACTACCTCCCTGAGTCATATGGGGTTGTCGTTGCCATTAGCCGAAGGAGGTCAGCGAAAAAAGGTAAGCTCCAGCCCCCCTCAAGCTCAAGCTCTGGCATGCAGCTAGCCGCAACTCCACAGGCCAACATCCATTCAAGCAATAGATCCCCTGCCCTGATTCAATGAACCGGTCAACATCACACCTAAAGCTGGTAAACCCCCGCCGACCGAGAACTACCGTATCAAATGCATCGGCAAAGGCTTGCCTGATCTTGGTACTGGGAGCATGAATCCTCATCGCTTTCAGCTTGCGAAAGCAACTCAAGAATATAAGCGAAGAAAGTTATTACCTGAAAGCACACACTTACCCATACCACAAAATCATTGATTAGTGTGGTGTCGTCACAGGCCAGCTATCAGGGATAAATCCGCATAGTTATCGGGTCTCCGGTGTAACCCGGGGAAACTAGAGAGAATGATATGGCGTCCCTGGCAGGAGTCTAACAAACTATATAACAAACTGATTTTAATCATATAAGTAAAAAAACGAAAAGTACAATATACCGCTACGTATACCACCTTCCCCCTCTGCAACCCACTAACAGCGTATCATTGGATAATACAAATCACTGGTGATTTTTTGTAGCACATATGGACTGCTTACGGCCAAGGCGATGGGAAAACGTTGAAAAATCCAGAGTCAGCCAAAAAAAAGATCAAAAATGACGCGCTCTCATTCACTCTGAAGCTTCTCCATTATAAAACTTCTTTAATTTGACGTACGGCAACTATATTCTGTGTCGCTCGGGTGTTTTCGCACAGTCACAGCCAACAACAGACTTTTAGTTGCTACTGATTTAGTAGCGCCCGTGGATAGGATCGAGCTTTCAAGCGTCCGAATTGACGCGTTTTTTATAAGCTTAGCGAATATTGCCAAGTTCTTTTTCTGGCGACCATATCACTCCATTCCAGACTATAGGAGAAATCCTCATACCTTCCATTATACCGCCATGGTGATTTTTATTGCCTTTACAATCGGACAAGAATTCAGAGTATTTTTTAATCGTGGAGTTAAACTCATCTTTAAGCCATTCATACTTACTTAAAACACGATCGTCACCACCATTAAAACTCAATTCCCAACCATAAACCTCTTTCCAACAGCAAAACTTATCCAAATTTTTTAACTCAGAGCCAAAGCCAGCAACTCTCGAATCGTAAGAATTTAGATGGTATAGAATCCTGCTTTTAATTCTTAGTAAGAAATCTAACCAAGATGGGATGTAATGAGGGTGATAATTGAGCGGAAAGTTAGCCAAATAACTAAGTGAATCCTTATCTTTAGCTATTGTGTGTTCATTGAGAGGGAATTCACCTTTCCTGTCAGACAAAACTTGAAAGACAATATCGTCAATGATAACCCTAGGGTACAAGGCATATTTAGACTCCAACTCATATGCCCTTTGATACGCAGAGCCAAAAAGCAGCGGGCCATGATGGTAAACTTTACCATGTGTAATAGCCCCACGCATGAATATTCCATCACAGGCAACGTCCGTTGAGAACTTGGTAAGCTTATTACATAGAGCTTTAAAGCCGTCAAATGTGGCTTCTGTAGAGATAATTACACAATCAGATATATAGCTGATACGAGGGTCACCTAATTCTTTTTCTAAAATGTAATCTTCCTTTTTTTCATAAATAGGCAAATCATGCTGTCCATTAGACTCAAAAGACTCCTGATGTAAAAAGTTTAAAACTGACGTTACCCTCTTGAAGTCGGGACTTTCTTTACCCTCATTTTCAATTCTGTAGATCAACTCTTTAAAACCTAAAATATCTAGGAAAGCTACAAAGCGATTTTCATATCCTTCGATTTTCATTGATTCCTCATGAGCTTAGAACGCCCTCAATAAACGGCGCAAGCAGCGTGCGTCCTGCAACCGTAGGGGGAATTTAATTGCTTGGCTATTACGGCATTTTTCGATAATCGAAAGCCATTTATCTGCGAACCATTACAGATGAATCCACTACAGAAAATTGATACCCGAAATTCTTAATTGCATCCTTAACTGTGTCAATGAAAAAAGCTTGACTAAATGGGCTTACAATAATATTTTTTACAATATTTTCAGGCCTGATTTCTACCAACGTTCCGTGCTCGATCGTTGTAGAGAAAAATTTACCTGTTTCAATCAGGTCACTTTCTTCTATTTTTGAATACATTATTCTCAGTTCACTTTCATCCGAATACACTAAATCTTTGGTAAAAAATGGATAATACAAGTGTAGACTACTAGCTTCTCCGCATTGATTTCTTATTGCGCTCTCTTGTTTATCAAGGTAATCAACAATTCCGATCTTAATATCTGCTCTATCTTTAAATTCATTAAGCAATGCGCGATAAGTAGTTTGAACTGCCACACCAAATCGAGCATCCGTATAATTTTTCCACATAGTGGCTGACTCATAATCTCGTAATTGCCAGCAGTTAAAAAAATGGCAAAGCTGCCAATCCTCAATACTTTCAAACACTCGATTATAATTTTCAGTTGCATTATCACCGATGATGGCATCTTTGTTCTTCTGAGGGATATGACCTTCCAACTTATCCTCGAATTTATCGTATCTCGCGAAGTAAAGGGCTCTGGTGGATAGAAAATTCACAAATTTTGCGAAATCCATGTAACGCCATACTTTAGAGTCCATATCTATTGGAGGCCGGAATATGTAGTTTAAATCGTCGTTGTCGGTTCTCATTAATCATCCTAAAAATTTTTTATGGTGAGCCTTCATAATGTTCCAATCACGCATTTGTCGCGCGAATTACCTGGACACAGCTACATCCGTTCAGGGATATTTGCGCCTGATCGACCTGCCACAAATTGTTTATCGAGATAGCTTCCATTCCTCAATGCGTCCGAAAGCTCTGCAAAGAAATACGAGGCGCGGATCAGGTTATAGTGACTAAGTGAAAAGCCGGACAAATCCATTTTCAACCCTTTAGTCTTCAGTTGGACAAAAGTTCTCTGCACTCGCGGACCTATATGCCGGTGAATGCGTTCTTCTTCCCGAGACTCTGCTGCTCTTGCCTCCGCCCAAGCTTGATGCATTTGATCATTATTTTCCATCGCTCCCACGGATGACTGGAAGTGCTTCTCCATTCTCATACGTTCAATTTGCGCCGCCTCCTCATATAGATACCTTCCGATTTCTTCACATTCTTGGGCTAAGACTTCATCCGCTGCCTTATCACGAAACCGACTTTTCTGATGTCTAAGCAACTGGCCGAGAACTGGCCAATCCCAAACCGAAAATATTGCCGCACCCACGAGGAAGCCTATACCGAAACCTCCTGAAACATAGGAAAGTGAGGACTCCAACGAGCCTATGGCAGAAGATACCGCGCTCGGCCCTACATATGTATCTAGCCATAAATTCAACGCCCAGTTAGCCAACTGCACAAAAAGCCAAATCAAAAAAACAATAGCGAATGGACGAGCTCTCAATTCAATACCCTCTTAGTGAATACATAATGCCCGGCTCTGCGGCTGGAAAAGTGGAGGCGAAGCCGGAGCTTTTGCCAGTATGAAAAGAAGCTATTTTTTTACAACTTTAAAAATCATCTATTATCTCAGAATTTAGGGGTTAGAGAATTCTCGCTTAAAGCAATTAAGGCAATCGATAGCAACGTCCTTAAACGCTATAAGGAGCGGAATTACTGGATGATACCCTCCTAGCTTATTAGCATTAACTAAGACCTCAACAGCAGGGTCACTATCGTAAGTCATATCTGCCTTGGTTCCTCCTATTCCTGCTACACGGCCACTTACGAGTGCTCGACTAAGCTCTATAACGCTTCCATCGTTAGATCTTATGACAGTATTTTCTCCTAATCTTGTAACGCCGAATGCAGGTACAAGCATGTTGTGCTTTTGCCAGTTATTTAAGTCATTTAGAGATATGAGATGCTTATTCCCTCCAGATTCAAATTCATGGTGAGGCTTTATCTGATTCAAAATGGCCATCATCTTCTTAAGATCTTGACCATCCAGAGTTTTGATAACTTCCTTCTCTAGATCAACCTCTTGACTTCTTATTGGGAAATAGGATCTTCTACAACTCGGGTTAACTGACCTTTGCAAACCCATCCAGCACGTGTCGATACTAGATCTTAGATTGTTACAAACATCGCCTATAAGACATGGTATCGTGAAGGGAATGCCTTCGCTGAGCTCGACCTTAAGAAAAAAGGCATCGGCATTTGGTTCAGGCTCCAAAGAAATAGAATACGGCTTTCTTTCAATAAAGCTTTTGATCTCAGCATCAAGTTTATTGATTATTTGGTTTGCCCATATAATCTTTATTTCAGCATGATTTATAGATAGGTCGGGTTCACTCATAGTATCTACTCAAGTAGCCTTATAACAGTTTTACTCATGCGCATGCACGTTAACTTTATGACCAGCTTTTTTCAGGATGGCGCATAAGCATACAACGCTTTTTTATAAACCATTGTTTTACCAACACTCACAGCATACTTTTCCAGAAATATGCGCACTTATATTACAACCGTCACCAGAAAAACGCGCATCGCGAGCTAAAGCCCCCTGTGAATATTCAATTCCTTCGAACGTCCGCTCAGGGTTAAGATCTGCTAGTTGGGGTATATAGGTAACTGAACAGAAAACTACTAACTTCTGTAATCAAACGATGTCATCAACACCACTTGCTATTGCTAGTGATTTTCAACCCCCGGCCACAAGTAAATTTATACTCATAAACTCCAATTTTAACTCTAATTATTTTTACCAGTATTGCCCATTCCTTTTCACCATTGCAACCCGTTTAGCTGCGACTTTAGGCCACCCTGCGCCGGAAGGCTTCGGCTTTACAGGGTCTTGTCAGGCATGTCCTTTTTAGCTATCGGCCAACCGATAGCACAGCTCTAGATTGTTGCTCCCCATCCTATTCGTCAAAACTGCATAACTCCGCATGAATTCGCATAATTTTCATGCACCCATTTTTGCCCAGCCAGCCCAGCAGTGGCGCGGCTTGGCGGCGGGCGCAGGGGTGCATAAAAACCACTACATTTAGCGCGCGGGCGGGGCGGGG
>Ga0209345_10005406_pt1 | contig 11852 bp, 11 predicted proteins | sample Cruoilmetagenom7_FD_187294 | JGI IMG/M metagenome (GOLD analysis project Ga0209345, IMG submission 187294) | Oil polluted marine microbial communities from Coal Oil Point, Santa Barbara, California, USA - Sample 7 (SPAdes) (version 2) | ecosystem: Environmental > Aquatic > Marine > Oil seeps ...
GGGTGCCGCGAGGGTCATACATAACGAACCCGTGGTCCAGAGCCTCAATTCCCATGCGCATACGCTGTTCTGCCAGCCGTCGGGTATCAGCCATCCGCATAACGTACCCCACACACCCCAGAATCGCGGTGATAATGGCAAGGCCTAAGCTCCAGTTCCTCAGATAGGCCGGATGATGCTGAGGCCATCCACCCTTTGTGGTAGCGGCGAGCTCCCAAAGTCCGAGGGCAAAGTGAAAATCGAGAATGACCGGGTCGGCCAATTCTATGGCGGGATCGCCAAAGATCACCTGTTCGACTTGACCGTCGGGCTCCAGTTCGCGGATCACCAAGTCATAGCGCGCCTCAATCTGAGGCAGTTGCAGCCGAGAGGCGAAACGCTCGTAATCGATGACCATGGACAAAAGCCCCCATGGCTCAGCAGGGCCGGTGAGATTGTCGTTCTGCACATGAAACACCGGCTGGCGCAAAATCAGCCCGCGGCCGCCCTGCACCAGGTCGACTGGCCCGGTGATCAGCCCTTCATCACTTTGCATGGCTTGCTCGACCTTGCGGAACTGATCTGGATTTTGGCGATAATCAAGACCCAGTACGCTCTGATTGGCCTCAAAGGGATGCACGATGCTGACAACCAGGTCCCGTGCGGCTGCGAGGTTGATGATTTCAGGGTTGCGGGCCATAAAATCATCTGCCCGGGCGCTGAACTCTTCTTGGGTAATCTGGGGGTTCTCGCCAATGATCGTTGCCAGTTCGCGCAGCTTGAAGATTTGCTGGAAAATATCAGAGCGGATGCGCTCACGCACCTCAACCAGTTCCAGCGTGGTTTCGAGCTCGAGATCTTGCTTATAGGTTTCGTAGGAAAGGGTTTCGATCCGGTATCCGAAACCGAGCAGCACACTGGCTAAAACAACCAGCACGAGGATCCGGGTGGCCTGCCGCGACAAGGCGGACTTCATTCTTGTCTTCTCAGTCTTGCTCAAACCGTTTCCTCACGTGCGCCCCTGCATTACATCCGCGGGACTCTTCGTTTCAGGACAAACTGCATCTGCAGAACGATTGCGCAAGAGAAATGCGCGGGCTCAGGCTATAGCTTTCCAGGGTGATGTTTTTTAAACTCGGCACAATGCGGCAGCCCGTGATTAACGGGCGGCCGCATCTTAATCAACAAACAGTCCAGCTTCGGTAAATTGGTTGCCATTGCGGCAGGATCACATAAATGAGTACGGTGGGCGAAATTTCTCACCCCTATACTCCGAAGTCTTTTTAAGATCAGGAAAGAATGCGGCGGCTTGTTCCCCTTAAATACCCCGGGTGGGTCGCCGCATTTCGTTTACTTCGGTCAAAATCCGCCGAGGACCTAGTCAACGAGGCTTGCACGCCTAGATTTGGTGTGAGGGCATAATCCCTGCCCTTTTTCTGCTGAGTCTCTCAATCGCGAGCTTGGCAAACTGCGGCGACCTGGTTCAGCTCCACCTGGTGGGTCGCCGCAGGATGCACTGCCGAAGTACCATCAAAGTCTCGCTTCGGTCGTGCTCAGAGGTTTCAAGCACCAGCAAGGCACTTGAAACAAATATCAAAGACAATTTTCTTCGCTACCGGGTCACTGTTCAATGATAACCAATAGATCACCCTATTTGCCGGGCAATTTGTTTAAAATTTTTAGGTTTGCGCTTTCTTGATCAACACTCTTCTGGTTGGAGGAAGTCTTGGCCTGAAGCCGTTCCCTCATCCGGATAGATAGGTAGGCGAACCCAGAAAGTCGTTCGAACGTTCGGTATAGACTCGTATCCAATCTCCCCGCCCATGTTTTCTACCAGTTCTTTAGAGATCGCGAGACCAAGGCCGGTCCCCTCGCGGCTCCGCGTTAAATGGTCCGCTTGTTGGGAAAAAGGTTGAAATATTCGCCGTTCGAATTCCGGTGATATGCCTGGCCCGTCATTGTCCACCGAAATTTCACATCGATTGTCAGATACAGCCATACATACCTGAACGGTTCCCCCGGCCGTGGAAAATTTTGACGCGTTAGAAAGAAGGTTCGTGAAAACCTGACCGAGCCGCTGCGCATCAGCGCTAACGTAAATTGGACGCATTGACGTATCCAATACCACCGAAACATCAAACTTTTTGGCAAAGGGCTCATTGTCTTCGATGGTCTGTACGACAAGTTCAACCAGCTCGACCCGCGTCATATCTACTGTAAAATGGCCTGCTGTGAGCTTCTGGAAATCAAGCAAGTCGTTGACCACCTCACCAAGCCGCACGCTATTTCTACCGGCGAGGTCCAGCAGCTTTTTGACCTGCTCGGACGCCTTCCCTCCAACCGTACTAGTCAACAGCCGTAAAGCGCCGTGAATCGAGGCAAGGGGAGTTCGAAGCTCATGGCTCACTGTTGCAACGAAATCGTCCTTAAGGGCCTCTAAACGCTTCTTCTCAGTAATATCTACCATCTGAATGATGAGACGCGTTTCCGCACGGATTGGGCGCTGCACGACAGAGATTCTGATCGCGATATCAATCACTTCACCGTCGGGTTTTGTATATCTTTGCTCGATACGAGACGCCTTGTTGTCAGAGGCGAGGAGCCTCTCAACTTCATCTCGAACGCTTTTCAAGGTCTCTTTGTCAGAGAGCTTCCAGAACTTCTTCTGTTCGAGCTGACCGCGGGGATAGCCAAAGAGTGAATAGCATGAAGCGTTCAGTAGCAAGAATGTGCCATCAAGGGCGAGAACCGCCATTGCCACGGGGGCATTGGCAAGGAGCATCTCCAGCCCAACTTTCCGCGCATTCGCAAGCTCTAAAGCGTTCTCGAGCGGCGTGATATCAATCATCGTACCGAGAAGCCGAACGGCATTCCCTTCATCATCACGTTCAGTCACCCTCAGAATGGAGCGCATCCAGCGCCAGGAGTCGCCCCCAGCCCTCATCCGAAACTTCGCCTCAGATTTCTCGATCCGGCCTTCGATACATTCCGCATCGATCGCTTCTACTGCCGCTCGGTCATCTGGGTGAATTCTGGCGCGCCATTCATCGTCGGAGTTCCGTCCCTCGGATTCGCATATGCCAAGCAGTTGAAACCAAGCATCCGAAGCTACCCCCGTTCTTGTACGAAGATCAGACTCGAATACGCCGATTTGACTTCCCTCCAAAGCGAGGTTCCAGCGTTCTTCTTGGTCTCGAAGAGACTGCCAAGCCTGAATCCGACTTGTCACGTCGTTCAGGTTGACGATAGTGAACGTCTCCCCCGTTTTCTTCGAGAATTCACTTAGGCTTATCTCACAATACCGTAGGTCTCCTTTTACTGTTGGAACGGCTAAGATGTTTGCAAGCTCGTTAATGCCAAGAGGCTTGATGCACAGCTTTCCGTCTTTCATAGACAACGCGGGCAGCAGTTCCGAAATTTCCGAACCGATTCCGTCCGTCACGCCAACAGCCAGCATGTCTTCGGCGCTCTTGTTGCGGAATACGACGCGCCCCATCCTATCAACAACCCAGACGCCGAACGGGCTGTTCTGGATAATAGACTGAAACATTAGGGTTCCCTCAGGATTGTGGACGGATTCGATATTCTCAAATTTCAATTGCTAGCATTTCCTTGAAAGCCTCTTGGCAAGGCAACAGACAAAGGGCTACACCTCTGCGCCCACAGCAACCTTTGCGCCGGGCTTGATTACTATCAACCAACTGCTCCCTTATAGCGCGAAGGTGTTGCCTGACAGGCACAGAGCCTGATTGCTGAGGGGGATGAAAAGTACCTGAAAGCCTGTCTCACCGACGACCGAAAAATGAATTTGAAAAGAACTGATCTTCTATCCGTTCTCAACCAGGACGATTTCGCTGTTACTCGAGAACCATGGAGAATTTAAAAAATCACTTTGCACGGGACAACAACATCTCGGCTTCATAACGAAGCCGATCTGGCACCACAGGTTTTTCTGAAACCACCACCGACATTTGTTGAAATGGATTATTGACCCCAAGATTTCTGGCTCTGCCACTTAGTATAATAATCGGGGTCGCTGCGAATTGCGCAAACTTGCGAAGTTCGAGAATGAACTCGAACCCCCCCATATTTGGCATCGCTATATCCACAATGATCAGATCCGGCTTAAGGTTCTGGATGACTGCCAAAGCATCTTCAGCGTTCTTTATGGAAGTAACTGCAATCTGCCCATCACTCTTGAAAGTCGATTGAACAATGTCGAGGATAATCGGATCGTCATCGATGTGTAGAATACGTTTAGTCATGTGAGCACAATAAGAATTCCATGGTTTTCGTCCCTCCGACTTCGCTACTAGCGTACCGCGAAGTCTGACGCGACAGTTTTGTCACTGAAGTTGCGCTCAGGCAATCTGTACTACAATAAGCCAAGTTTGTTACAGCGCAGCAATGCAACTAATGCAAGTACGCAAGCCGTCGACCCACCCGCGACCAAAAGCGCAGGCCCATTATGACATCGCCAAATGTCGCCTGCACGTTCACCGAACAGGCGCACCAGCAGGGCGAGCCCGACGTAGCGGCTCCCTCGTGCGATCAAAGCAGCCAACAGGAACCAAACGATTGGGTAGCCGGCCGCCCCGGCACCCAATAACGCCACTTGGAATGGGACTGGTTGGATGGACGATGTTGCACGGAGGATGAAGTTGTCGGAACGCGCCCAACCCGAGACGGAATTTAGACGGTACGTTCAAAACTTTGACGGCCAAGTGCGGTCATCCGGTTGAGAACCCGAACGCCAGTCCTGGCTTCTGTTTTCTGATTTTCGAGGGTACGCGCCTTAAGTTTGGGCCCGATGACGGACTTCCAGCGACCCATTTGCGTTTCGCCGCGGCTCCGCTGATTGTAGCCCGATCACGTCTGCCCTGCCATCTTTCCGCGGGCCTTGAACTGTGCAATAGCTCGGTCGCGTGCCGTCGGATTGTAGGCCGCACGGGGGCTCGGGACCGCATTTCTGGGAGGTGGGATAGTGACCTCGATCGCCGATCGAACCGAGCGGCAAGCAAATCAGATGTTGGTTCTCCGTCGTATGCTCCATCTGCAAGGAACCGATCAATCGGACAGTCGACTTGATCCAAAAGACCTGGCTGCGCCGTTGGATCGGCGACGTTGTCCTTGGTGAGATCGGTGATCTTAGAAGCCATGAGCGTTTCCTCTCCAATTGCTTTCTGTGGGCAAACAAGTGGTAAGGAGGTTAGTTCCCGCGTAACGCTTCAACATCAGGTCGCTCGCCCCGGGTGTGGTTATCAGGTTAGCGTCGCTAACCTCAATTCTTCAGGAATTATGGGGGATGGAAATACGGCATTTGGTCGAACGATAGTTCACCAATCCATCGCATACTTGATCGCTTTACCCAACGTCATAGGATCAAAAGGCTTAGCAATGATTTCTTTGGCTCCAGTGGCTAAAAGCTCAGAGCGGCTCCCCGAACTCACGCGGGCAGTCATGAAGATTGCAGGAACATTCTTTAGGCTCGGTATCGCCCAGAGTTTCTTTAAGGTTTCCGGACCAGTCCAACCCGGCATCATCACGTCGAGCAGAAAAACGTCCGGTATGAAGTGCTCAATCGCGAGAAGCGCATCTTTTCCGGATGAACAGCTGACGACATCAAAATCATCAGAAAGCTCCAGAGACAGTTTGGTTAGTTCGAGAATATCGGCCTCGTCATCAACGTGTAGGAGTTTGATCATAAGGCAGTCCAGTCTATGAGTGACGCGACTTTAATCGCAGCCTCCCTCTATAGTCGCACTCCACTACTTTGTGAAAGGCATAGCCGGTATGACCCGAGAGGGTAGCAGGGCTATTAGAGAAATTTATTCTAACCATCGGATTACGAGAGCCGGGCAGATATCAGGCTGCTTCTTGCAAAGTTTGAGACGTTTCTTTCGGGAGTGACAGGGTGAATACACTGCCCACACCTACTTCACTGCGCACATCGATGCTTCCATCTTCCAGCCGAGCGAGCTCTCTCGCAACCGATAGCCCGAGGCCGGTTCCAGCAGCACTGCGAGAAGACGAAAGGTCGGCTTGATGGAATGCTTCAAAGATTCTCTCGAGTTCGTGCGGCTCAATCCCTGTTCCGGTGTCGCGGACATCTATATGAACCTTCTCTTCTGACTCGGTGACTACCACTGACACTTTACCCGAATCCGTGAACTTGATCGCATTTCCCATCAAGTTAATGATGATTTGTCGTGTGCGCGTCACGTCCGCGACCATAAGACAGGACGGAATTTCAGCCTCCAGTTCCAATCCCTTTTGCTCAGTCAGGATTTTCATTTGCTCGATAACTGGGTCGAGAACCTCTTTTACATCACAAATCTCTGGGTCGACTTCAAGCCGACCGGTCTCTATTTTGGCATAGTCGAGCAACTGGTTGACCAAGAAGAGAAGATGTTCGCCAGACCTCGATATTTTTTCCATTCCAGTCGTTGCGGATTGCAGCAGTTCATTGACGTTGCCTTTAATAAGCTCCGCATCAATATCCTGCTGTTGGAGAATGACGTCCAGTCGCTTCGCAGGAGGCGTCTGGTTCAGGTTTTTGCCGAGCCGTGCATAGCCTAAAATGACGGTCAGAGGCGTTCTTAGCTCATGACTCACTATGCTCATGAAATTTACCTTAGCGCGATCCGCAGCTTCGGCTTCTGTCCTAGCCTGCTTAAGGGCTTGTATATCGATGAGTGCTTGCTGTTCACGGGCCTCTAGTTCACGAGATACCCGCAACAAGCGGCGGACAATCAACAGGAGGAAGATACCGCCAGTCAGCCCTACCGCCAACAGCATCGGCAACATCTTCGCGAACAAGTTTGCTGCGGGTCGCTCAGGGTTCCAGACGAGCCATGAAAGAACCTCGCCAGATGGACCTTTCAAAGGCACACCCGCCAACTCTCTGGTTGGCGAGGCGGCTTTGAAGCCGATATCTTTAAGCTCTACGGGTAAGCCAATCACCTGAGCAAGTGGCTCGTTGATGTAACGCACGGCCACATGCAGGTATTCAGTACCCGGAAGCTGCCTAATGTTGCCGGAGTCAGAGATGATAGGCACAACGCTGACGAAGGCCACTTGGTCGTCGAACTTAAGCGGCGTAACAACGGCAACCTCAGCGAGCGCTTCATATGGATTGTCCTGTCCTAGGCTGACTTTCGCCATGACGTCCTGAAGTCGTGCTACGAGTGGGGCAATAAAGTCGGCGCGTTTGGAAAAAGCTTCAGGTGGATGGATCTTTCCGGATACAGAGGCAAATAGAGCATCACCTGTGTGATTGAGAACATAATTTTCATGATGCCCGAAGTAGTCCTGCATCCAAGCGCCTAGGTTTTCATCCATCCACTTTTCGTCACGAGCAGCAACATTCTCTACGGCGTCATCCCAAATGGTTGCGCTCCGCTGTTCTTGCGGAATAGCAGCAATGGCATCCGCAAGATTGCGAGAGGCAGCACGTTCTTCTCGAGCGAGAGCAGTGGCATCTCCTAACCTGATCGCGTTTGCTCCAACGAGAATGAGACTCAGCAAGCCCGCACCGAATACGATGAACAGGGCGCTAGCTATCTGCAATGAAAGTCTGTTTTGGCTGGTTGGCATCGGATAGAAACTTATACCTGTATTCAAATGACGTTTTTCCAAAGCAAGGAAAATGGATCGGTGTTGGCGCACGAGCGGCGCTTAAATAGAGATTGTGGCTAATCTGGGGCCGAAGCGCATGGCGCAGCAATTCTCATAGAAAATTCGCCTATGGCCGGGTTTCCGGCGCTATCTCGCCAGCCGCTGCAAGTTCCCGGAACCAAGTCTTTCGTTCGAGGTTCCAGCTTTACCCTGCCCGTAAGCCGATGGGCATCACAAAGGAGGAACCACTATGCGAATGAATATGAAAACTCTGATATCCGCACTGATGGCAACGACAGTTTCCACAGCCGCTTTCGCTCAATCCGCCAGCACCGATGGAAACGCCGGTGTTGGGGCTGACGTCGGCGCAGGTGCAAGTGTAGGTGGAGACGCCTCGACCAATGCCTCAGATAACAGCAACGCCGCAGCAGCCGCAAAAGGCAATTCTGACGCAGCCAACGTGAACTATGGGCAGCTGATCTCCGCTCTCCAGACTTCTGACGTGTCTGCCGATGTTGTGTCCGGGCTTGACGCCGAAGCCGATGCGACAATCACGCCGCTATCTGAGCTGAGAGGTGAAGTTGCCGAGAACGCAAGCGCTTTGGACAATGCTCTGAGCAAGCAGGAAGAAAGCATTGCGGACCTGCGCACGGAAATCGAAGCGAACGCAGAGCTGATGTCCGCGCTGGAAGCCGAAGGATATTCGGTTGGCCAAGTGGTCGCCGTTAATTCCGCTAACTCTGGTGAGATCACCTTGGTAGTAGACGACAGCCAGTAATGCAGGTTTGTGACGTGTGACACCTTAGGCTGCTTGCGCCACGCTGTATCATGCAGCGTGGCGTATTGGTTCAATCTTGAGCCACCGCAGCCCCCGTTCCAATCAGATACGGCGCAAGTCTGCTTTTCTTCGGTCCCGACAGACGAATACTTGCGGGCGTCCTCAGCAACTCCTTGAACAACTCCGGGTCCTCTACTGCGTCCAACAGCAACTGTCTTGCTCTGTCATTGGACAGATTACGCAGTGCCTTTCGGGCGCGTTCTTTGAAGATGTTCGCCGTCTGGATACTGCCACCCATCGACCCGCCCCCTATGCTGCCACCATGCCGGGCTGCGGCAATCCTGACGTGTGCTCTGCTACCCAACCTTGGACCACCGGAAGCTGGAACTTCCCGGCTGTTTCACGATGACGGGCTGGCATCGCGTCCACCTTGGCGAACCGCGCGGCGATTACGCGATCGCGCGACTCCTCCGCTGTCGAACACTTGCGCCATGGCAGATTGCTTTTGCTTGTCCTGCATTAGAGCCAGCAGGCCCCTCCTGGCAACGCACCAACCTTTGACGTCGCGCCCGCAATCAGGTGATCTGAAAAAGCAGCCCTAACGCCTGCCAGAGCCTTCCCGCGTTATCGTGACGAGGGATACGCGCCACCTCAATATCCGCGTTAAAGATGCAGGCCCCGGCATTCCCGATGATCTTCACGAGAAGATATTTCAACCTTACTGGCAGCAAGACCTGTCTGACCCCAGAGACCAGCAGGGTATCGGCCTCGGGCTAACTATTTCCCGCCAAGCGATCCGAAAGATGGGCGGTGAGTTGTCAATCGAAGTCTCTGGGGGGTGGGGCCCGAGTTTCTCATCACGCTCCCCACTGCCCCTTGAAGTGAATCTACTTCAGCTAGGAAGGCGCTAGGGCTTCTTCTAATTAGATAGCCTTGCTCGTTGGAAATAATCACGAGCATTGGCGCGATACTCCCTTTCCAACCAAGCCAAGATCACTGGTGCTAAGCCGCCTAGGCGGCGCGGTGTATTTTCGAGTGCTAATCGCTTCTGCCATGCCTTTCTGTCGATCCGGTCCGGTCGTAAAATCGTCAGATTTGTAGATTTACATGCAGCAATGTGCAGGCAGAATGATCCGAAAGGTGGTTATTCATGAAAGTTCTCGCCGTTGATGACGACCCCATCATTATGGAGATGATTGAGGCTACCTTCAGGCGATCTAGGTCCCCAAAGATTAGCCTCACCGTTATGTCGTCCGGTACAGCTACACTGGAGCTACTGGCCACCTCAGACCATCAGTTTGATTGTATCCTGCTTGATATCCAAATGCCCGAGATGGACGGAATCTCATTGTGTAGCCATATCAGAGCGCTGGACGGCTATCGCTACACCCCGGTTAACATGCTTACTCAGCGGACCGAGACGGCTTCAATCGAGCGAGCATTCGTAGCGGGCGCAACAGACTATGTCACCAAACCATTTGATCCCAACGTTCTTAGGTCCAGGCTGCGTGTAGCGAAGCGGATGATGGAGAGTTCGAGTCTGGCACCTCGTGTGAGTCTTTCTGAAATGCACGGGAAGGGACGGTCGGGGCGGCATGACTTTGCAGTAGAGGACCCCTTACACATAGAGGATGTCCACCAGTAGGTTTTGCCATTCCCGTTGGGAAATTACCTATTGCAGCTTTCGCGGATAGACTTGGGCGACTGTCAGGTTTTTGCCGCAACAATCGAGGATGTGGAGAGGTTCTATACTCAAGGTAGCACCCGTGAGTTTGCTGTCGCGATCGCTGCCACCGTCGCGGCAATTGCAAGGGTGGTCAACTTTCCACAGTTGCTGATGGCCCATAACGGTAATGGCACCTTGTTATGTGTCGCCTCTGGGGTTCAGCTGCCGAACTGGCCTGAGATTGAGGGTATGGTTCAAGACAAGGTTGATAGCATGGAGTTACAGCATGATAATGGAGCTCGGATGGATTTGTCTCTGTCGATAGGTAAACCAGTTCACCCGAACGCCAGCCAGTCTCAGAGGGTTAAACGAATTTTTTCGCGCGCTATCCAACGCGTAATCAGGCGCCAGCCATGGCGCTTCACGAACTTGCCACCAACGCCGTCCAACACGGCGCGCTCTCGGTCCCTACGGGCGCGATCAAGGTCAGTTGGAAGATCTCAACAAATGGGACACTAAAACTGCGCTGGAAAGAGCGCGGTGGCCCTCGGGTCGAAACGCCGGACCATGAAGGGTTCGGCACCCAGCTACTGCGTCGAGGTGCCCTTCCACCGCCCCATCGGGTCGAAATCCTTTATCTCCCTTGCGGATTGGAAACGAAAATTTCTATTGTCGAGGCGGAATCACACCGCGACCAATAAAGGCTCGCTTTGGTCGGTTGTCTGAAGTGTTCATTGATCAAGTTAGTTTGATAAGATGCCTGCGACCATCTTCTACTTAACAGAGAGATGCACAGCGCGTGGTCAGGCTTCCCTCGAGTAGGGCCGGAGTGTTTTGAGCAAGATCCAGCTCGATTCAGAATGTTGACCCGCTCCCTTCGACCGATTGAAATCCAATCTTCCCCCCAAGCAAGTCAACTAGCTGTTTTGTGATACGTAAGCGATGGGGTGGACGCCCCCCGGCGGCATCGAATGTGCCAAGGTAGCGGGTGTTGCAGCACTGCTACGAGGAGAGCGTCCATGAACGAGGTTAGCATTATCGGCCTAGATTTGGCCAAGAATGACATGATGCGCATCGGGTATTGAAGTCGTATTAGCGTCTTCAAAAGACACTTCGTCCGCAGGCCTAGTCGACTTCGGTTCAAGCCGGATTAACAGCAGCCCGACCGTTTTTCGGCGCGTGAAACCTTCTGCACCAGTTCTGCCGTATCTTTAACGTCGGCTTCCCACGCTACATCGGCCTGAGCGACGATCCCGCAGCATTTCCCAGTGCCGTGGGTCACCACGGCACGCCGCACCTGCTTCTCTTCCATCTTGTTGCAACAACTCTCGACATCTTCGTCGGGGGACGCGGTCAGCACGTCTTTCGACATGACGTCAGATACGCGTGTATCGGCGCCTTTTCCTGCGCAACCGCACCGCAACAGATATCTCGGTCCGTCACGATGCCAACCAGCTCACCGGCGTCATTCACCACCGGAATAGAACCGACCGACTTGTCATCCTTCAGCTCCGCGGCCTCCTGAACCGAGGCGTCGAGGCCGCAGCAGGTGGGGTTGCTCGTCATGATTTCTTGAACTTGCATGATCTTACTCCTTGATCGGGTAACAGGATCAAAACCCGAAGGCCGACATGCAAGTTCCGGGGGGCACGACGCCCAGAAATTCTCAGCGCAGGGTTCTATGCAGCGTCATAGCTTGAGAACACCTCGCTACTGCCATCGCGGGCAATCAGATAGACATCATAGGCGTCGCGCTCACTCTCCGGCCCCATCCCCGGCGAGCCATAGGGCATCCCCGGCACGGCGAGGCCG
>Ga0209345_10005407_pt1 | contig 11848 bp, 7 predicted proteins | sample Cruoilmetagenom7_FD_187294 | JGI IMG/M metagenome (GOLD analysis project Ga0209345, IMG submission 187294) | Oil polluted marine microbial communities from Coal Oil Point, Santa Barbara, California, USA - Sample 7 (SPAdes) (version 2) | ecosystem: Environmental > Aquatic > Marine > Oil seeps ...
GGTGATGACGCGCGCCACGCTGGGCCATACCGGGCAGGCACTGACGGCAGGGGTGGGGACTGTCGCGATCTACCTGGCGCTGATCCTGTCCGTTTTCACGCGGGTGGCGGCCGGGATATGGCCCGAACTGTCCGGTGTGATGCACGTGATGGCGGGTGTTTTCTGGATACTTGCCTTCGGCGGCTTTGCTCTCGTCTATGGGGCCCTTCTGCTTCGCCTGCCAGCGGGCAAGCGGGTCTGAGGGGGGACGCCGATGGGTTGGGTTGAGTTCGTTATGGCCTATGCCGTGTTCTTCCTGTCGCATTCCATCCCAGTGCGCCGGCCAGTGCGGCCTTGGCTTCAGGCGCGTCTCGGCGGTTCCGGTTTCACGCTTGTCTATTCCGCGCTGTCACTGGCCGTCCTTGCCTGGCTGATCGGCGCGGCGGGCCGCGCGCCTCATGTGATTCAGTGGAACTGGGCACCGTGGCAGGTCCTTGTGCCTCTGGCTGTCATGGGGCCCGTATGTCTGATCCTGGCGCTGAGTGTCGCGCGGCCCAATCCGTTTTCCTTCGGTGGCGCGCAGAATGACCGGTTCGACCCGTCACGGCCCGGCATCGTCCGCTGGTCGCGTCATCCGCTACTTCTGGCGCTGGCGCTCTGGGCTGCGGCCCATGTCCTGCCGAACGGGGATCTGGCACATGTGATCCTGTTCGGCACTTTCGCTGCCTTCGCGCTTGTCGGTGGCCGCCTGATCGACCGCCGGAAACGCCGCGAGATGGGGGCGCAGTGGGTGCGCCTGCAACAAGCTGTCGCCGGGGCGCCGTTCCTGTCATGGCGCGCATCAGGCGGCACCCTGGCACGGCTCATGGCCGGTACCGCCCTTTATGCCACGCTCATCTGGGTACATCCTTTTCTTTTCGGCGTCAGTCCGCTTCCCTGACGGCCATGCCAAGACGGTGCCGCCCGTCTTGGTAGAGCGTAGCGGTGCCTCTTTCCGCCCTTCAGCTTGAGTAGTCATCAATCAAAGGATTGGGCTTTGCAAACCGCTCAAGATCCGCCTGATTGTTCATAGTGATACGGGTGCCGTCCACAGTCACACCATAAGGCTTCAATCCCTTGAAAGCACGAGAGAGGTTTTCGGGGGTCATGCCCAGCACGGAGGCAAGTCGGCGTTTCTCGAAATCAAGCTCGAATACAGCGCTTCCGCCAGCATGTTTTTGTTGCCGGAGCAGGTAGTTCGCAAGCCTTTCGAGAGAGGTTCTGAGCTTGAGATCCTTCTGCGCCTTGATGACAGAGCGATAGCATTGCGCCAGCTCTGTGACGATCGCATGGGCGAAGTTGCTGTCGACGTCGAAGATGGCGCGCACGTCCTGACTGGGGATAAGCGCGATGCGGCTTTTCTCCAAGGTACGGGCCGACATCAGGTAGGGTGCATCCTTGATTGTGGCGGCAAGTATGAAGGTCGAAATGGGGCGTACGGTTGCCATACTGGTTTCACGCCCGTTCCACTCGGAAAGAAGATCAACGGCGCCGGAGATCACGACATGAAGAAAATCGCTCGGCTCTCCTTCAGTGATCAATTCGATCTGCGCAGGGAAATTCTGCACATAAGCGCCGCGCATCAAGGATGTGAAATGCTCATCCGCCATCTGAGAGAAGAGATTCAGCCTTCGAATGTCTCGGTATTCTGAATCCGGCATGTCGCTCTCCTCTGCTACACGCGTTTCACAATAGTCAAAAACGCGATTGATTAAAGTCAATTTGGCAGTTGATCCTTGCGGCGCTGGCCTTGACCTGTCGCTGTCAGCTACATGATAAATATGTTTAAGTCATTTATTTTGTTATACTTTTCACCATTTCATGATCTGGATCAAGTTTCCCGCGCTGCTCTGGTCGCAGGTTCTCCTCCAAGCCCCAACGATGGGGCGAAAGCATTATTCTTGCTGGAGACCTGCCATGCAGACCATAGCAACAGCCTCACGCGTGGATCAGACGCGCGCTCTGAGCTTGAGCACGATTGCCTTTACCGCCTGTTTCGCGGTCTGGACGATCTTTTCCATTATCGGCGTCGCCATAAAAGCAGAGCTTGGCCTCAACGACACCCAGTTCGGCCTTCTGGTCGCCACCCCGATCCTGACCGGCTCCATCACGCGCCTGTTCCTTGGCGTCTGGACAGAGAAATATGGCGGGCGGTTGGTCTTCTCCATTCAGATGATCCTGACGGCGATTGCGACCTACCTTCTGACGCTTGCCGACAGCTACATCATGTATCTCATCGCTGCACTTGGCATCGGGCTTGCCGGCGGATCCTTCATCATCGGTGTGGCCTATGTCAGCCGCTGGTATGACGCGGGCCACCAGGGCACGGCGCTGGGTATTTTCGGCGCGGGCAACGTGGGAGCTGCGGTCACCAAATTCGTGGCCCCCTTTGTGATGGTCGCTTATGGCTGGCACGGTGTGGCCTATGTCTGGGCGGCAGGGCTTGCCGTCATCGGTGTGCTGTTCTTTCTTCTGGCAAAGGATGATCCGGAGCTGGTGGAGCGGCGCAAGACGGGTGCAAAGGCACCCACGCTGGCGCAGCAGTTCGCGCCGCTGCGGAATCTGCAGGTCTGGCGCTTCTCGCTTTACTATTTCTTCGTCTTCGGTGCCTTCGTCGCACTGGCGCTGTGGATGCCGCACTACCTGATCGACGTCTACGGCGTCGACGTGAAGACGGCGGGCATGGCCGCGGCCTCCTTCAGCCTGTCGGCGTCGCTCTTTCGCGCCTATGGCGGACATCTGAGCGACAAGTTCGGTGCGCGTCAGGTCATGTACTGGACCTTCGGCTTCGCCATGGCCCTGCTGTTCATGCTGTCCTATCCGCCGACCGACTATGTGATCCAGGGCAAAGAAGGGGCGATCGCTTTTTCAACGTCGATGGGTTTCTGGCCCTTCATCGCGGTCCTCTTCACCCTCGGCTTCTTCATGAGTCTCGGCAAAGCTGCGGTGTTCAAGCATATTCCCGTATACTATCCGAAGCATGTTGGCGCGGTCGGCGGTCTTGTCGGCATGATCGGTGGGCTTGGCGGCTTTATCCTGCCCATCGTGTTCGGCGCCGCTCTGGACCTCACCGGCATCTACACCTCCTGTTTCGCGATCCTGTTTGTCCTCGTCTCGGTTGCGCTGATCTGGATGCACCTTTCGATCCGCGCCATGGAGCGCGCAGCCCATGGCGCAGCGCTTGACGAATTGCCGAGCCTGCCGGAAATGCAGGATATCCACGTTCCGGGCAAAACTGTCATGCCCCGCGTGCTGCAGGACTGGCACCCCGAAGACGCCGGGTTCTGGCAGGAAAAGGGCCGGGCAGTTGCCCGTCGCAACCTCTGGATCTCGATCCCTGCGCTGCTTCTTGCCTTCTCGGTCTGGATGGTCTGGTCTGTCGTCGTGGCGCGTCTTCCCGCTATCGGCTTCGATTTCACACCGGGCCAGTTGTCCTGGCTGGCCGCATTGCCGGGCCTGTCGGGCGCGACGCTGCGGATCTTCTACAGCTTCATGGTGCCGATCTTCGGCGGACGGCTGTGGACCACGCTTTCGACCGCATCGCTGCTTTTCCCAGCTTTGGGCATCGGCTATGCGGTGCAAAACACCGAAACACCCTATCTGATCTTCCTTGTGCTGGCACTGCTGTGCGGCTTCGGTGGCGGCAACTTCGCCTCTTCCATGGCAAACATCGGCTATTTTTTTCCGAAGGCCGAAAAAGGCAACGCGCTCGCTCTGAACGCAGGCCTTGGCAATCTGGGCGTGTCGGTAATGCAGTTCCTCGTACCCATCGTCATCACGGCGGGTGTATTCGGGGCACTTGGCGGGCAGCCGCAGACCATGTCCGACGGCGGACAACTGTGGATGCAGAACGCCGGTTTCGTCTGGGTGCCCTTCATCCTTGCCGCTACTGTTGCCGCCTGGTTGGGCATGAATGACATCGCCGACGCGCGCGCCAGTTTCGCCGACCAGGCTGTCATCTTCAGCCGCAAGCACAACTGGCTGATGTGTATCCTCTACACCGGCACATTCGGCAGCTTCATCGGCTACTCTGCGGGTTTTCCGCTGCTGACGCGGCTGGCCTTTCCTGAAGTGAACGCCCTGAACTATGTGTTTTTGGGGCCGTTGGTGGGCGCACTCAGTCGTGCCGGCACTGGCTGGATTAGCGACCGCTTCGGCGGTGGTCGGGTCACGTTGTGGACATTCGCGGCGATGATCGCGGCCACCTTCGGCGTGATCTCTTTCCTTGGGCTTGGATCCTTCCTCGGCTTCTTCGCCTGCTTCATGGCGTTGTTCTTCCTGACGGGCATCGGCAACGCATCGACCTTCCAGATGATCCCCGTAATCATGGGTCGCGAAGTGCCCCGCCTGATGCCTCAGCTTGGCGTGGAGGAGCGTAAACGACAGATCGCGATGGAGTCGGGCGCAATCGTGGCCTTCACCTCGGCTATCGCGGCCTATGGCGCCTTCTTCATCCCCAAAGCCTACGGCACGTCTATTGCGATGACAGGGTCGGCCGTAGGAGCGCTCTGGGGCTTCCTGATCTTCTACGTTCTCTGTGTGGCGATCACCTGGGCTGTCTACACGCGTCCCGGCGGCCTGCTGCACGACATCGAGAATAGACGCGGTGCCGCAGACGCCACCGCCCAACCCGCCCAATGACCCAACTGATTGTACGGGCGGCGCAATTCGCCGCACCGACCCAGATACCCGAAAGGACAGCACAATGAGCCACCTGCTCGACAGACTGAACTTCTTCCAGAGCAAGGAACTGGAGCAATTCTCGGACGGTTGGGGCCAGACCACCCGCGAGAACCGCGATTGGGAGGAGACCTACAGAAACCGCTGGCGGCATGACAAGGTCGTCCGCTCGACCCATGGAGTGAACTGCACCGGGTCCTGTTCGTGGAAGATCTACGTCAAGTCCGGCATCGTGACGTGGGAAACGCAGCAAACGGACTATCCGCGCACCCGCGCGGGCCTACCCAACCACGAGCCGCGCGGCTGTGCGCGGGGGGCGTCCTACAGCTGGTATCTCTATTCCGCGAATCGCGTGAAGAACCCGCTGATCCGGGGCAGCCTAATGCGAGCCTGGCGCAAGATGCGCGAGACGATGACCCCGGTTGCGGCCTGGGCCGCGATCCAGAACGATCCGGTCCTGCGCGCGTCCTATACCAGGACGCGTGGCAAGGGCGGCTTTGTGCGGGCCACATGGGACGAGGCAACCGAGATCGTCGCTGCCGCCAACGCCTATACCGCCAAAACCTGGGGCCCCGATCGCGTCTTTGGCTTCTCGCCCATTCCCGCAATGTCGATGGTCAGCTACGCCGCCGGATCGCGCTACCTGTCGCTCTTGGGCGGCACCTGCATGTCGTTCTACGACTGGTATTGCGATCTGCCGCCCGCCAGTCCCCAAACTTGGGGGGAACAAACTGACGTGCCGGAAAGTGCTGATTGGTACAACGCGGGCTTCCTGATGTTATGGGGCTCGAATGTGCCGCAGACCCGCACGCCCGACGCGCACTTCTATACCGAGGTCCGGTATCGCGGCACCAAGTCGGCGGTGGTCAGCCCGGATTACTCCGAAGCAGCCAAGTTTGGCGATATCTGGCTGAACCCGCAAGCGGGCACCGATGCGGCGCTTGCGATGGCCATGGGGCATGTGATCCTGCGCGAGTTCCACCTTGACAGGCAGGCCGCCTATTTCGAGGACTACGCCCGCAAATACACCGACATGCCGATGCTGGTGCGCTTGGATGAAAAGGACGGTCACCTTGTGCCGGGCCGTATGCTGCGGGCCGACGATTTCGACGGAAACCTGGGTGAGGCTAACAACCCCGACTGGAAGACCGTCGCCTATGACGAGGCATCGGGCCAGATCGTGGCCCCCAACGGCTCGATCGGATTCCGCTGGGGCGAAGAGGGCAAATGGAACCTTGAGCAGCGTGCCAAGGGAGCGGATGCCCAACTTCGCCTCAGCCAGATCATGGATGGCGACCATGATGAGATTGTGGGCGTCGATTTCCCCTATTTTGGCGGGGCGGCGACGGGCGATTTCGTGAAATGTGACCACCCCGAAGTGCTGACCCGCAACATCCCCGCCCGGCGCGTGACGCTGGCCGACGGACAGGAGGTGTTCGTTGCAACGGTGTTCGACCTGTTCTGCGCCAATTACGGACTTGATCGTGGTCTGGGTGGCGACTGGGTGTCCGAGAATTTCGACGACGACAGCCCTTACACCCCCGCATGGGCCGAAAAGATCACCTGTGTCGCGCGCGAAAAGATCATCGCGGTGGCGCGTGAATTCGCGGGCAACGCAGAAAAGACGCGTGGGAAATCGATGGTCATCCTGGGGGCCGGTCTGAATCACTGGTACCACATGGACATGAATTACCGCGGCATCATCAATATGCTGGTGATGTGCGGCTGCATCGGACAAGAGGGCGGCGGCTGGTCGCACTATGTGGGGCAGGAAAAGCTGCGTCCGCAAACCGGTTGGCAGCCGCTGGCCTTCGCGCTGGACTGGAACCGCCCGCCGCGGCATATGAACTCGACCTCCTGCTGGTATGCCCACACCGATCAGTGGCGTTACGAGACGCTGCGCGCGGGCGAGATCCTGTCGCCCACAGCGCCCGAAGGTGACTGGGACATCAGCCTGATCGACTACAACATCCGGGCCGAGCGCATGGGCTGGCTGCCGTCCGCGCCGCAGTTGAAGACCAACCCGCTGGACGTGTCCAAGGCCGCGAAGAAGGCCGGGAAGGACATCAAGGATTATGTCGTCGAGCAGCTGAAATCCGGCGAATTGCAGATGTCCTGCGAAGACCCGGATGCGCCGGAAAACTGGCCGCGCAACCTTTTCGTCTGGCGGTCCAACCTGTTGGGGTCCAGCGGCAAGGGGCACGAGTATTTCCTCAAGCATCTGCTGGGCACCGATCACGGCGTGATGGGCAAGGACCTGGGCGAGGAAGGCGGCGTGATGCCGAAGGAAGCCGTTTGGCATGACGAGGCCCCGAAAGGGAAACTCGACCTGCTGGTGACCATCGACTTCCGCATGTCCACCACCTGCGTCTATTCCGACATCGTGCTGCCGACGGCGAGCTGGTACGAAAAGGACGATCTGAACACGTCGGACATGCACCCGTTCATCCACCCGCTGCAAGCGGCGGTGGATCCGGCCTATGAGAGCAAGTCGGACTGGGAGATCTTCAAGTCGATCGCCCGCAAATTCAGCTTGGTCGCTCCCGAGGTGCTGGGTGTCGAGACCGACATCGTCCAGCTTCCGCTACTGCACGACACCCCCGGCGAACTGGCGCAGGCGCATGTGAAGGACTGGAAAAAGGGCGAATGCGACCTGATCCCCGGCAAGACCGCGCCGAACTATATCGCGGTCGAGCGGGATTATCCGAACCTCTACAAGAAGTTCACCTCTGTTGGACCGTTGCTGGAAAAGCTGGGCAATGGCGGCAAGGGGATCACCTGGGACACCAAGGTCGAGGTCGGGCATCTGCGCGACTTGAACGGTGTGGTTCTGGACGAGGGTGTGTCCAAGGGCCACGCAAAGCTCGACACTGCGATCGACGCGGCCGAGATGATCCTGATGCTTGCGCCTGAGACGAATGGCGAGGTGGCCGTCAAGGCGTGGGAGGAGTTGGAAAAACCCACCGGTCGCCATCACGCCCATCTGGCCGAGGGGGCGCATCACACCAAGATCCGTTTCCGCGATATCGCGGCGCAACCGCGCAAGATCATCTCCAGCCCCACATGGTCGGGGATCGAGAGCGAGGAGGTCTGTTACAACGCGGGCTACACCAACGTGCATGAACTGATCCCGTGGCGCACCCTGACGGGTCGCCAGCAGCTCTATCAGGATCATCTGTGGATGCGCGCCTTTGGTGAAGGCTTTGTCAGTTACCGCCCGCCGGTAGACCTCAAGACCATCACCGCGGCCGTCAACAACGATGCGGCCGAGGGTAGCCCGCATGTGGTGCTGAACTTCATCACGCCCCACCAGAAATGGGGCATCCATTCCACCTACACCGACAACCTCCTGATGCTGACGCTGAACAGGGGCGGGCCGGTGGTCTGGATGTCCGAGGTGGACGCGCAAAAGGCCGGGCTTGTCGATAATGACTGGGTCGAGGCCTACAACATCAACGGCGCGCTGACGGCGCGGGTAGTGGTGTCGCAGCGGATCAAGCAGGGCACGCTGTTCATGTATCACGCGCAGGAAAAGATCGTGAACACGCCGGGGTCGGAAAAGACCGGCCATCGCGGCGGCATCCACAACTCGGTGACCCGCGCCACGCTGAAACCCACGCATATGATCGGCGGCTACGCGCAGCTGTCCTACGGTTTCAACTATTACGGCACCGTGGGCAGCAACCGCGACGAGTTCGTGATCGTGCGGAAGATGAAGAAAATCGACTGGCTGGACCAACCCGCAAGCCGGTCCTCAACCCCGAAAGTGGAGGCCGCAGAATGAGAGTGCGTGCGCAAATCGGCAAGGTCCTGAACCTCGACAAATGCATCGGGTGTCATACCTGCTCGGTCACCTGCAAGAACGTGTGGACGACGCGCGAAGGCGTCGAATACGCATGGTTCAACAACGTCGAAACGAAACCCGGCACCGGCTATCCGACCGACTGGGAAAACCAGAAACGCTGGAACGGGGGCTGGGCGCGGTCGGCGAGCGGCAAGCTGCATCCCAAGCAGGGCAGCAAGTGGCGGATCTTGGCGAATATCTTCGCCAACCCCTCCATGCCCGAGATCGACGACTACTATGAGCCGTTCGATTTCGACTATGACCATCTGAAATCGGCACCCGACATGAACGCCTTTCCGACGGCGCGCCCCCGGTCCAAAATCACCGGCGAGCGTATGGAAAAGATCGAGAAGGGGCCGAACTGGGAGGAAATCCTGGGTGGCGAATTTTCGAAACGGTCGCAGGACTACAACTTCGAGGATGTGCAGAAGGAAATCTATGGAGAGTATGAGAATACCTTCATGATGTATCTGCCGCGCCTGTGTGAGCATTGCCTCAACCCCACCTGTTCCGCGTCCTGCCCATCGGGCGCGATCTACAAGCGGGAGGAAGACGGTATCGTTCTGATCGACCAGGAAAAATGCCGGGGCTGGCGCATGTGCATCTCGGGCTGTCCCTACAAGAAGGTCTACTACAACTGGGATACCGGCAAATCCGAGAAATGCACCTTCTGCTACCCGCGCATCGAGAGCGGCCAGCCGACGGTCTGTTCGGAAACCTGCGTGGGGCGAATCCGCTATCTCGGCGTGATTCTCTATGACGCCGACAAGATCGAGGCGGCCGCCAGCAGCGAGCGCGAAACCGACCTTTACGGTGCGCAACTGGACGTGTTCCTTGATCCCAACGACCCCGAGGTGATCGCTGCGGCCCGCCGTGACGGCGTGCCCGAGGACTGGATCGAAGCGGCCAAGGTCAGCCCGATCTGGAAGATGGCGATGGACTGGAAGGTCGCCTTTCCGCTGCATCCGGAATACCGGACGCTGCCGATGGTCTGGTATATTCCGCCGCTGTCACCGATCCAGAACGCCGCCCAGGCCGGCCAGATCGCGATGAGCGACCAGATGCCTGATGTGCGCTCCTTGCGCATTCCGGTGAAATACCTGGCCAATATGCTGACGGCGGGCGACGAGGAGCCCATCGTTCACGCGCTGGAACGCATGTCCGCAATGCGTCTCTACATGCGGGCGTTGACGGTGGACGGCGTGCGTGACGAAGGCATCGCCGCCCGCGTCGGCATGTCGGGCCGGATGATCGAGGACATGTACAAGATCATGGCGATTGCGGATTACGAGGATCGTTTCGCGATCCCCACCGCGCATCGCGAACAGAACGAAGCAGGCGCCGACATCCGCGGCGGCTGCGGGTTCACCGACGGCAATGGCTGTTCGACCGGCGAGACGGGCAAGACGACCCTGTTCGGCGGCAAGAAGAAGTCCTTTGCCCTTCCGCTGGAGTCATTCTGATGATGGACCGCACGCTGAAAGCCCTGTCCCTGATCCTGAGCTATCCGACGCAGGACCTACAGGCCTCCATGCCCGAGATCGGCGATGTCCTCGTGGCGGATGCGCGGCTGGTGCCGTCCGTCCGGGCTGCGCTGGCAGTGCTGGTGCAGGACCTGGAGGAGGGTGATCTGTTCGACTTGCAGGAGAGCTATGTGATGCTCTTCGACAGGTCGCGCACCCTGTCGCTGAACCTGTTCGAACACGTCCATGGCGAAAGCCGGGACAGGGGCGGCGCGATGGTCAGCCTGATCGAAACCTATCGGGCGGGCGGGTTCGAGCCTGCCACGACAGAACTGCCCGATCACCTGCCGGTGCTGCTGGAATTCCTGTCGACGCGTCCCTTCGCAGATGTGCAGGACACCTTGGCGGACGCGGCCCATATCTTCGACGCGCTTGCCACACGTCTGGTGCGGCGCGAGAGCGGATATGCTGCCGCGTTCGCCGCTCTTTCCCAGCTTGCCGGGGCACAGGCCGACGCGGGCACGGTGGCCGAGATGCTGGCCCAGCCCGACGACGATCCAACCGATCTGACCGCGCTGGACGCGGTCTGGGAAGAAACCGAGGTCACTTTCGGCCCCGACCCGAATGCGGGCTGTCCACAGGTCCGCGACATGCTGGCCCTGATGGACAAGCCGGCCCCCACCAACCCGAACAGGAGCGTGTGACATGTTTGCCAATTTTGATATCAACTTCATGCTGTTCGGGGTGATGCCCTATGTGGCGCTGACGATCTTTCTGGTGGGCTCGATTGCGCGATACGAGCGGGATCCGTTCACCTGGAAAACGTCCTCCAGCCAGTTGTTACGCCGCAAGCAATTGATCTGGGGCTCCATCCTGTTCCACGTCGGCATCCTGACAGTATTCTTCGGGCACCTTATCGGGTTGTTCACGCCGATCTGGGTTCTGGATGCGCTGGGTGTGCCATACGGGCTTAAGCAATGGATGGCGGTTCTGATCGGTGGTCCTGCGGGGATCGCGGCCCTGATCGGGTCGACCATGCTTATCCATCGTCGGCTGGCCGATCCGCGCATCCGCGTGACTTCTACCTTTCCAGATATCCTGATCATGGTCCTGATCTGGCTCCAGCTGGCCATCGGCCTGCTGACGATCACCCAGACCCTTCAGCACATGGACGGGTCGGAAATGGTCCGTTTCATGACCTGGTCACAAAGCGTCGTCACCTGGAACATCAACGCCTGGGTTACGGTGGTGGACGTGCACTGGCTCTACAAACTGCACATCTTCCTCGGGCTGGTCATCACCATTCTGTTCCCGTTCACCCGGCTCGTCCACATCTGGTCCGGGTTTGCTGCCCCCTTCCGCTATCTTCTGACGCGACCCGGCTACCAGATCGTCCGGTCGCGCCGCCGTCGTCCGCTGGAAGAGCGCCGCCGTGCCCATGACGCGCGGCAGGGTAAAACCGGCCCCGTGGCCGACACACCGGCGGAGTGATTGTGATGAACATGACCCTGTTTCCCGATGTCGTTGTGAACGATGAGACCATCCCCTCGGCGGCAATCGCTGCCGAGGCCCAGAACCACGCTGCCCCCAAGGACAAGCCCGGCATCGCCTGGCGCAAGGCGGCGCAGGCTCTGGCGATTCGCGCCCTGCTTCTGCAAGAGGCCAGGGCGCGCGGGTTGGTGGCGGATCCGCTCGAGCTGGCTCCCGGTCGGTTCGAGACCGAGGATGAGGCCCTGATCCGCGCACTTCTGGACGAGGCGCTGGTCATTGCTCCGGTGACCGAGGACGCGGTCCGCGCCGAATGGGCGCGCGATCCTGCGCGGTATCGGTCTGCGCCGAGATC
>Ga0209345_10005408_pt1 | contig 11848 bp, 7 predicted proteins | sample Cruoilmetagenom7_FD_187294 | JGI IMG/M metagenome (GOLD analysis project Ga0209345, IMG submission 187294) | Oil polluted marine microbial communities from Coal Oil Point, Santa Barbara, California, USA - Sample 7 (SPAdes) (version 2) | ecosystem: Environmental > Aquatic > Marine > Oil seeps ...
AATAGGGTAGACGTAGTATCCGAATTCCTTTCCAAATTGATCTTTGCGACGATCAGGAGCCGCTTCGGTTCTAAAAGTCAGCCCCGTTAACAACAGTAGCGAAAAAATCAGCAGGTGTTTTAGCATATCTTTGGACTCGCTTGAGAGTGCGTTTATTGGGTTCGACAATACAGTAAAAAAAGTGAATAATGCCCAATACGCTTCGCGGGGCAGGCTCTAGCCGGTTATTTCGAGCTTTTTTTGCGAAATTAGCGGGCCCAATAAACGTGCTATCGAGCGAGGAGGCGTACTCACCCAACAGGTGAAAACCTCTATTTTTAAAATAACTTACTATAGCAGTGCGAACTTCCAGTTTGGGCCGGCTAACTGCGGTTTCTAGGTTAATGCATTCGGCCCTCAGTTTTTTGATTTTTTACCAGTATACCTACTAATTAGAGATTAGAGTTTCAGAGAGGTAATAAATCAAAAAAATGTCGAAAAATGGTTAACAAAGGAATGGCGGATTAAAGCGTTCTGGAGAAAAAGAAGCGTAGCGCGTTATATCCGCTCAGCAAGACCCCGCGTCAGTAAAGGCATCTTGGTGGGAAAATATCCGTTTAGCGCTGGGGAAATAACGTAGAGTTATTTTGGCTATCATGTTGCCGAGTAAATATGCCCAGTAGTTTGGTTTGTTGGCGATAAAAGGGATGCGAATCCAAATATCTACAGCGCTATATATAGTTCACCAGCGCAAAATAGCCACTTATGCTCAGTACAACGGTATAGGGCAGCGCCATCCACACCATCTTTCCGTAGGATAATTTCACCAGTGGTGCGATGGTCGAGGTGAGAAGAAACAAAAATGCGGCTTGCCCGTTGGGTGTTGCGATGCTTGGCAGGTTAGTGCCAGTATTAATGGATATAGCAAGCCGATTAAAATGCTCCTGATCAATAGCACCTGAATCTAAGGCGGCTTTCACTTCGTTAATATAGACCGTTGCGACAAATACGTTGTCACTCATGGCCGACAAAACGCCATTGGCAATAAAAAACATCCCTGGCTGAAGTGATTTGTCCATGGCTAAAACACCGCTAATAACCGGAGAAAATAGATGTTGATCATGAATTACTGCAACAATCACGAAAAAAACAACCAATAAAGAGGTAAAAGGAAGCGCTTCTTCAAAGGCTTTACCAATTTGGTGTTCTTCAGTTATTCCATTAAACGCGGTTTGAACGACGATGATTAAAAGCCCTATAAATCCCACTTCTGCAACATGGAAGGCTAAAGCAAACACCAGCATGAGCGCACAAATACCCTGAATCCATAGCTTCATAATATCCTGCGTGCTGCGCCGTTCAGCTTGGTAAGCTTCGAATTCTTCGAGAATATCCCGCACGGCTAAGGGTAACTCCGCGCCATAATCGAACCATTTTAGTTTTTCCAGAAGAAGACAGGTCGAAAGCCCGCACACCAGGGTCACCATGGTTACCGGTGCCATACGATTAAAAAATTCAACAAAGTCCCAGCCTGCTTTGCCGGCAATCAGTAAATTTTGTGGCTCACCTACCGTGGTGCAGACTCCGCCCAGGGCAGTCCCAATAGCAGCGTGCATCAGCAATGAACGTAGCAATGCGCGAAAGCCATCCAGGTCAGCACGATGTAATTCCTGAATTTCTGCGTCACCACCGTGGTCATGAGGATGATTGTACTTTTTCCCTGAAGCAACTTTGTGATAAATCGCATAGAAACCCGTTGCAACGCTGATAATTACCGCCGTGACCGTAAGAGCATCAAGGAATGCAGATAAAACAGCAGAGGACAAACAAAAGAGAAAGGAGAGAAGGGCTTTTGATTTAACGACGAGTAGGATTTTTGTAAAAATGAACAGAAGTAGGTTTTTCATAAAATAGATGCCCGCTACCATAAATATAAGCAATAAAATAACGGGAAAATTTTGGAATACCTCGTGTTTTACCGATTCAGTATTGGTCATACCTAGCAATATTGCTTCTATTGCCAACAACCCACCGGGTTGAAGGGGGTAGCACTTTAAGGCCATGGCAAGGGTGAAGATAAATTCTGCTACAAATATCCAACCGGTAATAAACTTTCCAAAGGTCAGTAGGATAAACGGATTAAATATTAAAAAGGCGAACATCGCCTGCTTGTACCATATGGGTGAATGGCCAAGGAAGTTGTCAAATGCAGCCAGATGAAAAGGTTGTTGCTTCGGCATTATGGATCCTTTTCGGGTTTATCGTTTTTTAAAAACGGCAAAGCAATTTGTGCTGCCGTATTCAGCGCTAAGTTGTTCTATATACTATATTTGAAAGACGTTCTTTTATTACATTTGGTTTGTGTGATGCATGCGTGCTTTTCAGCTTGTTGCACAGGGTCACACTTCCATCAGTAAGACTATGATAGATTAGCCTATTAACGCTGGACTATAGCCGTTTGTATAAAAGATTAACTTTTCACGAATGTCAAATTTCGTAATCGGGTTTTTAAAATGCTAGAAAGTGCTCCGCTTCTTCGCTTGGTAAAAGATGAGCTTGACTTGACCCTTGAGCATGCTGACGCGCGCTTAAAAGTATATTCAGAGGGGGCGAATGATGCACTAGTAGAGTGCATGGAGGATTTTAATCAGGTTGCAGGCACTTCTAAACTTATTAATGTGCCTGCGGCTGAGCTGCTTGCTAGAGAATTGCATTCTTTCACTGCGTGGTTTGGGAAACTGCCTGAGGCAGACAGCAAGCGGATGAGTGCTATTTCCAGCTTAACCATCGGCATAACGAAGCTCGAGCGTTATTTGAATTACATGAGTACAACAGGCCAGCATTCCCCAGAGCTGTTGATACCAGCCATAAACGAAGTGAGGCTCGCCAGAGGCGCTCAAGCATTTCACGACAGTATTTTTTTCGAGTTTGATGTGGTGGGTAAACGAGAGGTCTTACGATCTTTTGTGACTAAACCAGCCATGAAGCTTCCTGATATTAAAGATTTGAGGCGACTCAGACACATGTATCAGGTCGGTTTGTTAGAGGTCATCAGGAATAACGAAGGTGGCTTTCGTCTAATGAAGCGCGCACTGGAGCGCGTTGAGGCAATATGCGGTGATACTGCCGTCGCCGAAATTTGGCCTTTGGCGCAAATTGCCACTGAAGCGATGGTGATGGGGGATGTGGTTCTTACCCCCTCTCGAAAGCTTTTGTTTGCGTGGTTGGATAGGGAGCTAAAACAGTTAAGCGTGGACGGCAACGCTTACTTAGCATCTGAACCTTCGGCGGAACTGGTCAAGGAGCTTTGTTATATTATTGCCATAAGTGCACCGGGCTCGGAGAAGATAAAAGCGGCACAACTTAAACTGATGTTTCCCAATAGCGTTCGTTCCGATGCCAGCGTTAGGGATGAGCGAGAACGCATGGCTGGCCCGGATAACTCTGTAATCCAGGCTGTTAGTGTTGCCGTAAATGAAGAGCTTAATAAACTAAAAGATGCTATCGACCTCCATTGTCACATTGATAGTGATGATCATAGTGCTGAAATATTGCTGCTTCTCGAAAGTATCGAGAAAACTCTCCGCATCCTGGAGCTTGATGACCTGTGCCGAGAACTCAAAGAACAGCTGGAAGGATTAAGGCAAGGCTCCGGGGTGGGGGGGGGCGACAAGGCGAGCGCGTACGAACCCCTTATTCAACTGGTGCTGAAAATTGAAGGGGTTATGGCGCTTATGCTTAAGGGCGGGCGCTTAAATGATGCGCACACAGGGGCAGGCGAAACGGAAATAGCTTCAGCGGACGCTGCACAAGAAATTAGAATGCTGGCAATCAATGAGTTGCGCACTGGCCTAGCCTTAGCAAAACAAAGCCTGACGTCTTTCATGGACTCTGGCTGGGATAAACTTCATCTTGGAAATGTTCCCGACAGCCTGCACGGGGTTTGGGGGGCGCTGTACTTTTTGGATTTTCGTCGCGCCGCAGCCATTATGCTGCAAATCCAGAGATATATTGAGCAAATGTTGCTTTCTGGCTCGTCTTCTAGCCCAACAGAAAATGAACTGGAAACCCTGGCTGATGCCGTTACAGGTGTCGATTGCTACTTGGAAAGTATTGAGCAGGATAAGCCGCTCGGTGTTGGTACTCTAGAGGTGGCGGAAGAAAGCCTGGAGGTGCTCGGGTTTCCAGTCGATAAGAAATAGGCGCGCCAGCAGTGAGTTGTTTGTTAGTTTGTAACTTGCTGATATGAAGTCATTTGCTTCTGCAATTTTACTTCCCCCTTTAGCCCCTTGCAACGAGTAAATTCAGAAAAAAAACTTGTTATTCTCTTTAACGCATTTGTTTGCACAGTGGGGGGGGAGTGTTCAACTGGCTCATCTACGCTTAACGAATTTCTCTAATTCATACATATTTTCCTTTAAATACTCATACCTTGGTCTAAGCTGAAATTAGGTATAAATAATCACCACTATGTTTAGTGTCTTTTTTGAGTAAGAGGGATAAAAATGCGTTGGCTGAATAAATTGTCTATAAAGTACAAGATACTGCTGATTCCGGTTGTTGGAATAGTTGGCTTTGCAATCAATCTGATGATTAACAACAACGTTAATAGCGATAACGCAGAAAGTTTAGCGCAGATCAAGGATGTTTATTTCCCTGTGCTAGAGGAGTCTGATAAATCTCTTGTCCTTCTGAGGCGCGTGGCTGAAACCCTGAACTCTGCGGTTAGCACCGGAGAAGAGGAATTTGTTGAAAACGCAGACTCTCTTTCCGCTGAATTTAGGACAGGTCTGGATTTGATTGGAAGCACCTATCCCGCCAAGGCTGAAGAAATAGATAAACTGAAGTCGGATTTTGAAGAATACTTTGTTATCGCCAGGGGGGTTTCAGAGGGGATGGTGGCTGGCACCGCAGATTTTAGTTCAATGCAAAACCAAGTCGTACAAATGTCTGATCTATTCGACAAAATTAAAGCACAGATGCAGGCGTTTAGAGAAAGTAGCTACGCGGAATTTACCGGTACCGTTGATGAAACCATTAGCGGGTCTTCTGCGGCAATGAAACTGAGTATGCTGGCATCGGCTTTTACCGTTGCAGTACTCTTGATTGTTTCAATCAGTATTACCGTCATGATTACCCGGAATATCGGTGCGGTAGTGACCTCGCTAAAAGAAATTGCCAGCGGGGATGGCGACCTGACCAAACGCATCGAGCAAAATAGCAATGATGAAATTGGTGCGCTTGTTTCATTTTTTAATGACTTCGTCGAAAAGCTACACGGTATTATTTCAGAAGTTGTTGATGCCATTGATCCCTTAACTAACGCCTCTGAGAACCTATCTTCTTTGGCCGATAGCACCACATCCATGTCCACCAAGCAGCTGGACACCACTAACGAAGTTGCACACTCCATCGCGCAGGTATTTGAAAGCGTGGATGACGTGGCAAAAAGTGCCTCATCTGCAGCTACGGCTGCCCAGGAAGCCGATACCGAGGCGAAAAGTGGCCAAGGTATTTTGGAAGAAACAGTCTCTTCCATCAATCAATTGGCCACCGAGGTGGAAACAGCTTGTGCGACCAATAGACAGCTTGAGAGCGACACAGAAAGTGTTGGCAATATACTGGATGTTATTCAGGGTATTGCTGAGCAGACCAACTTGCTGGCCCTGAATGCGGCGATCGAAGCAGCACGTGCCGGTGAGCATGGGCGCGGGTTTGCAGTGGTGGCAGACGAGGTGAGAACGCTGGCCTCGAAAACGCAAGAATCAACAAAAGAAATACAAACGGTTATCGAGCAGTTGCAACGCACCGCCAGAAGCATTACCGAAGTAATGGAACAAGGGCAGCAGAGCGCGCGTGACAGTGTTTCCCATGCCGCGCGAACGGGTGAGTCACTGACTGAAATTGGTAGTAAAGTGGCCAGTATCAGCGATATGAACTTTCAAATCGCCTCCGCCACAGAAGAACAACAGCGCACCTCAGCGGCGATTAACCAGAATGTTGAGGGGATTAAAGACGCGGCAGAGTCCTCGGTATCCATGTCGGATGAAGTGGCGAGTGCTACCGGCTCACTGGGAGAGGTGACAGGCAAATTACAGCGTGTAGCAAACCAGTTCAGGGTATAACGCTGTTAAACAGGCAATGCAGCGGTTATTTACCAATCGCTAAAATTAACTACAATTACACTACGGGCTAGTATACTTAACGGTGACTATTATTTGTAATAGTCAGTAGCACACTAGCGAAACAAGCTAATGTTAAGTCTGATTTTGGAGTGGGGGCTTAGAGTGAAGGGACTACTTCATCAAGCTCTAATATTTTTAGGGAAATTTAAAGGGTTATATTATGGGGCGTAAAATCAATGCCGCAGTTCTAGGAGCTAGTTTTATTTTGCCGGGTGTTGCTGGCGCGTTAGGATTAGGAGATGTCACCCTAAACTCTGCATTAAACCAGCCCCTGAATGCGGATATTTCCATAAAAAGAGTAGGCGACCTGAGCAAGGCAGAAATACTGACCAAACTAGCACCAATAAAAGAGTTTAACCGCTCAGGTGTCGACAGGGCTTATTTCCTCAACGACATACAGTTCGATGTTAGGTTTTCTGAGGATGGCTCCGCAAATATACATTTGGCAACCCGGGAACCGGTTGTCGAGCCATTTTTGAATTTTATCCTTGAGGTGCAATGGCCCCAGGGGAAACTGCTAAAGGAATTTACGCTTTTACTTGATCCGCCGGTTTATTCGCAGGAATTCAGTCAGCCTATCGCACCACCAATGTCTGATGTCTCCACGGCTCAAACCGGGGCTTCCCAGGGGCGTACGGCAAGTGTCGGAGATGTTGAGCGGCCGGCTTACCCCGCCAGCGTTTCCAGTCAAGTTGGCGATACGTCTGCCAGCGCAGATACATATGGCCCCGTGGCGCGTAGCGAAGGTCTTTGGGAGATTGCCAAAAAGGTGCGTCCCAACACATCCCTTACCATCAATCAAACCATGATCGCGCTTCAGGAGAAGAACCCTGATGCGTTTATGCGTAATAACATAAACCTGCTGAAAGAGGGGCAGGTGCTACGCCTGCCCACCGCAGAAGAAATATCACGCAACTCTTACCAAGATGCGGTGAACTCGGTAAAAGAACAGAGCCAGAGTTGGAAACAGCCATCGGCAAAAGTTGCACAAGAGACCGTAGAACCTGAGTCAGAATCTCAAATAGGTGGCGACATTGAGCAAGCACCGGAAAGTGAATCAGTAGGTGATGGGCGCTTAACCTTGGTTGCTGGTAGTGAAGCAGGGGATGAGAGCACAGCCGCTCTGGGCGCCACCGGGGGAGAAATGGACGAAGAAGCCGTTTCTTCATTGCAGCAAGAGCTTGCTGTGAAGGGTGAAACACTCGATAAAACCGTCATAGAAAATGAAAACCTTAAAACCCAGCTCGAAGAAATTAATGAGCAGCTCGATACAAGCGCAGAACTTGTACAGCTTAAAGATGATCAAATAGCGGCATTGCAGAAGCAGCTCGCCGCACTAGAACAGAAAGCAAAAGAAAAGGCCGCGCTTAGTCCTGCCTCCTCTGCTGATAAAGGAAGTGCGAATGGACTCGATAACCCACTGGTGTTGGCCGGTATCGGCGCAGCAATTGTGGCCTTGATCGTCGGTTTAATGTTGGTGCGTAGAAAATCAGCCGGTGATGAAGCCGACGACCTGCCAGGGCAAGAATTTGAAGTGGAAAGCCTGGCGATAGATGCCAGCACAGGAGAAGAACCTTCCGAGGTAGAAACCAGCGCTAACCAGGACGAAGAACAACTGCTGTCTGCTGACGAGAGCGAGTCGCAAGAAGGCCAAGCGAAGGATGATTCCGTTAAGCAAGAGCTAGGTGACGTGATTGGTGAGGCGGATATTTATATTGCTTATGGTCGATTTAGCCACGCTGCCGAGTTATTGAAGCAGGGTTGCGACGCTGAACCGAACCGAGAGGATATTCGCCTAAAATTACTAGAAGTGCTTGCTGAAACAGGGGATAAGGACGAGTTTTCCAAGCATGACGCCATTTTGAAAGACTCTTCCGATGAGTCGATCTTACAAGCTGCTGATGCGCTCTATTTAAAAGTACACGGCGCTGAACGATGTAGAGAGGCTGGAGCCGATATAGCCGAACCTGACGTAGCTGAACCCAGCCTTGAGGATAAACTCCCCCAGGAGACTACCTTCGGTGTGGGCGACGAAGATGGAGAGGAACTCGGCTCTGAGTTTGGTTTAGACTTCCCCGCAAGCGCGGAAGCTGAGGCGGAAACCAATGCAGTCAGTTTGGATGATTCTGATGAAATGGCGACAGAGCCTGAGTCGCTTGACGAGACTTTAGACCTTGATGATAGCCTCTCAACAGACCTTGAGTTTGAGCTGCCAGATATGGAGTCGAAAGAAGACGCTCATGCAGGTCTTGAAGATCAAGTCGGCAACGACCTTGGTGGTCTTGAGCACGACAATTTTGCCGATGACGAAGCGGTAAGCGAAGTCGTCGCCGTGCCAGAGGAAGGTTTCGATCTTGATCTGGATGATATGGGTGAGCTTGACCTTGGTGGAGATGAAAGCAGTGAGCTCGATGGTGGTGTAGAACTTGATCTCGATGGGCTTGCTGACTCCCTTGAGGAGGCGGGTGTTGATTTAAGCGATGTTGCTGAGCCGTTGGTGGAGGAAGACTCTTCGGACCTTGATCTATCCGATAGCTCTGCGAGTGAGGCATCGTCAGACTTGTCTGCTGACATAAATCTCGATGAGGGTGACCTGGATCTTCTTACCGATCTTGATGAAAATGCCACTAAACTAGACTTGGCCAGAGCGTACCTGGAAATGGGAGACGCCACCGGGGCAAAAGAAATCTTGCAGGAAGTGTTGGCGGAAGGAAATGACACGCAGAAGCAAGATGCGGAAGAGATGTTAGGGCAAATTGCATAAGGCGCCTCAAAGCTTTCGTTTTGTTAGATCAAAAAACATGTTACAAAAAAAGCCAGTTAAGCTTACTTAACTGGCTTTTTTTGTATTGGAACGACTTATTTAAGCCTGTGCTAGTTAGGCCGTGCTAAAATCGGGCCGATGAAAATAGCATTAAGTATTCAATATGATGGCAGCCAGTTCTGTGGTTGGCAGAGGCAAAAGCACGGCGTTCGCACTGTCCAGCAACAACTTGAAGAGTCTCTTAGCAAAGTTGCAGATAGCGATATATCAGTGATTTGTGCTGGTAGAACTGATACGGGTGTGCATGGATTAGCCCAGGTGGTACATATAGAAACCCCGGTGCAGCGTGATATGAAAGCCTGGGTTTACGGTGGGAATCGTTTTCTTGATTACGATATCTCCATATCTTGGGCCAAAGCGGTTCCCGACGACTTTCATGCCCGCTTTTCCGCCCAGGCCCGTAGTTATCGATATTTGATTTGTAACACTCCCATCAGGCCTGCCGTTATGAGGCAGTATGTATGCTGGAATTACCGGCCTCTGGATGTTGCAACGATGCAGGAAGCGGCGGACTACCTTCTTGGTGAGCATGATTTTAGTTCATACAGAGCCGCTGGGTGTCAGGCAAAATCTGCGCATCGACACTTGCGCGCGCTCACCGTTCGGCGCTTTGGGAATATGGTGGTGGTGGATGTATGTGCCAATGCGTTTCTTCAGCATATGGTACGTAATATTGTCGGCGTGTTGATGAAAATTGGCGCTGGCGAACGGGCGCCAGTTTGGGCCAGGGAGGTTTTGGAGTTTCGTGATCGAACCAAAGGCGGTGTCACCGCGCCTCCCTATGGGCTTTATTTTGTGGGTGTGGAGTACCCCGAGGAATATGAACTTCCTGAGCAAAGTGTTGATGATTTCATCTTTCCTCTTCCTCTAGCAGGCTGTTGAAATTCGCTGAATTGAGTCAGATACAAGGCAAAATCAAGCGAAAAAGCGGAGTTTACGCGTGTAAATGAGCAGAGCCTGCCCCGTGAAACGCCTTGGGTACTTTGAGTGCGATTTTTACGCCGTAGATGGCCAAGTCAGTAGAATTTCAACAACCTGCCAGGGGCGCTTTCCTGATCAGAATTGCCTTGATGGAAAGATGGTTTATAAAGTCTCTGGGCCGCTACCAAAACGCTTTGCAGTTCTGTTATAGTTGGCCTCCCATTCGGGAGCCACGCTCTGCCAGTTGCTTATCGAGCGATTCTTTTTTCAATCTAGATTAATGCTACAGGTTCGAAATTGCTGTCACGCACCCGCGTAAAAATTTGTGGTATAACCCGGTCAGAGGATGCCTTGGCGGCGGTTAATGCCGGAGCCGATGCGATTGGCTTTGTGTTTTACGAACCTAGTCCTAGAAACCTTTCTATTGAACAAGCGGCTTTAATCGCCCAGGTGGTGCCTCCTTTTGTCACCATCGTGGGATTGTTTGTTGATCCGCAGAAAGCGCTGGTTAAAAGTGTTCTCGAAAATGTACGCATTGATTTATTGCAATTTCACGGGCATGAATCACGGGAAACATGTGAGCATTTTTCAAGGCCTTACATCAAAGCCTTTCGTGTGAAACCTGAAGAAGACCTTGATGCGGCATTTACCCATTATCCAACAGCCACCGGCTTTCTGTTAGACACATACCGCCCTGGTGTTCCTGGCGGCACCGGGCAGGTATTTGACTGGGCCTTATTTCCCAAACAGAGCGATAAACCACTTATATTGGCAGGGGGCCTTGCGCCGGAAAACATTACCTCTGCCATAGAAAATACCCATCCCTTTGCGGTCGACGTGAGTGGGGGGGTGGAATCTGCAAAACGAATCAAAAGCCCCGAACTGATTAATCAATTTATTGCTGGAGTAAACCGTGTCGATACGGAAAGATGAGTTTCAAGCTGTCCCCGATGAACAAGGTCATTTTGGCCCCTATGGCGGCAGGTTTGTATCAGAAACCCTCATGAGTGCGCTGGATGAACTGTCAGCGTTATATGGCAAGCTCAGCCAGGATGCGAATTTTGTAAAAGAGTTTGACTACGACTTGGCCCACTATGTGGGTCGCCCATCGCCTCTCTATTTCGCCGAGCGGCTCTCTCAGCATGTTGGCGGCGCACAAATTTACCTCAAGCGTGAAGATCTCAATCACACCGGCGCCCATAAAGTAAACAACACCATTGGCCAGGCGCTGCTGGCAAAGCACATGGATAAAACCCGCATAATTGCCGAAACCGGTGCCGGGCAGCATGGCGTAGCGTCGGCAACCGTGGCCGCACGCCTTGGTTTAGAGTGCTGCGTATATATGGGGGCAGAAGATGTGCAGCGCCAAAAGCTGAATGTCTATCGAATGAAGCTGCTTGGGGCCGAGGTGATACCCGTTACGTCTGGTTCAAAAACCTTGAAAGATGCCATGAATGAAGCCATGCGTGATTGGGTCACAAATGTTGATAATACCTATTACATTATCGGCACTGTCGCCGGGCCTCATCCATACCCCATGCTGGTTCGGGATTTCCAGGCGATTATTGGTCGCGAAGCCAAAGCCCAATGCGCCGAGATGACGGGCCGTTTGCCCGATGCCCTGGTGGCATGTGTAGGTGGAGGCTCCAACGCCATTGGTCTGTTTCACCCCTTTCTGGCCAATGAGTCGGTCAAAATGTACGGCGTCGAAGCGGCCGGTTACGGGCTCGAGACAGGCAGCCATGCTGCCCCCTTATGCGCTGGTCGTCCAGGTGTGTTGCACGGTAATCGTACGTATTTGATGGAGGATGACGACGGCCAGATTATTCACACGCATTCGGTATCGGCAGGGCTAGATTACCCCGGCGTTGGCCCTGAGCATGCGTGGTTAAAGGATATCGGTCGCGTCAACTATGTGGGGATTGATGATGAGGAAGCG
>Ga0209345_10005409_pt1 | contig 11847 bp, 13 predicted proteins | sample Cruoilmetagenom7_FD_187294 | JGI IMG/M metagenome (GOLD analysis project Ga0209345, IMG submission 187294) | Oil polluted marine microbial communities from Coal Oil Point, Santa Barbara, California, USA - Sample 7 (SPAdes) (version 2) | ecosystem: Environmental > Aquatic > Marine > Oil seeps ...
CAGAGGAAGTTGCTCGGGTTACACGGGCTGTGCCCTCCAGCCACTCCCCTGGGCGTGCCGACGAGAGGAAATCGGAGTTCATCCGGGCCGTCAGCGCCACCGTCTTCGTCTCCAGATAAACCGCCGTCCCCAAAAGGCCGTCTGCAAAGGCCATCAACATGCCGCCATGGGTGATGCCTTTGGAATTGCAGTGGCGTTTTTGCACTCTGACGCCATGCCAGAACCCGTCATCAGTGGTTTTGTGGTAAAAAGGTCCGTTGTGGCTCGTATAGGGACCGCGGGTTGTCGACTCCTGAAATCCGGTTGGCGGATCCCCGGGCAAGTCATCTTGGATGTTTTGAAGTGATTTTGACATAGGTCTGCATAACCCAGCCGGACCTTAAATGCACCTGGCCAGAGAGTGTCTCGGAGACCTAGTGCGTTTCGTCAGGCGTGTCATCAGATGGGGTGCCGGACGGATCCTCGGCTGAAATATCAGCAACCATCAATCCCTTGGGTCCTTCGCCAAACCGCACATTGACCTCTTGGCCAGGCACGAGTTCCCGAATTCCAAAGCGTCGAAGTGTTTCCATATGGACAAATATGTCTGGAGTTCCATCGCCCCGCGTCACAAATCCATAACCACGAGCCCGGTTGAACCACTTAACAACGGCAACTTCGAAATCACCAACTGGAACAACTGCTGTCTCTGGGTTTTTGTCAGCCGGACGAATCGGAGAGGACACCACGACAGTGCTGTCATCGATCTCGATTATTTTTGAGGCCTGCATGCCCTTTGGCCGTTTAACGGCTTCGCAGACAATTGTCGCGCCTTCGTCAAGCGACTCTCGTCCGAACTGACGCAAGCATGATGAGTGAATTAGCACGTCCGGGGCACCATCATCTGGCACCAAGAACCCATACCCCTTTACCGAATCAAACCACTTAACAACGCCATGTATTTCTACAGTCGTTTCGGGTGATTCACCGGTGGATTCGAATTGTTCTTCCATCCCCACCCCGAAATCAGACCAGATCTAGTGCCGCTATTGGAAACATTTCGCGAGCGCTCGGTCGGCCGTCCTCAAACTTCAGTGTGCCCCCCCCAAAGAGGCAATGATTAACTATACAGACTTTGCTGGTTGAGGAAACCCAGTAACACATAAATTGAAACCAAAGTTTTAGTTCACCAAACCAACTTGCAGGGACATCAGGGAGTGACTAAGAAAAGGAATGAACTGTTGGCGGTAAGCACAACCAAACGTGTGCCGTCGCAGGTCTAATTGGGGGTTGGCGCAAAATAATATAGAAATAATTCTGCGCCTATTTGTCTGAAAGCAGGGAAATGATTCACGCTGTCAGTATGGGGCTCGGGCTTTTTGGGCTCTGGCTACTTCTATCAGGATTTCTGGACAACACGCTGCTGCTTGGGCTGGGAGTTGTCTCATGCATCATCTGCGTCTACATCGCCGCCAGAATGGAGGTTGTTGACCACGAAGCCGTCCCCCTCCAACTGAAGTTTGGAATAATTGGGTATCTTATTTGGCTCTCGGCTGAAATTGGCAAGGCAAATTGGGCAGTTACAAAGGTCATCTTGTCGCCGCGCATTCGCCTTCAGCAGCGCATGATCACCGTCCCGGCAGATCAGCAGACGGACGTTGGTCGCGTGACTTTCGCTAACTCCATCACGCTGACACCCGGCACCATCACAGTAGAAACCGAACACCATTCGTTCCTGGTTCATGCACTTACAAATGACGCGGCGGACTTTGACGCATTAAGCGACATGGGCGCCCGGGTGTCTGCAGTGGAGAGCCGCACCTGATGTTTATCGCAGCGACGATGGCCGTGTCCGTCACGATGGCGCTAATTCTTGTTAGAGCATTTCTCGGCCCGACCCTTTATGACCGGGTCCTGGCCGTAAATGCGTTTGGGACCGTCACCGTTCTTATCATTGGCTTGATCGGTTTCCTGACAGAGCGTCCAGAATTTCTGGATATAGCCCTGCTCTACGCCCTTATCAATTTTGTTGGCACAATTGCCATCTTGAAGTTCTTCCGCTATCGCGCCCTTGGCCGGACGTCCAGCGCAGCCGACTCAGGCAATGCAGGAGGCCGAACAAAATGATTGATTTCGTTCTCGATATTGCAAGTTGGGTCTCTTTTGCTTTGGGTAGCTTTTTTCTCATCGTCGGCGCGATTGGCATGATCCGCCTCCCGGACTTTTGGTCGAGACTTCACGGCGCGGGTGTCATCGATACCGCAGGCGCAGAACTCATTTTACTTGGCATGATCTTTCAAGCCGGACTGACCCAGGTCACGATCAAACTCATCCTGATCGGACTGTTTGTTTTTCTGACCAGCCCCACTGGGACACACGCGGTTGCCAATGCAGCTTACGTCGCGGGCATTCGCCCTTTGGGAGAAATCAAAAATCGCGATGACGATAAAAACAAAGGGGCGACGTCATAGAAGCTTATATCGACATCATCCTTTTTGGATTTTTGATCATCACAGCCTTTGCAATCATGAAGCTGCGAAACCTGTTTGCCGTGGTCATGCTTTCGGGTGTTTTCAGTCTGTTATCCGCGGGCCTGTTTGTCGCCATGGACGCCGTAGACGTCGCCTTTACAGAAGCAGCTGTCGGGGCCGGCATTTCTACCGTGCTGATGCTGGGCACCCTGGCCCTTACCCCTCAGGAAGAAAAACCTGCCCAGCATTCAAGGGCTCTTCCCCTGCTCGTGGTGCTGGTGACAGGGGGTGCGCTTTTGTACGGCACGGCGGATCTGCCGCCATTTGGTGCTCCAGACACGCCCATCCAGCAACATGTGGCACCGGAATATATCGAACGCACACCCACTGAGATCGATGTGCCAAACGTCGTCACAGCCGTGCTCGCCTCCTATAGAGGCTATGACACGCTCGGCGAAACTGTGGTGATCTTCACAGCGGGGATTGCGGTGATCGTATTGCTACACGGTTCCAGCGGGCTCAGACGGCGTGAAGAAGACGAAGAGGCAGACAGCTAATGGACCATCATTTTATTCTACGGGTGGTTGCAAAGATGCTGATGCCGCCCATCATGCTCTACGCACTCTATGTTCAGTTCCACGGCGACTTCGGTCCAGGTGGCGGCTTTCAGGCTGGAGTGATCTTCGCGGTTGCATTCGTTCTTTATGCCCTTGTTTTCGGGCTGGACAGTCTGCGGCGTGTGGCGCCGCCTGCAATTGTCCGCGCGGGGATCGCGCTTGGTGTATTGCTCTATGCAGGGACTGGCGCCTACAGCCTCTTCAAAGGCAAAAACTATCTGGACTATTCAGCACTCGCTTCCGCTGACCACGCGGTTGGAGGACAACATCTTGGCATCCTCCTCGTTGAAGCTGGCGTCGGCTTGACTGTTGCGAGCGTCATGGTCGCAGTCTTTATGGCGTTTGCGGCGCGGGCACCCGAGATCAAGGATACCGATTGGTGATGTGGGACGAATTGACAGCCGAATTTTTTGTCGGCCATTACAATTATTGGATGACCACAGTCCTGATGATGATCGGTCTCTACATTGTCGTTAGTCGGGGAAACCTAGTGAAGAAGATCGTTGGATTGAACCTGTTTCAAACCTCGGTGTTCATGCTCTACATTTCTATGGCCAAGATCCTGGGTGGCACGGCCCCTATTCTCACCGACAATCCAAATGAGGTTTATTCCAACCCTCTCCCGCACGTTCTCATTCTCACCGCCATTGTTGTGGGCATTGCGACGACGGCTCTAGGCTTAGCGCTAATCATTCGAATTCGGGAAAGCTTTGACACGATTGAGGAAGACGAGATTTTTGAAATTGAACAACAGATGGCGAAAAACGCCACATCTTCAAGCGGAGACCGCTAAGACATGTTGAGCAGTCTCACGCCGCACCTGCCGGTCTTGCAAGTTGTCGTTCCGTTGATTGCGGCGCCGCTCTGCGCGCTCTTTGGCAACAGGCACCTCGCGTGGATCATTGCCTTTGTCGCTGCGCTGATCTCTTTCGTAATCTCGACGCTTCTGCTTGGTTCAGTGCTCGACGGATCGGTGATTTCCTATCAGATAGGCGGCTGGGCACCGCCCTGGGGCATCGAGTACCGGATTGATGCGGCAAATGCTTTTGTCCTCTTCATCGTTTCGCTCATCGGTGCCCTGGTGCTGCCCTATGCCCGCCAAAGCATTGAACGGGAGTTTGATGCCTCCACTCATGCCTACTTCTACACCTGTTATTTGCTGTGCCTGACGGGCTTGCTCGGCGTGGCCGCGACAGGTGATGCGTTCAACGTCTTTGTCTTCCTGGAAATCTCCTCACTCGCGACCTACGCCTTGGTCGCCTTTGGTGCGACGAGAGACAGGCGCGCCCTAACAGCTGCCTATAATTACCTGATCATGGGAACCATCGGCGCGACCTTCTTCGTGATCGGTCTCGGCTTCCTTTACATGGTCACCGGCACGCTCAATATGGCCGACTTGGCCGTACGTTTGGCAGATGTTGGCGATACGCGGGTCACGCGCGTCGCCTTCGTGTTTATCCTTGTTGGGATGGGCCTAAAGCTTGCCATGTTCCCGCTACATCTCTGGTTGCCGAACGCTTACAATTACGCACCTTCGGCCGTCACCGCGTTCCTGGCAGCAACCGCCACCAAAGTAGCGCTCTATGTCCTGCTGCGCTTCATGTTCACCATCTTCCAGTTTGATTTTCCTGTTCAGGAACTGACTTTTGAATATGTGGTCATGCCACTGGCAATCGTCGCCATGTTCGCAGCCTCTATTGCAGCCGTGTTCCAGGAAGACGTGAAACGCCTGCTCGCCTATTCCAGTGTTGCTCAGGTCGGCTACATGCTGCTGGGTGTAGCGCTCTTGAGTGAAGCAGGGCTGACGGCGGGTATCATCCACCTGTTCAACCACGCGGTAACCAAGGGCGCGCTTTTCATGGCCGTTGGGTGCTTCGTTTACCAAGTTGGTTCCAGCCGTTTGGGCGACCTGAAAGGCATTGGCAAAAGCATGCCTTGGACGACTGCCGCTTTCGCTGTAGGGGGGCTCAGTCTGATTGGTGTGCCGCTGACTGTTGGCTTCATCTCCAAATGGTATTTGATCCAGGCATCGCTTGAAACAGGATCGTTCTTGATCGCCGGTCTGATCGTCGCCTCATCTCTCATCGCCGTCGTCTACGTATGGCGGATTGTTGAAGTCGCCTATCTGGAGCCTGTGCCGGAAGGTCGTGTGAAGCAGGAAGCCCCGCTCACCATGATCCTACCGACATATGCACTAGTGGCCGCGAGCCTCTATTTTGGGATCAACAGTGAATTGACCAGTGACGCAGCCTCTCAAGCAGCAGCAGCTCTTTACTCTGTTACCGACCTTGTGAGCGAAGGAGCTGCCCCATGAGCCCCGAACTCGCAATCACTCTGACGATCCTGCTGCCTGCAAGCGCGACGGTACTGCTGGCTCTTCTGGACAAACAGCCCAACCTGCGCGAAGCCGTCAGCCTCATCACAGCCGGGGTGCTTTTCTTCATCGTTTTCGGTCTACTCGAAACTGTGTTGGATGGGGCCCGCCCCACAGCGCACTGGTTCGACGTCATCCCTGGCCTTTCTCTCTCGTTTGAGATTGAACCACTCGGCATGTTGTTTGGCGTGGTAGCTGCAGGCCTCTGGATTGTGACCGCGCTCTATTCCATTGGTTATATGCGCGGAAATGATGAGGCGAACCAGACCCGCTTCTATATCTGTTTTGCGATCGCAATCTCCGCCGCCATGGGCATTGCCTTTGCAGCGAACATGTTCACGCTCTTTATATTCTATGAAGTCCTGACACTCTCGACATACCCATTGGTCGCGCACAAAGAGACCGCAGACGCGAGACGCGGCGCTCGCACCTATCTTGGCATTCTCATCACCACCTCCATCGGCTTCCAATTGGTCGCAATCATTTGGACTTGGGTAGCTGCGGGCACACTCGACTTTGAACTTGGCGGCATCCTGACCGACAAGATTGAACCGACCCTGCTTCCGTTCCTGCTCGCGCTCTATGCATTCGGAATTGGCAAAGCAGCGCTCATGCCGTTCCACAGATGGCTACCCGCCGCCATGGTGGCACCGACACCTGTGAGTGCGCTCCTACACGCGGTTGCAGTTGTGAAGGCGGGTGTCTTCACCATGCTTAAAGTCGGTGTTTACATATTCGGGATCGACTTGCTGGCGACGACAGGAGCTGCGGATTGGCTCATGTGGTTGGCGGCTTTCTCTATTCTCGCTGCCTCTATCATCGCGATGACGAAGGACAATCTGAAAGCCCGCCTCGCCTATTCCACCATCAGCCAACTCTCTTACATCACCCTCGGTATGGCTCTAGCCACATCGCTGGGCGTTATGGGCGGGGCTATGCATATCGCGATGCATGCCATGGGCAAGATCACCCTCTTCATGTGCGCAGGCGCAATCTATGTGGCGACACACAAAACAGAAATCAGCGACATGGATGGTCTGGGCCGTTTGATGCCGTTCACGTATGGCGCATTTTTCATTGGCGCACTCTCGATCATCGGCCTGCCGCCCCTCGGCGGTGCCTGGTCGAAATGGTATTTGATGCTTGGAGCAGCAGACACGGGCCAAATCGCCATGATGGTTGTCTTCATGGCAAGCTCATTGCTGAACATCGCCTATCTATTGCCGGTTGTCGCCAGAGGCTTCTTTATGGGAAATTCAGGTCCCAACCCCCATTCACTTGGTGCGGCTACTGCCATGCCCGCCAAAGGGATAAAAGGCATTCAAGAAGCACCGCTTTGGTGCGTGGTCCCGCCCTGCCTCACTGCCTTTGGATGCTTCGTGCTCTTCTTCTATGCAGGTGAAATTTACACACTGATCGAACCGGTTGCGTTTCCAAATGGAGCGCCCCCATCATGAACAAAGACGTCATGAGTAACGATATGAAAATTCCGGAAACTGATCCCTCAAAGCTACCCTGGCTTGGCCGAAAGCTCTTGTGGCTCGACAACATGAAAAATGTCGACCGGATTGTCTACGCGCTCTTTATCGTTTGCGCGGGGCTTGTTGCTGCAGATTTCATGTATCACAAGCACAGCTATCTCGACATTGAAGACATTCCGGGTTTCTACGCGGCTTATGGGTTCTTCATGTGCGCGGCTCTCGTTGTCTGCGCGCGGGTGATGCGGATTTTCCTGAAGCGCGATGAAGATTATTATGCGCCCAAGGATGTGGAGTCTGAGGCCTATCCTGAAGACCAGTTGAGCCGGGAGACGATCAATGACTGATCTTTTTCCGCCTTTCCTGCTTTTCGTCGCGGGTGCGCTGTTGCTGCCCCTCATTCCAAACGGACACCCCCGTTCCCTTGCTGCTGTGATCGTGCCCGTCATCAGCGCCTATTTCATCTGGATGATGCCGGAAGGCATGCATGGGCAATTCACACTCGTTGGCCAGGAACTAACGCTGCTGCGGGTCGACAAGCTCTCGACGATCTTCGGCCTTATCTTCTCTCTCGCCGCTTTTCTGGCCCTTATCTATGCTTGGCATGTCCGCGATACGATCCAGCAAACAACGTCTTTGCTCTACGCGGGCGCAGCCATCGGCGCAGTCTTTGCGGGCGATCTCATTTCACTCTTCATCTTTTGGGAAGGCACGGCAATCGCGTCGGTCTTCCTGATTTGGGCCCGGCGCACAGAAGGCGCCTACTGGACGGGCCTTCGTTATCTAATTGTACAAGTCGGTTCTGGCGTCGTCCTTCTCGCAGGCGTGGTCCTGCAATATAACGATACGGGCTCCATCGCATTCGAAGCCATGACCCTTGGAAGCCCCGCGACCTGGTTCATCTTCCTCGCTTTTGGCGTTAAATGCGCCTTTCCGCTGATGCACAATTGGCTCCAGGATGCGTATCCTGCAGCAACAGTCACAGGCACAGTGGTTCTTTCAGCCTTCACCACGAAGCTCGCTGTCTACGCTTTAGCCCGCGGCTTTGCAGGCACAGAAATCTTGATCTATATCGGCGCGACGATGACGCTTTTCCCGATCTTTTACGCTGTGATCGAGAATGATCTGCGCAGGGTCCTCGCCTACAGCCTCAACAACCAGCTGGGCTTTATGGTCGTCGGTATTGGTGTCGGCACCGAACTCGCCTTGAACGGCACGGCAGCCCACGCATTTGCGCACATTCTCTATAAAGCACTCTTGTTCATGAGCATCGGGGCGGTCCTCTTCCGCACCGGCACAGCAAAGGGATCAGAGCTTGGCGGTCTCTACAAGACCATGCCACTCACAATGATCTTCTGCGTGGTTGGTGCGGCGTCCATCTCCGCCTTCCCGCTCTTCTCAGGCTTTGTCACCAAATCACTGATCCTCTCTGCGTCTGTGCATGAGGGCCACTACATCGTCTGGGGTATCCTGCTCTTTGCCTCAGCTGGCGTATTCCACCATTCAGGCATCAAGATCCCCTACTTTGCTTTCTTCGCCCATGACAGCGGTCTTCGGCCCAAAGAAGCACCTTGGAACATGTTGCTTGCGATGGGCATCACAGCCTTTCTCTGTATTGCCATCGGTGTCTATCCAGAGCCGCTCTATGCATTGCTGCCATATGAAGTGGTGTACATCCCGTACACCACCACTCATGTGGTCACTCAGCTTCAATTGCTCTTCTTCTCAGCATTAGCCTTCACGGTTTTGATGCGGACTGGCATCTATCCACCGGAGCTGAGGTCTGTGAACCTCGATTTCGACTGGACCTACCGCAAGCTTGGCCCCGCCCTCATCGGCGCAATTCGCCATCTTGTTCGGGGCATTTGGGGTGGCATTATCGGCACCGGACTTCGGAGTATCAATTGGGGCATCACAACGCTCCAGCGGGCACATGGTGCCGACGGGCTGCTCGCGAGAGCGTGGCCTACAGGACAAATGGTGCTTTGGATTGCTGTGCTCCTTGGCGCAACGCTTCTGCTCAACTATATGTGATGCATCACACTTTTTGATTGAGGCCAATTAGGGCCACCTGACATGGACCATCCGATATGGAAATGACCGGCGAGTTTCGCATTCCAGCTCCTCAAGCCGAGGTTTGGGCCGCTCTCAATGACCCTGAGATTCTTCAGCAAGCCATTCCTGGTGCTGAAAGCGTGGAGAAGACCAGCGACACGGAGTTCGCAGCCGTCGCCAAAGCCAAGGTTGGCCCTGTTAGCGCCAAGTTCAAAGGCAATGTGACACTCTCTGACATTGATGCCCCAAACGGCTACAAAATCAGTGGTGAGGGCTCCGGTGGCGCTGCTGGGTTTGCAAAAGGCTCTGCTGTTGTAAGACTTTCTCCAGATGGAGAAGGAACCATTCTGAGCTACGAGGTACATGCGACCGTTGGCGGTAAACTTGCTCAGGTGGGACAACGGTTCATCGATTCAACCGCGAGAAAAATGGCAGATGAGTTCTTCACGACCTTTGCCGCAATCACCGGCGGTACGACAGTCGAAGAAGTTGATGCAATCGCCCCCATGCACGTACCTTTACTTCCCGACGAAGAAGTCGGCCTCGGCATGGCGCCATGGATGTGGGGCACGCTAGTGATCGCTGGCGCATTGATTGCGATCTACGTCGTTACTATGTAATGGCGTAATCGCACCGCTTGACGCCGACCAGACAAGCGCAGACAATTTATCCAAAGAAACCTAAAGGGCGCCTGCGAACGCCCGCCCGGCATTCTCAGCCGGATCTAACATCGGGAGGACTCATGGCGCCTAGTCCTATGACAGCGATCTCCATGACGGTCAACGGCAAGCCAGTATCTGGTGAGGTTGAAGGTCGTACACTACTCGTTCAATTCATTCGGGAAAATCTTGAGCTAACCGGCACCCATGTCGGCTGCGATACGAGCCAATGTGGCGCCTGCGTCATACACATGGATGGTAGAGCCGTTAAAGCCTGCACCATGCTGGCACTCCAAGCTGAAGGCAGTTCCATAACCACCATTGAAGGCTTGGCCAAAGGTGACGAACTTCACCCGGTTCAAAAGGCATTCAAAGAAAACCATGGCTTACAATGTGGTTTTTGTACACCGGGCATGATCATGACGGCCGTCGATATGATTGAGCGCATTCCTAACCTGGACGAGGAGACCGTGCGGGCTGAGCTTGAAGGCAATATTTGCCGCTGCACCGGCTACCAAAATATTGTGAAAGCCGTATTGGACGCAGCTGAAAAGACACCCGCCTAACAAGCACAGGAATTCCGGGGAGGAGTTCATGAGCAAGACAGGGATCGGGCAAGCAGTCCGTCGCAAGGAAGACAAGCGGTTCATCACTGGTGCCGGACGATATACCGACGACCTGAACCGCCCGGGGCAAACCCATGCCTACTTCCTGAGAAGCCCCCACGCTCACGCCCGCATCAACGGGATCGATCTCACTGAGGCCGTCAGTGCCCCCGGTGTTGTCAGCATCTTCACAGGCTCTGACGTGGCTGCAGATGGTCTTGGCGGGCTTATTTGCGGATGGACCGTTCACTCAAGAGACGGGTCTGAAATGAAGGCCGGCGCTCACCCTATCCTCGCCGAAGACACAGTGCGCTATGTCGGCGATCATGTCGCCATGGTGGTGGCTGAAACTTATGCGGAAGCAAAATCGGCGGCAGAACTCATCGCTGTCGATTACGAAGTGTTGGATGCGTCACCCGACGTGGGTTCAGCACAAAATGCCAGCACACCTCAGGTCCACAGCGAAGCGCCGAACAATACAAGCTTCGATTGGGAGCTTGGCAACAAGCCAGAGACAGAGGCAGCGCTTAAAAATGCTGCTCATGTGGTCAAGCTCGACCTCACTAACAACCGGCTCATTCCCAATGCGATGGAGCCCCGCGCGGCCCTCGCCGACTATGACAGCGGCACAGACGAATACACACTCTGGACGACAAGCCAGAACCCGCACGTGGCTCGCCTAGTTCTCTCTGCCTTTGTCGGTGTCGCCGCTGAGCATAAGCTCAGGGTCATCGCGCCAGATGTGGGTGGCGGGTTCGGGTCCAAGATTTTTATCTACGCAGAAGAAACCGCCTGCACCTGGGCATCCGCAAAAATAAAGCGGCCCATCAAGTGGACGGCAGAACGCAGTGAGTCTTTTCTTTCAGACGCCCACGGTCGCGACCATGTGAGCCATGCGGAACTTGCTGTCGCAGAGGACGGTACATTCCTTGGGCTCCACGTTCAGACCAAGGCCAATCTCGGTGCCTACCTTTCGACCTTCGCCTCATCTGTGCCGACATATCTGTATGGCACGCTGCTCTCGGGCCAATATGCCTTCCCGGCCGTCTACGTGGAGGTTGATGGCATCTTCACGCATACCGCGCCCGTGGATGCGTATCGCGGCGCCGGACGTCCTGAAGCCACTTACCTGATTGAGCGGATCGTCGAAACTGGAGCACGCGAGCTGGGTTTTGATCCAGCGGAACTCAGACGCAAGAATTTCATCCGCACCTTCCCGCACCAGACGCCTGTTATCATGAATTACGATGTCGGTGATTATGATGCTTGCCTCGATAAGGCACTTGGCCTTGTGGACTATGATGGCTTCCCCGCCCGCAAAGTAGAAGCGGAAGCGCGGGGTAAGATGCGCGGCATCGGTTTCTCTACCTATATTGAAGCATGTGGCCTCGCCCCTTCCGCTGCTGTGGGCTCCCTTGGCGCGGGCGTGGGGCTTTGGGAAAGTGCTGAGGTGCAGGTCACGCCAACAGGTAAGATTGAAGTATTTACAGGGTCCCACAGCCACGGTCAGGGTCATGAAACCACATTTGCGCAGCTTGTGTGCGAGCGTATTGGGGTGCCCATTGACGATGTCGAAATTGTCCACGGCGACACGGGCCGCGTACAGTTT
>Ga0209345_10005410_pt1 | contig 11846 bp, 7 predicted proteins | sample Cruoilmetagenom7_FD_187294 | JGI IMG/M metagenome (GOLD analysis project Ga0209345, IMG submission 187294) | Oil polluted marine microbial communities from Coal Oil Point, Santa Barbara, California, USA - Sample 7 (SPAdes) (version 2) | ecosystem: Environmental > Aquatic > Marine > Oil seeps ...
CGGACGGCTCGGCTAGCCAACAAGCCACCCAAGCCAGCGCGGGCTATTTCCTGATGGCCTATCTGGGCTTTAGCATCCCGGTCATCACTACTGGGGTACTTATTGATGCCGTAGGGCATACCTTGGCGTTAACGCTATTTGGCCTTGCGCTACTGGTTAGCGTGATCGCCACGCTAGTTCTATTGCGCAAGGCTCGCTAATTAGCAAAGCCTATTTATGTGTGCTTCTCTACCAAGAGCCCACAGGAGGGCGCTGCCCAGCGGGTGTCGGCAGTAAACACCACGTCACACACCACGGGGGAGTAATAGCGGCGCACTTCGTCATCGACGCGTGCCCTGAGTAAATCCTGGGTGGAGACCGAAACATCGGATGCGTCGGGCAGTACCACATGCACCATCACATACAGCAGGCGCCCAGGGCGAACCATGCGCACCCGCACCTCTTGAGTGTCGGTATCCGCCAGGGCATTCGCCACGGCTTGGCGAATGGGCACCGCGATAGCCTCTTCCGGAGTTTTGTTGAGCAGTTCCTTGAGTGCCTGGGAAGCCATACGCACCGGCACGCCCAGGCAGAGCACCACCACCGCAATGACCAACACCGAATCCACGTAGGGCAGAATCGTCTGCCAGCCTAAGCGCTCAAACAGCATCACCAGGAAGAAAGCGGCTAACACGGCGGCAGAGATAACGCTGTTGACCACCCAGTTGAGTTTGTCTGCCGCTATCAAAGGGCTGCTTACGTGACGCTGGCTACGGTGCATCACCCAGGCTGTCAGTGAACAGGCAAAGGTAGCAAACAGGGCATATAGGACTGCCAAACCCGCCGCGATCACTCGGCCGCCGGTGAGCAGGGCGGCAATGGCATCGACCAAGGCAAAAATAGACACGCCTAAAATAAGCAGCCCTTTGCACAGGTTCACCAGCGACTCAAAGTAGCTATAGCCGAACGGGTAGGATTCGCTATCAGGGCGGCTGGCTAACTTGCTCACCTTGATCGTTACCAGAGCAACGCTGAAATAGATCAGATTGAACAGCCCATCCAGCAGGATCGCTTGGGAGTTGGAGGCGAGTGTGGCCACGATGCCTGCACAGCCAATCAGCAGCGCCATAAAGGCTGAGAATGCCAAAGTGCTTGATTCTGTCTTCACAAAGGTTTCTTCCGGTATGCATAGTCAAAATAGCCAATAAGCATAGCAACTTTGTTGGCCACAACGTCAGTGGCTTATCGAACGCTGGCTGCCTGTTTAATGAGTCTTAGGCCCTATTTTGTAAGAGATCTCTTACAAGCGTGTAAGACATTGACGCTTCGTGCCCTCAAGGGGTTGCCCTCTGCCACGGGCTCGCTATCCTGATTGCCTCTCATTAGCAGCTGATGATCCAAGGAGCGGAGCGATGGCGGATAGCACGGGCCTACAATTTACCCTGTCCCTACCCGGGGCCGATGACACCGCCGTGGTGTGCTTTACCCATCGTGAGGCGCTGTCTGAGCCGTTTGCGCTCTCGGTTGAGTTTGCCAGCCGCACCCACGACCTGTCGCCCAGCGACTGCTTGGATCAAAACGCCACCCTGACCATTTGGCAGGACGGTGAGCCGCTACGCCGGGTGCATGGGATGATTTCAGAGCTGCACCGTGGCGACAGGGGACACCGGCGCAGCTTCTATCGGGTGGAGATTCGTCCCGCGCTGTGGCGGTTATCGCTACGCCATAATTCGCGTATCTTTCAGGATACGTCCCCCTATGATGCCATCACGACGCTCGCTAACGAGCGCAGCCTCACCGATATCGGCTTTGCCACCACTCGCACACCCCTTGATCGGGAGTTTCTGGTTCAGTACCGCGAGACCGATCTGGCCTTTATCGAGCGTTTAGCTGCCGAAGAGGGCTGCTTCTATTTCCATGAGTTTGAGAACGCCGAAGGCGGCAAGCACCAATTAGTGTTTGCCGACGCCACCGTGGTGCTGCCCAGCGTCGGCGAGCGCGTCTACCACGGCCGCGCCGGGGGCACCCCGCCCCGACGCCATGTACGCAAATTGCGTCAGGCCAGCCGGGTGCGCCCCGCCTCGGCGATGCTCAAAGATTACACTTTTAAAAACCCGCCCTACGCGCAGATCCACGAGCACCTCGCTCCCAACCTGGGGGAGCATGCCCAGCGGGAGGATTACGAGCATTTCGATTACCCCGGCCGCTACAAGAAGGACGCCTCCGGCAAGCCGTTTACCCGCCACCGGTTAGAGTCCTTGCGCGCCGACGCCACCACCGCCGAGGCCGAGAGTGACCTGCCGGAACTCGCCCCCGGCATCTGCTTTACCCTCACCGACCACGATATTGATAGCTTTAACCGTTCCTGGCAGGTGGTCTCGGTGGTGCACTACGGCGAACAGCCCCAGGCCCTGGAAGAGGACGGCATGGCCCGGGGCGGCTATGACAGTAACAATGGGGGAGCCAGCGCCGCGCAAGCCGGCGAGCTGATGACCCGCTACCACAATGACGTGGTGATCATGCCGAAGGATCAGACCTTCCGCCCGGTGCCCAACCCCAAGCCGCGGGTCGATGGCCCCCAAGTGGCCTTTGTGGTGGGGCCGGAAGGCGAAGAGATCTACTGCGACGAGCACGGCCGGGTCAAGGTGCAGTTTCCCTGGGATCGTTACGCCGAACCCAACGAGACCGCCAGCTGTTGGGTGCGGGTGGCCCAGGGTTGGGCAGGCGGTGGCTATGGCAGCATGGCGATCCCGCGGATCGGCCATGAGGTCATTGTCTCGTTTTTAGAGGGCGACCCCGATCAACCGTTGGTCACCGGGCGCACCTACCATGCGGTGAATATCCCGCCCTACCCGCTGCCGGCCAACAAGACCCGCACGGTGATCCGCACCCAGAGCCACAAATCGGAAGGCTTTAACGAACTGCGCTTTGAGGACGCCACCGGCGAAGAGCAGATCTGGCTGCATGCCCAAAAAGATCTAGAGCTGCTGACGCTTAATGATCGCACCGAGGAGATCAAGCGCGACAGCCATCTCAAAGTGCACAACGACCGTATCAGCGAGATCGACAACGACGAGCACCACACGGTGCACCGCCACCGCTTTGAGCACACCGAAGGCGCCCAGCATTTAAATGTTGAAGGCACTATGCATATGCGCGCCGGTGAGGCTTGGCTAAGTGAAAGCGGTCGGGAGCTGCATATCAAGTCGGGCCAAAAAGCGGTGCTCGAAGCCGGTAGCGAAATCACCCTCAAGGTAGGCGGCAGCTTTATCAAGCTCGACGCCAGCGGTATCACCATCGTCGGCCCTCAAGTCAAAGTCAATGCCGGTGGCAGCCCCGGTAATGGCACCGGGCAAGCGGCCGAGCCGCCCAAGCTGCCGCCGGTGCTAGAAGGTAAAGATCATGACCGGGCAGAAGCGATAGGGCACTCGCCGTTATTAAGTAGTGATATTGAGCCATCGCGTCAGTTAGCGGCTCTAAAGCGAGGTAGTGCCCTGACTAATATATGCGAGCCACCCGATGACGCTTCATTAGGGGGGCATGAAGATGAGTAACCTCACCAGCGAAGGATTGCGACAATATTCGCCGGGCTCGCCGCCTAAAAGTAGCGATGTGGTGAATCAACCTGGCTACTACGTGTTGTTGGATGCGTTAACGCGGCCAAACCTAGAGCGCTGGCTATACGAAACATTGGAAGCGCCTGATTATGAATTACTGTATTTGAAAACGCCCCTGAAAGAGTGCTGTGAAGTTTCACCTTGCCTTGTAGCGATTAAAGGAGAGCCTGCGCTGTGGGAGGCATTCTTAAAACAGGGGGCTAATCAGGAGTGGGGATGGCTGCTTTACAGCCGCACCTCCCGCCAAGAGCTTTTAGCCCGCCTACGCTGGCTGCTGATGGTGCATCACCCTGTCCATGGGGAGCAGGTGCTGCGTCTTGCTTCCCCTGCCGTTATGCATAGCCTGCTCAATATCAAGGGGGGAGGGAGCTACACAAGTTTGTTTGGTAGCGTTATTGAACGTGCCTGGTTACCGGTCAAAGACAGCACCTCCATGACATGGTGGCAGGTTAACCAAAGCGACTCATTGCAAGAGACTGGCGTACCTACTTCAGCGTCTCCCCTAACATTGCAAGAGGCGCACCTTTCCGCCCTGGCACACGTTAACTGGCAGCGTTTTCAAGTCTCGCTAGCTAAACATTTACATCATTACTTCCCATCAGGCCCGTTAATCAGTCACCACGGCTCTACGATGAAAGCGGCTGAGCAGGTCATCGCAACGACAGCTCGGCTGGGATTTGTGGGGCAACGAGCGCACTTTTACATGGCAAATATATTAGGCGCCCACGGTAACGCCGCATTGGATGTTGATCAGTACCCTGCATTAGCTAAATTGCTTCTCCATCCCAACCATCAAGCACCAATGGAACGGCTAAAAGCGGCAGTCAGTCTTGCCCAGCAAGCGTTAGAACAGGATGACATGGTATGAGCATGGATATAGCGGCCGCTAATCGCGTTGCCGATAACCAGCCAGATAACGACCCCAGCGATGAAAGCGGCCAGTGTACGCTAACACAAAAGGACATGCAGTTAGTTCCCGTGCGTTACGCCATGGTCGAAGAGCCCGAAGCTGAACGTGCAGAGGCGGTGAACGGCTTTGCCCCCGTGCACGGCGGTCGTTTTCGTCGTTCCGGAATTCGGCCGATACGCTCGGGGTGGTTATATATTGTGCATAGCTTAACGCCCGATGAACTCCTGATATTCAAAGTAGAGCCCGATGGCAGTGGCGATGAGATTATTCTTGAACGCAAAGGGAGCATCGAAGTACTGCACAGCATGGTGGAGCTAACTGAGCGCCATCAGTCCATGCTACTGATCCCCTCCTTCCGTCGCCAGGTAATGACCCGAGTAGGCATAGGCGGATTCTGCCATGGCACCGCCCATTTACTTGACCCCAATGACTTGCCTGACGCACTGGCAGATGACCACGGTGAATATCGTGCAACCCCAGAAGCGCCTGACCAAGAGGCAGGCGCTGATGCTGAAATCGACCCGGGAAGTTATGTCTGGTGTGACCTTGAAGCGACGCCTATTGATTGGCAAGCGGCCAGCGCTGGCGACATTGTGGGCAGCATCAACGGCAGCTACCAAAACGACAGCGCCATTCTCGTGGTAGAAGATATTCCCGCACGAGTAAAAGACTGGGCGCAACTTTGGAAGCAACTAGCTGAACAACAGGGCAATTGGCAGGATAAGTATCAAACGGAGAACTTCGCGGCGAGAACGACTGATGGGCTGATGACCCTTAACTTTGCTCCGCATGCCGCTAATGCGGGCCAGGGCAATATTCCCGAATGGCTAGGCGATGCTGGCAGCGATGATCAGGCCGATCTACGCGAACTGGCAGACCTTTACGAGCAGCGACGCGAAAGGCGTGAGGCTATCCATACTGCTCACACTGGAGTGGTCGGTAGCGCCTTGGCGCCTATTAACCGGGATATCGATGAACTCAGCCAGCATATCGCTGAAAACCTAGGTACGGATGCTGAGTCAGTAAAAGAGTTTGTCGAGGAAACCGAGCAGGCCCACTTTAATGAAGTGATTGGCGGCAACTACGCGCTGGCACCCAATGGCATTGTAGATGTCATTCGTCAGCAGGATATGGAAAATTTCCTAGCCTACGCCAACGGCCTTGAGGAGGATTGGCAATCGGCTTACCTAGCAATAGGACAGGATATGGCGCGGCTAGCGCCTGTATGGCACGACTATGCTCTGGTGCTGGATCGGGAAGAAGCACTACATATAAAACTGACGAGTAAAATCGAGAAGTACGCTTTCGAAACGCTGGCATTGTGTGGGCAAAGCGATTTTCTTGCTCAGTATTATATGGGCGATACCCCCAACACGGCCCACTTGCTTCACTTTATTCCTACTGAAAGCTTTATTGACACTTTCCTATCCGAGTTGGATGGCCCGCAAAAAGCCTTAACACAGGCGGCGGCATTGATGACCGCCTCAGGCGCACTAAGTAATTACCAAACGTGGCAGAGCACTATTGATGAGCAAATAGGCCTGCGCTTTCGCAGCATTGAGGGCCTCGCCGATGATGTGGTGGCGGATATCGCCGGGGAAGTCAGTTACAAAGAGAAAATGCTGGGTGAAGCGGTAATTAAAACACTGCTAGATGACGCGCCGCAGTTGGATGTTCCCCAGCGCTTTGCCAACCTGGCGGGCATGCTGCCGGAAGGGCAACGACTAATGTTTCTTGAGCGCCTGGGGCTGCCGGAAATGGGCTGGGATATCCCCGACCAAGCGGTGCTAGGGAGGTTGCAGCAGGCCACTACCAAGGCACAACGCTCGTCATCACTGCTCCAGCGGTTGGAACAGGATATGGAGCGCTATTACCAAGAGCGGGATGCGGAAATAAAGCGTGCTTCTCGTCGGGGCACAAGCCAGGCCCATCGCCGCGCTGCTGACCAGTTCAACGCGAGAAAAATCCGAGCTAAAGAGTTAGAGATAAGGCAACAGCAGCAGTTGCTGGGTGAGGCATTAGAAGAGCTGGCAGATCATAGTTTTCCCGCTAATGAAAATGGCACTCACGCCCTTAAAATAGGCGGCCTAAGCCAAGCCGCTACCCGCGCAGCGCTCGCTGAGCGCAACGCCTTCAAACAATTGGCCAACCAGCCCCGTGAAACGATGCGGAACACGCTCGATACACTCATCCGTAACGAACAGAATGAGGTGTCGGTATCCCGCGCGCTGGGGGTATTAGTGAACGGTAGTTTGTCGGCGATGGGGGCCATCACGGCCTGCGTGGCCATGAAAGATCTGTTTGAAAGTTTTGGAGCAGAGAGATTTTCTGAAAGTCTAGGTAACGCAGGTTCTCAGACAGCGGCAACTGCGGCAGCACTTATGGCGATTAGAGAAATGATTGTCGATGTCCGCCATCGCAAGCTCTATGAAGGGCGCGCCTTTCAACAAGTCGCCCAGGCTGAATTAAAAGCAGCAGCGGGTAGCCCTGTTCAGTTGGAGCTTTGGGCCAGGGCAGCCAATAAAGCCATGGTTTTTGTTGCTGGTCTGGGTGGTGTGGCTGGTGTTTTTGAGATGATTAGGCAAGGGCAGAAGCTAGGGCGTGCAGAGACGCAGGCGGAGCGTTTAGCCACTCAGGTGGCACTTGTGGGGGCTACTGGTACAGCAGGCGGGGGCTTTGCCTTAGCTGGCAGGTGGCTTGTGGGTAGACTATTAGGCACGCCTGCTGCGCAGTTGCGGCTTTTGATGTTGCAGTTTGCCGGGCCGGTGGGCTGGTTCGTTGCGGCCAGTACGCTGTTATTGGTGATGGGCGACTTATTAGCCAGCCGTTTTTCGCTAAGCCCGGTACAGCGCTGGTGCCAGCGCAGCTACTGGGGACAGCGCAGCAAACAGTGGAATCTTGAAAAGCACGAGCAGGAACTGGGCAAACTAAGTGGCAGCGAGGTTAGCGTGGAGCGCCAAGGCGTGGCAGCACCCCATGCCGGCCCCGGGCCTGGCCCTGCCGCTAGCGATCTAGCCTTCCGTCTGACCATGCCCGGTGGTCAGCCCCCGAGTGACGAGACGCTCTTTTTCGGTGTATGGGGTGTTCCCATGCGTGGGGGCCATCAAGAGCTGACCCGTGATGTGCTGGCGTATGCCCATAGTAGAACAGAAAGCTCTCGAGTAGATGTCACCTATCACTTTGCGCCAGAGGCGCTAAGTCAGTTCTACTTTGTACGGCTGGTGGTGCGCTCGCGCCTCAACGGTGAATCCACAACGCAAGTCTATGAACTATACCGCCGTGGCCGTTCACTCCCAAGTGAGTGGCGTGAGGTGAGTGCCCTGACGGATAGCTTTTTCAGCAGCGTAAAAATAGGCACCTGGCCTGGTATGCCACTCACGCCCTGGGCACCCTGAACAAGGACGAATAATGTTTAACACCAACCCCAAAGATGCTTTACCCCCCATGCGCGCGGGCGAACGGGAAAGCCGTGCCGGGGGTGAACAATATTGTTTGAGTCCGCTACCCCTACCCACAGATAGCGAGTACGCGGTGGATGTGGCGAATATCGATGTACACCACGATGACGTCATTATGGATCTTCGCCAGGGCGCGAGCCCCGACACCTTGATGACAGCGGGGCATGTGCTAAGTGGGTTAGCGTTATTTATGAACGGCTTTTTTTTAGTGGTGTTTTGTATGGCAATCATAAAAAACACCGCGTATAGCCAAGTACTAGCATTCTGGGGGGGGGGGCTGTACTTTGTTTTTTTGTATATCTTTATTCTAGGCATTATTTGGATCAATACGCTGCATAAGCGCATACCCCCTATTCGCCTAAACCGTCAGCGCCGTGAAGTTGCTTTTGTGGTAGAACCCCCAGGTCGCTTCTGGCTTCCCGCGCCTCAAAACCTGTGGTTAATGTCTACAGCGGGCTTAGCCGCAGCGGCTGGGGGGTTTATGGGTGTGATCGAAGTGGGTGAATGGCTGCGCGGTGCCCAGGAGAGTTTCCCTGTCGGATTGACGCTACTGCATATCGGCGCCCTGGCCTTTTTCTTTGTTTATCCGCCTGTTTATGACGCCCTCTGTCGGCTTTTCAAACGTGAACGGCGCACGGTATTGGTACCCTGGGAAGAGGTGGTCGCGATGTGTGCCTTTAACCCGGGCCTCGGGCCAGGGGCGGTCACCGGCTTTAGCTGGAACTATGCGCTGTTGCCGCCCGACCCGCAGCGGCCAGGCTACACGCTGCCAGGGGCGGGCATCATCGTCAGTGTGGGTGGCCTGCCGGGGGCACTGGCCCAGTGGGAGTATATTCGCCGCTTTATGGAAGAGGGTGCCGAGGCGATTACTCCTTCCGCCAGAGAGTGGGGCGTCGAGTGGTACAACGCCTATGTGGCGCGTGAAAAAGCCGAGTGCGAACGCACCAACGACCCCGCCCGGTGGAGGCGCTTTCGGCGCAAGCGCCTATGGGAACATGCCCGCTTTGCCCACTGGTACACCGAATACCGCATGAAGCATATTCTGCCCAAAGCAGTACCCAGCGACTGGCTGGCCGAATGGTCTAAGCCCTTACCCGAATCCCAATGGGCCAAGCCTTCGGCGGCTGTTAATGAACTTAGCAAACACCTGCGCGCGGCTTACCATCGCGGCGAGAAATTTATTGAAATGGGCGACATCGAAAAACGCTTTGGGGTGGTGGTACCCGCTGCAAGACAACAGGCTTACCCTACCTTTCCCTTTAGGCGTGGTAGTTCACGGTAATTGTTAACACCAATCCCAGCAGCTCTGCCCCCATGCACACAGGAACGCGAAAGCCAGGGGCGAACAGTAATGCCTCTGCTTCTAACGAACGTATAAAGAGCTACTAACAGCCCACTTTGGTAAGTCCGAAAGGGTTGTACTAGCCTTATGTGGCACATAAATGCTTCACGTTAAGCCAAACAGGAGGGTGAGACGATGCCAATGCTGAGCGTAGGAACGGAACAGGGCACGCCGGTTGAGCTTTATTACGAAGTGCGCGGGGCGGGCAAGCCCGTGGTGCTGATTCATGGTTGGCCGCTGAGTGGCCGCTCGTGGGAAAAGCAGGTGCCTGCGTTAGTCGAGGCGGGCTATAAGGTGATTACCTATGACCGCCGGGGCTTTGGCGGGTCAACCCAGGCTGATGGCGGCTACGACTACGACACCCTAGCGTCAGACCTCAAGAAACTGATTGAGGCGCTGGATTTGCACGATGCTACCCTGGTGGGCTTTTCCATGGGCGGCGGTGAAGTGGCGCGCTACCTCTCCAGCTATGGCACCAGCCGTGTTCATAAAGCCGTTTTTGCCGCAGCGGTGCCGCCTTACCTTTATAAAGCCGATGATAACCCCGAAGGTGGTCTTGATGATGCCACCATTAATCAGTTCCTTGAGGGCGTAAAAGATGACCGCCTTGCCTTTCTGGAAGAGTTTACCAAGAGCTTCTTTACGGCAGGTGAACGCAGCGACTTAGTTAGCGAGCCGAACCGCCAGTACCATCGCGATATTGCCGCCTTTGCGTCACCCCAGGCGACCTACGACTGTATCAAGGCGTTTAGCTATACCGATTTCCGTGAAGATCTACCTAGCATCGATATCCCCACGCTAGTCCTCCACGGTGATGCAGATGGTATCGTGCCCTTTGAAGTCAGCGGTAAGCGGGCTCAGGAGCTACTGCCCAATGCGCAAACGCAAGTGATCAAGGGCGGGCCCCATGGTCTCAATGCTACCCATCCTGATGAGTTCAATCAGGCACTGATTAGCTTTTTGAATGAATAACGTTTGAGGGTAGTTTGAAGGTAACGGCTGCGAACAACAACGCCGCCCTAATGGCGGCGTTGTCGATTTAATAAGGCTAATGAATGTGGTTACCCCTCAACCCACACCTCATCACCCTTAAATTCAACCTTCCAGGTAGGTAGCTTAACGTCCTCATCCTCTAAACACTGGCCGTCTTCAAGGCGGAAGTGCTGCTTGTAGATAGGCGAGGCGACGACCGCCGCACCTTTAAGGTCGCCAACGATACCTCGAGCGATCACGTTGGCGTTTGAGAAGGGGTCATGGTGGTCGAGGGCGAAAAGCTCATCGCCCTTTCCTTGTCCCAGTCCTGGCAAATAGAAAATAGCGACCTGGGCGGGCCCACTGGCGGTTTCCAGCCAAGCGGCGACGCCGGAGAACGCGACCAAGTCAGCTTTGGTACAGACTTTTTGCCATGCCTTGCTGCCTTGAGAATCTACCATATCCATCTCTTTTTTCAGTGCCGTTGCGGTCATGGGTTGCCTCGTTTTTATTCAGTATCAGTGTCTTTGCCCGTGTCAGGGCCCAGCGTCGCTTAAGCGGGGCGCAGCTGGCCGCGTTCGGAGGTCATAATGATTGACGGATCCGGGCGGTCGTCGTTGACGAAGCTGCGGAAGCGCTTGAGTTTCTCCGGGTCGCTGATCGCGTCTGCCCATTCGCACTGGTAGGTATCCACCACGGTTTGCATTTGGCGCTCCAGCTCGTCGTTGATGCCTAAGCTGTCTTCCAGAATCACCTCTTTGAGGTACTCCAGGCCGCCGTCGAGGTTTTCGCGCCACACCGAAGTGCGTTGCAGGCGGTCGGCAGTGCGCACGTAGAACATCAAGAAGCGATCAATGGTGCGGTAGAGCTGCTCGTCGTCCAGATCGGTGGCGAACAGTTCGGCGTGGCGGGGGCGCATGCCGCCGTTACCGCACACGTAGAGGTTCCAGCCGTTTTCGGTAGCAATAATGCCGATGTCTTTGCTCTGGGCTTCGGCGCACTCGCGGGTGCAGCCGGAAACGCCAAACTTGATTTTGTGGGGTGAGCGCAGGCCCTTGTAGCGGTTCTCTAACTGAATCGCCATGCCGACGCTGTCCTGCACGCCGTAGCGGCACCAGGTGCTGCCTACGCAGGATTTCACCGTGCGCAGCGATTTACCGTAGGCGTGGCCGGTCTCGAAACCTGCAGCAATCAGCTCTCCCCAGATATCCGGCAGGTCTTCCAGGCGGGCCCCGAACAGGTCGATACGCTGGCCGCCGGTGACCTTGGAGTAGAGGCTGTATTTTTTGGCCACTTCGCCCAGTACGATGAGTTTGTCAGGGGTAATCTCGCCACCGGCCACACGCGGCACTACCGAGTAGGTGCCGTTTTTCTGCATGTTGGCCATAAAGGTGTCGTTGGTATCCTGCAGGGGGATATGCGCCGCGTCGGTGATCGGCTCGTTAAAGCAGGAGGCCAAAATGGACGCCACGGCGGGTTTGCAGATGTCGCAGCCCAGGCGGTGGGTGTCGGCGTTGCCGTGTTTTTCAATCAAGTCAGTGAAGGTTTTAATACCTTCAACGCGCACA
>Ga0209345_10005411_pt1 | contig 11840 bp, 13 predicted proteins | sample Cruoilmetagenom7_FD_187294 | JGI IMG/M metagenome (GOLD analysis project Ga0209345, IMG submission 187294) | Oil polluted marine microbial communities from Coal Oil Point, Santa Barbara, California, USA - Sample 7 (SPAdes) (version 2) | ecosystem: Environmental > Aquatic > Marine > Oil seeps ...
TCAGCCTCATGATCGGGGTCGATATCGCTCCAGACGAAAAGCTGTGCCTGATCGGTTGTACGGATATTGCTCATTCTGCATCCTGATCCTTGGACAAAGCTTTCCCGTCACGTGGCGGGGCACGGCCCGTCTCCGTCGAGGTGCGGTCAAGCATTGTCGGTTGTTGTTGGGGCACCCTTGCCGAGATGGGGTCTAACGGCAAACGGGATTATTCAGGGGGGGGTGATAGGGTTTTCCGATCAGGCCAATTCAGGCCGTGTCAAGTCTGCCGTTGATGACGCTCTGCACAGGCCCGCGCAAGATCGGCGATTGCCTTGTAGGTGGCTACGTCGGAACTGCGCCGCCAGATGCAATAGAGGGGAAGCGGAGGCAGCTGCGCATCTACATCAAGTTCATAGATTCCCGGTCCGGCCAAATCACAGGCCAGCGGCAGGGTCGCGATGCCAAGCCCGCGCTGCGTCAACCTCGCAATCGCAGCCATCGAGGTGATGCAATGCACGATCGAAGGCCGCAGGCCGCGATCGCTGAAAAGCGCAAGAACGTTGGCGTGTGGACGTGAATTGCGGGTGAAGGTAATCAGTGGGCTGGTGACGACATCGGCGAGGGACAGTTTTTCGTCGCGCATCCCCTCAGGACCGAACCATCCCATGGCCAGTGGCGGCAAGTCCGCGCAAGTGCAGGTTTGATCGTGGCGATCATCCGTAGTCAGCAACATATCCAAGGCCCCGCGCTCAAAGGCTGTTGCAATGTTCGGTGTGGGCTCAACCGTCAATTCAAGCTCCAGCCGCGGGTAGCAGCGCGCCACTTCTTCAATTAGGTCACAGAGCCAAGTATGAACGACTGAAGACACCAGGCCCAGACGCACCCGCCCCGCGGCGGAGGAAGGATCGGACAGCGTGTCGCGCAAATTGCGCTCCGTCGCGAGCATCTGTTGCGCTTTCTCGAGGATCATCGCACCGGCCACCGTGATCCGGGTGGCGTGGAATTCACGGTCAAACAGATCGACCTCAAGGTCCGTCTCCAGCGATGAAATCCGACTGGATACCGTTGCTTGGCTGACGTTCAATTGCTCGGCTGCCGCTCGGAAACTTCCCAGATTTGCAACCGTGACGAATGTTTCTAAAAAGCGCGTGTTCAATAAGAGCCTCTATTCTTTGTTTCGGTCGCGAAGGACGAGGGTAAGTCAGCCCGACGGTGAAGTCACCTGTCGTCAAGGAACTCTGGAACAATCGGGCGCTGACCGACAAATGGGCGGAAACCGGACCTTCGCGGCAAGTGCAAACCAGTAAGGTCCAGGGAATGAAAGCAGACATTAGGGATTATTGGCCCTGCGATATTACTGTTCGCTCTGCTCTGACAGATGCGGATCATCCGATACCAAACCTCACAGTTGCCTTGATTTGATCCGCTGTACTTTCGGTTTGGAGCACAACGCCAGTCTGATCTTCCAAATCCCTTAGCGCGGAATCGTTGGTCAGGTTGTACGGGCATGCACCATAGTCGTTGTAATCAGGGTGATTGGCGTAGATGTCGGACACCATCTCATCGGGAAAATAAAGCTGCGTCGTCAAGAAGGTCTTGCCATCGCGCGAAACCTTAGCGTGGATGTGGGTGACGCGCGGGTCATACCAGCCGGGGAAAACCGTTTCGAAAGCGACGCGGCCATTCGCATCAGTAACCTGTCCGCCGCGCATGAACGTATCACCGTCCACCGGTGGTATGCTGCCATCGGTCTGCGTTGCGATAATGGTGGCAAGCGTGTCAAACGGGGCGCGAACCTTGGCATTGCTATAGCCAGAGTAAAAGCCGCTCGCATCGCAATGCCAAATCTCGACTGTGATCCCTTCGATTGCGGTACAGTCTGGCATGTTCACAACTTCGATCGCAAGTTTCAGGGGCAACCCGGGCCGATTTTCACTGATATCGGAACGAATTGGCGACTTGATATAATAGGGCCCGGATGTCTGTTCCGGCGTCAGGATACACACCTGCGCGCCTGCTTGCGGGGCCAAATCCGTGGTCACACCGTTAGATAAATTGGTTAGCGCCCAACGCGCCAACGGGTTGCGTTGCCAAGCCGCCAAGCCAATAACGGCTGCGGTCCCAAGACCAAGTTTAATAATACCTCTGCGTTTCATTGACACGCCTCCGTACGTTAATCGTTGTGATATTGCGGGGGCAATCAGCCCCCCGCAATTGTTCGTTTCACGCCATTGCGCGCTGGCGGCGGCGTTGTTGGGTTGACCACAGGCGGTAAACCTCAAGAGCTACCAGCGGTGCAAAATGCACTATAGCCGCACCGACGCCGCCCCAATCGTGCAGCGCTGCCCAGTGGACGAGCGTCAGCACAGCCGCCCCATAGACAAACTGCTGTAGCTTTTTCCACGACCGCCCAAGGCGGCGCACCCATGCGTCTGTCGAGGTAACGGCCAGTGGCACAAAGATCAGAAAGGCGATCCAGCCGGTCCAGATGTACAGCTTTGATACCTCGCCGCCAGTGAAGGCTATCGCACCTTCATCAAGGAGATAAAGCACCGTGTGGGCCAGCGCGTAGAAGAACGCAGCCACTCCAAGATAGCGGCGACGCTTCATCAGCCAGCGCGGCCAGCTTGCGTTGCGAAAGAGCATCACCAGTGGGGTGATCATCATGGCGATGATCATGAAACGCGCGGCAAACTCGCCCGTGGGATGCAAAAGGTTGCTGACCGCTTCTGGATCGCCGGAGGTGAGCCCGAGGATCATTGGAATGGCAGGAAGCCCCAACAGCGCCCAGAAGGTGAAGGGGTGATCCCAAATGGATTTCAGCATGGACATATCTCCGAGAAGTTTGTTGTTCTACGCGGCAGGCCGGCGTTTCTGTCGCAATCAGCGTGAGAAAGAAGAAAAATAGTCTTCCCAGCTTTGGTGGGGGCGTCCGGTAGCGGCTTCATAATTGCCGGGCGTGTCATAGGCGCCGCGACGGATACCGTCGTAAATGCCGCCAATAATCGGGCCCATGAAATCGCCGAGTTCGGCGGTGCGGTCAGCGACATAGTCTTCGGCAGACATGCTGCGATAGGCCAATTGGGTGCCATATGCGGCGTTAGTGTATTCCGTCAGCTGGGCCTGAGTGATCGGGGTGCCGTTTAGATCAAAGGTTTGGCCGTTCAGATCGTCCCGCGTCAGCAGAGCGGCATAGGCATGGGCCAATTCGGAGCGCGTCGTGTACCCGCATTTCCCGTCGCCCGCGCTGTTGGCGATCTCGCCTTTGGCGCGGTAGCTGTCGATATAGTCAACGTCAGGCTCGATGTAGATGCCATTGCGACCGATGGCCCAGTCCAAGCCGCTGGCACGGATGTCGGCCTCGGCCTGTCGGTTGCTCTGCACGACGGGCGAAAAGGCAGTCCCGTCCTCGGGGCCCTGAATGCTGGTATAGACGATCTTGCGAACGCCTGCGGCCTTGGCAGCCTCAATCACATTGCGATGCTGACCGATGCGGTCTTCGGGCGGGGCCATGCCAGACACGAGCACAAGTGCATCAACGCCTGCAAGGGACGTTCGAAGGTCGTCCGGCTTGTCATAGTCGCCGGGACGCACCTCAATCCCTAAATCGGTGACATTGCCGGGCGTCCGGGCGAGGCCGATGACCGACGAGCGATCTGTTAGTTGAATGAGTTTGCGGGCAATTTCCTGACCAAGTTGTCCTGAAACGGCGGTGACGGCATAGCGCATGGGGCTCTCCTTTGACTTGGTGCAGGATGGCACGGCCCGACGGGCCATGCCATGTAACGGATATTAACCGTGGTAAGCTTGGCTGACGGCAAAACTGTCTTCGAACCAATGCCACAGGACTACCTGACCATCGCGGACCTTGGCACGCAGGGCAAAGGTGAAGGGGCCAGTCTCTTTACCAGATTTTGTGGTAATGCCGCTCATCTCACCAAAGACGGCGACGGTGTCGCCCGAGGCAAAGGCATCCGTGTTGTCCCAAGCGGTTGTCTGGAAGTTCTGGCTAAAGACGGCAAGGAAGTCGAAGACCGCTTCCTTGCCGCGTGCCTCGCCGATCCACGGCAGGCTTTCGTCGCCCTCGTTGTGCCAGACCATATCGTCCGCCATAAGGGCGCCCATTTTCTCCATATCGCCTGATCCCATCGCGCCCATAAAGGCCATTACGGTGTCAAAGCTCTCTTGCGTGGTTACATCCATGTCCTGTGCTCCTGCGTGTTGTCCGAGAATGATCGCCAGCGATGCGCCGAGCGAGGTTTTGAGAAGGGTTCTGCGTTGCATTTGTCGCTCCATTTCGGGCGCCCCGAACGAACCGGAGCGCCAAGTTTAATCAGAATTTGCCGGCTTCATTCTGCGCGGCATCCGGGCCGGGCATCGGCGCGATAACGTTCAGTGTTCAACAATCAGTCCGCCTTCCAGGCGGAACAGATCACAGAAAGCTGTGGCGGCCTCTCCGAGCGTTCCTTCTGATAAGGCCAGAACGAAATTGCCCTCGCCGATCACCTGATGAACCTCGGTATAGTCCATGCTGATGCCTTGCTTGGCCATCTCGGCCATGAACGCACCGAAGCCGTCGAGGCCATCGGCCACCTGCGGATTGTGCTGCAGATAGTTGGTCGTGTTGATGTATTGGGAGAAATCGATTTGTTCGTGGTTCATCAGGGCTCGGGTCAGGAAGTCTTCGACCTTGGCTTTGTTCTCCTCGGTCAGATCACGGTCGGTAATCTCGGTCGCGCCGTCGACTTGGCTGCGGCCCGAAGGGTTTACAGACTGCTCTTCGATCAGATTGTCCCAATGTTCGGCGATCTTGCCGTTTTCAACGCGGAACACGTCAAAGCCGATCACCGGCGTAGGGCCGAAGCCTTCGTAGCGGGCATGTACGGCGACGAGGTCATCATCTGCAATCACCCGGAGGTAGTCGGCTTTGAAGTTGCCGCTGCCAGCAAGGAAACCGACGACGCCCTTTTGGGCCTCGATACCATTGGCGAACATTGGGTTGTGCTGGATGATATCCGTCGCGAAGTATTGGTCTACGGCATCAACGTCGCCTGCAAGAAGGGTATTTTCCAGCGCTTCGAGGACCAGAGCTTTGTTGGATGCGCTGTCAGCAAATGAAGCAAAGGGCAGCGTGGTGAGGATCGCCGCGGAGGCGAGGAGAGTTTTCAGGTTCATGAGACATTCTTTCGGTTGGGAGGATTATGACTGCTTGTCACGGCGCGGCTTGCCTGGCCGCCTGGACGGTGTGGTGTTCGGAACTGTTCAGCTGTCAGGCGGCGAATTTCCAAGACAGTTTCGGGTCTTCACGGAAGGCGAACCGCTCAAGGTGGCTGGTAATGATCTGCACTGTCCGATCAAGCTTCGCCCGGTCATCGGCTGTCGCGCTCAGTGTCAAACCGCCCTCTGACGCGGCCAGTTCACATGCCCCGAAAGGCAGCGCGATATGGCCATCTTGGCGCGTATGGGTAACGGGCACCTTGTGGCCAAAATGTTTGCAGAGTGTACCAAGGTAGCGCTCTGCTTTTTCGGTGTTGAAGTGGGTGGTCGCTTTCATGACATCGTTCCTCGTGTTGCAAGGAACATCTATCCCCGCAGCATTGATCCGGGTATTGCCTAAATACAGAAGTGATAGTTCCGGCAGGGCGAACAATGATTGATCATCTTAGACATATGGCCATCTTCGCGCGGGTGGTCGACGAAGGCTCATTCCGTGCAGCGGCGAAAGCCATAGGTGTGGCACCTTCGCGGGTGAGCGCAACCGTTTCTGAGCTCGAGGATTTCCTCGGCGTGACGCTGCTTTATCGCACGACCCGCAAGATCGCGCTCAGCAATGAGGGGCGCATGTTCTATGCCCGTGTAACCGACATGCTGCGCAGCGCAGAAAACGGGTTGAATGAACTCAACGCGCTGTCGCTGGAGCCGGTGGGCGCGCTCAGGGTGTCGATGCCTGCTTTCATGTCGTCCTCATCCCTGTCGACGGCCATCGCTAAGTTCTCACGCCTTCATCCGCAAGTCGCCCTGTCGCTGGCCTTCTCAGATCAGAAGATGAACCTTATCAACGATGGTTTTGATGTGAACATTCGCGTTGGTTGGCTCGATGACAGTGCGATGATGTCGCGCAAATTGGGCGAAAGCGCCCGCGCGTTGGTGGCAGGCAGCGATTATGCCGCAACGCGTCCGGTCCCTGAACATCCCTCCACTCTCGAAGACTGGGACTGGGTGCGTTACCGGAATCGCTCCGAATATACCCGTCTCAACGGCCCTGGGGGTGAGGAGGCGAAGGTTTTGGGGCAAGCTCGGCTCGAAGTGGACAGCGTGGACGCCCTCTACCATTTTACCTGCCAGAACCTCGGTGCCACCGTGCTGCCCGAGCATCTCGCAGCCCGGGGAGAGGCCGAGGGCAAACTTGTACGCCTGTTCCCAGAGTGGCAACTCGCGCCGTTAGGCATCTTCGCCGTATGGCCCGACACCTCGCGCCGCGAGAACCTCACGCTTCTGTTTGTGCGGTTCTTGGCGGGGGAACTTGGTCAGTGAAGCGCTGCATGTCCAGCCTATCTGCGGTTCGAAGCCGGAGAAGTCAGACACCTTCACGCCTCTGCGCATCCCGCACCAATGCCGCCATTCGGTAAAACCCATGAGCCATCTTGGTGAAAGGTGTCAGCAAGAAGAACGCGAGCACCGCGCCAAGATGGACCGCCAGAGGCCCCGACATCCACAGTAGCCCGGTAAAGGCTATCTCTCCCCAAAGAGCCAAGGCGCTCGGCCAGCTCCACGCCCTTGGCAGGGTTTGAGATGTCTGGCACGCCAAAGGGGCGACCGTCGATACGGGCACGGCGCTGCCCGGCTTCAGACCAATCGCGGTCCAGTGGCAGCTCAATGCCGAACGTCAAGCGGTCTTTGTAAATCAGATTTAGGGCAGACATGATACGAACCTCCAATTCAACGATTTGCCCCGCCGTACTAAGGATGCGGCGAGGCAAGTGAGGTTATTCAGCAGCAACAGCTTGGGGTGTTGTTGCGTTCAGGCGGCCAGACAGGCGCACCAGAACGGTCCCGACAAATACCACACCAGCGGCGATGTAAGGTGCTGCGGCAAGGCCGATGCCTTCCACCACAAGCCCACCAGCCCATGCGCCGCCTGCGATACCAAGGTTGAACGCACCGATGTTCAGACCGGACGCCACATCAACTGCACCAGGTGATACTTCGCGTGCGATTTGCACGACGTAAGACTGCAGCGGAGGCACGTTAGCGAAGGCAAAGCCGCCCCAGAAGGCCGCAACCGCGATGGCTGCAATCGGGTGTGTAAGGAAGACACCAAGTGCGACCAGTGATATCGCAAGGCCAGCAAAGATCACCGTCAGGGACGGTACTGCACCAATATGGTCAGCCAGTTTGCCGCCGGCGATGTTCCCCACGGCGACAGATGCACCATAGAGCAGTAGCACAATGCTAACCGCGCCTGCGGACAGACCCGTGACTTCGTTCAGCATCGGCGCAAGGAAGGTGAAGGCGATGAAGTTGCCGCCGTAGCCGACAGCCGTGATTAGATAGACCAGCAGAAGACGCGGCGAAGTCAGCACCTGGAATTGGGCTTTAATCCCAGCTGATGCGGTCTTAGTCAGATTGGCGGGCACCAAGATGGCGGAAGCGATGAAACCGATGACGCCCAAAGCGACAACGCCAAGGAACGTCGACTGCCAGCCGAAGTTTTGGCCGATGAACGTCCCCAAGGGAACACCCGTCACAAGCGCGACAGTCAAACCAAGGAACACCAGCGCAATGGCTGAGCTTTCCTTTTCAGGTTCGACAAGATCGGTGGCAATGGTCGAAGCGATTGCAAAGAACACGCCGTGAGCGAGACCAGTAATAAAGCGCGCAGCGACAAGGCTGCCGTAATCCGGCGCAAAGGCAGCATAAGCATTGCCGAGCGTGAACAGCGCCAGCAAGAGCAGCAACAGCGTTTTCCGCGGCACACGGTCTGCCATGGCGGTCAGCACTGGCGCGCCGATGGTCACGCCAAGCGCATAGAGGCTGACCAAAAGGCCAGCGGAAGGAATGGAAACGCCAAGATCGGCGGCGATGGTGGGAAGCAAGCCGACGATAACGAACTCGGTCGTTCCGACGGCGAAAGCGCTGATGGTCAGCGCCCAAAGGGCAAGTGGCATCGGTTTTCTCCAATAAATTTGATGTCGACGCCACATATGCCAGCCGCTATCTGTTGCGAGAACAGACAAGTTTGGAATGTATCATTGCAAAAACTGCACGAATTGTTGCGCATGGGGGATTTGGCGGCTTTCGTCGGGATCGTCGATGATGGGGGCTTTGCTGAATCCGCGCGGCGCAGAGGGGTGTCTGCCTCAACACTCAGCCGGTCAGTGACGCGGCTGGAAGAGCAGTTGAAAGTCACACTCCTGCGCCGGACTACGCGGTCCATCGAGATCACCCCCGAAGGCGCTGCCGTTCTGGCCGAGGCGCGCGAGATTTTGGATCGCAGCGAAGCCCTGCAAGAGATCGCAACAAGTGGACAGGCCCCCGCCGGACCATTGCGTGTGAATGCGCCTGTGCCTTACGTCCTGCATGTCCTCGCCCCGCGGCTGGCCGAGTTTCACGCGCAATACCCCGGCATACAACTGTCGATCGACATGACCGACTCGCTGGTGGACCTGATCGGCAGTCACGCGGATGTTGCCATTCGACTGGGGCAGCTACCCGATAGCGACATGCTGCATCGCCCCTTGGGGCGCACGGCTTGGAAATTAGTGGCTACTCTGGAATACCTTGATCGTAACGGCTGGCCAAAAACACCAGCCGACCTTGGAAATCTGGAGCAAGTTCAGTTCGCTGCGCCAGATCATATCAACACGCTGCGCTTTACTGGTCTGTCCACCCCCGTGACGGTGCCGCCCGCGGTGACCGCAGGCAATGGAGAGGCCGTGCGTCAGATGGTATTAGGCGGGCTTGGCATCGCGCGATTTTCCGATTTCATGATCGCGGATGATATCAAGTCAGGCCGATTGGTTGAGCTGTTTCCCGGCGAGCTTGACGCCGCCCCGCTGGATATCTCAGCGCTCTACCTTACCCGCGTGTCGGGGTTGCGAAGGTTGGGTGTTTTTCTGGATTGGTTGGTGAACATTGGTTGAGGCTAACTTATGCAAGGACCCTTTCAGCATGCATAACGACTCAGTGCCAAGCGTGGCGTCGAAAGGTTACTTTTAGTCAGTCTTATATCGACACATTTTTGGATGTCCGCTTCCTGGAAGCTGCACTGCAGCGGCGCGGCGCCAAACGAACGGCTGGTAAGGGCCGGAAGCGTCGTTTGGATCGCCAATTCTCATGGGGGCCGACCCGGCGGCGACTTCTTCCTGATCTCGTCGCGACCAAGCATACCGGATACAAAACTGCTCGATCTATATTTGCATCACCCTGTGGTCTTCCCGGAGCGGCGTGATGTGACGTGGTGCCCGCGCCGCTGAGTCTGGGGGCGGTAAGTGCGGTCCTACGCCTCGGCGTGGTCACGCGCTCTCAACTTAGGTTAGGGGTCATAGTAGGCGACCAGAGGGGGCATAGTCGGCGTAATCGGAAGGTGAAAAAGGTGTCATAGTATGACGCTTTTAACCATTCGAAGCAGCGCGAGAAGCAGACGCACTACGCCCTGAGCATCGCATTTTTACAAGCTTTATCAGGGTAATAGTGGCGGAGAGACAGGGATTCGAACCCTGGGAACCCGTGAAGGCTCAACGGTTTTCGAGACCGCCCCGTTCGACCACTCCGGCACCTCTCCGCGGGGGTCTGGGTGGCCCGTTTAGTCGCGTTTTCTGGCAGTGGCAAGAGGGGTTTTGCGCATCAAGGGAAAGTTAGGGGTTTTTCATTGCGCCGGGGCAGGGAAGGCCTAAGTTCAAAGGGAGTATTCTTCGAAAGGACAGCTCATGTTCCGTCAAAATCGTTCAATCGCTGCTCTGTTGTTTATGGCATTCGCCGTGTTGGTGGCACTTGCCCTCCCGCTGCGCGCAGCAGAGCGCGGGGCGTTGGAGCGCTTTTTGGAGGTGACCGGTTTTGACGTCGCATTGGACAGCATCCGGCTTTCTGCCGATTCTGCCCCTGAGATGCTGGGGCTGCAGACCGAGGACTTCGGTTCGGAATGGTCTCGTTTGGTGCAGGACGTGTTTGATACCGACCTGATGCACGATATGGCCATGGATATTCTGGCCGAAACATTAAGCGACGATCAACTGGACCATGCGGCTGACTTTTATGCCAGCGATCTTGGCAAGCGTTTGGTCGAAGTCGAGAACAAAGCGCATATGACCGAGGATGACGGATTAAAGGCTGAAAGCGGTGCCGCGATTATCGCAGGGCTCGCAGGAATCGACTCCCCGCGGTTGGAGACTTTGCGGCGGCTCAATGTGGCGAGCGATGTCGAAGAAATCTCGGTCCGGGCCATACAGGAGGTGCAGATAAGGTTCCTTCTAGCAGCTGCTGGGGCCGGGGTCATCGAGCTGCAGATGGAAGAGCCGGATCTGCGTGAGGCGATGCGCGCACAGGCAGATGAATTGGGCGCCCAAATTGCCGAAAATGCGCTGGCCAATGGCGCTTATACCTACCAATCCTTTTCGGATGATGACCTTGAAGCCTATGCCGAAGCGCTGGAGCATCCGAAAATGCAGCAGGTCTATACGCTGATGAATGCCGTTCAATATGAGATCATGGCCAATCGTTTTGAGGCTGTGGCCGCCCGTTTGGCCGCCATGCAGCCCAGTCAGGACCTCTAATGCGCGCGTGGATCTTCGCGCCCGTTTTGTGGCTTTTGACGTTGCCCGCTTGGGCAGATGCGCGAATGACCGTGCTTGTCGATCTATTGGAACTTCGGCAAGCGGCGGCAATCCTTAGTGACGAGGGGCGTGCCCACGCGGATGCGTTGAACCAAGACATGTTGGGCGGGCAGGGCGGTCCGGGCTGGCAGATGCAGGTCGATAGCATTCACGACGCAGACCGGATGGTCGAGATGGTCCGCCGCGCACTCGAAGAAACGATGCAGCCCGCCGAGGTAGAAAGCGCGATCGCCTTTTACGCATCGGACTTGGGCGGGCGGATCATCGCTCTTGAGAACGCCGCCCGCGCCGCCATTTCCGAGCGTGAAGTTGAGCAGATCGCCCGGGCCAACTACGGCGTGCTGGCAGGCGATGATGATCCCCGAATTGCGCAGGTTGGCCGATTGGTCGATGCAGCCGACATGGTGGACCGTAACGTGAGCACGGCCTTGAACAGCAATTATCAGTTCCTGCGCGGAATGCGCGATGGCGGCGCTTTGGAGGACAGCGATGAAGATCTGTTGGCCGATATTGGCGCCGATCTGGACGCGGTGACCGAAGATACCTCTGTCTGGGTGTACGCCTATATGTTGCTGGCCTATTATCCACTGGATGACGCCGAGGTTGCGCGTTATGCCACCTTTGCCGAAACAAGTGCGGGACGCGCGTTGAACCGCGCGTTGTTCGATGGTTTTGGCCGAGCATATGAGGATACTTCCTATGCGTTAGGCCGGGCGGTGGCGTTAAATATGGTGGCTGAAGACCTTTGACAGTCGTCTTGCCGCTGAGCCCGAAAACCTGCTTGACTTAAGCCCCCATTCCGAAGATAAGCCCGCATCCCGGCGGGTAATCCGTCTTAGGGATTGATTTTTAATGACGCCCCAGGGGCGCGCTGTTCGAGGCGGATTGGCTGGAAGGCCATTCCACAACACCCACCGGGGGCCACAGAACGCGGATGACAGAAAAGGAAGACGCATGTTTGCGGTCATCAAGACAGGCGGCAAGCAATACAAAGTGCAATCCGGCGATATGCTGCGGGTTGAACGT
>Ga0209345_10005414_pt1 | contig 11832 bp, 5 predicted proteins | sample Cruoilmetagenom7_FD_187294 | JGI IMG/M metagenome (GOLD analysis project Ga0209345, IMG submission 187294) | Oil polluted marine microbial communities from Coal Oil Point, Santa Barbara, California, USA - Sample 7 (SPAdes) (version 2) | ecosystem: Environmental > Aquatic > Marine > Oil seeps ...
AAGCAATTTTTTCTACTTCTTTATACGCTTTTCTTGCTTTTTCTTCATTTTCAGTTTGTATAGCTGAACGAGCAATAATAACGTGTGCATCAGATTTTATACGTGCTTCAAGTTTTGTGTTTTGTAACACCACTTCAGCATAGTTTACAGCTTTACTATAATTTTTATTGGCATAATAACCTTTCATTAAGTTAGATTGTGCAAATGTTATATTTTGAGGTAAATTTGCTTCACTTTCCAAACGTTCTAACAATGGAATAGCACTGTTCCAATTATTGTTTTCTAAATGTATTTGGCATAAACTTGAAAGTGCATTTTCTGTAAATTCATTTCTTTCCTGATTGATAACAAATGTGTAATTTGGAATTGCTTTTGAGTGCTGGTTTTCTGAGAATAACGATTGTGCTAAATAAAAATTTGCGTGTAAGGAATGTAATCCTTTTGGAAAACTTTGTAAGTACTTTGTGAAACTAACAATTGCTTTTTTATGATTGTTTTGTATGTACTGTTTTTCAGCAGATTCATACGTGTCATTATCTAATTCAGCATCTGTAACGTTTACAAAATCAATATTTTTCACCCAAGCAGCATATTCATCAACTCTACCAATATCTACATAAATCTGACGTGTATTTTTAACTGCTTGTTTTGCTTCAGCAGTATTAGGAAAACGTTTTACAATGTTTTTGTAAGTAGTTAAAGCCTGTTCATTTTGATCAGTATTGTAATAAATTAAGCCTTTTTTAAGGAGCGATTTTGAAATTAGTGGACTTCTTTTAAAGCTTGAAATTAGCATGTTAAAATTTTCTAGCGCCAACTCATTATTATTTTTATTGAAATAAGAATTTCCTAAAACATACAAAGCATCATCTCTATAAGTAGATTTTAAATGTGTGTTTAAAAATGAATTTAACTCAGCTATTTTATCATTTTCTTTGTTGATTAAACCGTAGCTTATTGCTTTTTGAAATTGTGCATAATCGGCATCAATTCCATTTATTTTTATTGCTTTATCGTAATAACTTATTGCATTTGAATAACTACTACTTGCAAAATAACTATCAGCAATTCTTAAATAACTATCGTTAATTCTTACAGCATCATTTGTGTTTTTGTTAGTGTAATTTTTAAATTCTTGTATTGCTTTTTCGTATTCTTTTAGTTTGAAATAGGTATAACCAACATTGTAATTTATATGTTCAAACTCATTAGTTTTTGAAGCTTCATTATTTGATATAAAAGTTTTAAAATTTTCTAAAGCATCCATAAAATTATTTAATCTGTAATTGCTTTCTCCTTTCCAAAAAGTTGCTTGAGCTGTAAAATTAGCATCTAAAGGGACACTTAAAGAGCTTTCAAAATTTTCTTTTGCAAGATCATAATTTCCTTCTGTAAATAGTTCAGCACCTCTATAAAAAGCTACTTTTTGAAACAATGTTCTTTCTTTTGCACTCTTTTTATTTTTCAAATAACTTAAAGCACCTTCAAAATCTTTTGAAGTAATGTAAGCACTTATTATTAAATCATTTATTTCACTTTTATGTTTTGAATTTGGATATAATTCAACATATTCTTGTAAAACTTCAGGAACGCTTTTATAAGGGTTTCCAATTTCATAACTTAATTTGGCATAATTTAACCAAGCATCTTTCTGTATTTCTGGTTTAAACTTCATATGCGCTGCATTTCTAAATGCATTTAAAGCTTCATTTTTTTTCTCCAGTTTTAAATAACATTCAGCTAAATGATAATATGCATTTTGTGCAACTGCATTATTTCCACTAACAATTTTATTGAAATTGTTAATGGCATTCTCAAAATCGTTTTGTTTGTAATAAGCGTAGCCCAAAAAGTAATAATCGGTATTATTCCATTTACCTCGTTTCCCTTTGTAATTTTTTAAATGAAGAATTGCTTCATTATATTTTTGAAGATTAAAATAACTTTCACCAAGAATTTTAGAAATTTCAGAATGCTCTACACGTTTAGCTTTTTCAAGAAGTGGTAAACCGTGCTCAATAGCTTTTTCAAACTTTCCTAATTTAAAGTTCATATCTGCTAAATAATAAGAAACATTTGTTTTAAAATTCTTATCTTCAACTACTTCACCTAAATAAGTGTCAGCTGTCTCATAATCATCATCTTTATAAGCAATATAACCGTAATAATATTTTGCTTGAGCACCATATTCTTGAGAATCTAATAGTAATAAAAAGTATTCTTTAGCTTTTGAATATGCTTTGTTTGCAAATAATGAGTAGGCATATTTAAAGTTAAAATCTTCTTCTTTTCGTATGGTTAAATTGGTAGTGTTTACTTTGGAATACCATTTTGCAGCGTAGGAATATTTTCCAATTTTAAAGTAATAATTAGCAACATCCATAAAAGCACTGTTACGTTTTGTGCTTGTTGGGTATTTATCTACAAATTGTTGCATTAAATCATCAGAGTTTGGTTGTTCTAAACGTATGGCACAGTTGGCAGCATAATATTCGCAATTTGCTTTTAATTCTGACGAATTGTCAAACTGAGATTTAATGTTGTTAAATTTTTGTTGCGCAGCTACAAACGCTTTGTTTTGGTACAATTCTATTGCGTGGTTGTATTCAGAAAGTGAATTGGTGTAAATTGCTGTTTTTTGTGCTAATATTGAAAAGGTTATAAAAAATACAAGAAATGGTAGAACAACTTTTTTATACTTCATTTTAATATAAATTGAAAGATTTAATTATAAACTAATAACGCATTTTTTTACTGAAATTGCATTTGTTAGTAGTTATTTTTTATGAATGAACTATTACAACAACTATTCCTCTTTTAATTTTTAAGAAACTATTTTATTAATAAATTGTTATAAGTTGAAACTTTAAGTTTAAATATTTAGATTTGTTAAAAATCTATTTTCCTATGTCTGAAGTAATTTTATCCTTACAAAATGCACAAATATTTCAAAGAGAAAATTTAGTGTTATCTGATGTTAATTTAACTATTAATAAAGGTGAGTTTGTGTATTTAATTGGTAAAACGGGTAGCGGAAAAAGTAGTTTAATGAAAACGTTATATGGCGATTTACCTTTAGAACAAGGAAAAGGAAGTATTGTAGATTTTAATTTAAAAACATTAAAAGAAAAGGAAATCCCATATTTAAGAAGAAAAATTGGTATTGTATTTCAAGATTTTAAATTGTTAAATGACCGAAGTGTTTTTGAAAATTTATTATTTGTTTTAAAAGCCACAGGTTGGAAAGATAAGGCAAAAATGAAATCGAAAATTAATGAGGTGTTATCTAAAGTAGGTATGGAAACTAAAGATTTTAAAATGCCTTTTCAATTATCCGGTGGTGAGCAACAGCGTATTGCCATTGCAAGAGCGTTATTAAATGATCCAGATTTAATTTTAGCCGATGAGCCTTCTGGAAATCTTGATCCAGCAACTTCAGTAGATGTTATGAATGTTTTAAAGGAAATTCATGAAAGTGGGAAAACAATTTTAATGGCAACGCATGATTATGCACTTATTTTAAAATTTCCATACAGAACAATAAAGTGTGAGGGAGGAGAATTATTTGAGGTGGTGCAGCAGAAAAGTTCAGTTTAGTTATGATTTCTGTTTTAATTCCTATTTATAATTACAATGTTGTAAAATTAGTCACTACTTTAAATTCTCAATTATTACTTGCAGAAATTGATTATGAAATTATTTGTATTGACGATGCTTCCAGTGATTGTTATGTAAATAATGATGCAATTACAAATTTAAATAATGTTTTTTTACATAAATTGCCTACTAATATTGGAAGGAGTAACATTAGAAATTTATTGGCTGAAAAAGCAACATATGAATGGTTACTTTTTTTAGATGCTGATGTGTTACCCGAAAATAAATCTTTTATAAATAAATATTTAAATTGTATTAATTCTAATAAGGAAAAAGTTTTTTGTGGAGGTATTAAATATAATTCTCAAAAACCAAGAAATGAAAAATTATTGCGTTGGGTTTTTGGTAAAAACAGGGAAGAAATTGATGTTGTAATTCGCCAAAAAAAACCATATCAATATTTTTTTGGATCTAATTTTTTAATTCATAAAACAGTTTTTGATAGTTGTTTATTCAATGAAAAAATATTAAAATACGGTTATGAAGATGTTTTTTTTGCTGAAGACCTTAGAAATAACCAAATACCATTAACACATTTAAGAAATGAAGTTTTACACTTAGGAATTGAAAATAATATAATATTTCTTGTGAAGACAAAACAAGCAATTGATAATTTATATAGCTTAATTGTTAAAAATGGTTTCAAAATTAATAATGTTAAAATTTTGAAAACGTATAGATTAATTTTAAGATATAAACTTGTTTGGTTTTTTAGTAGTGTGTTTGTAGTTTTTAATAAATTGTTTGAATATAACTTAAAAAGTAAAATTCCTTCAATGTTTATTTTTGATATTTATAAACTCACTTATTTTTGTTTTTTAAATAGGAAAGATGCTTAGTTTATATTATTGAAAACCTTAGCTAATACCTCTTTTTCTTGCTCCCAAATAAGTTCTTTACGGGCTTTTTCTAATTGGTTTTTATAGAACACTTTTTCTTTTTTGAGGATATTTTGAATTTGAGAAGCTAATTGTTTTGGATTTCTTGAAGAAACAACTTCACCTAAATTATATTTTAACACAATTTGTCTCATTTCAGGTAAGTTTGAAACTAAAACAGGAACTTGTGCTTGTATGTAATCAAATAATTTGTTAGGAAGTGCATACTTATAATTCAAACCTAAATCTTCTTCTAAGCTAATTCCTAAATCTGCTAATGGAGTTAATTTTTGAAGTTCAAGAGGTGTAACGCTAGAGATAAATTTTACTTTTTCTTCAAGATTTAAATCAATTACTTTCTGTTTTATTTTTTTTTCTAGATCTCCATTTCCAATACGAATAAAAATTGCATTTTCAACAAATGGCATGGTTTTTAGCATTAATTCTAATCCTCTTCCTTTATTAATAGCTCCTTGGTATAAAATAATTTTTTTGTTAACTGTTTCAAAAGGAAAAGAACTTGTTTTTATGTTTTTTATTTGATTAGGTACATTTCTAATTACTTCAAAACCTATGTTATATTTAATGTTATAATATTTAGCTATTGAATTACTAACTGTGTAACAATTTTTTAGTTTGGGTAAAATAAGATTTTCTATTTTAAGCCAAAATTTTTGTATGAAAGGCCTGTTAATTAATTCCGGAACTTCAGTAAATAATTCATGGCTATCATATACTAACTTCTTATTAACTATTTTACTTATTAAATAATTAGATAACAAAGTGTCTAAGTCATTTGAAAGTAAGATGTCTTTTTTAAGGAATAATAGTTTAAAAAATAAGCGTAAATTAAATTCAGCATAAAATAAAAAACCAGAAGTAAACAAAAGTTTCATTCTGGTAGTTTTATATTTTCTGTTAATTTTTTTGCTATTTTTTAGTTTTCTGCCAATTAGTAAAACATCAAAATTCATTTCAGTTAAAGTACTACATACTTTATGAACTCGCTGATCAGTTACTAGGTCGTTTGTTACAGAAACTATTATTCGTTTCAAAGCATAAATATTTTATGCAAAATAAGAAATTTATTTCTCTTTTTTTGTAAGATAATAAACGTTAAGCATTAAAATAAATCCATTAGTTATTATAATTGGCCACGAAATGGTTAACATTATTCCATAGATTACAAATAATAATGCACCAACTGAGTTAACAATTCTTAAAGTATTTACATTTTTCATCATAAATGAAATAATTAATACTACTGATGCTAAATAACCTACCCATTCTGTATATGTAATTCCTAATATCATATGTTTAATTTTTAAAAGCCGACAAATATAGGAATAAAAGCTGCATAAACACTAAGGTAAGTCTATAAAAAAAGAAACCTCACTCAAAGAATGAGTGAGGAAAATTGCTATGAAAAAGATGGTAAGCTATGAAACTTACCGAGGCAAATATACGAACTTTTTTAATTAAAAAAATATTTTTTAGTTAATTTTCGGCAAAAATGAGGTTTATGTAACAAAAATAGCATGTTTTTAAATTTTGTGAATTATTCGTAAATAATTGCTTTATAAATTAAATTATGTATAACGGTTCTTATATCCTTTTCACCAAGTTTATTATTGCTCATAGTTGGATATACTCTATTTGATAAAAACACGTATAAAATACCGTTTTCTGGATCTACCCAAGTATATGTACCTGTAAAACCACTATGTCCAAAACTGCTATTTGATGCTAAATCTCCAGCTGCTTTTTCTTCTGGGTTAATTTGAGGTTTATCAAAACCAAGACCTCTTCTTATGCTGTCTTTTGCATAATATCTGTGGTTAAACTTATCAATTGTGTTACTTTCAAAATACCTTTTACCACCGTAATAGCCTTTTTGTAAATATAGTTGCATCATTTTAGCAACATCATTTGAATTTGCAAACAATCCAGCATTTCCGCTAACACCATTCATCATTCCCGCGCCCATATCATGAACTGAACCTTGTAGTGTTTGATGTCTAAAATAATCATCAACTTCAGTTGGTACAATTTCTGTTTTTTTGAAGTTTTCTAATGGATTATACCCTAGAGTTGTTGCTCCTAAAGGTTTATAAAAATTTTGACTGTTTAAAGCGTCCATTTCTAAATGAAAAGTATCTTTTATATATTTTTTGAATAAGTAAAAAACCAAACCACTGTATTTATAACCATTTTCTTCTCTTTGAGGTGCGTCATAAATCTTTTTGTAGATAGAGTCAGTGTAAACGTTTTTTAAATAGAAATTTTCAGCTACTTTAATTGAAAAATCATCACTTTTAGTTTTTTTATAAAAATCTTCAAAAGGTATTTTAGTAATACTGTCTATAGTTTCTAAGTAGTAAGGAATCCAAGGTTTTATTTTTGCAACGTGTGATAATGCTTCTTTAATTGTAATTGTATCTTTATTAGAGCCTTTTAAATAAGGTAATAATTCACCAAGTGTAGTTTCTAAATTCAATAAACCCATTTCTTCACTTTTCATTATCATAGGCAAACCTCCTAATATTTTTGTTACAGATGCTAAATCGTATAAATCGGTTAATTTTACTTTTTGTTTTTTGTCGTAAGTATGGTATCCAAAACTTTTATGATACACGACTTTTCCGTAACGCGCAATTAATACTTGTCCGCCAGGAGCCATTAATGAATCTGTTACAGAGGTTGTTACAGAATCTATTTTTTGAAGTAATTTACTACTCATATCAACTTCTTCAGGAATTGTATATGATAATCGCATTAAATTTGAGGTAGATAATCCAGTTCCTTCAGGAAAAATATTTTTTATTGAAACAGGTAACTTTCCTTTTGTTTCAATCGCACCAAAAATGATTTGTGCTGAAATTTCTTGTGAAATTTTACTGTTTTGATATGAGACTAAAACTGCATCAATATTTTTAAAATCATTGATGTTTAATAGCGCGTATGGACTTGTAAATACATTTAATATTACACGGTTGTTTTTAGATATTTCTTGAAGTTTGTTGAGTTCTTCAACAGACATTTTGAAACTCTTCCAAGGATTGATATTTGATTTGTGGTACCCAATAATAACTGTATTGTATAGTTTTAATTTTTGAAGTAAAACAGTTAAATTTTCTTCTTTAATAATATCAACCTCAGTGTATTTTTTTAAAGTATTTGTAAAACTAAAATTATCTGAATCTCCCAATTTTATATATGCTATTTTATTGTCAGCGAGTTCTTTAATTGGTAAAATATTATTTTTATTTTGAACCAATGTTATTGCTTCTTTCATTAAAGATCTATACAATAATTCATCTTTTACTGTAATAATATCATCTTGAATATTAGTTTCTTTTATGGGTTTAAAATTGTTTAATCCAGCCCAATATTTTGCTTTTAATATTTTTTTTACTGAAATGTTAAATCGTTCAAGTGTAATTTTTTTATTTTTTAAGGCTTTTTTTATTTTAGTTACAGCAGCTTGTACATTCTCAGGAATTAATAACATATCATTTCCCGCAATAAATGCAGCTAAATCAATGTCACCAGGTTTTGCGTAATTTGAAGCACCTTTCATATTTAATGCGTCTGTAAAAATTAAGCCATTAAAACCCATTTTTTCTTTTAAAAGCTTAGTAATAACCTTGTAAGAAATTGAAGTTGGAACTCCTTTTTTTGGTTCTAATGTAGGTACGTTTAAATGCGCAACCATAACGCTAGTTAAATTAGTTTTAAACAGTTCTTTATAAGGAAATAACTCAATTGAATCTAAACGTTTTAAACTAAAATCTAAGAAAGGAAGTGTTTTATGTGAATCGGTTGAAGTATCTCCATGGCCAGGAAAATGTTTAGCATTTGCAAGTACACCAATGTTTTGCATTCCGATGGTAAAAGCAATTGCTTTTTTAGTAACATTGTATTTATTTTCCCCAAATGATCTATTTCCAATAATTGGATTTGATGGGTTAGTATTAATATCAACTACAGGCGCAAAGTTAATATTAATCCCAATCCTTTTGCAATGTTTACCTACTTGCTCGCCAAATTGTTCAATTAATTTATTGTTTTGAACAGCACCTAAAGTCATATTCCAAGGATAACGAAATGCGTTTTTTAAACGCATATTTAAACCCCATTCGCCATCAAAACCAATAAGTAAAGGTGTTTTTGAATGTGATTGGTAATTGTTAGTTAATTCAACTTGTTTTTTGGGTGTACCTTGCATAAAAATTAAACCACCAATGTGGTATTTTTCAATCATATTTTTAATATAAGCTGCATGTTTTTCATCTTTATTAGAATAGGCTTGAATCATAAAAAGCTGACCAATTTTTTCATCTAAAGTAAATTCATTCATAATGTTTTCAACCCATTCTTCTTGATTTTCAACATCAGAAGTGAGTAGTGGATCAATTTGTTGCCCGTAACTTGTTGTTAGTAATAAGAATAGGCTTACAATAAATATATTTTTCATTTTAATTATTTTTTTATTTAGCTTCAAATTATAACAGAGCTTCTTTTAATATTGAAACAGGATGTTTTGAATTCCTATTTGTACCATCTTTTATTTGATGTCTACAACTTGTACCAGGAACTGCAATAATTGTACTATTATTAGTGTTTCTAATTTTAGGAAACAAGGTGTCTTCACCAATTTTCATACTTATTTTGTAATGTTCTTTTTCGTAACCAAATGAACCTGCCATTCCGCAACATCCTGAATTTAGGATGGTTATTATGTAGTTTTTAGGAATTGACAACATTTGAAATGTTGGTTCAATACTGCTCAAAGATTTTTGCTGACAGTGTCCATGAATTTTCAGTATTTCTTTTTGAAGTGTAAAACTTTTTGAAGTGATATGCTTCTTTTCAAATTCTTGTTTTATAAATTCTTCAATAGTAAATGTGTTTTTTGAAATTTCTTTTGCAGCTTCTTTATCATCAGCCAATCTTAAATATTCATCTCTAAAAGTTAAAATTGCAGATGGTTCAATACCAATTAAAGGAGTTTTTTTAGAGATAAGATTTTTAAAAAAGTTCACATTAAAATTTGCTTTTTCTTTTGCTTTTTCTAAAATTCCTTTTGAAATAAAGCTTCTTCCACTTTCTTCGTGTTGTGTAATGTTTACTTTGTAACCTAATTTGGTTAATAATTCAATGGTGTCAATACCAATAGTTGCATCATAATAATTGGTAAACTCATCAACAAAAAGGTATAGTTCACCATATTTCGAAGGCTGATTTATAAGTCTCTTTTGATGTTTTTTATACCAATTATAAACGGTTGTTTTGGTTAATTTAGGAATGCTTCTTTCGGTTGCAATTCCCATAATTTTTTTAGTAAGTTTCGTGTTTAAAACTAAGTTTGTAAATGTAGGGGTAAGGCTACCTAATTTATTCCATTTTACGTTGTTAGCAAACATATTGGTTCTAAACGGAATATCATTTTCTTTATAATATTGATGTAGAAATTCAGCTTTTAAAACTGCAATATCAACATTACTAGGACATTCGCTGGCGCAAGCTTTGCAACTTAAACACAAATCAAACACATCATATAATTCTTTGTGATTAAACTTATTTTGTTTTTCTGAATTTGTTAAAAATTCACGTAATACATTCGCTCTAGCTCGTGTAGTATCTTTTTCATTTCTAGTTGCTCTGTAGCTAGGGCACATAGTTCCGCCAGCTTCAGGTAGTTTTCTACAATCTCCTGATCCATTACATTTTTCGGCAGCTCTTAAAATTCCTAAACTATCTGAAAAATCTTGAATAGTTTCAATTTCAGGTTCTTTTCTATCAATTTTATAACGAAGGTTTTCATCCATAGCAATTGGATCAATAATTTTACCTTTATTAAAAATGTTATTTGGGTCAAAAGTTTGTTTAACGCGTTTTAAAAGTTCATAATTTTTGTTACCAATCATTAAAGGAATAAATTCAGACCTTACAATACCATCACCATGTTCACCGCTAAATGAGCCACCATATTTTTTTACAAGTTTGGCTGTTTTTGTTGTTATTTCTCTAAATAAAACAACATCTTCTTGTTTTTTTAAATTTAAAATTGGTCGTAAATGTAATTCACCTGCTCCGGCGTGTGCATAATACACAGCTTCTTGCCCATATTCTTCCATCATTTTAGTGAATTCGGCAATATAATTTGGTAAATCATGTACTTCAACAGCGGTATCTTCAATACAAGCAACAGCTTTATTATCTCCAACAATATTTCCTAATAAACCTAAACCTGCTTTGCGTAAATTTAAGGCTTTATTAATGTTGTTTTTTAATAATTTTGGAAATGCGTATCCTAAATTTTGTGCTTTTAAATCAGTTACTAAATCATCTGCTAGTTTATTAGACTCTTTATCAGAATTTGTACAAATTTCAAGCATTAAAATTGCTTTAGGATCACCTTCAACAAAAAATCTATTTTTTAATTGTTCTCTATTATTTTTAGTGCAATCTAAAATGGTTTTATCCATTAATTCACACGTAAATAAATTGTGCTTCATTGCAATCATAACAGCCTCCATGCTTTCTTTAATACTGTTAAAATGTGCAGCAATCATTAGGTTTTTAGAAGGTGGTAATGTATCTAGTTGTAATTTTATTTCAGTTGTAAAAGCTAATGTACCTTCACTTCCTGTTAATAGTTTTGCAATATTTATGGTAGAGTTCTGCCCTCCAAAAGTTTCAAATTTTAATAACTCATCTACAGCATAACCATTGTTTCTTCTGTGAATATTTTTATTTGGAAATTCTTTAAGTATTTCTTGTTGATTTTCTACAGTTGAAAGCTCATTAAAAATAGTTTTGTAGATAGAATTTTCTAATAAATTCCCTTGTTTTTTTTGATTGAATTCAGCAGTGGTTATTTCATTAAAAATTGCTTCAGAACCATCGCTTAAAATGGTTTTTAGTTCAATAACTTTATCACGAGTTACTCCATATTTGATGGAAGTTGTACCAGATGAATTATTACCAACCATCCCGCCAATCATACATCTATTACTTGTTGATGTGTTTGGTCCAAAAAACAAACCAAAAGGTTTCAAATAGTCATTTAATTCATCTCTAATAATTCCTGGCTGAACTGTAATTGTTTTTTTGTGTTCATCAAAAGCTAGAATTTTGGTGAAGTGTTTTGAAATATCTACCACCAATCCGTCTCCAACACATTGCCCGGCTAGTGATGTTCCAGCAGCTCGTGGAATTAGTGTTATATTATTTTCTGTTGCAAATTGAATAAGAGTTTTTAAATCTTGATTATTTTTTGGATAAACAACGC
>Ga0209345_10005415_pt1 | contig 11831 bp, 21 predicted proteins | sample Cruoilmetagenom7_FD_187294 | JGI IMG/M metagenome (GOLD analysis project Ga0209345, IMG submission 187294) | Oil polluted marine microbial communities from Coal Oil Point, Santa Barbara, California, USA - Sample 7 (SPAdes) (version 2) | ecosystem: Environmental > Aquatic > Marine > Oil seeps ...
GCGACTCGAATTACCCGCGTGCAATAGACCCCAGAAGGACCCATAAAAATCTAAGAATAATTATTATCTGGCAGTAGCCAATGCTAATTGCAATCGCTTGTTCATATGTTTATTGAATCGATTCTTAACGACACCCTTCACTATCTTTGAAAAAGGAAACCGCGCTTCGTATTGCACTGACTTCTCGAAAGCCGTGATGAGCTTAATCGTTTTACCACCACGACCAGTACGCTCCCAAACACCAGCTATACCTCTGATCGTTGCAATGAACTGCTTTTTCTTTTTAACTAACCCTTTCTTTCTTGCTGGTATGTTACCGAACTTATTCAGCCTGGCATTAACAGGCACACCCGTACCTTTACCAGATACACGACGTGTACCGCCTTCAATCTGGTACTTAAGATAAGCCCATGCCCATGGCAATATGAATACTTCACCAGTTAGATTACGTTTAGTTGACCGCTTAACTCTAAACGAATTAATAGTTTGTCGTGTTGGTCTGTCTAACTTCTTTGGAGCCTGTGCCTTCAATGCTTTCTGAGCATCGATAGCTGTATCATTAATCGCCTGACTAGCAGCAAAGGGTATCTGCTTACGCTGTATATTATTTAAATCTTTTTTTAGCTTATTAATATCTGACTTGATATTTATTTGCATAAGATATCTTATTGCTTATGTTGGTACCGCAATCGATTGATACTCACCATTACCACCCGCTAATTTTGAATAATTAGGAGGATCAAGCAATAGACGATTAATCTCTTCAGCAATATGCAGAGCCCATTTGTCTTGACCTTTGAAATTTGGATGGCGCTCGCCTGATGCCTCATAAGCTGAATAAGTATGCTCAGCATCTGCACCAAACTCAACGCTCCCCTTAATTACTCCCATATCATTAATAGCTTGCTGTCTGTCTGCCTCAGCTTCTATATATTCCTGCTCTGCTGTTGCAGTTAAAGCAATGTTATCCCATTCGATGCACCATACAGGGATGATCCCCTGCGCCATAAGAGCAACAGATATATCATGCACACTGGTTCTCAATGTTAATGAAGCAGTTCCAACATCATTAATGAAGTTACCAAACATTACGCAAAATTGAGGGCGGTGTCTGGTGACTTGATCTTGATCATTTCCAGAACCTACAGCAAAGGCCGTTGGAGTTCCGTTAATAATCCTATCTTCCTGATAAGCTAAATCTTGCCCTGAGTAACCAGTAGAAAATATATCAACCTCTGCATTGATGTATCTCTGTAATGCAGTGTTTAATGCCTCCGTTGCACCCCAAGGGAAAGAGCCGCCAGACAATCCACCTATAGTGCCATTATCATAAGACTTACGTTTTAAATTCTGCCTTGCAACATAAGAGTGACCAATCAAAGAAACCCGACAGTCAACCTTGTTGTGACGCTCAAACGGACGATCGTACAAAAGCAACTCTTTCATACTTACCTGAGCCGTTGTTCTCTGCAATGCAAAATGAGTGAACTCACCAGCCCATGAGTCCTTAGCATTTTCAGCAACTAGATAGCCGTTAATGAAATGGCGCTCCCAGTTACCAGACCAATCAACACCAAAAATAACATAGCCATCTTCACCTGCATCACCATCATGAATTATGGCTTGAGGCCATTCGATATTAGCTATGACGTTACTTGTTCCAATAGCATAACCAGGATTAGTGAATACTCGATTACCGTCATAGTCCGTCACAACCTGATTGTATGCGTTAGAAGCAATAGCAGGATTAGAGTAAGACATGTAGATAGGGCCGTTTGTTGATCCGGCTGTTGAATATGCGCGAATAATCTCTACAGCTGATGTGCCAATACTACCCAAATCAGAAACGTGCATTTTTATCTGAAATGCACCACGATGCATAAAAGCCTCACGAATTGCATCAGCTCTAACGCCACCACCACCGTCAGGCATAATAACAAATATCTCAGCACCAGAAGGCGCTCTCATTCCGCCATTAACAATTGTTGCCGCACCAGGAGTTAGCCATTCAGCCCCATCATAACCACGACCATAACCCGCTTCAGTATCGGCTAGTTCTGTTAGCCCAGCTTTATAAAGTAGACCATTAACACCGACTCTCGCATCAGCGTATGTTTTTAAATATGAATTACGCACCATTATGATGCCTCCATATAAGCATCCATTTGTGTCGCGCCTGCACCACCCTTTGTGGTGCGTATAGATTTTGTTTTAAATGGTATTGGATCTTGATCTGCCACAGTACCAACTCTAAAAGCCCCATCAGCTGTAATCGGATAAACCACTGCAGCCCCCGTCTCGATATTAATGAGAGGAATATTATTAAAATTTAACCCATTAAGACTAAATTCAAACGTGCAAGTATTAGTTGCATCTGCACCAACAACTTGAAAAGTAAAAAACGATTTATCTTCAACGCCACCTTCAGTTATCCTGTTATCTGCTGCGGCACCAGAAAAAATATTTTCCAATATCGCAGACGACAACGACTTAAGATGCGCTGAGACCTCTGGAAAACCATTCTCATCATACCCAGGCTTCCCAGCATACTGTGGATTTACACTCATAACTTTTCGCCTTCTATATCAACCTGTTTTTTTAAAATTTGATTACGTTGCCATTGAAAATAAATACTGGCCAACAATCCCATGAACGCGATACTCACTGAAACTGCAGCCATCAACTCACTGAAATCAAGACCACCAATAACAAGACCACTGGCGCTAGCGCCAACAGTAACTTTATTGGCCGCAACAGCCAACTCGTTATAATGATCCTGAACAACATGATGCATTTAGCTATTTTCTAAATCAGTTAAATTTTCATCAACCTGAGCGCGTAACGCTTCAAGATCCGCTTCACCAAACTCGCGACCTTCCGCTTCCACTTGCTTTTGACGATTAACCAGGTCCTGCATTGACAGACCGATTTCAGCCGCCAATTGTGTTAGCTCAATTAATAAGCTAACCGCTTTTATTGCATTTGCACTACTCATTTTACGAACTCCGTAAGCATTAATTCAAAAAGAAAGATGAAGCTAAATCAACATCACCGATCAGGCTGCAATCGTTTTTCCAGTTGAAGCAATAACCGATTAACCACGAGCAACCCCTGTATGCCATCTTCAGGCTTACCAATAACGATTAAATCCTGAGCCACTTTCGTTGCCATATACACTTCACGCAAATCCAGCGCAATCTCATCCTTTCGTTCTCTCGTTATCCGTTTTTCCGTGTAAGCCTTTTTCGTCGCGTTTGTCAGGGCATTTATCGTTGCATAGGCAACCGCTACTTGATCTTCAGGGGATTGTATTCGAGGCTGCACTGAGCACGCCTGAACCCCTACCACCAGCAACACCGCAAACAGAGGTATCATTGCATTCATTGCACCCGATGAAGGCTTTTTACCATTGAACATAGGAGAACTGGTAACAGCACGAAACACCCCCATAACCAAACCATACGTGGTAATTATGCCGCCAATAACCAACTCTAAATTTGCCGCGATATCCGCCATTGTTTGTGCATCCAGCGTGACACCCATCATAGTAGCCACACCCATCAGCACACTTACAACTGCTGCTATAATCGTTTTATAACCATTCATAATCTTTTCCTATTGCACTAATTCAAAGTGAACTAGATCCATAAATTTCTGATCATCCAAATCATTATCAGAATCCCAATCCCCACCCCAACGAATCTTGATACCCAATGAATCCGCTGTTGCCTGGACAATACCGCCAAACCAATAAAAACGTTTTGTGTTATCCCAATCAATTGGATAAGGCGCAACATCAACTGCATGCGACCAACCATCCACATGTTTTAAATGTTTGCTTTTTAATGTTCTCGTTGCACCAATTTCTAGCAACTTTTGCTGTTGTTCTTTCGTTCTTACGCCATAGATAACTGAGCAGTCATAGTTATTTACAACCGTTTCAAACAAACGCTGTAATTCTGGATGACAAGAATACAATCTGACACGTGATGTTCTTCCAAATCGCGGCATTTTATTTCACCCAAAAAAAAGCCCGACTTAAAAAGTCAGGCTAATTACGTTTCCACCAGGAGCATCCAGAATTGCACAACGAAAAAAGCCCCGCAGGGGTTGCGAGGCTTTTCTTAAGTGGCAATGATTCTAGATTGACTGATAATCTACACTTACTGTGCGCACACCGTCAAGCACTTTTTTTAAAATTGTTTGAATTTCTTACCGCCAACAAATAAGCATGCACAAAAGTTTCACCACTTGATTTCAAATCTCTGTACTTAACATGCGACACATTAAGCAAGTCAGCACCCTCTCGCGTACTGCTATTAAAATAATAATCTTGCTCAATAGCCTTAAAAACTAATTTACGTTCACGCTTTAAATGAACCAGAATTTCTTCTATCACCTCAGCATCTTCATCACAATAATCAGAAGCACCAACACCCGGCACTATGACAAAATTTGATTTACTGGGTAGATTCAAATTAGCAACACTGGTTGCTCTTAACCAGGCACCCCACGCATCCAATAATTCACGTGTTTCTGATAACTCATCATGCTGCTTTTGAATTGTTGACATTTTCTAACCCCTCATCAAATTGCCATTGTGAACAAAAAACCGGACGCGGATAATTACCAGGCACACTGCAAGCAACACCATCAATTGCCATTGCGCGTAAATCTCGCTTACAACACGCCCTACAACCTTTCTTATATTTAATATCATTTATCTGCTGAAGCTCTAACACCCGCTCGGGATTGCGTGAATATAAATTTCTCATTTAGCCCGCCTTTTTGTTATTAGAAATAAAATGTTCTTTGCAACAACTTTGTGCCGCCTGCTTTCTTTCCGCTTCGCTGCCTTCTCTAAAATACCCGATTGCCTCTTTCTGGCACCACGCAACATAAACCCTGTTATCACCTATGCCACACCAGCAAACGCTATACTTACCGCTTGATTCGTAATACTCAGGCATTAGCGCAACAATTCTTTTAATTTTTCACAATGACTTTTCGCAAACTCTTTCGATGACTTAACCGATCCAATGGCTATATAATTTTTATGAAAACCTTTTGGTTTATGCTCAACACAGAGCCGCACAAACTCCTGCAATTCAGGTGGCCAGATATCTTTTCGTAATACCGTTGCACGTAAACCCGATTTAATATTTTCAAAACTGAAATTTTTAAGCGTATCAGTCCAAATCAAATACGCATCACCACCGACAACACCCAAATTATGCTTAGCCTTACCACCATAGAACTTTGTAAACTGACCCCAAAGCCATATCATTTTTTTCTGATGATGATCATTCAAAACCTTCGCTGATATCGATGCCTTGCTCAATTGCGTATCGCTCTGCAGCTTCTCGCTGCTCTCGCATATAACTTCCCGATGATCCGTGTTCACTACTCGATTGTTTAGATCGTTGATCGTTTGCATCCAGTTCACCTAGTTTATTTTTATTTATTAATTCACGAATTATCGGGTCTAAATACGAAATATTAAAATAACCACCTTGCGTGCTTTGCACAGCCTTACCAACCGCCATTTGCAAAACATCATCACCTAAACCAAGTTCAATCCACTCACGCATTAATTTCCGGCTATGAAAATTAATAAAACTTTTTTCATCAACGTGCGGAATTAAAAAACTGTGAATCTCAGAAATCTGTGTGTAGTTAGTTAGTTTATAGTTAGATGTAAGAGGTGGGCTCCTATTCAGAACAGAAGATGTATCCTGTTCTGGTTCCTGTTCGTACCCTGTTCTGGCTCCTGTTTTTTTTGAAAGCCCCATATCAACAACGTTTGAGCCTGATTTAATTGGCTCCTGTTCGGGCTCCTGTTCAGGATAATTACTGGCTCCTGTTCTGGATCCTGTTTGTACCCTGTTCATTTGGACGGATTTATTCGAGGTTGCTAAAAGCAATTTAAAAACATTGGGACCAATGTCTTTTCGGCGTTTGATTAAGCCGATGGTTTCAAGCCTGTCTATAATTTTTCTGGCTTGGCTACGAGTGTACTCCACTTTAGCGCGACCACGCAATGCATCAACGTACAAAAGCTCAGTAAAAAACGAATCACTAATACGATATGAAAGCCCCGCAATACCCGTCTTATAATCCATCACCTGCTTAAGCTCAGCATAAACTTTATACAGTTCAGCCCGCTCATTAAACAATTCGCGACGCTCTTCTTTATTTAGCCCAGCGTTAGCCACTCAGCTATTCGCCTGTATTGACACCACTTTATCCAGGGTATTTTTTAACGTATTTAATGATGCGATATTCTCCATAATTTCACGCTTAACAACTAACCGCTCTTTATCTGATAAAGTACCATCCGCCAAAGCCGCTTCAACTGATTTCATAACATCACCGCCCTCACTGGCTACATGCAATGCAGCGCTCAATACTGAATCAGCTGTCTCACTACTCTTTGAAACAAAACGCCCGCCGAACATTTCACATAAAATATCCAACGGTTCAGTATTCCCAGTCGCATCAATCAATCGACAAAACTCACTGATATTAAGAAGATGCAACTCATCTAACGGATTTAACTTTGTATGCAACGTTCCAGCACGCATATGCATTTTGCTAGCAACCTTTGTTACACCGCCTTCAAAATTCAACGCGCTTGAATGCATACTTAAAAATAACTGATCTAATGTCTTACTTATGTCACTCATGTGCGATTTCCTCCGTAGATTCACACTACGTAAAAACTAACGAGCTATGATAGCCCTATGGACAAACAAAAATTATGCAGCTACTTTTGGAACCGGAAACTCACCGGGACACAATCTATACGCTCTTGCCGCTCCATCGGTTACAACCTCGACCGCATACGCCATATTTGTAGGTGTCTTAAAATCTCTAAAAAGCCAATTCCACACATGACTCTGTGTCACCTTCCGCTCCATCCCTCGATCCGCGAAATACTTTGTAAGCCGGTCAGCAAGCTCAGTTTGACTACCACCGCAGACATTTACTGCCTTTTCAAGCTCAATATTAGTAACGTTGTTATTTTTCATTCTCTATTTATACAACAATCGTTGTATGTCGTCAACAGTATTTGTTGTTTGAATTATTACAACGTAGGTTGTAGGTTATAAAAATGGAATTTAAAGACAGACTTCAATACGCTATCGACAAATCTGGAAAAACCCAAAACGAAATAGTAAGCTCCATTAAGTTAATGCCTGGTGGAGACAAATTCGCTCAACAGACCCTTTCCTCACTGGTGGTCGGTAGAACAAAATCAACATCTTATGTCGCACACCTCGCAAAGGCGTGCGGCGTAGATTCATATTGGCTAGCGTCAGGGTCAGCTCCATATACTGCTGACACACAAGGCGTTGACTGTATCGAAGAAGAAAAAAACTCATACGGCCCAATAATAAACAAAGAAGTACGCGAGGTTGTTGAGTACCTAATCAGCCATCAATTAAAGGACTACTTCACAAAGCTACCCCCACGCGCGCAGACCAAGCTAATATTTGAACTATATAGTACAGCCTACAAGGACAAAGCTCTTTTGAGCGCTTCCATGGACATGCAGCCATCAACTTTACTAAAAATGGTCAACCACTAACCCTCTTCTGAACGCACAAAAAACACCCTTTTAATCCGCTATACATCAATAAAAAGCATAAATCCTTAAATTGATACAACATTTGTTGTTGACTTAATTACTTCATTTGTTGTATTGTTTTCTACAGGTCATCAACCCGCGCTATCAATCTGGATACTAAAAGTCAGCAAATTGCGACTTATAAAGCGCCCCAGAGGGATGACCACCCTTAATCACGGAGCGAGCAAAATGAATGTAGCAATTTGGTTAATCATCACCGGAGTTATTTGTATAGCTGGATCTTTATTCGTTGGTTTCGCCATTCACAACGGCATGAACGATCAAGAAAGAAAACGTGAAAATTAAACACTTACCAGGTGAGCTACTAGCCACCATGTTTTTGATTTCCGCATACAGCCTTGAGTCGCATGCTTGCAACTACCAAGCACCCGAAAAAATTGAAATTACTAATTGCGAGGCATGCTGATATGAAATATGAATTCAGCGCGGAAACAATACAACGTGTAGCCAGAAAACAATATGAGCTTAATCACGAGGCAAGCATGAACCAATCTAACATTATTCACATAGACAATAATGAATCACGCTTGCAAGCCGTAAAAACATTAATCGCGAGCAAACTTTGCAATTACCCACAAGACACGATCGAAGAGGCTATGAAATACGGAGAATATAGATTATCTGAAGGCGATACCGCATATCGCGCTATCTATAAAACCATTCAACTAACTCGACGTTTAGTAGATCTACCAGGACCCACAGCAGCATAATGAAAAGCGAAACCTATAGCATGCAAGAAGCTGCGAGAATGTGCAGCATAGGAAAGCTAAAGCTTTTTGCGCTATTGCGTGAAAAAAATATTATAACAAAAGATAATTTAGCCATTCTTGAGTACCGCCAAAAAGGTTTTTTTTTAATTCATGTATCTCGATGGGTGCATCCTATTCGTGGCGCAATGGCCAGATCAAAAACGATAGTTACACCAAAAGGCATAGAGCTAATAAACAAATTAATTCAAGAAGAACTATGCAGCGATCCAAAGGAGTATAAAAAATGCAGTTAGATAATAACTCACAAAAAGCTCGCGATAAAATGAACGAATTCGATGAAGAATTTTCTATGGATCAAATCGCTAACCGTATCGGGTGCAAGACCAGCGAAGTATCCTGGATGACCTCATCACTTGTCCGTCAAAAACATATTAAGCTTTCGAGAAGAGCAATAAATCCAGATACAAAACGACCTCAGAGCTTTTATATTCGCTTAAGGAAAATACCACCTACAAGAGAACAGGCCAGGCTAAACAGCGTAATGCATAAAATCAATACAACCGCTCCCTGGTACCAGTTCTGTTTTAACAAAAAAGCGGCGTAACAATAAACGCCAACCAAATAAAACCAGTTGGTTTTCTAACTGACTTTAGCACTCGGCTTGATAGCCAGCTGGTTTTTTTAAAATTATGACAACCAAAACATCAACTCAGGCAAATTATCATGAAATGGGTTAGACTTAAAAAATATTGCGAATTGAGCGGGGACACCGCTGAAGCCGTCAAAGCTCGTCGATCTAATGGAAAATGGGCTGAAGGCAAGCATAGCAAAAAAGGACCAGACAACAAAATCTGGGTGAATTTAGAGGAAGTGGACAAATGGGTAGAAAACTCCCAAGCGGCATAAGCATAAGCAAACACAGAAGCGGCAAAGAAACGTTGCGTGTTTCATTCACTTATCGAGGTGTTAATTGCCGTGAGTCTATCGGCATTGAAAATACCCCACAAAATATTAAATACGCCACCAACATGCTTGGTGAAATACTTAATCGCATCACCAGGCAAAGCTTTAACTTTTCTGAATACTTCCCTGAGTCAAAAACAAACGCCGCCAAGTTATTTGGCGCAAAACGCGCGAACATAACCATAGACCAACTATTTAAAACCCTTGTCTGGATAGATATCGCGCCATCAGAAACAACCGCATACACTTACAAAAGAGACTCTAAGTGGTCAATTGAAAGACTCGGACACATTCCCGTTGACCAGGTAACGGCCAAAGATATCCGCGACTGGATAAAAGACCTAAAACACCTCAGCCGAAAAACAATAACGAACTATCTCACCCCTCTTCGTATAGCACTTGCAACAGCCGTAGACGATCAAATTATTGATAAGAGCCCAGCTGACCTCGTATCACTTGGCAAATCATCAAAGGGATTAATCACCCAGGAACAACGACTATCAAAACATATTGTTAACCCATTCAACATTGAAGAGATCACAAAAATACTAAAGGCCGCTTATGATTTCTCACCGCAGGCCGGTAACTACTTCAAACTGGCTATTTTTTCCGGTGCCCGCAATTCAGAGCTTAAAGGCTTAAAATGGGTAGATATCGATAATAACGACAAAATCAATTTTAAATACGGAACCATGAAAATCGATGAAGTCCTGGTATCTATGAGTGGCAAATATTTTACCAAACCGCCAAAAACTAAGGCCAGTAACCGCATAGTTAATTTAACACCCATGGCATATGAAGCACTCAAAAAACAACAGGCGCTTACCCGCTTACATTCAGAGTATGTTTTTACACGATTTGATATTAAAGACAGCAGCAAACCGATGACACACAACGATCATTACAACAGGCCATGGAAAAAAATATTAACCGCCGCCGGTGTTGAACACAGAGAAGCAAAACAGAACCGCCATACCTACGCCAGCCAAATGCTCGACGGTGGCGAATCACCATTGCTAATTGCTAACCAGATGGGACACGATGACCTGGACATGATCTATAATATTTACGCTAAATACATTAAGAGTGAAAATAAAAAACGTATGGAATTCGCCTCAGACTTTGGCAGTATAGTTTTTTAGAAATTGCCTGCATATTGCCTGCAACAAAATAAGAAAAACCTAAGTAATTGATAACTAAAATAAATTAAATAAATTCATAAAGGTTCAAGTCCTCTTCTCGGCACCATACACAAATACACCGCTACACACCTCTACACACTTCAAACGCTGCTATTTAAGCGTATAACGCTACTCATCTACCACCTTTAATATGTGTGGTGGTGTGTGGTGGTGTGTCGTTATTGCCTGCATATTGCCTGCATATTGCCTGCAGCCTCCAAGCTCACTCTCATATTTCAACAGAATTTTATCCAATAAAAGTTGTTGCCCATGACTTAAAACCTCATCCACACCATCACCCAGATAATGCCCCTCATCACTAATAGAAAATAACTCCATCACCTACCCTTCATCCTTAAATTTTATTATTTTTGTTTTGATTTTTAATTAAGACACCAGGTATTGCGCCAGTATCCACAAATCAGAATTAATAATAATTGCCTTAATTCGTCATTTTTTTATGCCGGCACTTTAATAAATATAAAAACATCGTGTATTAGTAATGATTAATGCGGCCATTCAGGGCGGAAAAACTGACCAAAACACAGCGAATTATTGCCGTTTTGTGATTGCCACCGGAAAAAGTGACCAAGTGATGACCGCTCAAAAGGCGTTCAATCTTCTAATTTTATGAAAATTCTAATGATTTTATTATCAGCAATAGATAATGTTGTTATTTCTATGTCGTGATACTCACCGTCACCCAATATCATTTTTACATGATGCGTATGACACCCTTTATCTCTTGCCAATTGATCCGACAATCGACAGAGCACAAGCGTTTCAGTATTCTGCTTACCCCTGATAATTTCACAGGTATCAACACCAGGCTCTTCATTAGCCAAATCCATCCACTCGATAAACCTGGCATTCATGGATGTTGCTCGACCATCCTCAACAATAACCGCAGCATATTTATCTGAAGCCATAATAGCTTCAAAGCCATCATTACTTTGCCGATCACCATGCATAAGAACTGATGGGTCTATCTTAAAATGATCCGCAATTTTACTAAGCTGGTATGTCGGTATAGCCCCTTCGTGAAACCACCGCCTAACCGTTCGCTCACTTTTCCCAGTAATTTTGGATAACTTGCGCTTAAATTGCACCTCATCCATTTTTCCCTTTAATTTCAATACTCTTTCCATAAAAAACCCTTGCTTAATATTGCCAACTGCGATTTTTAATTAAACAAATATAGGAAAGTATTAAGGGTTTTGCATCATTCGTTTAGGTTAACAGGGTGAGTTATTTTGTCGCAGCTAAAATCATTCACACCACGAAAGACAATAAACAGGCTATTGCACACCACCCTGAACAGGTACC
>Ga0209345_10005418_pt1 | contig 11826 bp, 6 predicted proteins | sample Cruoilmetagenom7_FD_187294 | JGI IMG/M metagenome (GOLD analysis project Ga0209345, IMG submission 187294) | Oil polluted marine microbial communities from Coal Oil Point, Santa Barbara, California, USA - Sample 7 (SPAdes) (version 2) | ecosystem: Environmental > Aquatic > Marine > Oil seeps ...
GGATGTTTACAGTGGGCATGCGCCGGATGGGTTGAACTGGCATTGGTTTTCTTCCGGTAAGATCGGGTACAAGGCGATACCGATCTTATTTCGGGTGAATTACAATAATGCGCTCTGCGTGGCGGCGGATGCGGAATACATCTATTTGAAAGTTTTACCGCCTTTTCGGCCGGGATCGCCTCTGCTGATGATACCGTTATCTGACATCACAATCACGCCGACGAAGCGATTTGGTTTCTCTATGGCGACATATACTTTCCGTGATGTGCCGGATATTGAGATATTGATTTCAGAACGTCTGAACAAGAAACTTGAGACGGATAATCAAGCATCATCTCCCGCTGCATAAGACTTATGCCGTACCTATGTGGCGCGCGCGCGGCATGTGCAGACTATATGCATCCTTGAATAGAGGAGTTTACGATGAAGACGATCGCATTTGCCGCGAGCAATAGTCAGCATTCAATAAATAAAGCACTTGTGAGCTACGCTGCTCAGATACTGATGGATGAGGTAATAGAGACGGAGGTTGAAATTCTCAGTGTGCAGGATTTCGATGCGCCGATGTATAGCATTGATACTGAAAATGAGAGTGGGATTCCGGAGGCTGCGCGCGATTTGTATGAGCGTTTCGCCGCGGTTGATCAGATCATCATTTCTTATGCAGAGCACAACGGATCGTATGTTGCGGCCTATAAGAGCTTGTTCGATTGGATGAGCCGGATTGATCGAAATGTCTTTCACGACAAACCAACTGTGGCGCTGGCGACTTCGCCGGGCCAAGGCGGGGGAAGTAGTGTTTTGTCACAAGCTGTCGCTTCTGCGTCATTCTTTGGCGCTGACGTAAAGGCCTCACTTTCCGTGCCTATGTTTGGTGAAGCTTATGACTCAAAGACAGCTGCATTCAGCGATGCGAATATGAAAGCTAAGCTGGTTGAAGCGCTAAGCGCACTGAGGGCCTAGCGATTTGTGCACTAACTGTTTTGAAGGCTGAACAATTGCGTGAGTAAGTCGCGTTGTCTTTGCGCGAGTTCAGGTCGCCAGCATTCGAAGATGAGGATGTAGCGCGGTGCGTTGCCGTTGTTCCATGCTTCGTGTTCAATTGTGTCGTCAAACAGGAACATTTCGCCGGGGTGCCATGCGCGTGTGTCATTGCCAACGCGGAAGCCGCAATCGTCAGGGATGATAAGCGGTAGGTGGCAGATAAGCCGCGTGTTCAACATGCCGTGATGGGCGGGGATGCGCGCACCGGGACGCAGCAGCGAGAACAAGACTGATGGCGCAGGGCCGGGCATGGCGTTTGCGCCGAGGGCTTCTATCGTGGCCCATGTTTGCGGACAGAGCGCGATGTTTTGATCTTGCCGCTGGCCTTGCTTCATGAGGTAGAAAGCGCTCCAGGCGGGGTCATCCTCCATTTGGAGGGCTACGCCCGCGCTTTCGCGGCCAGTTGATTCCACATAGGGTGCGAACGTACCTTGGCCGCCGTTCAGCAGCGCGGTGAGTTCATCGATGATGATCTGTGTGTTGGCTTCGACGCTGGCAACCCAGTCAAATTGTTCGCGTGGAAAGAATTGGCGGTTGGGCAGACCGGGATAAAGATAGCGTGTAGGGTGGCTGTAATATGGGTGTGTTTTACCGGATACGATATCTAGGGATTGCTGGAAAAGTTCGTCGTCGGGATGGCTGCCGATATTTTCGTTTGCGAAAGCGGCGCTAAATGGATCTTGCGCCGCAGAATTGGCGGTGATGAAGGCGTCTGCTTCTGCGAAGAGTTGTTGGAGTTCTGGGGACTGCGGGGCATTTGCGCGCTCAGCCACTGCTGCGCGATAGAGGCCGAGGGCTTTCTGAGTGTCACCAGATGTCGCGGCGAGTTGAGCGCTGTAGAGCCGGGCGCGCAGATCAGTTGGATTAAGCGTGAGCGCCTCTGCGAGGGCCGCGCGGCGGCCCTCCATGTTGCCGAGGCGGGCACGTGCGAGCGATAGCATGACCCAGACATCAGCGCCGGGCCAGCCGAGTGCGATGGCTTTTTCAAATGCTTGTTCCGCCAAGCCATTATTGCCACCTCTGAGAGCATTCATACCTGTGCTCGCAAAGCTGCGCGCTTGATTCATTTGGTCTGTCATGGAGGCTTTTTTACGGTGCATATGGATGCTTTGCCAGTGATGGAGCGGTAGGACATACGAATTTGCGGTCTTTTTGCTGGCGTAAGGCAGATAAAGCATTGATTGCGTGGCTCAGACTCAGCTAAACGACGACATGAACACTGAAAAACATGAACGCGCCCTGATTATTGATTTCGGATCACAGGTGACACAGCTCATCGCACGGCGTCTGCGAGAGAGCGGTGTTTATTGCGAGATTCACCCGTTTAATAAGGTCGATGCTGCGTTTCTGGCGGATTATGGCCCGCAAGCGGTTATCCTGTCGGGTGGCCCTGCAAGTGTAACGACAACTGATAGCCCGCGTGCGCCAGACGCCGTGTTTGAGCTAGGCGTGCCTGTGCTGGGCATTTGTTACGGTCAGCAGACCATGATGACGCAATTGGGCGGACGTGTTGAGAGCGGCACTAGCCGCGAGTTTGGCCGCGCTTTTATTGAGAAGCAAAGCGACGACGCTCTGTTTTCTGGTCTGTTCGCGGGCGGCAATCAGGAAGAAGTGTGGATGAGCCACGGCGATCATGTGGCCGAGATGGCGCCGGGATTTGGCGTGATCGCGAAATCACCGGGTGCGCCTTATGCTGTGATCGCGGACCCGGAACGTAAGTTCTACGGTACGCAATTCCACCCAGAAGTGATGCATACGGTGCATGGCACGAAGATGTTGCGCAATTTTACTCACGAGATTGCGGGCCTTAAAGGCGATTGGACGATGGCGGCGTATCGCGGTGAAGCGATTCAGAAAATCCGTGAGCAGGTTGGTGATGGACGTGTGATTTGCGGCCTCTCCGGCGGGGTCGATAGCTCGGTTGCGGCTGTGCTGATCCATGAGGCGATCGGATCACAATTGACTTGTGTTTATGTCGATCACGGATTGATGCGCGCGAATGAAAGCGAAGAGGTCGTGGGTCTCTTCCGTGAGCATTACAATATTCCACTAGTGCATGTAGATGCCTCAGATTTGTTCCTTGGCGATCTGGCAGGTGTGTCTGACCCAGAGCGTAAGCGTAAGATAATTGGCGGCCTGTTCATTGATGTGTTTGAGGCCGAGGCCAAGAAGATCGGTGGCGCGGACTTCCTCGCGCAGGGCACGCTGTACCCCGATGTGATTGAGAGCGTCAGCGCGATTGGCGGGCCGAGCGTGACGATTAAGAGCCATCATAATGTGGGCGGCCTGCCTGAGCGAATGAACATGAAACTGGTCGAGCCATTACGTGATCTGTTTAAGGATGAAGTGCGGGAGCTGGGGCGTGAACTTGGCTTGCCTGATGCGTTTGTTGGGCGGCACCCATTTCCAGGACCGGGCTTGGCGATCCGTATTCCGGGAGAGATTACGCGCGAGAAGGCAGACACGCTTCGCAAAGCCGATGCAATCTATATTGAAGAGATCAAAGCAGCGGGCCTCTATGATGAAATTTGGCAAGCCTTCTCTGTGCTGTTGCCGGTTAACACTGTTGGTGTGATGGGTGACGAGCGAACATATGAGGCTGTGCTGGCCTTACGCGCTGTGACATCGACGGATGGTATGACGGCGGACTACTACCCGTATGACCATGCGTTCTTAGGCCGTGTCGCAACCCGGATAATCAACGAGGTAAAAGGCGTGAACCGCGTCGTTTACGATGTGACGAGCAAACCGCCCGGCACAATCGAGTGGGAATAGTATTGCCTGCGTACCTCTAAGGGGGTGCGCTCAGACGCCATGCATGTCTGCAAAGCATCTGAGTGTTGGTGAGTGTCATCTGTCGCTTTTAGCGGGGAATGGCGCTTAGACCAGTAATCCATCGTCAAAAATGAACATGTCATCTGTGAAGTTGAAGATATCAACGTCTTCCAGCGTGGTCGTTGATGTGCCACCGAGGTCATCGTTAAAGACAACGTCATCATCTTGCTGAAAAGCGTTATCCAAGAACTCTGATAGGGAAGTGATGCCCGTTCCTGTCAGGTCGATCAGGTCTGATCCGCCTGTGAAGTCTGTGATGGTGTCATCGCCTTGTGAGAAGATGAAAATGTCTCGGCCTTCGCCCCCTGTGAGGATGTCGTTGCCATCGCCCCCGTCCAGAATATCATTGCCGCCACGGCCTTCGAGCGTATTCGCCCTATCGTCACCGATCAAATAGTCATTGCTGCTGGAACCAATGGCATTTTGAACTTCTCCAGAGATCGCAGTTTGGGGGCCGGTTAGGGGAACACCTTCGGAATTGAAATTATCGAGAATGGCATCAAACCAACGTGAGGCTAGCTCAGCATATCCCTCATCTGTTGGATGCAAGCCAACATCATTAAAGCCACCGGGGCCAACATCACTAATCAGATCGAGTGAGAAATCGTCTGTTCTGACAAGGTGAATGTTGTCGTTACCGTTAGCGTTCAAAGTCGCGACCAGATTTATGATTCCCTGATTGGCCTCAGCCAATGCATCTGCGGCGGCTGCATTTCGTGGAAGTGCCGGATCCTGCGGCGGAAGTGTAGCCACGTAGATTTGCGTGTTGCTGTTTTGGTTTAGAATGATGTTGATGATGTTTTGTAAATCCTGCGGCGTGGTTACGCCTGAGTTTACGATGTCTTGATAAGAGTCATTTGTGCCGGCCATCAGCAGAACAACATCAGGCTGTAAGGAGCCGATTTTTGAGCCAAGTTCATTGGCAATCTGATCTGCACGGATGCCGGATGTGCCCTCATGGCTGTCATCAAGTAAAGACACCGGACCATTTGCACGTGTGCCAACATAATCAATCAGAATGCCGCGGTCGACGAATTTGTCCCAAAGATCATCACGGTAACCGGCAACTGTACCGTCGCTATCGTCTGCGGGACCATTACGGATGCCATGCGTAATTGAATCGCCAAGTGGGAGTACGCGCAGCGGCGCAGCCCACATGCCTTCGCCGAGATCAATGATACGGCTTTCAGCGATGCCATCAAAGCTGATTGTGTCCGCTGGTGGCGGCGGTGGCAGTGGGTCACCTGTTGCGATAAGCGTGACATTATCGACCAGCGTGCCAATGCCGTCACTATTGCCGACTTCGGTAAAGCCAATCGTGTGCTGGCCTTCGGTGAGGGGTAGATCAATTTCAAACACTTCTGTGGCGCCGGGCACTGCTGAGTTGACCGTTCTGACGACGACGCCGTCAATAACCACCTGCAATGAAGCACCAAAATTATCGTCAGTGCGTTGACTATGATCAAGACGCAGGCGGTAGATGCCTTCCTGTCCTTCAGCAACTGTTACGGTCTGCTCGATGCCAGCGTTTCTGTCAGAGTCGAGTTCTAGAACCGAATTGCCGGGGCCGCTTATATCTGAAACGCTTGTCTGGCCAGACTGGATTTCGAACTGCGCCAATGTCGCTGTCCACCCGGTGATGCTATCAAAGAAGCCATAGCCGTCGCCTTGAACGGGGCTATCTTCAAAGTCACCATTTATGATCAGGTTTTCTCCAGTAGGCGGCGGCGATGTGTCGACGTCTGTGACGGTGAGGTTTGCGGTGTCAGTTAGGCTGCCGCTTGTGGCTGTGACAGTGATGGCTTGGTCGCCATCGACGACGCCATCTGTGAGCCCGTTGATTTGAACGGTTTGCGTTGTTTGGTTTGCTGCGAAAGTGATCTCAGTTGTGGCGGGGGCTGCTTCATCAGCGCCAGAGACGGTGACGGTCACGGTTAGCGACGCATCGATACCAATATCGCCTGTACGTGTGATGGTGGCGAGGGTGGAGCCATCTTCAGCGATGCTCGTCTCCGCCAGACTAATTTCAATATCCTGAGGGACATCTGTATTTGGCAGCGGTTCGCCCGTTGCGATGAGCGAAACATTATCAATGAGTGTGCCTTTGCCGTCATTGAAGCCGCCGACTTCGCGCAATTCGATGGTGTGTGTGCCCGTGGTGAGCGGTAGGTCAATGCTGTAGTCCTGAGTTGTGCCGCGTACAGTCGTTGTGACGGTATCGGTGATTTCGCCGTCCACGATGATTTGGAAGATGGCGGCATACTGGTCGTCAACACGCTTTGCGTGCTGGAGGCTGAGGCGGTAGATACCTTCATCGCTTTCGGGGATCGTGACTGTCTGTTCAACGCCATCATTGTAGTTTGGCGCAAGTTCCAGAACGGCATTGCCTGCGTTGCCGAGATCAGAGTTAGGGTTTTCGCCTTCCTGTATCTCGAGTTCAGTCACCGTTGGGCGCCAGCCTGTGATTCCGCTGAAAATACCCCAGCCCGCGCCGTTGCCATCAAGCGTGACGCCATTGTCTTCAAAGTCACCATTTATGATGAGGTTGCTACCCGGTGGGGGAGGAGAGGTAACGTCGACATCTGTGATGGTGAGGTTTGCGTTTGCGGAAAGGCTTCCGCTCGTCGCTGTAACGGTGATTGTTTGGTCGCCATCGACGACGCCATCTGTGAGGCCGTTGATTTGTACAGTTTGAGATGTCTGGTTGGCCGCGAAAGTGACGACTGTTGTGGCCGGGGCCGCCTCATCGCTGCCGGAGACTGATACTGTGACCGTTAGCGGCGCGTCGATGCCGATGTCGCCTGTGCGGGTGATGGTGGCGAGGGTTGAGCCATCTTCAGCGATGCTCGCATCTGCCAGGCTGATTTCAATATCCTGCGGGACATCTGTGTTCGGCAAAGGCTCGCCTGTGGCAATGAGGGACACATTATCGAGGATGGAGCCGAAGCCATCATTCTGGCCTGTTTCGGCGAACGCAATTGTGTGCGTGCCGTCTGTGAGCGGGAGATCAATTTCGAAGACTTGGGTTGCGCCGGGGGTATCAGTTGTGACGGTGGCGACGATCTCACCATCGACAATGACGTTGAAGCTGGCATCTGCGCGATCATCGCGGCGCTCTGCGTGCTCAAGGCGGAGACGGTAAATGCCTTCGGTGCCTTCAGCGACGGTCACGGTTTGCTGGATGCCGACATTCTCTTCTGAGGCCAGTTCCAGCACATTGTTGCCAGAAAGGTTCATATCCGTTTGGTTTGGTGCGTCGCCGGACTGAATTTCAAGCTGGCCGAACGTGGACTGCCATCCGGTGATGCTATCGAAGAAGCCATAGCCGTCGCCTTGGACGGGGCTATCTTCAAAGTCACCATTTACGATGAGGTTGCTACCAGGAGGTGGTGGCGGCGCAGTATCAATATCTGTGACGGTGAGGTTTGCATCTGCGGAGAGGCCTCCGCTTGTCGCTGTGACGGTGACGGCTTGGTTGCCATCGACAACGCCATCGGTGAGGCCATTGATCTGAACGATTTGCGATGTCTGATTGGCGGCGAAGGTGATCTCAGTGGTAGCCGGGGCGGCTTCATCGCCGCCGGAGACTGATACTGTGACTGTTAGCGGTGCATCGATGCCGATGTCGCCTGTGCGTGTAATTGTAGCGAGGGTTGAGCCATCTTCAGCGATGCTTGTCTCCGCCAGACTGATTTCAATATCCTGAGGGACATCTGTATTGGGCAGAGGCTCACCCGTTGCGATGAGGGAGATGTTATCGAGGATAGAGCCGAAGCCATCATTCTGGCCTGTTTCGGTGAACGCGATTGTGTGCGTGCCGTCTGTGAGCAGGAGATCAATTTCGAAGACTTGGGTTGCGCCGGGGGTGTCAGTTGTGACGGTGGCGACGATTTCGCCGTCGACAATGACATTGAAGCTGGCATCTGCGCGATCATCACGGCGCTCAGCGTGCTCAAGGCGGAGACGGTAAATGCCTTCACTACCTTCAGCGACGGTGACGGTTTGCTGGATGCCGACATTCTCTTCTGAGGCCAGTTCTAACACGCTGTTGCCAGAGATATTCATATCGGTCTGGTTTGGCGCATTGCCGGATTGAATCTCAAGCTGACCGAACGTGGACTGCCATCCGGTGATGCTGTCGAAGAAGCCATAGCCGTCGCCTTGGACGGGGCTATCTTCAAAATCGCCGTTTATGATCAGGTTTGTGCCAGAGAGTTCTTCGGCCATTTTTGTCACCAATTCTTTAGTGTTGCACCTCTGAATTGTCCAGTATTGGCGCAGGGTCAATACTGGACAACTAAGGGGCGAAAGTTTTTCATTTACGCTGCGTTATTTCGGCAGGTTTCGGTTAGGTTTCTCGGAAGGTTTTCGACATGGCGTCGCCGAGTGGTTTGAGGAGATAAGAGATAACAGAGCGGTCTTCTGTAAGCACTCTGGCATCAACAGGCATGCCCGGTTGCAGCGGGAAATTTTGGTTCGCGAGGCGACCCTTTGGGATTTCGACCACGCCTTCAAAATAGAATGCACCAGTTGCTGGGTCTTGCAGGGCATCGGCAGAAACTTTGGTGATGATACCTTTTACCTCGGGAGTGGCGCTAAGGTTAAAGGCAGGGAACAGAAGGACGGCTTCATTGCCTACAATCACTTTATCAATGTCGTGGGTGGCGATACGAATAAGCGCGATCAGTTCATCACTTTCCGGAACGATATACATGATCGGTTGCCCACTCTCGATGACGCCGCCGATTGTGTGGGCCTGCACGCCAAGGGCGCGGCCTGCGCGCGGGGATGTGATGATGAGGCGCGAGAGGCGGTCCAGTGTCGCTACGCGCTGTTCTGTCAACTCTGCGATTTGTGTTTGAACGTCGCGCATCTCCGTAAGGACGAGTTCTCGGAACCCTTCGGTGAGTTGGTTGATCTCAATTTCAACGTCACTAATTTGGATGCGTGTTGTGGCCACTTGTGAGACGAGCGCTTCACGATCGCCATTAAGACGGGCTTGTTCTCGTTTCAGCTCAAGCACGCGCGTTTTGGGGCTAAGCCCTTTGCTGAGGAGTGTTTCAAGGCCCTCGACTTCTTCGTCGACCAATCGTGATTGTGTTTCTTTGGCTCTGATTTCATTTTGTAGCCCCTGCAAGCGTTCGCGCAATTGACTGACATTCTGATTGAGCAGCTTAATTTGTGTGGATTTAGAAGCGGCGCGGGCGACCATCAATTCATTCTGCGATGCGATGATGCGTCTTAGTTCTGCGCGGTCTTTTAGATTCGCGTAAGCAGGATCGAGTGTTGCAATGCTGCTCCCATCGCGTTCAGCCGCAAGACGGGCTTCCTGACCGATAAACTCGAAAAGACGCGCCTCAATGCTGGAGAGTTGCGCTTTGATAGGTGTATCTTCAAGGCGTAGGAGTGCATCGCCTTGGCCGACACGGTCACCTTCGCGCACGTAGAGTTCACTAACGATGCCGCCCTCTAAGTGTTGAATGGCTTGGCGGTTGCTCTCAACTGAGATGGAGCCTTGTGCGAAGACGGCGCCCTGAAAGGGAGCGAAAATCGACCATAGCATCAAGCCGCCAAAGACGACACCAATGACGCTCCATCCCAACCAGAAGAAGGGGGTCGTGCGGCCAGATGATTGTCTCAAATTGCTTTGCGTCACGCCTCAGTCTCCTTATTTGGGGATGTGGGTTGAGCAGGCGTAGGGGTTTGTTTTGCGATGACTTGGTTGAGGACCTCTTCGCGTGGTCCGAAGGCACGTATACGGCCATTCTCTAGCATCATGAGTTTATTGCAGTGCGCAATGGCGGTTGGCCGGTGCGCGATGATGAGCGTTGTTGCACCGCGTGCTTTTAAGCCAGCAATCGCGGCTTGCAGGGCGTCTTCACCAACGGCATCAAGGTTTGAGTTGGGTTCATCTAGGACAATAAGAGCTGGGTTACGCAATAACGCACGGGCCAAGCCGAGCCTTTGTCTTTGGCCCGCTGACAGATAAGCGCCGTTCGCGCCAATAGCGGTATCATAGCCATTTGGCAGATGTAGGATCATGTCGTGACACCCCGCTTGCTGCGCTGCTGTGATCACGTCTTCATCCGTCACGGCGGAGTCAAAGCGAGCAATGTTATCGCGGACGGTGCCGGAGAAGAGATCAACGCGCTGCGGGAGGTAACCAATTTGGGGACCGAGCTGTTGACGCGATAGTGTCGACATTTCAGCGCCGTCAATGCGGATTGTGCCGACTTGCGCGGGCCATGTGCCAACGATCAAACGCGCGAGCGTTGATTTGCCCGAGGCGCTTTGGCCGATGATGCCCAGCACGTCGCCGGGGACGATGGCAAAATTCAAGCCTGAAAGTATAGGTTTTTTTGCACCGGGAGGACCGGCAGATACATTCTCAATAGCAAGGTGCCCTTGGATGGCAGGTAAGGTCGTGCGTTCAGGTTGTGCCTGAGCCTTCGCCATATGCGCATTGAGAGATGTCCATGCTTCAAAGGTGAGCATGATGGCGCGCCATTGGCTGACAATCTGTGTGAGCGGCGCAATCGCGCGGCCCGTGATAATTGAAGCGGCGATCATCGCACCGGGCGTTGAGACGCCGATGATAAAGAGGTAACCGCCTAAGCCTAAGACAGCTGACTGCAGTAACATCCGAAAGGCCTTGGTGCTGGCGCTGAAGCCTTCGAGGAAATGCCCAGAACGCACCATCGCATTATCTGATTGATCGTAATTGACGCGCCACCGCGCCATGAGATCTGGGTGCATACCGAGGGCTTCGACAATTTCGGCGTTTTCAGTAAATTCACGGACTTGTAATTGAGAGGCTTGTTCGAGTTTTTCTGCCTCTAGTGCGCGTGCGTGTGAAACGCGTTGGTTAATCAGCGCAAGGATTAGCATGATGATGGCGCCGACGATCGCAAGCGCGCCATAGGCCCAATGAATAATAAAGAGAACTACGAAATAGAGCAGCGCAAAGGGGGCATCTAATATCGCGGTCATGATCGAACCTGAGACAAATTTGCGTAAGGTTCGCAGGTCTCTTAGTGGCTTGTCTGCTGCACGGCCAGAATCAGCCAGCTTGGATGCGTGAGACACAATCATCGCGTCGTTGGCCAGTTTATCCTCAAAGCGGGAGGCGAGCGCGCTGAGAATACCGCTTCGGACCCAATCTATGATGCCCAGTGTGATGTAGAGGAAGACCATCAACGCCGAGAGGGCGATGAGCGTTGGCATAGACCCGCTCGCGATGACGCGATCATAGATCTGCAACATGTAGATTGGCCCGGTCAGCATAAGCAGGCTGACAAACAGGCTGAAGCAAATGACGACGATCCATTCGCTTCGATAGGCGATCAACTGCGATAGAATATTATCTTGTTGTGCAGTGTTTCTCCGTGAGCTTGGATCGGCTGTCTTTCGGTCGGCATTCTGCATCAATTTTCGACCTATTTTTGAAAGATGGGCTGGATGCTCTCGCTCCAGCTGAAAAAGTACACGGGTGCGATCTTGCAGGTTCTGTGCCGCAAGTTTGTTAACCGTTATTGCGTTCGCTCTTCTAACGCATTGGCATTAGATATGCGTGCTTAAAATCACCTTTCAGGAGAATAATTTACACAGAATTCGCCTGAGGTTGTTTGTGATCGACGTAGCGCTTCAGGCGCAGCGCGGGGTGCTCGATATAGGTCCATGAGATCCACGCGACACATAACACGATAGGCATCGTGGTCGCTAAAAGCATCTGCCAAGATACGATACCAAACTCACCGAGAAGAATCTGCATAATAGGATAGTGCCAGATATACAGCCCGTAAGAGAGGTCAGTTTTGAGGATATGCCGGGTCGGTAAGCGCAGTCCAAAGTAAAGGATCACGGCTGTTATCCAGAGCGTCGCGGTCACATCGACACCAATGCCTGAAAGGCCGCTTATCAGGAATAGAACGGATGTTATGGCCACCA
>Ga0209345_10005419_pt1 | contig 11825 bp, 25 predicted proteins | sample Cruoilmetagenom7_FD_187294 | JGI IMG/M metagenome (GOLD analysis project Ga0209345, IMG submission 187294) | Oil polluted marine microbial communities from Coal Oil Point, Santa Barbara, California, USA - Sample 7 (SPAdes) (version 2) | ecosystem: Environmental > Aquatic > Marine > Oil seeps ...
TAATTCATGAAGAGACCCCTGCCAGATTATTTTTTCCTGTGGGACTCCCCACTTTCTCCATTCCAAAAAATTCATGGAAAGAAGGCAGGAGAAGCCTCCGTTTTCGCTCCTTGCCAGGACGGCTTTTCATGCCATCGGTGACGACTTTTCCTGTCACTCCCCCCGGGGATGGGGGGTTTTTCCATGACTCCGTGGCAGGAGGTCCTTGAGAATGCCTCTTGAGAACTTCATAAGCCTGTCTCCTGGTATTCCTGAGTCAATGATCTTCGATGATCATCGCTGGGTAGCCAAGACGATCAGGGATCCCATACTCGGCTGGGACAAGACCGTGCAGCAGCTCGTATTCCATGTGAAGGAGTACAACTTGAGCCCGGTACAATCCCAGTTCTCTCTGATCTCTCAGAAGGCTCAGAACGAGATGAAGCCCTACTTGGAGGGAAGCCGCTACAAGAACTACCGCTTTACTTGGATCAAGGACGGTCCGGGTGAGATCCCGCCAAGGATTGTTTCAGCAGACCCGATATAGCTATCCCTGCTCTATCGGGCTATTTTTTTTTGAACTAAGAAACGGAAAGAAAAAAAGAAAAAAGTACAAGCCTCCTATATATATATATATATATTTCTAATAAACTAAATCAACAACAACAACAGTAAGGGGCTTGTACTTTTTTCTTTTTTTCTTTCCTCTGGCTGGTATCTCTTCTTTTCAGAAAAGTATATATAGTTTCCAGAGAAAGAGAAAAGTATGAAAATTGATGACCATGTACGGATTCTCCAGGATCTCTGGAGACAAGGATATGAAAAAGGCGTTTCGATCAAAATGCTACGGGAGCAAATCGGTATTGCAGGGAGGTCCGATAAATATTGGATCTCAGCGCAAATATCACTCATCGAGGAGTTTGGATATGTCACCCATCTACATGACGCCATCTGGAAGATCAATCCTGAAAAGATCTTCCATGACTGGGATCAGGACGCACACAACCGTCTCCTGCAGCAGGGTCAGGAAGATACCGCCCCTTCGGCAGTTGCAGAGGTAGATCCAGGAAAACAAGGATTGAAACCAGATGAGATGACCAATGAGCAGCTGAGGGAGGAGAACAGAAAACTCAAGATCGGAATCCGGGCTCAGGAAGACCTGGCGATGCTGACCCAGCTTGAAACGGTTGCCGCAGCTGAGAGAGAAAAGAATGATGCCATTGAGGAAGTCTGGAAAAAGGTCCGGGAAGAGCTTGAGTATGAGATCCGGAATGAGATCAGGATACTGGTTGGAGAAGAACTTGATCGGCGGCTGGGAACACCCCGCGCAACTGATGAGCCAGGGGAGGAAAAGGATGCTGGGACGCTGCCCGCGATGCCGGAATGAGACATATCTCAATGAGGATCTGATCTTCAAAAATGGACGGTCATATCACATTTCCTGCTTCCTGCAGGAGACAGATGATAGGATCGGGAAACTGCTGAAAAAGGCAGATCAAAAGACAATCACGAGGATGGAAGCAGAGGAGTATGATGAGCTTGTCCGGATGCAAAAGGGTATCGAGGATCCTCGCAAGGAAACTTCGACGTTTCCTGATTCACTTATCCCTTCTCCGAATCCTTTTTTCTCAGAGGAGAAAAGGGGGAAAATGATAGCAGCCCAACACCGGCATGAGCGGCTGAAGCAGATCCAGGCGGCGAAGGAAAATGAAACCAAAGCTATCAGCTCTTGAGCTGTGGGGGCTTCTCGCTCCCATGAGCATGATGGTCATGATGATGATCGTCTGGTTTGCTGCATATCTCTCACCTGCGAGGTCTGTGATTGTCATGGTTGATATATTTCATGAAGCATCGTTCGAGCTCATACTCATCCCTTCAGCCACCTTCATGGCGATGCTTGGCCAGTGGAAAATCATAAAGTCGCTGCGTAAAGTATATATATGATACATACCTATGTATTATTAGGTGATATGTAATGCCTACAATAAGTGTATATCTGGATGAAAAGCGATACCGCTATATACTCGATCTCGGGGAGAAAGCGAGTACCGTTGCGAGAAAAATGCTGGAAGAGAAGATTGACTCAGAGATTGGTGATAACTGATGATGTCGGAAGCGACCCTGGAATATCTGAATGACACGCAGGCAAGGATCCTGCTCTCTGACAACGGAAAATGGTCTCACGACCAGATCGTCATGACCGCCCTGGAGCAGCTGCGAGAAGAGCTGAAGCTGGAGGGTGAAGAGAAATGACCTCGACAGCGCATAAGGGCAGAGCCTTTGAGCAGCGAGTCAAGGTATATCTCCAGAAGGAAGGGTATTTCGTGGTTCGCTGCGCTGCATCCAAACCCTGCGACCTGGTTGCGATCAAGGATGGAGTGGCAATCCTGATCGAATGCAAAAATCACAGCTCCCCCACACAGCAGGATATCAGGAAGATTCAGCTTCTCGGTGGAGATGCAGGTTGCGGCTCGGCTCTGGTCTGCAACGTTGATGGAGTCCTGGACTGGAGGAGATGGGAATGAGATCAGAAGCAGTGATCCAGGCACGCATCAAGGCGATCTACACGTCAATTGCAGTCATACGGGCCGCCATCGACACGGAAACAAACCCATTCGAGCGGGCAGAATCGTATTTGCGGCTTGCCCGGTACAACATTGAACTGGGAACGCTGAAAGAGATTGCAGAGGGAAAATAATGATCGGCATAGACTGCGAGGGATGCGGCGAGATCGTCAAGTCCAAACGCGTCCAGGACTATTCGATCGAGCGCCTTGGAAAAGTCCTCTGCATGGCCTGCCAGACCAGAGAAAAGCAGGGCAAGGAACCACGCGAGAAGAAGAAGCCGGACCAGGAAACGCTACCGGTACCCTCGCCTCAGACGGGAAAGGGGAAGCCTCCCACCTCTATACCAATTTTGGATGCTTTACATTCCCCCCGAACTCCTGAGGCGAGGACCGTGATGCCGGCAGTCTCCGTTGATGAGGCTGTGGCATTCTGGAAGCAGTATGAGGATTTGAAGAGCAAACTGGCAACACCGAGCGATATACAGCAGATCGAAGGGCAGAGCTTCTTGAAGAAGTCGTTCTGGCGGAAGCTTGCCACCTGTTTCAATCTCTCGGACGAGATCGTAGAGAAAGAGATCAGTCGGACTGCGAGCGGGAATATCGTTCGGGCTGAATATATCGTTCGATGCACAGCTCCCAACGGAAGATCATCGGTTGGAATTGGGATCCAGACCATCTCCGAGTATGGCGGGAATCATCCTGAGCATGACATCCCAGCGACAGCACACACGAGAGCGAAGAACAGGGCGATCTCAGACCTTGTTGGCGGTGGAGAAGGCAGCGCAGAAGAAGTGAGGTGATGCAAAATGAAAATAGAATGTGATGGAAAAATTGTGGGTATTGCGAGCGATGAGAAGAAAACGGTCATCAAGCTGGAGATCTACGGAGCGAACGAGGTCATTCACGATCTGTATGAGATTCTTTCTCAGCAGATCGCGATCTTGCTCGAGAAGGATGATGATGAGGATCAGACCACGCTGGAAGGGTTTGAGGGGATTGTGGAAATCAACATGCCTCTACTTGTCGATGAAACCGGCAAGCCTCTTCGGGCTGACGATGATGAGGGAGAAGATCCGGAGCAATACGGATCACTCAGACCATGCTGCCCTGAGATGAGAATCAAGGATGGAATATGTCAGGAATGCGAGCATGACCATTTCAAACACCCCCTTGACTGGGCAGTACCGAACCCACCAAAGACAGCCCAGATCTTCTGCGATGACTGCGGAGCGCTCACAGAAGAGATCGTTGCCCGGGAATGCGAGATGCCAGATGGAAGTACAAAGCTTCTCTGTCATCACTGTTTCATGGAGGGATAAAGATGAGCACATCACCACGCAAGATCTGGAAGGATGGATACTGCGAAGGATGCTCCTACAAGGAGAACTGTGATTCCGCAATGATGCGAAACTGCGTCCTGATCATGCAGCTTGCCCAGATGAAGAAAATCGCAGAAGCCCTTGATCGCATATCGAGGAGGTGAGATGAATGGAAGAAGAAACTGAAGAAATAAAGGGAGCGGTGCCGTACGAGCATATCATGCATGCGATGATGAATGCAAGAACGCCGGCGGAAATCGATTACAACAAGTTCTCCGATGCGGTTGCATGGGGAATCCTGAAAGCGGCATTCGCGATCGCATGCGTTGGATTCGTGATGGCTTTCATGGTCCCCAGGCTACTGCTCTCTATTCTGTTGTAGGGGAGGCTTCCTCCTCCTCTTTTTCTATTTCTTTTTCTGCTGCTTCCATGATTTTCTGATCTCTTTCTGCAATGAGTAGTTCGATATCATCAGGGACGTAGCCCATATTGTCGAGCCGGCGATATGCTTCTCCCCTCTCGATCCCTCCTTTCTCATATATGCGGAGAACTTCGGCTTTTGTGAGATATTTTTCCCTGTCTTCCGAGAGTTTTCCAGCTCGCATGATCGTGAGGTATTCAATTCGGGCGGCGACATAATCCTCTCTCAATCCGATTTCCGAGAGTTTCTTCGTGGCTTCATCCACATCGATCCGACCATAGATGAACTCTCGCTCATATGCTCTCTGATATTCTTTTCGGGCATCCTGAGCGATCTCGGTGTCGATCACATCGATGAGCGGCTTCATTTCTTCTGCGGAAACAGATCGACTGGCAAGGATCTTCTCATATTCCTCTCGCGTCAGTACTCCATTTTTGTATAGATTTCGCTGGATCGTTCGCATGTCTCCAAGCTCTTTTTGGAGATTTCGAGCCTTGATAACCTTGATGAGAATTGCGATATCGCCGCGGTCATAGCCCGCCTTTCCGAACTTCATCGCGAGCCACCAGTCCGGTCCGATCCACTCGTCAAATCCTGCTTTTGTGAGCCACTTTTTCGCAGCCTCCGGAACTTCCGGATCCGGGCGGTCCACTTCCATCAGACGTATGATTTCAAATAGCCGGGGATCAGCCCAGAAACCTGTATACAGGGCGGTAATCCATTCTTTCTTGATCCCGAGCATCCCCATCGCTTCTTCATACTGATCCTCTGTGATTTCATATTTTCTTGCAAGACCCGTAATCTCGCCCTGGGATGGGATATTCGGCCGGAGAATGGAATTCCACTTGTACTCCATCGGCTTCTCGATCAATCCATATCGGAGCGGCTTGAGCTGGGCGTCTCTCAGCGGTTTGAAACCAACCATCTCAAACATCATATTCAGCAGACGCGCTCCACTCGTCTGCTTGTTGGGTTGGAAAAGATCTCCAATGACAACAGGGATCCCAAGCGCTGCAACAGTCCCCGCAGTCCCTGTGATGATGCCGTCTACCATCCTGCGAACTTCATCGCGGGTCTGTTCAGAATCCTTAAGAATATCATCACCCACCCCATCCATGAAAATATCGGTGATATAGGAAATACTGCCCTGGTATGCCTGCTTCATGTCAGTATTTCCAAATGCTGTAATCGTCTCAGAACTCAGCGGGACGCCTGTCAACTTTTCCCCATTTTCCTTGATGAGCTTTGCCATTATATCGCCCATTTCATCGGAGAGCCCGAACGCTGCGCCCTTTGCTGGCGCCAGCACGGATTTGATATATTTTTGCGTAATCGTTTCAGGTGGGGGCTCCTTGATCGTATCTTGGAGCTCTTCGTACAGTCTTTGCATATCGGGATCATCTCGAAGTTCCTGGCGAAGAATCGACCACTGTATTTCAAGGACGTTTGGGTTTGGGGCGTTTCGGAGTATTTCCATTGCCTCGTTCTTCGACATCTCCTTGCCTCTGGGATCGTCGCCTGCAAGAAAATCAATTAATTTATCGTAGAATTCTCCCATTTTTCATCACACTCCCATCACACGTGTTTCAGGATCTTCTCACCCAATGCCCACCACCACTCAGCAGTGGTCTCAATCTTCTTCTCAATGGCCATCCGTATCCTCTCTTCGAGATCATCAATCCGATCCACGACGAATCCATAGATTGCATCCTGAGCACCTTTCCCCCAGGAGAGAACATTCTCCTCAGCCCATCCCTGAATATCCTCTTTCCGATCATCAACCCAGTCCATGATGATTGATCTTCGATCCTGGATCCAACCATCAACCCTGATCTCTTGATCATCGAACCAGCTATCGAGGGAAGAGTAGGCGCCGAGGATGGAAGTCGACACCCACTCTTCCCAATTGTTGAGAAGATTGAGAAGATCAGTCCAGTCTGTGCCCAAGGAGTCAGTAATCCAATTATAGCCCCGATTCCAGAGGTCATCAATCCTGTCAATCTCATCTGTCAACTGCTCGCGAACCCGGAAGTACAGGTTGCCGGCCAGGTCTTTCAGCGTCCCCCACCAGGCATTGATATCATTTCTCCAGTACTCGATGATATCCCGCCAATCCCAAAGATTCTCAACAGACATGATGGCCTGTTGAGCCATGTTCTGGATCCAGAGTCCCCAGGTATCCGCTGAGTAGAATTTGTTCCGCGAGTACCAGCATTTTTGTGCGACCGATCCGCAATGATAGCCGATCCACTGGCCAACAACAGGAATGTCGAGCGCAAGCCGACCGATGTCTGAGACATAGTTCCCAATATCTTCGCAGTAGTCTCCGATCGTGGTGAAAACAGTCATACTTCGTATTCTTTCCCGATCATTCCCGCGGCTACTTTCGCATCGCTCTTGACGATCTCAAGGATCTTCTTCTCCCGCTCCTTCTCGCCCATGGACGCAAGATCCTTCTCCTGGATGATGACCGACCCCTCATAGTCGGTATCAGTCCGGTACCTGATCATGAGGCTCTTCTCGGTCTTGTCAGGGCTGATATTCCTAATTCTCTCGCGTATGTTCTCGATTCTTATTTTCATCACTTCACCTCCTTGCAATCGTTAGATCGCTTCTAATTAGCCTGGTAGAGCCAAGTAGAGCGACAATTAGGCGTCTTACCATATTAGACTACCCCCCAAACCATGAATAGACATCCTCCTATGAACCCAGAAACAAATCCAAGGCAGATCCCGCCTACGAAATAATGTAGCTCCTGGAATGTGCTGCAAAACTCATCAATTACCTTTTTGTATTCCATCTATCAAATCCTCCATCTTTGTTTCCAATTTTGTGAGCCTGTGCTCAATCTGATAAAACATTGCGACCACTGCCAGCCCGATCCCTCCGATTCCAAGTTCTATGATCATTGTTTCTACTATTCCTCCTGCATCATGGTTCGTTTTGGGTAACGATGACGTCATCGACGTAGACGTAGTTGCTCGCTGCTGTTTCCGTATACGCCACAATTCGTGAAGTAAAAAAAGGCTGCCAGCCAATATCGAGTTCTCGCAGTTCATACAAGGACATATCATAGGTCACATCGTCAACCATGGCTCGCACATACATCCGGGTCGAAAGATCGAATACGAGCTTCCACGTATGGTACAATAGATCTCCTTCATGCAGATCCAAGTCTGAGGTGAGTATTGCGTCATCCCCGTTCACATCCCGGTACTCAAGGCGGTTTTCCTGGGGAAGATACTGAAGAACAGGGAAAAGGCACACATCTCCCATGAACATCTGCGTGAACATCATGAGTTTCTGGATGTTCTCGCCAAGCGCAAACGAAAACTCGAAGGCGAGATTGCTATACACAGGGAGTGGTAGATGATGACTGGCCGAAGCCCAATCATCAACAGCATTCCCTGTTGTGATTTTGAGAGACTGTGCGCCGTTCCTTGCGGATGCAGTTGAGAGGGCGATGCCATACCCAACCTCAAAACCGGATTCTGCCCACTTCAGCGTGGACGCTTCAAAATCATCCATCCAGATGACATCACCACGGCGATCAAATGTATTGATCGAGCCAAGGCGTGCTGCAAGCTCTCCCATGTCCTTGAGCTGGTATGTCGTTCTCTTTCCGGAGACTCTTCCCCAGTCAGGGTATCCATGTGTCATGTTTTTTTAGGCCTCCATCTCTCTCCCGAGTAATCGATCAATCAGACCTGTTGCTTTCTTCGCGAAGAGCTGGGGCAGGAGTACCCATTTCGGCAGGATCCCGATCCCCACGATGAACTCATGCTCGAAAGTATCATCCTCATTCCAGCCAACAAGACGCATGGAATAGGGTGCATCTTCCAGCTCATACCAGTCCCTGAAGTCATACTTTGATCCGTCTCCGGAGAAGTCCTCGCCAATTGAGGTTGGATATACCTGATGGGCTCCCTGGAAGACCTGGAGATGAGCAAGTCCCGCATGACCAGGAGGAATAGTGATGAGAACCCGATGTATGATGCCAGGAGTGAGATCTATCTCAGTTTCGAGGGGTTCCGCCCGGGTTGTGTTCGCAGGGATCGTGATTGAGAAGAGGAAGAAGGACATCTAATCACACTCCAAACCAACATCGCTCTACTTCGAATACGCGGGCTATCTCTGCTGCTGTCCATGCCCTGCTGTCGATGTATGCGCGGGTGATTGTGGCATTAATAACATTTCCAATATATGTAGCAGTTCCTATAGGCGCAAGACTGCCTGATGCACCTCCATCGTCAATAACTGCACCATTTACATACAATTTAATTTTCGAAGTATCACGTGTTCCAACTATATAATACCAAACATTACGTTCAAGATAATCACTTGAAGATGAAATGATTTCTCTCGTTCCACTTTCATTATATGTTGTGAAATACAATCTTTTGTTATCCCACGCGTCATCGTTATAGAACACAGCTTTCCAATCCTGTGTGGAACTAGTTATATCAAAAAATCTATCTGCTGCTCCACTATCAGGATTGTGAAATTTCACCCACACCATTATCGTAATAGCATCAGCGATATCCAAACTCGCATCATTTCTGCAATTAACATAATCGTCAATCCCATCAAAGTACAGCCCCGGTCCTGCAGGTGTTGGCTTCCAGGATGCCCCTGTTATCGTGCCATGATTCCCTTTTCCTGAGTAATCATACCACTTTCCATCTTGCTGAGCGAGAAGCCATAATACACAGGATGGATCTGGTTGGAATGGCTGAGAGAATGGAATACGGAGTGGATTTAGTCCAGGGGTTTTCAGCTGTGTTTGGCTGAGCATACTATCTTTTCCTCCTCTTCGCAGGGGCGATTGGGATCTTCGTCATGATAGCATTTGTGGGATTGGATGTATGCGTCATCATCTTTGTACTCGGACTTGAGCTTCTGTTCGAGGCTTGAAAAAAGGAGATCGCGTTCCTCCTTTGTGGAGAAGCGCATCAGACATTGGATAGCGTACTTCATCTCAGAACTCCACGGAGACACGGGCGGCGATGTATGCGGGCGGTGTTGCGTCGTTTTCGTCACACGTCAGTCGCATGAGTTTCGGTCCTGTATCGACGAGGAAAGTCTGAATCTTGTTGTCTCCCAGGTTGCGGGCCGCATAGGGCTCTGTATCCCAGTGTTTCCCGTCAATCGAGGTCAGGACATTGATGTCGGTATCTGTGCTGGTGTGGGATGCATGAGTGGTATCAATTTGGATCGTGATCCTCTCTGCGAGATCTATATCAACCGTCTCAGGTCGGTCAGGCGCAACACCTGTGGTATTATCCACGTTTGTCCAGAAAAACTCATATGTCTCTGAGCGGGATCTGACATCTTTCCGGATCCCTTCGATCCATTTCCCAAGTTTCGCAGACCATACCAGCACTTTCTGGCGGATTTTCTCAATCGGTTCGGTTGCCATTTATAATAGCTCCTTTCCTGTTTCAGGATCTCTCAATTCCGGGATTGTTCCAAGGGGTTCGAGCCAAACCCACTGTGGTCTCCCCTCTATCCTGCGATTGGGATACCGAGGGGATTTGGGTAGTTCGCATTCCACGGATCGCAAGCCAAAGGGACGTAGCAATCGTTTGGCCAGTCTTCCAAGAGAAGCCAGTCGAGGAGAATGCTTGCGTAGATACTCATCAGGAGGACGGAAACAAGCGACATCGTCAAGAAAGTCGCGCTGGCATCCTTCAGGGAGATATATATCCCAGAGATGTACTTCTCGCCACTGGGCTTTGTATCGTGGTTTTTCGTCCTTCGTATCATCGATGTAGCCCCGTTTGTCAAATTCTTCCATGACTTTTTCAAGCATTCCCGGATACGCGTGAGAGAGGATGAGAAGGTGCATTTTAGCACCTCCTCAAGTTTTCACCTGCTGGATGCAAGTCCTGACCTTGCAGTCGTCCTGTGTGGTCGTGTAGAGGATCTGGGCGTCCTTCAGTGCTTCCGGATCAAGGAGGTTCTCCATCGAGAGATCCTGGTCGAAATGGAAGATTGCAGATGTCATGTACGCGTATCCTCTGGCCTGCCAATTCAGGTTTGCGGCCGCTGCAAGGTTGCTCTCGTCGATCAAGAGTCTGTTTTCGGGGAAGTTCGAGAGCGCAACAGCCATACTTGCGGTCGTGCCCCCTGCAATATCATCGATGGAGATATTCCCGTCCAGCGTATATCCGAGGTCGGTCGAGAAATAATCGGCATCGTCGCCCTGAACCACTCCACCCATCTGGACCAGCCCGAACTCATCTTCGTTCTGCCGCATAAGCTCAAGGAGTTCCTCATCGAAGAAGACGAGGTTGCCAGAGTTGCCTGTGAGCTTGACATTCGTGACGTTCTGCCCCATCTCATACGCGAAGGCTGCCGTCCTTGCAACTGCATCGAGCTCGATCGAGATCATGACCATCCTGATCGGGTGGTTCTTCGGGAAAGTCAGCTTCTTCTCGCTGACGTTTGCTGAGGGATTCCAGTCGTTCATCTCGTAGGACTTCAGGTATCCTACCGGTCCGCCATAGTCTCTCAGGAACTTTTCCCTGATTGTGATGTAGCTTTCCGAGGCATCGAATCCGGTCGTTGCCTCCGGATCCGAGTATGTAATGTTGCACTCGACAAGATCCCACTTGGAGAGGTCGAGGGCATACTCAGGATCCCAGAGCTTTCTCCCGAACGGGAGAGGCATGTGCAGCACATTATCTGACGCTGCATCCTCGTTGCGAAGCTCTGTCACTGGCATTCCGAGCATGTAGAAATCAAGGGCTGCAAGCTCCCTACCGTCCAGTGAGAAGATGACATCAGTCGAGTCACCAATGACTTCAATCGCTGTGAGGTAGTCCGCTATCCCGCCCTTGATGTTGTCCGCGGCACTGTCGTCTTTGCTCCAGGGGAAGTACAGATCGAGATATGAGAGAAATCCCGAAGATTCCAGCTCGTAGGTCTCGGTCGCTCCACCGTCTGAGATTGCGTCATTCTTGACGACGTCTACGGTCTGTCTATACATTCATCTCACCTCTTCGGCTCGGCTTTTTCGCCGGTTTGCAGGTCTACGGACAGTTCCGGATGGCTCTCCGGAAAATCGGCAGGACTGGATGCTTCGATCTCTGCTTTCGCGAGGGCAAGTTCATCGAGGATTCTCTTTCTGTCGAACTCAAGCCAACCGGTCGCGAGCTTGGAGCTCTGCGATTCCGAGACCTCAACGATCGTGCGTCTCAGGATTGCGACCACTTTGTTTCCGCTATCGTTGATCATTTTTGATCACCTGTTTCTCCTGGGACTCACTTGGAAGCTCCGGCACCGATCATTGCAAGCCTCTTCTTGTGGAGTGCGGTCGTGATCGCAGCAACTCTTGTGAGGTTTCCAGGATCTCCTCTCGGCTTCCTTGCGGGCATCTCAACCGATGCAATCACCGGGATGTACGGATCGAATCCTGTCTGGAAATCGCCAACTGCAGCTGCAACTCCAGGACCAAACCGGCTCACACCAATGTCCCGAACCTTCCTATCGTATTTTGCTGCTCCTGCTCTCTTTGCCCCACCGATGTATCTCGCAT
>Ga0209345_10005420_pt1 | contig 11823 bp, 13 predicted proteins | sample Cruoilmetagenom7_FD_187294 | JGI IMG/M metagenome (GOLD analysis project Ga0209345, IMG submission 187294) | Oil polluted marine microbial communities from Coal Oil Point, Santa Barbara, California, USA - Sample 7 (SPAdes) (version 2) | ecosystem: Environmental > Aquatic > Marine > Oil seeps ...
GGCGCCGATTTCGGATAATACGCTTTGTTCCTGCTTGGTCAGATCGCGCTGCCACACCTCAATTTCCAGATCGCCGCCCAGCAATTCCTGACCGCGATCGGATAATTCGCTTTCGATGGCTGCTGTAAGCGTGCCAATCGCTGCCAGCGCGCCTGTGCCCAGAAACAGACATGCCAATAACAGGCGAAGGCCCCTGAAACGCGCGTTAAGATCACGCCGCGCGATGCGCCAAGCAGCGCCCCAGCTTAGCCCGCCGCTCACGCCTGGGCGCTATCCGAAACGATCAGGCCGTCTGCCAGCGTAACAATCCGGTCGCAGCGGGCCGCCAATTCCGGATCGTGGGTGATGATGATCAGCGTCGCGCCGGTTTCAGCGCGGCGGGCGAATAGCAATTCGATAATCTCATGGCCGGTCGCGACATCCAGATTGCCGGTCGGCTCATCGGCAAAAATCAGGTGCGGGCGCGGGGCAATGGCGCGGGCCAGTGCCACGCGTTGTTGTTCACCGCCTGATAATTGGGCGGGGTAATGGGCCGTCCGGTGGCCAAGGCCGACCGCCTCTAGTTCAGCGCATGCGCGCGGCGCGGCATCCTTGGTGCCGGCCAGCTCCATTGGGGTTGCCACATTTTCAGCCGCCGTCATGGTTGGCAGCAAATGGAATGCCTGCAATACAATACCAATGCGGCCCCGCCGTGCGCGGGCCAGCGCATCTTCATTCAGCACGGAAAAATCCTCGCCCGCAACGCTTAAACTGCCGCTGCTTGCGCGCTCTAGGCCGGACAATACCGCCATTAGCGAACTTTTGCCGGAACCAGACGGCCCAAGCAATGCCAGTATTTGGCCGGCAGGAACATCAAGATCGATCCCGCGCAGCACATCGACCGCTGCATCATCCTGGCCAAGTGTCAGGGCCAGATTTCGGGCGGATATTGCCAAGGGCAAGGCGTTTATACTTGTCACCGCGCGGCGATGGCATAGGGCGGGGGGTACCACAAGTGGCGACTAGGAGACTTGCAGATGTTGAAATGCCTTTGGTCGATTATCATCGCTGCTTGCTTGGTTGGCTGCAGTGCAGAGGCCCCGCCTGCCGATGCTGTAAATTCGGTTGAAACAGGCAGCGAAATGGCTGGTGAAATACCGGTAATGGGGCCCCAGCGCCGTATACTTGCATTCGGGGACAGTTTGTTTGCAGGTTATAATGTGGGCAAGGATGAAAGCTATCCCGCCAGACTGGAAGTAGCCTTGCGCGCGCGCGGCATTAATGCGCAGGTCGCCAATGCCGGGGTTTCAGGTGATACCACCGCTGCTGGATTGCAGCGATTGGCCTTTATTCTAGATGCCCAAGAAACAAAGCCGGAATTGGTGATACTGGAATTGGGCGGCAATGATTTGCTGCGTAACCTGCCGCCTTCTGAAACACGTTCCAACCTAGCTGCAATGCTGGATGAACTGACCGGGCGCGATATTCCGGTTTTACTGATGGGAATGCGCGCGCCGCCCAATTTGGGGCCGCGGTTCGTCAAGGATTTTGATGGTATCTATCCCGCATTGGCCAAAGAATATGGCGCAGCATTGGTGCCGTTTTTTGTGGAATCCACATATGACAAACCATCGCTCATTCAGGCGGATCGAATTCATCCAACCGCCGAAGGGATAGAGACGTTGGTGATGGCAACAATTGATGATGTGGCGCAGGCCTTGCCGCGCGCGAAATAATTCTGCCGGCCACCCTTAGCCCTTAGCCCTCAGCCCGCATCAGGGTCAAATGCGCTGCGCCATTCCGTCGCTCACTTGCCATATGGCGGCTTCGGAACGGATATTTTCAAACGGGGCCAATTCTGTCCCGGTCATCCATACTTGCGCGCCATTGGTGCGCAGGCGTTCAAATAATGCGCTGCGCCGGACAGGGTCCAGATGGGCCACAACTTCATCCAGCAACAGCAAGTTGGGGCGGCCGTGTGCAGCCAATGCGGAATGGGCCAGTGTAATTGCGATCAGCATCGCTTTTTGTTCGCCGGTGGAACAGGCAGCAGCGGGCACATTCTTGCCTGCCATGATGACCTTAAGCTCGTCGCGATGCGGGCCAATCAGGCTGCGCCCGGCGGAACGATCACGCCCGCGCCCTGCATTGAGCGCATCGGCCAATTCCTCCCGTTCGATCGGGCCAGCAGCGGCGTAAACCAAGGCGGGGCGGGCGAAGGGGTGAACGGGGAAGGTTTCGATTTCTTGGCCTAAGGCACCGATCAATCGGGCGCGGCCCTGTGCCAGCAATGCGCCATGTTCTGCCATTTGCAATTCTATCGCATCCAGCCAGGCGGCTTCTGGCGGGCGATCATCTGCCAGCAGGCGATTGCGTTCCCGCAACGCATTTTCATAACGGCTGGCGCAGCGCGCATGGGCCGGGTCGAGCGCCAGCGCCATCCGGTCCATAAACCGGCGGCGCGCGCCAGCACTGTCGGCGAACAGGCGGTCCATTGCCGGTGTCAGCCAATTAATGGCCATCCATTCGCTCAAACTTACCGCGCTGGCGCTGGCACCATTAATTTGCACCTGCCGCCGCCCGGGGCGGGCCGCCTCGATAAAGGTGCCAAGGCGCACGGGTTCTTCACCCTGCTTTCCTGCAAGTGATCCGCCCGCTGTAAACCCGCCTTCGCCATCCTTGCCCGCCATTTCCGCCAGCGCCGCACGGCGCAGCCCGCGGCCGGGGGCAAACAATGATAATGCTTCCAGAATATTGGTTTTGCCGGCACCATTTTCACCCACCAGCAGGTTGAACTGGCGCGCGCCATCCAGCCGTGTTTCGCGGTGGTTGCGGAAATGGGAAAGGGCGATCCGATCAAGTGCCATGGGCTGGCGCAGCATTAGCCTGCCGCCTGCATTTTCGCCAACCGAAAAGGCGTGTTTTCTAAATATTGGTGAAAATTCCCAATAATACGGAATTATTGTTTATCGCTATGGATGGAAGATGCGTATTTTTGGCTGAATTCCGCCATTTTTCAAAATTGGCACGGGTTCTGCAATGTATTTAGTATCCTCGGGAATAGTCCCAATGAGAACAGAAATGGAAAAATGATATGACTTCTTTGAGCAACTTCAGCAGCCGCATCCTTGCCGCTGTTTCGTCGGTCACAATCTCTGCTGTATTTCTTGCTGCCGCGATCGTGCCTGCCACGCAGAATATCGCTGTATCAGGCGTATTGGTATGAGCCGGCTTGAACGCAAAGACCCAAACCTGCCGGGCAAACGTTTCGGGTTGGATAAAAGCAACGCGAAAATCTGGGGTGTCTGCGGCGGGATCGCCAATTATTTCGGGATTGATGCCACATTGGTGCGGATCGGTTTTGTGGCCGGCACGTTAATCGGATTTGGCTCTTTGTTGCTGGTCTATCTCGTGATTGCGCTGGTTGCAGATTAAGGGGCTGCCGCCCCTCTGCCCCTTGGCGCGCATCACATGGCGGAAATGCCGCCATCCAGTTTCAATTCCGCACCCGTCATGAAACGGCTCTCGTCACTGGCGAGATAGAGCACCCCTTGGGCAATTTCCTCCGGCTCGCCAATCCGCCCCAGTGGTATTTGGCGGGCCAGCTTGCCTTTGACTACATCCTTTTCGACCCCGGCTTTGCCGATCCCGTCAAGAATGGGCGTGTCGACAAATGCCGGATGCACAGAATTACTGCGAATATCCCAGCCGCGTTTTGCGCAATATAGAGCGACCGATTTTGACAGCATCCAGATTGCTGCTTTTGATGCATTATAGGCAGGCATGGTGTCGCTGGCGATCAATCCTGCAATCGAAGAAACATTGATGATGGAACCGGGCTGATTATCCTTCATCAACGGCAATGCAGCCTGACACCCTAGAAATGCACTATCTACATTCACGGCAAATGCCTTGCGCCAATCTTCCAAGGTGCAGGTTTCAATATTGCCTTCCACCCAAATGCCGGCATTGTTGACCAACACTGATAGGCCGCCCAATTGTTCCTGCGCTGCATCAATGGCTGCGGCCCAATGGTCTTGATTTGTCACGTCATGTTCAAGCGCATAGGCCGTTCCCGCGCCGCATTCTGAATTGATCGCTGCGGCTGTTTGCGCCGCGCCATCAAGGTTAAGATCGGTGCATAAGACCCGCGCACCCTCGCGCGCCAATGCCGCACAATGTGCCCGGCCAAGGCCCTGCGCAGCGCCGGTAATCAGGGCCATCTTTCCTGCCACCCTGCCATTTGTATTTGGGCCCTTCATGCCAGTTCCCCTTCCAGCAATTTCGCGCCCATCAGCATCAAAAGCCGAACGTCGATTGCCACATTATCGGAGCGTTTGCTGGCGATAAAACCCGACAGGCTGGCAATGGACACGCGGTGAACTGTGATATTTTCCCCGGCCGTTCCGCCGCCGCTGTTGATTTTTTGCAGCCCGCAGGCGCGAACCAGAGTGAAACTTTCGCTGACCATACCGGGCGAGGAATAATATGTGCCAAGATCGGTTAATTGGGCGGCCCGGTAGCCTGTTTCTTCTTCCAATTCCCGGCCCGCCGCCGTCAGTGCGTCTTCATTTTGGCAATCATCATCATCGCCCACCAGCCCGGCTGGTAATTCCAGACAATTACGGCCCAATGGCACGCGATATTGTTCGACCAGCAGGACATGCCCATCTTCGATGGCGGCGATTACGGCGGCGCGAATATTCCGCGCCCGGCCCACATATTCCCATCGCCCGCGTTTATGCACGGTAATGAATTTGCCCTGCCAGACAATTTCTTGCCGTGCGCCGCTATCCGGCGTGTTATTATCTACAGCGCCATGATCCACAGCGGGGCCAATTGTATCTGGCCTATCGGGAACGGGGCGATCCGGGGTCATACTTCGATGAGACGGTCGGGCAATTCGTTGAGATCATCCTCAGCCCGTGGGAAATGTTCCGCCAGAATTTGGCCCACATCGCGCACGCCTGCCGCCATGCCTTCCGCGATCCTGCCCTGTTTGATTTCAACCAGCATATCTTCCATCGCTGCGCCCCACACCTCGGCAGAAACTTTCGCGGCGATCGGTTCATCGGCAACGATTTCAGCGCGATGTTCGCGCATCGACAGATAGATCATGATCCCGGTGCGCCCATGCGTGCGCCGTTCCGCGCCGACTTTGAAATGCGTTATTGCGCGCGCATGGACCCGCGCGGTTTTGACCGGGCCGGGGATCAGCGCGAATTTAAGCGGTAGCCACAATTGCAACAACCACACACCCATCAATTTCAGCACCCCAAGGCCGATCGCAAGCGAGAGAATTTCGCCGATTGTCCAATCATGGCCCCAGCCGCCCAGCAGCCAGTCGATTTTGGCCATAAACAGCGCGGGTATCATGGCAAAGATCGACATGGCCGTTATCCCGGCCAATACCGCCCACGCGATTGCCACATCGCCATATTCATCAGATTGTTCCGCCAGAACGGTGACAATTTCGCCCGACGTATCCTGTTCCGCCTGGGTCACTGCTGCGGTGACAAGTGCGGCCTGTTCTTTGGTCAGATAAGCCATATTCTACCACCCTCCAGAGGCGCCGCCGCCCCCAAAACTGCCGCCGCCACCGGAAAATCCGCCGCCGCTGAACCCGCCAAATCCGCCAGATCTATGGCCGCCGCCAGCACCGCGTGTTGCAGCGTTTAGCGCTTCCCACAAGATGATGTTGCGAACCATCCCGCCAGTGCGGCGGCGCCCGCCGCCCCGCGCTGGAAGGATGAAAAAGAACACAATGAACGCGATCCAGATCAGGGAGCCAATTGGAAACCGGCCGCTGGATTTGCGGGTCTTGGCGGCCTGCGCGGCTATTGCTTCTGCTTCGGCCTGGGGTAATTGCAGCTGCTGGATGATGGCATCGCTGCCCACTTCAATCCCGCCGGGAAAATCGCCGCTGCGAAATTTCGGCAAAATCTGTTGCTGGATAATCAGCGCAGATAACCCATCAGTCAGCACCGGTTCCAGCCCGTAGCCCACTTCGATCCTGACCTTGCGTTCCTGGGGGGCGACAATCAGGATCGCGCCATCATTACGCTGGGCATCCCCAAGGCCCCAATGGCGGCCCAGCTGATAACCGTAATCGGAAATCTCGTAACCTTGCAGGCTGGGCAATGTCACCACCACCACTTGTCGCTGTGATTGCGTTTCCAGCGCCGCCAGCTTGGCATCCAATGCCGCTTCCTGCGCCTCGGGGATAATATTGGCATTATCCACTACTCGCCCGGTCAGCTCGGGAAATTCCTGCGCCAAGGCTGGCTGGGTAAACACGGCTGCCATGGCCGCCGCCAGCAAGGCGGTAAAGACCGGCATTTTACGCAACATTTTGATCATCGTTTTGATCAATTAGCCGGTGCTGTGCTGCTATTGGGTGTCAGATCGAGCTGCGGCGCTGCCTCGGCGCCCGGAGTGATCGCTTCATAAGGGACCATCGGTTTTGCACCGTGGATCAAATTGGCGCCGATGGTGTCGGGGAATGTGCGGATGGTGGTGTTATAAACGCGCACCGCCTCATTATAATCGCGCAGCGTAATGCGGATGCGGTTTTCCTGCCCTTCCAACTGGCTTTGTAGCATTTGGTAATTGCCGATGCTCTTTAGATCCGGATAGGCCTCAACGCTGGCCAGCAAACGGCCAAGACCGGCGCCAAGCTGTGACTGGGCCGCCTGAAATTGGGCCATTTTTGCCGGATCATTAAGATCAGAGGCAGAAATCTGGACACTGGTGGCTTTTGCACGGGCCTCGATCACGCTGGTCAAAATGCCGCGTTCCTGTTCTGCTGCGCCTTGGGCAACTTCTGCCAGATTGGGCACCAGATTGGCGCGTTCTTGAAACGCGGCCTGCACATCGGCCCATTTGGCCTTGGCGTTTTCTTCGGCGCGGGGCACTGAATTGATCCCGCATGCCGCGAGGCTCAATGAAGCAATGGCGACTACTGCCAAGCGGCAGTTGGCGATGAAATTCATGGACATAATTTCCTTGGGCTAAAGCAGTCTGCCCCGATGGGCGGTCTTGAAACTGATATGGGAAGGATAGCAGAGATGGGCCTGTGTTCAAGCGGGCTAATCTGGCCTGAGGGAGCCTTGGCAAGCGCGGGTTTCGATGCCAGAAAGACAATCAACAATAATTTGGGGAACAATTGGATATGCTGGGTGAATTCAAGGAATTTATTGCCAAGGGCAATGTGATGGATCTTGCCGTGGCCGTGATTATCGGTGCGGCTTTTGGCGCCATCGTCACATCTTTGACCGCTAATATGATTATGCCAATTGTCGGCGCGATCTTTGGTGATGTTGATTTCAACAATATGTATGTGGTGCTCAGCGGGCAGGTTGAAACCGGCGCCACGCTTGAGGCTGCGCGGGCTGGCGGGGCCAATGTGCTGGCCTGGGGCAGTTTTGTGACGGCGGTGATCAATTTTCTGATCCTTGCCTTCGTCATTTTCATGCTGGTGCGCAGCGTTAACAAGGCCGCGCAAAAGGCAAATAAGGCGTCGGCAGAGCCGGAACCAGTGGCAGCACCTGCAGGGCCCAGCGAAATCGATCTGCTTATTGAAATCCGTGATGCGCTGAAAAAATAGATTACGCGCGCAAAAACACACTGGTCACTTCACATTAAGCCGGGATCGCTTATATACAGCGATGCCGGCTTTTTGCCGGATATGGCGATAAATTGCGATGTTCAATAGACGCAGCGGACCCGGGGGCAGTACCCGGCGGCTCCACCATAAACCCCAGTTCATTTGTTTGAACGGGGGCTGATGACGGGGCCGAACTAGGATCGACGTGTGTTCAAAAGCATTGTTTTTGCCCGGGTTGAGAATCCCCGTAAAAAGCTCATATTCATAAGTGCAAACGATAATGACGCACTCGCAATCGCTGCGTAATTTTAGGGCCTAACGGCCTGAATTTACAAAGCTAAGCGCGGTTGGACCGACCGGGCAACAGAACGGATTCCGGGGGCCCGGGGGGGCCTAGCAACAGAACCCCCCATTTCAACATATCATGGAAGCGCGGGGGCACTGCCCAACAGCGTTCACCCCCCGAAGACAAACACGCGGGGCCTAGCAACAAAGCCCCCCATTTCAACATATCATGGAAGCGCGGGGGCACTGCCGGAATGATTATGCCTTTGCACCGCAGGTGGGCAAGGGGTGAATATCAATTCGAGGCGGGTGTTTGCGCGCTGCGTTTTTCGTTTTCGTATCTGATGCAGTCGAGGATTTTGGCGCCTGCCAAAAATACGGCGCCGGTTGTTGCCAGAAACAATAATTTCCCGCCAAACCCGGGATATTGGGTCAGATATTGGCTGCCGCGCGCGGTTGCACCAAGCGCGAGTGCATAAATGATCAAATAGGCTTCCCACTTGGTCTTGATTACAAACAGCCGTTTGATCTTGTGAAACATGCGTTCCCTTTCGTTAACGCTTTAAAGAGCAAGTACCATGCCACATCAGGCACAGCGCGCAAGGTGAAGGTTAACGGTCAGGCCCGTTGTAAGGTAATCCGACATTCTTACGAATTAAGGCCTATATCAGTTCTGACAGGTCCAGTTCTTCAAGCAGGGCAGCGCGGGCTGAAATTATGGTCTGGGCCAGTGCATCGCTTCCGATATCGGCGGTGGCGATTTCTTCCGGCCAATAGGCGGCGATTACTTTTTCCATCCCTTCCGCCTTGGCCGGATCGAGCATGAAGCGCGGATCAATATGGCCCGGGTTTGCCACCACCCGCAGGCGCAGGCAGGCTGGCCCGCCGCCATTGGCCATGCTTTGGCGTACATCAACCGGGATGACGCTGCGGATCGGCCCGTTTCCAGCGATCATTTGTTCCAGCCAAGCACGGACCGGCTGGCTTTCCCAGCTTTCCAGAGGCACCGTCAATGCCATTTCAGCGGAACCTTGTTTGGCCGGAAGCGACAGCAATTGTGCGTTAAACAGATAGGTGGTGATCGCTTGTTCCAGGCTGACCGCGCTGGCGGGCACTTCGACCACTTCGAGTTCGGGAAATTGGGCCCGGATCGCGCCGTAAGCACCTTGCTGATCGGCAAATGCCTGCTGATGGGTGAACAATACCTGCTCATTGGCCACAGCAACCACATCATTGTGAAATGCGCCTGCTGCGATGGCATCGGGGTTTTGTTCGATAAATATTGTGCGTTTCGGGGCCAGCCCATGCAGGCGCGCGACCGCGCGGCTGGCTTGTTCATGCTGGCGTGCGGGAAAACGCCCTCCGCTGCGGCCATAGACGAATATCTGCGTGCCCGGCGATCCATGCGCGGTGCAAAGACGCATATGGTTGGCCGCGCCTTCATCGCCAAAACTGGGGGGGATTGGCGGGTGCAGCGCAAAATGTGCATCATCGGCAAAGGCGATGGCCAATTGGCGCATTGTATCAGGCCATTCCATTGCGCGGTGGGGCATGGTGACTAAATTGGCCGGGGTTAGATGGCACCGGCCATCGGCTGTATCTGGCGCAGGGCTGACGGTGGCTGCATTCGCAGTCCACATTGAACTGGCAGACCATGCAGCGGCCATCAAACGCGGATCGGTTTGTTCATTTAACCCCATCGCTTTAGCCCATGAATTATTGGGGCGGGGCAGGGGAAGAAGGAAGCCTTGCGCTAGGCCAAGTGCCATGTTGGCGCGCATTTTTGCCAAACCCTGCAAGGCAGCCGCGCGCGGATAGGATATTTCGCCTGCATTTTTCGTGGCCGCCAGATTGCCAAGGCTGAGGCCAGCGTAATTGTGCGATGGGCCAATTACGCCATCAAAATTGATTTCCTGCATCATGTCAGAATTGCCCTTAAACTCCCTCGCGCCCTACCTCTTGCCGCGCCTTTGCCCGCTTTACCTTGGGCCGCCTTACGTTGGGCCTCAGCCCGCTCGGCTACCGGGCCACGCCCCATACGACATCGCCTGTTTTCACCCCTAATGTGGCCGCGGCCTGCGGGTCGATCCGCATTGTTCCGTCACTGGCCCAGTCGCGCAATCCATAACAGCTGCGAAATTGGCTTAGGTGGCCTGCTGCGAGCAAGGCTTTCTCGCCCTGTTCAAGATCAATCGCGCTTACCTGCGCTGAAACAGTTTGGGCGATGCTTTTTACATCGTCTGTCCGGGCCGTCATGGTTGGGCCGCCATCGAATATATCGACATAGCCTTCTGCTGAGAAATTTTCATTTTCAAGCATCCGCATGGCAGCCCTGCCCGAAGGGTGGGGCACGCCAATGGCGCTGCGCGCTTTATCATCCAGCATCGCAATATAAACAGGGTGTTTGGGCATGAGATCGGCGATGAATTGATTGCCATTGATGGCGTTGAAATAGTCTGCCTCTTGGAAGCTCATGCCAAAAAACCGGCCTGCGACCCCATCCCAAAATGGGGATCCGCCCCGATCATCAATAATGCCGCGCAATTCAGCTATCAGCCGGTCGGCAAAACGGGCCCGGTGCATGGCGATGAACAGATACCGGCTGCGGGCCAGCAATAATCCCAATCCGCCCGCCCGTTCATTGGGGTGAAGGAACAATCCGCCCACTTCGCTTGATCCTTCAAGATCGGTCACCAATCCCAACATTTCGGCGCGAACGGTGCGGTTCAATTCCCGTGAATGCTGGGTCAGCGTGGTCTTGCGATAGGAATAAAATGGCCATTGCCGCCCGACCTGAGTGAATAATTGACAGGTGCCGCGCACTGCGCCTGTTTCGGTATTTTCTAGTACCAGAACGAATTGTTCATCCGCGATACTATTTTCAGTGCGGGTGAAGGATGCCTCTGCCCGTTCCAGTTTATCGCCAAGTGCGGCGCGATCCGCGGGCAAATTGGTGAAACCGCCGCCGGTTAATTTGGCCATTTCATACAAAGGCTCAAGATCATCAAGGCGTGCAGCGCGCAGGCGAAAGGTCAAAACACATCTCCAGAAGCAAGGTGATGAAGCACCAGTGTGGATAGAGCGGCGCGTTCCTTCAGCGAAGGGACAATCATGAATTCTTGCGGCGAATGAATGGCGCCGCCGCGTACGCCCATCGTATCAACAATTGGCACACCGCAGCTTGCGATATTGTTGCCATCACATACCCCGCCGGTTGATTGCCAGCCAATGTCCTGGCCCAAACTGGCACCGCAATCGCGCACAAGATCGAACAGTTTTTGTGCTTGATGATCAACTGGTTTGGGCGGGCGGGTGACCCCTCCGTGTAAACTTACGCCGACTTCGTGAGTTTGGCAGATGTTATCCATAAGTGTCTGCAATTGGGCTTGGAACCGCGCATCTGCACCGGGCTTTGTAGGCCGGATGTTAAACCGTAAAATGGCAATGTCAGGCACGACATTATTGGCTGCGCCGCCGTCGATTTTTGCTGGGTTAACCGTGCAATCTGCGGTTTCGATGGCTTTTAAACCCACTGCGAGCGCGGCCGCGGCGACCAGTGCGTTGCGCCCATCATGCGGGTTGCGCCCGGCATGGGCTGATTTGCCCCTTACAATGGCTGAATAATTGCCGGTTCCCCCGCGGGCATGGGCCAATGTGCCATCGGGCAAAGCGGAAGGTTCATATGTTAGCGCGGCATATTTCCCGCGCGCGAGTTGGTTGATTAAACCAGCAGAGGATAATGACCCGGTTTCCTCATCTGAATTGATTAAGACATCATACCCGATCCTGCCCCCGTTCGGGCTGCGTTCCAGCGCCAATAATGCGTGCAATATGATCGAAATCCCGCCCTTCATATCGGCAAGGCCGGGGCCGTTTAACGTATTCTCATCCAGCCAGCGTTGATGTTGGAATGGATGGTCTGCTGGATATACCGTGTCCATATGGCCGGTCAG
>Ga0209345_10005423_pt1 | contig 11819 bp, 9 predicted proteins | sample Cruoilmetagenom7_FD_187294 | JGI IMG/M metagenome (GOLD analysis project Ga0209345, IMG submission 187294) | Oil polluted marine microbial communities from Coal Oil Point, Santa Barbara, California, USA - Sample 7 (SPAdes) (version 2) | ecosystem: Environmental > Aquatic > Marine > Oil seeps ...
GCTCAATTTAGAATCATTCTAAGAAAAATGTTTTAAGTTTAGATTGTTATACGGAACCAAGAACCCAAAGCCCTTTTCTCATTGTCTAAAAACACCAGTTATTTAAACTCCTTAGGCTAAGCTAACCTGAATATTTCATACACTATTTTGCCATTTTATTCCTAAATTCTATTCTAGTATGAAATATTCAGGCTAAAGCATCACTTCCGAAAATAAAGAATAAAAAAGACGCGTTAAATCGCACGACCGAATTGTGTTGATAGACACGCGGACTATCTGGTTTCGCCGCCAGTTTGTCTTGTGCCTCTTGGGGTTTGGGAAGTGACATGTCAATCATCGCATTGATAACGGGCAGTAAATGTTAGATAGTTTCTGGAACAATTGCCACGACACCAATACCAATTTCCGTCCCATGGTCTAACTCCTGCAATAACTTCTATTTGTTGAGTGTACCCTTGCTTCTGTGCATAGACTTTGTACTGACCCCTTTTTTGCGCAATGACAATGCATTGGCTGAGTCAAACAATGCAGAAGATTATTTGAAAACTGATATAACTTTTGAAACAATGGATAAGATTGCCTATAAAATTACTGACAATCAATCATCGTATCTGCTGCAACAAGCACGATCTGAATTATTTAACACAATTGATGAACGAGATTTAAAACTAGCCAAATGAAATCATTAATAAAACATAGTCCGTCTTACCCACAATCCAGTTTCGCTCATTCTCGAAATTGCCCTAAAGGTTTCTTCTTTCGCTCGTGGAATGTGGGTAAGACTACGAGTTTCAACAAATGATGAATTCTTTCATTTCAGGCTCATTACAGGATTGGAATATACTCTAACCCCTTTATCTTTTTTTATTGGGAACGGATTAGATCTCATCTACTTGTTGACTTAGTTTTTTGTAATAAGAACGACATTTTATCATGCCTACTCTCTGCAACCCACCTTATAGTCTATAACTGCAAGGGTAAACTATCATCCAAACAATTGTTATGCAAAAAGGTTACATTAGTCAAAATACTCTCTTTCGAATTTAACTTTTTAGTGATGTGTTTATTGCTTATAAAAACGATTTTTAAATGCTTTAGGTGTGAGCCCAATGATTTTAATAAATGTTTTTCTGAAGGCGCTACTGTCTTGATAGCCAACTTGATAGGCTATGTTTTCAATGGTTTTACTACTAGACTCTAGTATTTCACAAGCTTTTTGCACCCGTGTTTTTTGTAAATATTGATTGGGTGTCAAAGCTGTAGCCTTAAAAAAACGCCTCAAAAATGTTCGCTCTCCCAAAAAGCTCAAAGCAGCTAATTGTTTTACTGTTATGGTTTTATTAAAGTTCTTTTGAATATGATGTTGGGATTTAATAATCGCCGTATCTTGATGATTGAGTTTTGGCGTAAAACTTTTATAATACCTTTGCTCGCGTAAACCTGTATCGACCACTAACAATTTACCCAATTCTCTCATGATTTTTGTATTGGTGAATTGTGTTACTAATTCTAACCCTAAATCAACCCAAGACATCAACCCTCCAGCAGAAATAATATCTCCATTATTAATAATAATTTTATTAGTGTTCAGTCGTATTTTTGAAAAATTTTGTTTAAATTCATTGGCCAACATCCAATGAGTCGTGACTTCTCGGTTATCTAATAATCCAGTTTTTGCCAGTATAAATGTTCCTGCACAAATTGAACAAATAATACAACCTTGCTCATGTTGTTTAATTATCCAATTGATCAAAAATTGATCTGGTTCTAAATAATAATAACCTTCAATATTGGGAGGTATTATCAATATATGATTTTGTTGAGTCTTTTTATTGCTTAAGCGAAGTGCTTTAATATTTATAATTTCAATGTCAAATTTTCGTTTTACATCATTTTGTACACAAATATTATTTGCCAGTGTAAATAGTTCTTTGAGTGCTAATACAGCCGATTGCATGCAACCAGGATAGGAAATTATTATTATTTTAATGCTTGAGCTCTTCATTTGTCATCTACCGACCTAAATATGTCATAAATGACTATAGAGTAATTTGTGTTTTTAAACAACAATACAGATATCTTAAATTACAAAAGGGACAAGAAATGAAAATTGAAAAAAATATTCCGTTGCTGGAAGAAATATTGGGCGAGTGGAAAGATGTCATTGGTAAAGATCTACTCGGCTATAAAAACCATGTCTATCGAATGTTACATTTTTGTTTTGCTTTACATGATGCTAACGAAGAAGAAAAGCGCAAACTTATAATCGCAGCTTGTTTTCATGACTTAGGTTTGTGGACAGACAAATCCGTGGACTACTTACCGCCATCAGTTCTATTGGCCAGAAATTATTTATCTGACAAAGGCGTAACTGCTTGGTCTAAAGAAATTGAACTCATCATCGACATGCATCATAAAGTTAGACCTTACAAAGATGAAAATTACCCACTGGTTGAAATATTTAGGCGAGCCGATTTAGCAGATTTTTCGTTGGGATTAATTAAAGGTGGTGTTGATAAAACTACAATCAAACAAGTCAAAACAGAATTTCCCAATGCAGGCTTTCATAAGATGTTAATGAAAGAACAAGGAAAATGGCTGCTTAAACATCCATTAAACCCTTTTCCGATTATGAAATGGTAACCGTTTATCAACTTAAGTGTAGAAGTTCAGGTTTTATATTTTTGAACTTCTTCATTCAAACTTAAGTTGAAAACTCATCATTTTATATTGTCATTTTATTACTAAGCCCTGCTCTGGACTAAGTTTAATGACTTCAATTAAATGACAGGGGTATTTTTTTTATTCACTCAGTTACAGATTACTAAATATGTACATGACGCTGTGCTGCCCATTTTTTCAGCGCATCAATATAGGCTTGTTTTTCATCATCAGGTAACCAGGTGGTTTTGAAGGCATTGAGCATCAATCGAACCATGTCACGTTTGGAGAATTTTCCTGCTTGTTGAAAGTTAAGCATTAATTGTGAGAGATAACCGCTATCAAATTCACCTGGATCGTCAGAATGCAAGCTGATACAAACACCCTGTTGAAATAAGAATTTTATCCTAGGAATATCTTGTGGTTCATAATCTGTGCCTCTTTGAACAGGTGATGCAGTGAGACATAAGCCTCTTTTACGAATTTCCGTCAATAATTCCATGTCTTCTGCTGCATTGAGACTATGGTCTAATCGGTCTAGTTTCAATATATCCATGGCTTCCCAAATATGCGCGATTGAGTCCTTTTCATCGACATCGTTGTGGGCTGTCAGATAGTAACCATCACGTTTGGCTTGAGCATATACCTCTTTAAACTTTGATGGAGGGTTACCTTCTTCGGGTCCAGAATCAAGACCTAAACCTATGATATCTGATTTGTAGGGCTCTGCCTTTTTCATCATATCAATGGCACTTTGTACACTGCGTTCTCGGTTGATTGAAATAATTAAATTCATTTGAACAGCAAAATCTTTGACGCCTGCTTTTCGTCCAGCAAGTATGCCTTGCATCATGTTATCAAAGTCGATACCACGAGAAGTGTGTGCTTGTGGGTCAAAAAACATCTCTACATAGGCGATGTTGTTTTCTTTACATTTTTCTAAAAAATCATAAACAGCGGTGTGAAAATCAGCGCCCGTTTGCAGTACCTTTTGTTGTTTGTTGTGATGCCCCAAAAACCCCATCAGCCCTGGTGATCTTTCATCAATGGATTTTTGTACAAGTTGTGCAGTATTGAAATAATCAAATTTATTACGATTGGCTAATTTTGCCACAGTTTCTGGGCTTAATGTCCCTGCAAGATGCAAATGTAATTCTGCTTTGGGCATGTCACTAATAAATACCCGCATTTCATCCTTGCTCATGCCATCTAAGTTGCTTGAATATACATTTTGACAGATGAAAATTAATAGCAGTATTAAAAATTTCCTGTTTGATGCTTTGTTTATTTTCATAATTTCGCCCTTTGTATGATACCTAATAGTTTACCTTATCAATAGTTGATTGATTTATCTAGTTTCAAATAGAAAACTTTTTTCATATGGAATGATCCTTTAAGGTTAATAAATGTGTCAACACAAGAGTTAAAATGTCCGCTTATGTTGTAGTAGAATTTCTAACAGTATTCGATTCTTCAGTACAGAATGGCTCTAAGTTAAGCTTGTTTAGCGCGTTTTTTGCCCTTCCATGCATATCATAACCCACTTTAATTTTAAGTTTTTCTTCAATTTGTGACTTAAATTAATTATTTCCAAGCGGTGTTCCAGTTTGCGTACAATTTCGGATATCAGCTAATATTTTTTCATCCAAATACTCCAAAAACAAATCACGATAGGTTTCTTCTTATTTTTTTTTAAACGAAACAATATAAGTACAAATCATGGATAGAATGACGTAAATGCTAAAGTAATAAACGCCTATCTGTAAATTGGCGTCTGTTTGTCCTGTTGATTTCATTGAGAAGTAAGTAACAACAATCGCCACGACAAACACATCAAGCATTGACCATTTACCGATTGATGACAATAAGTTAATTCGCTTAGATGAGAGGTGAAGCTTTTCTTGAAAACTAATGGTGAGCAATAGTACTGTTTTGATGATAGGTGTAATGACGGTAAAAAGTAAAATGATAGCGGCGATGCCGTACTGACCTTTTGAATAAATTTTTTCAAGGCCAGTTATGATGCTTTTTGATTCATATTGAAAGATGGTATTACCTAATAACGGAATATCTTGATAAGCTGTTATTTCTAATATGGGTGAAAACCAACCTGTTATCAATGCAATGATTGATAATGAAATTAACCCAATTAATAAAAACCTTTGTCGTCCAATCAAATACAAAACCAAAGAAAGTAACACTGTACCAATAAAGGCTTTGGTGAATCTATAGGCATTTTTATCAAACTTTTCATTCTTGTCTTTTAATGCTTTTATGTGTTCGACACTTTCTGTGTAACCATCGTACCAACTAAAAGTTATGGCTTCTAGTAGTTTTTTGCCTGAAGTTTTTATGTTGTCTTCCATGTGCAAGGTTTCGGTAATTTTATTGGCTGTGTGTGAGTATCCAATGGCATTACCCCAAGATTCATAAGCGATAGCAGATGCCATAACTATTAATACGACGACATAGACTAGACTTAATATTTTATTCTTCATGTTTTTTTAGTTTTGTTTCTATCAATTCAATTATGGGATCATCCCATTTTCCCGTTACTTTATATATTATTTTACCCACACCTTTTAAGCCTTTTCGGAACATACCTTGCACTAAAAACCCAGCGGCTGCGCCAACCGCTCCACCAGCAATCGCTCCGATTGTCGGTAACACTCTTCCTACTCTAGGTGTGACTATTACCATTTGATCATAATCTTGGTTTGCCAGTCCTGTTTTACCTGTGATTGCAATCTCAGCGCTGGCTGAGTCAATTTTAAAAGAGTCTGTATAAGCTTCACCATTATCCAATGTAAAATTACCTTTCATAGATTCAAACCTTAAACCCTTGCCTAATACATCCCTGAAATCAAGAATAAGACGTCTAGGTAGGTTAGTTAAACTAAAAAGCCCTAATACACGTCCCATGCCTGGCTTAGCATCTATCACTTCGCCCTCACCGATTTCTATGCGCATATTGCCACTAATGTTTTTAATTTCAAACTGGCTGGGGAAATCTGGCCATTGTGCTTGCATATCAATAATGGTTTCAGCACGTGTTATCGGTGCTTCAAAACCAATTGTTTTTAGAAATTTGGCAATATCAGGTGAAGTCATGATAATGTTGAATTGTGACAGCCCTGTCTTACCAACATTTCTTTGCCAATTGCCATTCATGGTTAAATTGATTAAATCTGAACGTGTGTTAAATTTTTCAATCCTAACACCATCATTAACAGGCCTTACTTCAATGGTCGATTCACCTAAATGAATTCCATCATAAATAAAATCCCCAACCCAAATATGTAATGGTGGGTAATTGCTAGAAACGGGGCTTGTTTGTTCCTGTTGTATGACTAATTCTTTTTCAATCGCTTTCCAATGTAATTTATCTAATTGAACTATCACACCTTTTGCATCAAGATCATTGGGCACAGTGATTTTCCCTGCTATTTCTTCGGCTTGAACTTGAAAGACTATACCTCCAGCATTAGTTTCAATTTCTATAGCTACATTTGATAACGTTCTTGCCATAAATACCAAGTGTTTTACTTGTAAAGACATATTTTTAAAGGGTAAAGATTTTGTTGATCTATCACCTTTACTGCTCGCTAATAAGGCAATCCATTTATCCACATCCACTTTATCAATTGATCCACCAAATTGGCCATTCACCTCATTTGAATCTCCAAAAATAACAGAATCAAGTGTTAATTTACCGGTTTTTTTATCGCGTTTAAAGCTAGATGTTAAGGCGTTATTAAAACTTAAGTCCCAACCTGTATCAAGACATGGTAATACACATGTAACTGAGAAAGGAGTTGTATCATTTTCTAACTTGATAAATGGCTCTGGCATTTCTAAATTCACTCCCTGTAAATCAGAAGCTGCAGTAAAATTAGTATGACTCTTATTTTTATTTGATATGGTGAAATCCCAAGGTGCAACGCCATTAGCTGGCAAAGCAAAGCCAAGTGTAGATTCAAAGTTTTTAATATCGTAATTACCTGAAAGTAAAACATCTAATTGTGTTGCTTGATTCGGATTGTTAACAATATCGCCTGAAATAATGACTTCTTGATTTAGAAATTGACCTGATAAATTATTGAGATAAAGTGAAGCTCCTTCAAATGCAAGGTTACCATTGAGGTCTGCTAATTGAAAATGACCCATCTGAAAATCTGTATTATTAAATTTAACTAAACCTTTAGGTACAACCTTTTTACCAGGTTGACTTAAGGGAACATATAAATCGACATCAATATTTTGTGGGCCCGATAACGTGATGTCTTCTTGTAATACACTAAGACCTTTTCTCATAGGAGATTTTTTCAGGATATCTATTAAAAAATTATCTTTACCTTTGGCTTTTATATCAATTGTCAATAAAGGCTTCTTCAAATTAGCAATAACAGCCACAACTTTTTTAACCTCACCTTGTAAGACTTTGCCTTTAGTGGATTCTACTGTTAACCGACGATTAATTGTTTCAACAATGGCATCGAAGCCTCTTACTGATGGCCAATCTTTTTGGTATTTTACTTCTGCAGACCTTAAATCTGACCTGGTTACAAACACACCGGTATTATTGTCAAAAGGATAATCTCGTACTTTGCCGTGATAAATAATCATACCCTTCTCTACAACACCAGATACTAAAGCCATATCGAGGTAGTTAAGAATTTTCGGCTTCCATTTAAATGATGGCCAATATTTGTATAACTGATTTACTTGGGCTTGAGTGACGGCAAAACTTAAGTCTAATTGCAACTGTTCGTCATAGGTTGCACGCGCAGCTCCATCCAAAATAAAATCTTTACAATCACACCATAATGAATTAATTTTAACATCCAAATTTTCATCCTGCATTGATGTTTGTGCAGTCATCAACAACTTATCCCACTCTATCTTGCCACGAATATAATCGGGCAACACAGCAGTTCCTGCATCTGAATCAAGTAACAACCTAATCTGGTCATTATGTAGGCTCACATTCCCTGATAAATGTGAAAGCTGCCCAAAACTTGCAATAAAATCCAATTGCTCAAAATTGACATCAGCATCTATTATCCTTCTTAATTCAACATCATACTTAATGGCTACATCTGTTAATTTTCCTGATAAATTAAGCTGCTCAAATTCCTCATTTGAAATACCTACTATTTGAGTAATAGCCTTAAGCAGAGGAATATCTAATACATCGGCATTTAGGTAGATAAAACCATCTTTCCTAGCTAGTTCAATTGAAACTTTATCTTGAGTGATAGATTTTGTTTGGATATCTTCAATGGTTAACTCTGCTTTCCATTGCCGTTTATCACCTTTATAAACTAATTCAGCACGTCCAGATATTTCTGTTTCTTCAAAATCTAAATCAAAAAAACTATCATGCAAGTCAGCCTGTGCCAATAATGAAACGATATTGCCTTTTTCTGTTGAAAACCACAATTCTGCATCTACCAAAGCACTAGGTATATAATTTTTTTCAAGTATTTTAGCTAGGCTTTTTAATGAAAAATTATCTATATTCCAGTACCATTGTGCTTGCTCCATGAAGTCATATGACTTATCAGTTATGGCTTTTATCGAAATATTATCAGCCAATTCTTGTGATACTAATTCAATTGCAAACGCCCTTTTTGCGACTGTCTGTTCTACTCTAATTTTCGAATTAATTTGGTACTCGGTATTTTTGATTGCATCACGTAAATTCAACTTTAAATGATTAACTGAAACACTTCCAGTTGCTAATAGTTTTTCCAATTTATCTGAGAAACTTTCTTGGTCTTTTGTCTCATTTGAAACAACTATTTCTCCCGATGCCTCCCTAACAAAATCCACTTCAACTTCGCTAATCCCTAGACTAATCCCTGTTGATCCTTTAGGAATTAAATATTTAATAAGGTTGATGTCTAATGTGGTTTGTTGAACATAGACTTCATCTTTGTCTTTAATTGTTAAACCATTAATAATAAACTTGGGTCCAAAGCCTTTCCACTTGCCCGATATTTTTTCAATCGTTACTTGCTTATCCAATTGCTGGTTTAAAAATTTAACCACATAAGGTTTATATAATTCTTCATTAGGTAAAATTAACGATATTAAACCCACTAAAATTCCAAACAACACAATCACAATCGCCAATAATCCACGAACATGTATCCATATCCTGAACAGTATTGAATGTTGAGCGGTTTTAGTCATTTATCATCAACAACTAAATTAAAACAACATCGAACTGTTCTTGTGAGTAAGAACTTTCAGGCTGTAAACTCACTCTTTTGCCTAACTCTTCTTCAAGTTCAGAAAGTGACTCTGTCTGCTCATCAAAAATGTAGTCAACCAATGCTGTTGAAGCTATTACCCGGATCTTTCCTGTTTGGAATTGCCTAACTGTTCGAATAATTTCCCGAAACAATTCGTAGCATACAGATTCCAAGGTTTTGACCAAACCCAGTCCTCTACAGTTTTCACAATTTTCAGATAACATTTGTTGTAAGTTTTCAGTCGTTCTTTTTCGGGTAATTTCTATTAATCCCAGCTTAGTAATGCCATGAACAAATGTTCTTGTTGGGTCCTGATCAAGATAAGCTTTCAATGTCACTAAAACTTGTTCTTTATGGCTGTCTTCATCCATATCAATAAAATCTGCAATAATTATTCCACCTAAATTTCTTAATCTAATTTGTCGTGCAATCATTTGTGCAGATTCTAAATTTGTTCTAAATACAGTTTCTTCTTGATTCTTAAATCCTATAAATTTACCTGTATTCACATCGATGGTTGTCATTGCTTCATTTTGGTCGATAACTAAATTACCTCCAGACTTCAAAGGTACAAATTTCTTAAGTGCTCGATTAATTTCATCATCAATGTTATGAAAGTCAAAAATGGGTCTAACACCTTTATAGTGAATAAGTTCGCCTTCCCACTCTGGTACAAACTCTTTAATAAATTTTTTCAATTTGACAAATACACTAAAAGAATCTGTTTTTATTGTTCTGACTTCAGATGAAATAAAATCACGAATAGTTTTTGTAGGTAAATCAAACTCATGATAAACCAGCTGTTTAAACTTACCTTTCTTAATTCTCTCTTCTACTTTGCCCCATAACTTTTGCAAGAATTTAAAATCTCTAACTAAGTCTTCCTCAGTACTATTCTCAGCGTTAGTCCTAGCTATAAATCCGTGTTTATGACCTTCTGTTTTTAAATTGTCTAATATATTTGTTAATCGGGACCTTTCATCTTCATCTGTTATTCTAATTGACAAGGTACTGACAGATTGTTCATTAGGTAATAAAACCAGAAATCGACTTGGAATACTCAATTTACAAGTCACTCTTGCGCCTTTAGAACCAATGGCATCTTTATAGACTTGGACGATTATTTTCTGCCCTTCATGAATGATTTTTGAAATAGGCAAATTGTTAGCAAAGCCTTTCTGAGAATCTTCTTTGTTTGTATTTGAAGAACCTTCTAGTCTAATGATTTTTTCTTGTGAACAGACATCTGAAACATGCATGAAAGCCGAACGTGACATACCTATATCAATGAAAGCAGCTTGTAATCCTGGCAATATTTTTTCTACACGTCCAACATAAATATTGCCAACGATTGAACTTTTTCTGTTACGTTCCAATAAAACCTCTTGCAACATTCCATTGTCGACCATAGCAACTCTGGTTTCATTGGGTGTTGAATTGATTAATATTTCTTCACTCATTCAAATTCTCTCAACAATTGTGATGTTTCATAAATAGGTAGTCCCATAATACCTGAGTAACTACCAGATATATGTTTTATCCACTTTGAGGCATAACCTTGAATACCATAACTCCCCGCTTTATCCATGGGTTCTTTACTGGCAATATAGTTTTTGACATCACTTTCCTCTAATTTATCAAAAATAACTTCACTAACTGACTCTACAACCTTTTGTTGTGTTTTATTGACAATGGCGACCGAGGTTATGACTTGGTGTATTTGATTTGATAGTTTCATCAACATATCAAAAGCATCACCTTCATCTTTAGGCTTACCTAAAATTTTCTGATTAAAAACGACGATTGTATCCGAACCTAACACAGGCCAGTGCTTATCTGATATTAACCAACCTGCTTGTGCCTTTTCAATAGACAGGCGACGACAATAGTCAATGGCTACTTCACCAGGTTTAGCTGATTCATCAATATCAACAGGCATACAAATGGGATCAATTCCAATTTGCTGTAATAACTGTTTTCTCCGTGGAGATTGTGACGCCAAGATGATTTGATGTGAATTCATGACTTATTCTCGGTGATAAGGGTGATTAGCTATCAAGCTATAAGCTCTATAAATTTGCTCTATCAGAATAACACGTACTAAAGGGTGGGGAAAAGTCAGCAAGCTTAATGACCATTTTTGATAAGATCTATTTTTAACTTCCTCAGAAACACCATCTGCTCCACCAATAACAATAGCAATGTCAAATGCTTCCATTTGCCAAGTTTTGATTGATTGAGCCAGAAACTTTGTTGAAATCGCTTTACCAAACTCATCAAGTAATAGCAGTTTTTCTTGAGGTTTTAGTGCGGCAATAATACTTTCTCCCTCATCCTGCTTGGCTTTGTGTGTATTGGTAGTTTTAGAACGGTGAATCGGTGGAATTTCAACCAATTCCACCATTTGATTTTTGCTAAGACGATTATTATAGTCGTTAAAAGTTTGCTGAACCCATTTGGGCATTTTTTGTCCGACTGCCAACAAACGAATCTTCATTAATAAGATTACTTACTTTTTTCTTCAGCAGTGATATCCCATAATCCTTCGATATTATAATGCTCCCTTGCCGTTGGTGACATGATATGTAAAACCACATCTGCAAAATCTACAACAACCCATTCAGACTGACCCAGCCCTTCTAAGCCTATCTTTTCAAACCCTTGCTCTTGCGCACTTTTAAAGGCTGTTTCTGCAATGGTCTGTATATGTCTATTTGAAGTTCCCGAAGTGACAATCATAAAGTCAGTAACTTGTGTCAAATGCGCCACATCAATAACAATCGTGTCGTTTCCTTTTGCATCATCTATTGCTGTCACAATGATGTCTTTAATTTTATTAGCTCTTTGGGTTTGTTCTTCAACAGGCTGTTTAATTGTATCTTGCAAAACTTTCTCTTT
>Ga0209345_10005424_pt1 | contig 11813 bp, 15 predicted proteins | sample Cruoilmetagenom7_FD_187294 | JGI IMG/M metagenome (GOLD analysis project Ga0209345, IMG submission 187294) | Oil polluted marine microbial communities from Coal Oil Point, Santa Barbara, California, USA - Sample 7 (SPAdes) (version 2) | ecosystem: Environmental > Aquatic > Marine > Oil seeps ...
ATTGGCCTTCTCTGCCTTGACGTTGCTTGAAATCCAGGCTTGGCGGGCATAATAGCTGAAGTCATTTGTGATGCGGGCTTCTAAAAAGAGACCCCAACGGCTCAACCTGGAGTTATTGAGAAATTACCTCAAAGGCGGACAATATATTGAATACGTTGAAAAGTTTCCGTAAGCGTTCACGGGTTCAACGGTTCACGGTTCAGGGTTGAACGAAGAATTGAACCGATTATTGTAGGAATTCACACGAAAAGCTGGAGATACTTTCCCCTCCAATATCTTATGAGCCAAGGAACACAGGTTTGATGGAGATAAAATCTGGCTCTACTGTTTGGTTTTTATTCAATAAATATTTCAGTTCCTTTAACCTTGAACCTTTGAACTGTGAACCACTGAACCTGTGAACGGTTACAAGTTTCCAGGCTTTGCAGGCCTTTCTTTTGACTGGATTTATGAAGCAATCGCTGAAAAGACCACTGAGGTCCTGGGTCCGGACAAACGGCCCTGGCGGGGAAAGGGTCTCAAGGACATAATGGGTTCAGGAGTTCAGGGTTGAGGCTCACCGAAAGAAAAATAACCGTAACTACTCAGGTTATAAGGTTCACGGTTCAGGGTTCAAGGTTAAAAGCAATGAAGGAAGGTCTCTATTCTTTAGACAAATACCCTGTTCATCCGGTTTTTTGATATGCTAAACGGTTTTGCACACAAAGGTTCAAGGGACATTCTATGTCGCTCTGGAAACATGAAGAAAATCCCGATAAAATCGGGTTTAACCGTGAACCGTGAACCCTGAACTTCTGAACCACTTTATTTACCGCTATCTTTTTCTGAAAATCACCTTGATCGGTGTAAATTCAAGCCGAAAATGTGCTCGGATTTGATTTACCAAGAAACGTTCATAGGAAAAATGGATCCTGTCCGGTCTGTTCACGAATATCACGAACGTGGGCGGCTTGGTGCGCAGCTGAGTGGCGTAAAAAAATTTTATCCGGCCCCGGCCAATTCTTGAAGGTGGATGTTTTTCAATCATTTCTTTTATTGCCCTGTTTACCGCCCCTGTGCTGATCCTCCGAGAAAACTGCTCATAGAGGAGATCAACCTTCCCAAACAGCTTCATGACCCGCTCACCTGTAAGGGCTGAAAGATTAATCCGTTGGGCAAAGGAAATAAATTGCAGTTGCCTGTCTATTTGGTCATCCAGGAGGTTCTTCTTCAGGGTATTGCCTTTAATCAAATCCCACTTGTTAACAACCAGAATTACCCCTCTACCCTGCTCAAAGGCATAACCGCAAATCCTGGCATCCTGTTCCGATACCCCGTTATGAGCGTCCAGAAGGACGGCGGCAATGTGACAGCGTTTGAGGCTCTTGAGGGCCTTAATCATTGAGAATTTCTCTATCTTTTCTTTGACTCTTCCCTTTCTTCGTATGCCTGCTGTATCTATCAACAGATACTCTTTCCCATGATAAGAAAAGGGGGTGTCTACAGCATCCCGTGTTGTCCCCGGCAGGTCACTTACCACCAGTCGTTCCAGGCCAAGGATACAATTAATCAGAGAAGACTTTCCGGCATTGGGCTTTCCGAGAACAGCGATCCGAATTTGATCAGGATTTTCTTTTTCAGGTTTTGATTCCGGAATGCCCTTTACCACCGCCAGCAGCAATGCTTTAAGCCCATATCCATGGGCTGCGGAGATGGGATAGACTGCTTCCATTCCCAGTCCGTAAAAATCTGAGATCATATGGTCATGTTCCGGGCCGTCAGCCTTATTGACCGCCAGAAAGGTCCCCTTTTGGCTTCGACGCAGGATATTGGCAATCTCTTCGTCTCCGGGCATTATTCCCTGCCGGCCATCCACCATGAAAATTACCCTGTCGGCCTCATCAATCGCCATTTTCACCTGTTCCCTCACCTTGTTTAACAGGGGATCCTGGCCCAGGTCATCGAATCCGCCCGTGTCCACCAGGGTGATGGGCATCCCTTCAAAACTTATTGAGGCCTGGAGCCGGTCTCTTGTAACCCCAGGGCGGTTGTCAACCAGGGCGTCCCTGGATCGTGAGAGACGGTTGAACAACGTGGATTTGCCCACATTGGGCCTTCCGATTATTACGATGACTGGAGCCATGGCTTACGTTCCGGTTTCAAGTGTCTGATCCGAAAACCCCGGAGGGCACACCAGGATTTTCTATTTAATGTCCATCCGAAAATGAACCATTTTTTCAATGTTACGCCTAACGGCATTAACTTGTGAAATTTCAAGTCCCGACAAAGTCGGAATGACCATTATTTAATCATAGCCGTTTTATGAGAAGGGTCAAGGTGATTCCTGCCAAATGCCCCTATTCGTTCGTGTGTTTATAAGCAACTATTTTCTGTTATGGCTTGACTAATTGTCCGAATGCAGATAGCTTCTCCTTAGGATTTAAATTCAACTTTCTTGCGATGCAGCCTTCACCAGACATGCCAACAAAATACATCATCGTCACTGGCGGCGTCTTGTCCGGACTCGGCAAAGGGATTGCCGCCGCATCAATCGGCCTCCTGCTCTCAACAAAACTCAAAATCATTCCCATTAAATGTGATGGCTATCTTAATGTAGACCCGGGCACCATGAACCCTTTCGAGCACGGTGAAGTCTTTGTCCTGGATGACGGAGGAGAAGTGGACATGGACTTCGGTCACTACGAGCGGTTCCTGGGGGTGACCTGTAAATCAATGTGGAATCTGACCATGGGCAAGGTGTTCGATATGGTCAGGAAAAAGGAAAGGAGGGGCGATTACCTCGGAAAGACTGTCCAGTACATCCCGCACGTAACAGATGTCATAAAAAACCAAATTTTCGAAATTGCCAGGCAAGAAGATCCGGATCTGGTGATAGTGGAAATCGGAGGAACGGTGGGCGACATCGAAAACGAGCTTTTTCTGGAGTCCATGCGCCAGATGAGGGAGGATGTGGGCAAAGAGAATATCCTCTACGTCCATCTGACCTATGTGCCGATACCCTATGGTGTAAACGAACAGAAATCCAAGCCCACCCAGCAAAGCGTGAACCTTCTCATGCAACGGGGAATTTTTCCGGATATCATCATAGGGCGCTGTTCCCAGTTCCTGTCAAAGACGGTTAAGGGCAAGATTTCCGGGTTTTGCAATGTCCAGCCCAATGCAGTCGTAACCGGTTTGGACGTTGAAGATATTTACGAAATCCCAATAATTTTCGAGGAGGAAGGCCTTCCGGAGATCATCCACAAAAAACTCAACATCTATAGTCCGCCGGATTTGAGAAAATGGAAAAAGCTGGTAGACAATATCAGAAATCCTAAGCAGGAAATTACCATCGCCATGTGCGGGAAGTATACCAAGCTGGAGGATTCTTATGCTTCTATTATAGAGTCTCTCAATCACTGCTCTGCACACCTGAGATGCAAGATCAATCTCAGATGGGTGGAAACGACAGACCTTAAAAATACATCTTTTCTGGATGACATAGACGGAGTAGTCGTTCCCGGGGGATTCGGGTCACGGGGCACAGAAGGTAAGATCGAGATAATCCGTCTGGCAAGGGAACGAAACATTCCTTTTTTAGGCCTTTGCCTGGGGCTCCAACTGGCTGTCATTGAGTTTTCAAGAAATGTCTGCGGATTAGAGCGAGCGAATTCCACGGAAATGGACTCTGACACACCCCATCCGGTTATCGACATCCTTCCGGAACAAAAAGAGATTATCGACAAGGGCGGAACAATGAGACTTGGGGGCTACCCTGCAATTCTGAAAGAAACCACCTTGGTGCGCTCTCTTTACAGTGCTGAAGAAGTGTCAGAAAGGCACCGGCACCGGTATGAGGTGAATCCCGAGTACCATTCCACTATACAGGAGCATGGCATGATCTTTTCCGGGACATCCCGTGACGGGAGGCTGGTCGAGTTTATCGAACTGCCCGATCTGAAATACTTTGTTGCAACCCAGGCCCATCCAGAGCTGAAATCAAGGATGGAGAGCCCTGCCCCGCTCTTTTATGGCTTTATCAAGGCCTGTCTGAGTTGACCTTTTTGCGCCTGGCGTCACACGACCCTTCAGACACGTTTTTGGCAAAGGAGACTCATAACAACTTTTTGATCTCAATCCCATTTCTCACCATCCGAGTTGCAGGGCCGCTAAAATAGGGGCGGGACAAGGCCAACGCTTAAAATGCATTTCACCAGGGGTGTCGAGGATCAATGACAAAAAAATATTGTGTTCTTTTCCATGGGCTGTCAGGAGACGAAGAAGGTTTCAGGTCTTGCATGGGTCACTTGGGCGCACCGCCCGAGGCCGTGGATAAAATGATCACAAAGGCGCCTGTTATCCTGAAAGAAGGCCTGACATTGGCCTTTTCAACGCGATATGCCGATGCTGTCCGGAAAGCAGGCGGCATGGTAGAAGTCCAGGAACATGGTTATTTTGAAGAATCAATGAATCATACCATTTCAATTGCTTCTTTCAAAGATTTTACCATGTGTCCCGAATGTGGTCTGAAGCAACAGAAAAGAGAAACCTGTGTCAAGTGTGGTTTTAGACTTGTTAATATGGAAAACGGGCTGGAGCCAAAAAATGGCGCAGGTAATTGACCTGAATGAAAGTCGATTGATTGTGGCCGCCAGGAGGGGTTTCCGAAACTGGGCGGGTCATTTTAAAGAAGAGTTCGGCCCTGCAACTCGACTTTCCCAAATCTCCTTAAAGACACTTTCCTTCCTGGCACAGGGTAGAGACAAAGGGACTTTTTATCTTTATGACCTGATCATGAATCTTAAGGGATTGGGCTCAGGATTTGAATTCGATGAATTAAGTCCAAAGAAAAAGATGTCCGTTATTGACCACTACCTTTTTCTGTTGGACCGGATTCGTTTTGAATGCATGAAAAGGATCGCATTGCTTGAAGGTTATCCTGGTGAAGATTTAACACTGGTGGAACTAATCGTTAATTTTGACAAGCTGGCGCCAAGTCTCCAGGCAGAAATCCCCATGCTGAGCCCACACCACCCTGGCTACAAAAAATATTCAGAAATGAACACCTTTGATAGAGAAGTCTTTATAAGGAAATTGATCCCGAAAGTACTGGAGGAAATACAGGATTACTCGACAACTTTGTAAACCTTGTCGTTTTCTCGAACCCGGTCCTTTACTTTCAGTCCCACCAGATCACCAATCTTGGCTTCTTCAATGGGCTGATTGTCAACCTCCATGCTGGCAACTTCGTCTGTAAAATCCGTAGTGTGGCCCTTGTACCGCAACTGATCACCCTTTTTTATGCTTCCATTGGTCACTTCCAGGGCGGCGACACTGGGCTTGGCAAAAAATTTGACAACAACTGCGACCTGTTCCTCAGGCATGATTACACCTCCGGTAACGTCTCAGGCCTTCTTAGCCCTTGCGGTGGAGACTGTTCGCAATAATCAATGCGAACCATCTTAGTCGCCCACAATAAACTTTTGAGCGAAGCTACTGAATTAAAAGAAATAAAGCAGATTAAAACAATAGGTAACCCCTTTTTTTTGCATTGTCAAGCGATGGATACGGCCAGGCAAAAACAATGGTGTGTCTGGCAGAAAAAACAGAATCATCAATGTTGCAAATATGTGATCAAAATGGTAGAAATGCTGTGGCAAAATTTATACATGCCCATTGATATTTCCTTGAATTAAATACCAGAGCCAATTTCATTGATAGGTATAAGGACAGGTTTTTGAAAGTGAAAGGGGCGCAAATGGAAATTGGAAAAATAGAGAAAAATGTTCCAATTCCGAAACTGCATGTTAGTAAATATTCCTGGTCAGATATGGCAGTAGGAGATTCGGTCCTGATACCTGTAGGTAAAGATGAAAGGATAGACATTATACGAAACAGGGTATCAAAGTCGATTCATAAATATAACAGAAGGACAGGAAAGAAATTGCGTTCCATGTCAATTCCAGAGAAAAACACCGTAAAAATCTGGCGCACGGAATAACGTCGTCTAATGAATTAAACCCTGAAGAACAAACCGAGGACTGCAGCATGGAAGATAACGACCTTGTTGATGAGACAACTCTTTCACCGGAGATACAAGGAGCAATCAAGCAAATGAAAGAGAATATGCCCGTTGCAACGATTTATCCCTGGCCTGACATGGACGTTGGTGACTCTGTTCTGTTTCACGCAGACAAAGGGGAATCTGTTCGCGTGCTCAGAAGGAGAGTGGGTGTGTCGGCGTATCATTATGGAAAATTCTCAGGGAAAAAGTTTGCAACAAAGTTGCTGCCCGAGGAAAACGCCTTCAGGGTATGGCGGACAGATTAAGGGCTCGCGCAAAAATAAATTCACATTTTGACATCTCATCTTCAGGTCAACATTAACCTAAATCGGAGCGCCAAAATGTGAATTTATTTTTGCGCGAATCCTAACGCCTGCGGCTGAAAATTCATGGGGGAACCCAACATGGACGAGGAAATCATAGTAAAACATCTGTGGGCTTTAAGAAAAGTTAACGATGCTTTGATTACAGGATTAAAGACAACGCTCTTAACAATGGAGTCATGGGATAACCTGTCTCCCGAACGACGACAGTCTACTATTGAATCGGTAAAGAAGCTCATCTCAGAAAGCGAGAAGGCTTACGGTCCGGAATCCACTGAAGATCAAACAAGTGCGGCAGACAGGGAGCGGAATGAATAGCACCTCAATCAAACCACCGCATCCCATATATCCTGGCGACCAGGCTTCCAACTCCCCAGAAATTCTGCTTCAATTTTTCCGCAGGAGGTAATTAATCTTGTCTTTTTTCTTTGAAAAACAGCATCCGAGAGACAAACGGGTAAAAAGGGCCCAGGAAGAAATTAATGCTGCAATCGGTGAATTATTTAACAGATACGAACTGAGCTATGGTGAAGTCTTTCATATTCTTTCCCAGTACATGAGTATCTGCGCAGAGGTCATGATGGATAAGGAGAGGCAGGGTACAGAAATAAAAGAAATGTGTCCAACCTGCGGGGAACCAAGGGAAACCTGTCAGTGCCAACATACAGCATGATGATACCGCTGTGGCAAAATACCGGCCCATTTATCAATACATAACGGAGGATTGGCATGGTGAATCTAACGCTGATTAGAGTTGCTGCATTTTTCTCGATCCTTCTTCTCTTTCCAATATCATGCTCGATGAAGGACGATGAAAGTTTGATTGGCGAGTTGATTGAAAAGGCTGCGAAACTTGCAGAAGAGCATGATGTCAAGGAACTTGTTAAGCTGACGGCAGAGGATTTTCAGGCCCTGCCAGGTCGGCATGATCGCCAAGAGACCAAGAAAATTCTCTGGTGGGCGTTCAGGCATTACGGAGAATTCAAGATCCTGTATCCTGAACCGAGTATTGACGCTGCCGAGACGAGCCGTGCAGCTACTGCCAGGGTATATTTTTTGATTGTCAGGAAGGATCACTCTTACCTTGGCCTCAAAGAGCTTTACAAAGACCCTGAGGCATGGCTTGAAGAAGTGGGAAAAAATGCCGATCTGTACAGACTTGGCCTTGATTTTGTAAAGAAGGATGGAGACTGGCTTGTGAAAATCGCCCGCCTTGAACCTTTCAGAGGTTTAGGATTCGGGCCTTAGGATAAAATGAAAACCATTCCCTATGCTGAACTTGATACGATATTTCTGGATGTGGGCAATACGCTCATTTCAATGGATTTTGCCTGGGTTGCAAAGGAGCTTGCTGCTCAGGGAGTTCACTGCAAGGTCCCGGCGCTGCGCCGGGCTGAGGCCGCAGCACGTCCGCTTGTATCAAAAGGGCTTGCGCGTCGAACAACCGAAGGTCAGGACGCGTTCAGTTTTTATCTGGGTGCGGTCTTGGGTTGTCTTCCTGGGACTGCCGGGCTCGCCGCTTCTCAGATCAATAGGATATCCCGAAACCTCGCCCCCATTCTGAGGCCCCCGGGTCAGGCCGAGCGGCTGTGGTCTTCGGTGATCCCCGGAGTCCCCGCCGCCCTTGAAACACTTAAAAAGTGCGGACTGCAGCTTGTGGCGGTGAGCAACTCTGACGGCACAGTAGAGGACGTCCTTATACGGCAGAGACTGCGGTCCTATTTTACCGCTGTTTATGACTCACACCGGGTGGGTTTCGAAAAACCGGATCCACGCATTTTCCATTGTGCAATCAAGGAATTAAACGTCGAACCTTCGCGAACCCTGCATGTGGGAGATCTATACAATATTGATATCACGGGGGCCCGCTCTGCAGGCCTGCACACCGTACTTATCGACCCGTTCGGCGACTGGGCCGATGTAGATTGTGTGTGCATCCATGACCTGAATGAACTGAGCCATAAAGTTATTGAGGGCCGCTATAGGAAAAAAAGATAATCATTTGAGGAAATTTCAAAACGCCCACTTTCGCCCAATCTAGCAGCAAGAAAATTTGGCAGGATTGTTTTGTGTCTTTTTATGGGGGTAGATATGATGAATTCATACATGTTGCTATTGGTTGTGAGTGGCATTGTTGTGGGAATCGGGGCCTCGTTTACAGGGCTTGGAGGCGGTTTTCTGATGATCCCGCTGCTGCTTTTCATGGGGAAATCTGCCCAAACGGCGGTGGGAACATCCTTCCTGGCGATCCTGATTATCTCAATCTCAGCCCTTATTGCACACAACAGACTTTCCAATGTGGACTATAAACTTGGTCTTTTGCTCGGTATCGGGGGAATTATCGGTGCGCAGATAGGCGCCAGGCTGGTCGAGCATGTCTCAACGGCAAATTTTAGAAAATTTTTTGCCCTTATTCTTGTCGGCCTGGCAGTCTATCTTTTTGTGAATAAATAGTGTCGCCGTTCCACAACCACCAACCTGTTTAATGTCTGAACGAAAAGTCTGTTCAGACTTGGTTGTGTTTATGAACGAGGGTAGTCGTGCCCATTCAGGTTTCCTTTGTCCTAGTATCTTCAACCAGAAACGGCGTACACCTCACGCCGACACTCATTTTTTTAATCCAGATTCTGGCCATGGGTACGGTCTCTCCCTCTAAATTTACCAAATTTGACAGTTCCTCCACATAAGTGACGTCATCCTTTTTGAACTCAAAATAGAATGTGCTGGTGCTGAAAGGGTCTGAAACCAGGATGACTTTTTCGGAATCATGAGGATGTTTTTGTGGTGATCCCGAAAAAGCGACATGAGATTTTTTTAGACTTTTAAAGTTCTTTGGTCTTTTATAGGTCTGAATCTCGAATCTTTCCGCTTTCTGCAGAAACCTTTCATTGGACATGCCACAACCTCCTTAAGAAACAGCTTGTTAAAAATCAGCGCTTACCTGTACACTATATCTAAATTATTTGTGAGACAATATCAAAACGCCCACTTTTACCAATTCTTTGTGCCGTGCCCAACGGGCCGCAGGTTTAAGCTTGAATCGTGCGTTCCGGGGAACTGTACCGAATTTTCAATAATTTTGGCCTGGTTGTAAAGATGATTTTGTTAGGCGAGCGCCCAACCTTTTAACATTTACCACGTCCGGATGGGACCTTCCCGATCCGGATTTCGCAGGCGTACTCTGAGTGTATGAGAATGGAACATATACAGTAGGCAAAGGCTGATGCAACCGACACTCGAGATGATATCCTGCACAGTGTTGCGGGCAAGGCTGTCGTGGGTTCCGTTGTTGCGGATGATGACGGGATCATTGTTGAAACAACGGTCGCGGCAGAAGAGGCCCAAAGGTTGGGAATGACCCTGGAGCAGCTTCTCGATAACGGAAATACATCGAGGAAGGCGTGATCCGTCCATGAAGGCTGCCGCCCCGGGAGAAGCCCATGGATATTGCGTGTCGATGGGAGTTCAAATTTGAAACCTAATAAGGAGATATATTGAAGGATGGACCGAAGAAGAAATCAAGAACAAGTCATTAATGGCGCCATGCGGGTTATATTTCATTTTATATGGCAGCGCCACATGCCTCTGATCAGTCCTGGCGAAGATCCCGCTCTGCGGGAAAATCCGGTTTATTAAAGATCGAAGCAAGAAATCCACCGCCTGTTAAAGGTGGTGGATTTCTTTTGTGAATAATCGCCTCTTAATTTATTCGCTCATTCTACCGCAATTCGGTCCTTGTTTGCGTCCCATATCTTGGAACCGATTCCCTTGACCTTCATAATGTCTTCCGGCTTTTCAAATGGCCCGTTAGTTTCCCTATATTCCATGATTCGTTGAGCATACTTCTCTCCGACCCGATCCAGCTTGGCTAATTCTTCGACCCCGGCCGAATTAATGTTGATTTTGCCGTCATTGGATGCATATAACGGCAGTGAAAAACTCAAGACAACGCACAAGGCCAACAACACCATCAATCTTCTTTTAAAAATCATCTAATTCCCCCTTGTTAGAAGTAAAAATGACATAAAGCACAAAGCCTCTTTCCCATGAGAGATGGATATTATTAGAAATGGATTTTGAATGTCAATAATAAAAATTAAACATACTGAAATTATCTACCAAAAATATTGCATATAATAAAAAGCGTTTAACGACAAATTTAAGACAAGATAGCAGAAGACACACGAAGAAGGACAGGGCTACAATGCATGCACCTCACGAAACAAGTCGCCTTAATCCATCAAAGAATCAACCTGTTGATAAATCTCACCGCCGAAATTATCCATTGACCCTTCCGCACGTCTGCAGAATCGTTTTTTTACGTAAATCAGCATTGCAATTTTAAACAAAAAAAAATAAAATCGAGGGAAGTCTTCAAGCTGATTCTTAAGTTGTAATAGTTTAGCGTTTTGCCAAAAGGATTGAGATGAAAATATTTATTGTAACTTTAGTGTTTGTGGTCTGTTTCTCGCCACTCAAATCATTTGGCGAATGTGTTATAGGAGATTGCAAAAACGGAAAGGGAACCTACACCTTCCCTGATGGGAGCAAATATGAAGGGAAATTCAAAGACGGAAAACACCATGGTCAAGGGAATTTGATCTTTGCCGACGGCAGCATGTATGTGGGCCAGTGGAAAGATGGCAAGCGTAACGGATGGGGAACTTACATAGATCCGGTTAATCCCCGGGGAGAGGAGAATGTATCTGATGAAAAAAAGACGGCTTTCTTTCCTGGCGACAATAAATATACTGGTGTATGGAAAGACAACAAGCGTAACGGATGGGGAATGGCATCCTATTCTGACGGCGGGAAATATGTTGGAAAATGGAAAGATGATAAAGTGAATGGAGACGGATCTTTTACATACCCAAACGGCCGGATATATGAGGGCAAATTTAATAGCGGAGAGGGTTTTTTTGGAAAAACGACCTATCCTGACGGCAGTAAATATGAAGGACAAATCAAAAACCACATGAGGCATGGAAAAGGATTTTATGCCTTTCCTAACGGAAAAACGTATGATGGCACTTGGAAAGATGATCGTTTTCATGGGCAAGGGACATTGGCTTTTCCGGATGGCAGAAAATATGTGGGGCAGTTTGAAGGTGGCAAATATCATGGGCAAGGGACTCTGACTTTTCCGGATGGCAGAAAGTATGACGGCCAACTTAAGGCTGATATGTATCATGGAGAAGGCGCTTTCACCTTTTCAGACGGCAAAAAGTATGTCGGCCAATGGAAGAACAGCAAGTTTCACGGACAAGGTACCATAATTTATACTGATGGAAGCACATCCGTTGGTCTATGGACTGACGGTAAGCCAAACGGACAAGGCACAGTGACTTTTCCCGATGGTAGAATATATGAAGGACAATGGATAAACGGCATGCCAAATGGGCAAGGGACGTTAACCTATCCCGACGGGCGTATTTATGTGGGACAAT
>Ga0209345_10005425_pt1 | contig 11813 bp, 11 predicted proteins | sample Cruoilmetagenom7_FD_187294 | JGI IMG/M metagenome (GOLD analysis project Ga0209345, IMG submission 187294) | Oil polluted marine microbial communities from Coal Oil Point, Santa Barbara, California, USA - Sample 7 (SPAdes) (version 2) | ecosystem: Environmental > Aquatic > Marine > Oil seeps ...
GATATCCGGGGAGGAAGATGATATAGAAGGTGTAAAAGAGATAGATGGCGTGGAGGAGGTTGAAGAGGGATTAGAAGATGAAGAAGATAGGGGGATATCCGGGGAGGAAGATGATATAGAAGGTGTAAAAGAGATAGATGGCGTGGAGGAGGTTGAAGAGGGATTAGAAGATGAAGAAGATAGGGGGATATCCGGGGATGAAGATGAAATTGAAGAAATAAAAGAGATATATGGGATGGAGGAGGTTGAAGAGGGATTAGAAGATGAAGAAGATAGGGGGATATCCGGGGAGAAAGATGAAATTGAAGATGTAAAAGAGATGGGGGCATTCGAGGAAGAACTAAAAGAAGATATTGTTTTTGATAAGATTAAGGATGGGATAGAGAGTGAAGAAGAAGGGGTAGATGCTTTAGAGAGAGGGGATAGTGATCAATTAGAGATTACTGAAGCTAATAAAAAAGAGGAAGAGGAAATTGCGAAGAGGGTTGAGGCTACATTGAGTAGTTTTAGAGAAGACCTTAGGGAGAATTTGAAAGATACTATCGGAAAAGCTGATGAGGGAGATGATTTACTTAAAACTCTTCAGGTTGAGAGGGAAGATATTAAAGCTATTCAATTTCTTTCAAATATTGGAATAACCAATGCTGCTGATTCTTTATCAAAAATTCTGGGGAAAGAGATATCTCTATCAATCCCTGAGGTAGAGATTTTGCCCATGGAGGAGATTACCCGTTCCTTAGGTGAGATTGATAGTGTTTATCTTGGTGTTTTTATGCCTCTACATGGAGATATGAAGGGCACTGTTCTGTTTAGTTTAAGTGAAGAGTCTGGATTTGAGCTAATAAATATGTTGTATGCTTCTGAAGAGGAAAAAATAATTGAGTTAAATGAAGATGGGGAGTCTGCTCTCAGGGAAATAACAAATATCATTGGCTCATCAATAATAAATGTTTTTTCCGAAAAGACAGGTTTGACATTCAGAACAGCAGTTCCAACTATTGTTCATGACTATATGCAATCTACACTGGATGCGATTTTGGTACAGCACAATATGTCAGATGATTATTCCCTTGCTATGAATACTGAATTTTTTTATCAGGATGACAGAATTGCAGGTAATATTTTGATTTTATCTGATATTAAATCGATAAAGATAATAGTCAAAAAAATGAGGTAGGTATGTCAAGGAAAATTAAGGTTCTTGTGGTCGAAGATTCATCTCTTGTAAGAAAGATAATTGTTGATATTCTTGAAAGTGATCCATTGATCGAAGTAGTAGGTACAGCGAATAATGGTAAAACAGCAATTTATAGGAATAATGTACTAGAGCCAGATGTTATAACCATGGATATTGAAATGCCCATCATGGATGGACTGGAGGCTTTACAACAGATTATTAAAACAAAACCAAGGCCGGTAATAATGATGAGTGTATTAACTCAGCATGGAACTGAGGCTACATTTAAGGCGTTGGAATATGGGGCAATTGACTTTATTCCAAAACCCTCTAGCAATGTATCATTATCTGTTAATGAGATTGCAGATCTTTTAATCGGAAAAGTGAAATCAGTATATGATTCAAACATAAAGATTTTTTCAAAGAAAGAGACAAAAAATTTGAATATCGAAGATAATTCGCACCTGGAAGAACAGAAATCAGGTGTGAATAATATGAATGATAGTGAAAAGATTATAGCAATTGGTACCTCCACAGGTGGTCCTCAGGCTCTCTCTAAAGTCTTTAAGGGATTTCCTGAGAAATTTCCATTTCCAGTAATGGTTGTTCAGCATATGCCAGAGGGATTTACTTCTTCTTTTGCAGAGAGATTGAATAATAATTCGAATTTAACTGTGAAAGAAGCAGAAGACAATGAGGAAATATTACCCGGTTTTGGCTATATTGCTCCAGGTCATTCTCATGTTGCGGTTGAAGATCACAATGGAACAAAGGTAATAAAAATTTTTAAGGGGGAAAAGGTATCTGGTCATATGCCCTCTATTGATGTCTTGTTTGATTCAATTTCAAAAACATATGGCAAAAAGTCAATATGTGTAATTATGACAGGGATGGGAAGGGATGGATCTGAAGGAATATTACAGGTAAAAAAGGGGGGAGGATATACCATTGCTCAGGATGAAGATAGTTCAGTAGTTTTTGGTATGAATAGGGTTGCTGTTGAATTAGGTGCAATTCAGGATGTTGTTCCTTTAGAAATGATTTATAAAAAAATTGTTGAACAACTTTAGTTCCTATGGTAAATTAATAGAAAATGAGAATACTCATATTTTTTCAGAGATCTTTTAATTATTGACTAGTAGATAGAAATATATAAATGGAATAAATAGTTTCTATTTTTTTATTTATTGAATATTCTAATCTCAAATAAAAAGAATTTTATTTTGAATATTAATTTTTATTGAATATATTAAAGAGCTAATGTATTATAATAATAGAATATTAATTTAATTATGATAAAGTTTTATCTAGATCAAGAAGAAGAATAGTGCATCTTTTTCTGTTATCTCGGGAGTTTAAATATTATAAAACTTTAAGAGGGAGATAAGAAATGGCAAGAGTCTTAATAGTTGATGATGCTAAGTTTATGAGAGCCCTGGTTAAGGATGCTTTGGTCCCTAAAGGACATGAGATAATTGGTGAGGCTGAAAATGGAAATGTTGCTGTAGTTTTATATAAAAAGATGAAGCCTGACCTTGTTACTATGGATATTACTATGAGAGAAAAGGACGGGATAGAAGCGGCAGCGGAGATTTTGTCAATGGATCCAGCAGCCAAGATAATTATGGTGACTGCACTTGGCCAGGAAAGTCTTTTAACAAAGGCAATTAAGCTCGGGGTAAAAGATTTTGTTGTAAAGCCATTCCCCCCTGAACGACTTCAAAAAGCAGCTGAAAAAGCATTATCATGAAATTCAAGCATTTTTAGCAGATATCTTCTACAGTATTATATAATATCAAAGGGATTTGATTCCAATTCCAGAAGTGAAAATCTTTTAAAATATTTAAAATGATTGTAATTTTAATATACATTAATTAAAAGATCCTATCCTTTCCATATCCATTATAATTATGGGTACACTCCATTTATATTACCAAGTAAATTTAGAAAATTAAAATTAAATAATTAAATTATAAAAAAATGCAAGAAATTATTAATGAAGAATTATATGATGATGTTGGTGATAAATACATTATTCATATAGACAATTTTGAAGGTCCTCTTGATCTTCTATGGAATTTAATTAAAAAGTCGAAGATTGATATTATCGATGTTTCTCTATCTCAGATAACTGAACAATATCTTAAGTATCTTCAACTCATGGAGAGGATGAATATTCATATTGCTTCAACTTTTATTTTAATGGCATCGCAATTGGTCTTTTATAAATCAAGGTCACTTCTTCCTGCAGGAGAGATTGAAGATGAGTATTTTGTCCCACCCCTGCCACCTGAACTTATACAAAAGCTTTTAGAGTATAAAAAATATCAGTTATTGACTGTTGAGTTTGATAAGATGATTCAAATGCAATCAGATATATTTATAAGAAATAATATAATTACTGATATCAATGAAGAAGAATATGTAGAGTTATCCCTATTTGATCTTCTAAATGCCTTTACAAATGTGATAAATAAAGGTGAACTTGTTGAAGATGAAGAAATTGTATTTGACGATATACTTGTTAGTGACAGAATTAATCATATATTAGAACTTTTAAATGGAAAAGAACAGATTCTTTTTGAAGAAATATTTTCTATGAAACCCAGGTTGTTTGAGGTTATTGTATCATTTTTAGCCATACTTGAGATGACAAAGGGTGGTCTGATAAAGTTGTTGCAGCATACTGTTTTTGGTGATATAGTGATTTTCCGAAAGGTTTTAGATGATATTCAGAGCCAATAATTAGATCTGATGATGGAATTTAATTGATTTTGATCTAAGAAATTAATGAATTTTAATCGGATTAATTCGAATCTTGATTTGCCCCTGACCAGATCAAATGCAAAAATTTAATAATTAACTTAACTAATAGAATAGAAACTGAAATTAATACACAATAATATACATGATATTGTGTATTAATGATAAAGGACATGATGAGTAAATTAAAAGATCAGACTCAACAGGGTTCAACTGATTCACAGGAAAGTGATGTAGTTATTCTTGATGAAGTACAAATGGATGAAACCGATGAAGTTCAAGAATCCCTTGAAGATAATTATAAAGATAATCTCATAGATGAGGATGAAGAGCTCTTTGGATTATTTGAGGCTGTATTGTTTTTGTCTAACGAACCCTTGTCTATTTCTTATTTTTCAAATGGTTTTGGTGTTGATCTCACTCATGTTAGAATAATATTAGATTCTCTTATTGATGAATATAATGAGAGGGATAGAGGAATAAAGCTCATTGAAATATCTGGTGGGTTTCAGTTTGTATCAAATAAGAAATATGCTGATAAAATTAGGAGAGTAATGGGGTGGAGAAACAAAAAGGGTTTGTCAAAGGGGATGCTTGAAACTCTGGCGATAATAGCCTATAAACAGCCAGTTGTTTTTGCAGAGATAGAAAGTTTGAGGGGCGTTTCATCAAGAATGATGTTGGCTAATCTTATGAAAAAAGGATTGGTTAAACCTGTAGGAAGAAAAGATTTACCTGGCAGGCCCCTTTCTTATGGTACAACTGAGGATTTTTTACGATATTTAGGATTAAATAAATTGTCAGATTTACCGAGCTTATCGGAGATTATGGAATATTCATTAGAAAATGAGGAATATTAAATGAGCAAGAACTTGGTAGATCTTGATATTAAGATTATAAAGTTGATATCAGAGCGGGCACGACTCTATGTTGAAGATATAAAGAAATTAAAAGATGATTCTAAAGATTTTTATTTGCCTGAAGATATCAAGAGGGTTAATAACATTATTGATTCCTTCAATAGCGGACCACTTTCAAATGAATTACTTAAAAAAATATTTAATGATCTTATTTCTAGTACTATAAATCTTATACAGCCATTAAAAGTAGCATACCTTGGACCTCCTGGGACTTTTACACATATCGCATTATTGGAAATATTTGGAGAATCAGTTGAGTCTGTTTCCCAGAGGACTATTTCGGATGTTTTTATAGAAGTTGAAAATAATAGGGCCTCCCTGGGTGTTGTCCCAATTGAGAATAGTACAGAAGGTGCAGTAACTTATACACTTGATGATTTTCTGGATACTGATTTAAAGATAGTATCGGAAAAATTTTTAAGGATCTCATATTGGCTTCTTTCTCATTGCACTGATATGAATTTGATTGAGAAATTATATTCTCATCCGCAGCCATTTGCCCAATGTAAGGTATGGATTAGAGAGAATCTTCCAAATGCTGAAATTCATCAGGTTAATTCAACTTCTCAAGCTGCGAAAATTGCTTTAAGTGATGGAACTTCAGCTGCAATAGCATCTGAGGCCTCTGCAAAGATGTATCATCTGGGTGTACTGGCGAACAATATTGAAGATTCCAGACAGAATTTTACACGATTCCTGGTAATTGGAAAGAGAGATAATCCCTCTACAGGTGAAGATAAAACCTCTATCGTTTGTTCCGTAAGAGATGAGCCAGGGGCTCTTTATAAATTGCTGAAGGTATTTAGTGATGAAGGTATTAATATGACTAAAATTGAATCAAGACCAGATAAAAAGAAAATATGGGAGTATATTTTCTTTATCGATTTTATAGGACATAAAGATGATGAATCTGTTAAATTTGTCATTGATAGAATAAGAAAGGAAACACTATTCCTTAAAATATTTGGTTCTTATCCTGTTGAAAGTTAATATTATTTCTAAAATCTATTATTAATGTTGGGTTGTAGGGATTAAGTTCTACCTCAATTAAGAAATTTATTTTATGATGACTTTTATTAAATTATGGTTTGGAGGTTTTCTTTTAATCATAATTAAAGGGAACACTTGTATATCTATTGGGAAATGAATGAATAATGTAATTTATCAGGTGGACATTTATATCAGAAGATTAATTCTATTTTGCATTATTGGGGTGGCTATTCGTTAATAATCTACATTAACTTTTTTTTTTTTGTAATTATACTTAATTGACGTTTTAAGCATTGGAATGAATAAAAAAGGAGATTTCAGGAAAGGGTGAAAATTGAAGAAAATCCTCATCCAATAAGTGAAATAAAACGAATTATTGCTGTTGATGGTCCTGCTGGTTCAGGAAAAAGCAGTGTTTCAAAAGAAGTTGCAAAGAGATTAGGATTGAAATATATTGATTCTGGTGCAATGTATCGAGCAATTACCTGGTTTTTGTTAAAAAAATTTTCTATTCTTGTAAAAGGGGAAGATTATTTCAATAATCTAAAGGATTTTAACATTAAACAGAGGTTTAATTCAGATGGAACATCGTCAACCTTGGTAAATGATAGGGATATTTCAAAAGAGATTAGAAATGAGATTATTGCAAATAATATTGGTATTATCTCTGATGAACCAAAAATAAGATGTTTTGTGAATGGTATTTTAAGGGATTGGTCAAGGGGTGAAAAAATTATAATGGATGGAAGAGATATTGGGACAGTAGTTTTCCCAGATGCTGAGGTTAAAATATTTCTTAATGCATCAGTGAATATAAGAACTCAGAGGCGATATCAGGAATACAAGGATGAAGGAAAAGTTGTTGACGAAAATGAGCTTAAAAAACAAATTATTAAACGTGATGAACAGGATAAATCGAGATCATTTGGATGCTTGATTAAAGCTAAGGATGCAATAAATATTGATACTTCCAATATGAGTAAAGAGGATGTCGTTCAGAATATTATTAGGATCATTTCTGCTTAATAATGTCGAAAATAGAAATTTAGATTAATATTTTAATACTAATGGGTTTAATTTTGTGATAAGGTTTTAAATTTAATAATAATGATCAAATATGGGAATAAATTTTTTCAAATTTTGTGAGCCAATGAATTGTAATTAGGAATAAACTGGATTATGATTATATTTTCATTGATTTTTAAAAACTAATTAGATATGGTAGTTTTATTCTATATAATGTTTAACTGAAAAATGTTATTTTTTTTGTGCCCTCTATTAAAGAATTGTTATTATAGATAAAAAACATATTGTCAATATAATTACGATTTATATCAATAGTGATTTGAATGAAATAAAATTTTAGTTCTGTATCAATGCCATAATTGATTATTAGATGATCATTATTTTAAAGAATTTCAGATGCATATGCGTTAAAAGTAGTCTATGCCTGTCCGCTTAGTCCTTTACTACAGTCACAAAATGCTTCAGTGACCTTGAACTTTTCCTATGCAGGTTGTTTAAGTCTAAAATTGATTTATTTGGTTAGTTATAATTTAATTGATTCAAACTTATGGTTTTATGTGATTATGAATTGAAGGAGTCAAGTGAATAAATGAGAATTTATTTTTTCTTTAACTCTCAAAATTCTCGAACCTTATAAGTCTTAGATGTTTACTCCTCGGTTTGTTTCTAAATGTATAATAATTAGAGAAAACAAAAAATTGAAAGAAAATTTTTTAGTTTATGGTGTGAGTTATGGATGATTTCATTGAAAAGAATGAAGAATGTACAGCTGCAGAAAGTACAGAAGAAGAAAAGATTAGGGAAGAAAGTACAGCTGCGGAAGTTATCAATATGAAATCTATTGCTGATTCAGCAATAGATTTCATTAGCCCTGGTAAGATAATACAGGGCGAGGTTGTTACGACTGATGATGAATTTGTTTATGTAAATGTTGGAACAAAATCAGATGGCAGAGTAGAGTCAGAAGAATTTGAGACTAAGCCTGAAATAGGCGATGTAATAGATATAATATTAATCAATAACAGATTAATTGATGGAATGTATGCTTTCTCAAAGACTGCAGCTGATAAGGAAAAGAGATGGGCAAAATTTGTTAATTTATATAAAGAAGGGAATAGTACTATTTCAGGTGAGATAGTGGTTGGAGTTAAGAATGGAATGATTGTTAATTGCGATGGATTGAATACATTTTTACCCTTTTCACTAGCTGCTGATATGAAGATGAAAAAGATTTTAGAAACTGATTCGAAAGAAACCTATTTTTTTAAGATAAAAAATATTGATGAAGAAAAGAAGACAATAATTGTATCCAGAAAAGATTACTTGGAAGAAGAGAAGGAAAAATTTTGGGACAGTTTTATATCCAATTATAGTGTTGGTGATAGAATAAAGGGAAAGGTTGTAGAATTTGTAGAATTTGGAGTATTTATATCTCTTGGTGGAATAGATGCACTTCTTCATAAAAATGATATGTCATGGAGAAAAATTTTTAAGCAGAAAAAGCTTTTAAAGGATGGAGAAGAACGGGAATTTGTTATTTTGAATATCAATAGAGACGATCATAAGATATCTTTAGGGTTAAAACAACTTACAGAAGATCCATGGCTCAAGGTTGATGAAAGACATCAATCTGGGGATAAGGTTTCAGGGAAGGTTGTAACATTAACAAATTCAGGTGTTTTCGTTGAGATTGAGGAGGGAATAGAGGGCTTTATAGGATTATCTGATATATCCTGGACAAAGAGAAATGTGAATCCCAAGGATGTTTTTCATAAAGGTCAAAATATTGATGTAGAGATTCTTAATGTCAATAAAGAAGAGAGAAAATTTACATTGGGTTTTAAGCAGCTTCTTCAAAATCCATGGGATACAATAGAAAAAGATTTTCCGATTAATTCTATTCATAAAGGAAAAATCAAAAAGATATTAGGTTTTGGAATGTTTGTTGAGATAAAAGATGATATTGATGGATTGATTCATGTTTCAGATATTAGTTGGGATGAAAACCTTAAAGATCCACATACGCTTTATAAGGAAGGTAGGGAAGTTGAGTTTATGATACTGGATATTAAATTAAATGAGATGAAGGTGGCATGTGGAATTAAACAGCTTACTAAATCGCCATGGGAGGTCGTTAAGGAAAAGTATCCTCCCAATAGTAGGGTCTCAGGTGTTGTCTCGAGAATTGTTCCATTTGGTCTATTTGTCAAATTAAATAATAAAGTTGAAGGTTTAGTTCATATCTCCGAGGTATCTCAGAAAAAGATTGATAATCTGGAAAATGAGTTTAGGGTTTCTGACAGTGTACAGGCAATAGTTCTTGGGGTTGATGTAGATCGGAAAAGGGTTTCTCTTAGCATTAAACGTTTTGATAAAGTGATGGAGAAAGAGGAATTAAATAAGATTTTAAATGAAGCAAGTCCAAGAAAGGCAACAATTGGTGATTTCATAAAAATTGATCTTAGAAAATAGGCAGGAACAGGTGGAAAGAAGACAAATTGAAATAAAAAGGAACATTATTGAACAATCTATAATGTATATAATGGATTTTATCAATAAAAATCGAAAGAAATTTTTTATTTCTTGTATTTCAATTTTAGTATCAACAATAATTGTCTTTTGTGGGATACTCATTTATGAGAAATTTGAGTATAATGAATTAATACAATTTGAGAAAGTTTTGGAAATATATAGAGATTCTTACATGCTGGAGGAAAAAGCCAGAAAAGAGGTTTTTCAAAAAACAATTATTGATTTAAAAATAATCATCGATTCCTCTTATTGGGGTTATGTCCATGAGAATGGTTTATATATACTGGCAGGCATTTATCATGGAGAAAAAGACTATTCAAAGGCAAAAGAATATTATCTAAAATTTGTAAATAGGGCCCCTTCATCTTTCTTTGCATCTCTAGCTTTACATCAAGCTGGAATAATGTCTGAATATATCGGTGATTACAATAAAGCCATGCAAATTTATCAGCAATTGGAAAAAGAATATAGCAATAGTGTTATTGCAGATGAAATATTATATGATCTGGGGAGAATATTTCAGATAAATGGGGATACATTAAAGTCCAGAGAGTATTATAATAAAGTAATTTCATTATATCCACAGTCAATATTTACCAATAAAGCAAAAAAGAGATTGTTTATGTTGGCGTATTATAAAAAAAATTTAAAATAGTATAAAAATTAAAGATTTACAATAATATTATATGGAGTAAAATTGTGGCAGTTCCAAAGAGAAGGAAATCAAAATCAAAATCAAGAATGAGAAGATCTCATGATTCAATAAAAGTACCGAATCTGAGACCATGTCCAAGGTGTGGTGCTTACATCCTACCCCATAGAGTGTGTTCGGAATGTGGTCATTATAAGGGTCAAATGATTATTGAGCCTAATGTCAAAATTAAAGAGACAAAATAGTATTATATCCCTTTGCCTTTTCAATAAATAGGGGTGTTTTTTTACAAGAGATTAGGAGGTATGCATCCCCCCACCGTGTTTAATGCACGTTTTTTAAATTTTACGCAGGTGGCGTACTTTTATTTTGAATTTCTTTGTAAATTTTATTAAGATAATATATATTTGATATAAAGTCTTGACATGGTGATAAGTGATATTATAATAGACAAGGTTTAATAATTCGTTTAGGCGAATTTTTCTTTTTTTAAAGAATTATTTTACAAATAATAATTATTAACTGAGATAAGTATTAAAGACGAAGGATTTAAGAGGAGACTATATCAATGGCGGTTGATTTTGAAAAAATAAGAAAAATCATTGTCGATCAGCTTGGAGTTGATGAGACTGAGGTGACAATTTCTGCATCATTTGTTGATGACTTAGGAGCTGATTCACTTGATACAGTAGAATTAGTAATGGCTTTAGAGGAAGAATATGGTATTGACATTCCAGATGAAGATGCTGAAAAGATCGAAACTGTTGGGGATGCAATAAAATATATTGATTTAAAGCTAAAATAAAAAAAGGATAAAATTATTTTTTATTAGTAAATAATTTAAATGAATATATAATGGGAGTTGAGGTAAAAGAAGAAGATATTGTTGAAAATAATAAAAATTTTAGTAAAAGAAAGAAAAAGAAGAGATACAGGCAACTCCAAATATTACAACAGAAATTAAAAGTTAAATTTAAAGATAAGAGTCTATTATATAGAGCCCTAACACATCGTTCGTATGTAAATGAAGTAGGGAAGAGTTTAAAGTATAACGAAAGATTAGAATATTTAGGAGATTCTGTATTGGCGCTTGTAGTTAATGAATATCTTTTCAAGCGATACAGTAGTTATTTTGAGGGGGAATTGGCAAAGATAAAATCTGCTGTGGTTTCAGAAGATACTCTTGCAAAAGTGGCAGATGATTTGAAATTAGGTTCATTTATTTTTATGGGAAAAGGTGAAGAGCAAAATGGGGGGAGGGAAAGGCCTTCAATATTGGCCAATACCCTGGAAGCCCTTATGGGAGCTATTTACCTTGATTTAGGTCTTAAGGCAAGCAAAAGATTTGTACTCTCATTACTAAAGTCTGATATAGAAAGAATTAATGATTTAACATATTTAAGAGATCCCAAAACAACCCTTCAAGAACATGTTCAGAAGAAATACAAAGAAAGACCTGAATATAAAGTTATTAAAGAAAGTGGTCCGGATCATAATAAGTTTTTTACAGTTAAATTGATAATTCATGGTAATGATATTTCAACTGGTATTGGCAGTAGCAAAAGGAAGGCTGAGATGGATGCTGCAAAGGAGGCATTGGAAAAAATTGAGGCTAGAGTTATTGTTATTTGATTAGTAATGACATAAAGAAAATTAGAATTCGTGTTTGTGCAATTTTAATTGAAAAAAGAAGGATTCTTTTTGTTGCTCATAAAAAAGGTAATGACATTTATTGGCTGTTACCTGGGGGGGG
>Ga0209345_10005427_pt1 | contig 11811 bp, 8 predicted proteins | sample Cruoilmetagenom7_FD_187294 | JGI IMG/M metagenome (GOLD analysis project Ga0209345, IMG submission 187294) | Oil polluted marine microbial communities from Coal Oil Point, Santa Barbara, California, USA - Sample 7 (SPAdes) (version 2) | ecosystem: Environmental > Aquatic > Marine > Oil seeps ...
GGCGTTGTGGACGGCTTGGGCGTAGGTCATGGTGAGGTAGGCGGTCTCCCGGTCCTTGCGGATCATGAGGTCGGAGGTGATCGCGATGAGGGGTTTGTTGGATGTGGGATTCTTGGGTTGCGTGGTCATGTTCTTTGATTGTCGGCTGTTGTTGGCGTGCGTGTCGAGGATTGATCGAATAGAGTGAGGGGATGTCACTGCGGACTTTACTCATCTCGATTGTTGTTGCGGGCGTGCTCGCTGGATTGGTCCTAATTTCTCGGGGGCTTGGGGGTTCTGCGGAGGGAGAAGACCTGAGATCGCGGGTGCTTGGGATTGATGTGGTTTCGGTTGTTGAGATTGAGCTTCGGCGGAATGGGGACGGCGCCGATACGGAAACCGCTCGGCGGGTTCCGGGTGGGGTGGATCAGTGGCGGTTGTATTTGGATGGGGAAGATCAAGATGAGAGCGGGTGGTCGGGGGATCCGGTTCGGGTTCGGTCGGTGCTCCGGGCGCTGGCGACGGCTTCGATTGCGGTGGATGATGAGGAAGAAATCGGCGGTGTGTATGGCACGCTGATGCTCAAGGATCAGGATTCGTCTTCGACGGAGATCCGGTTTGGGGATTCGGCGGCGGGTGGGTTTGTGCATGCGGAGATTGTGGATCGGGGAACGGATGGGATCGCGACGAGGCGATGGTTCGGGCGGATCGAGCGGTCGCTTCGGGATTCGTTGTTTGGGGGTGGGCTGGAAGCTTGGCGGTCGCTTGAGCTCTTTGACATGACGATGTCGGAAGTGACGCGCGGCGTTGTTCGGGCGGGGGCTGATGAAACGGAACTGCGGCGGGACTCGAGTGGGTGGAAGGTGCTGCCTTGGGAAGTTGGGGCTGAGCCTGAGATGGTTGGTGGGATGCTTGGGCTGACGCTTGGGCTCAAGGCGGAGCGGTTTTATGATGAGGGGATCTACACGAATGATCTGACGGGGCTTGATGAACCGATTGCTGCGATCACGCTTTGGACGGGAACTGATACCGGGGATGGGACGGCGATCTCCATCGGATCGGGCGTGGACAACACCGGGAAAGAAGTGTTTGCTCGGTACTCGCTCGATGACGGGCGGTCGTTTGTGATTGCGGTGCTGACCGAGGGGCTCAATCGGTTGACGGCTTCGCGGGTCGCGTATGTGAAGAAGCGTGTGGGCGGGATCGCTCGCGCGGACATCGCGCGGGTTTCGATCTTGGGTGTGGATGGAAAATCACGGTTTGAAGTTCGGTCGTCGTTGGATTCTTGGGTCCGGGTTTCGAAGGGGAACGAGGTCGCGGCGACTCCGAGCGAGGGCAAGGCGATTGAGCGGTTGCTGTCGGTGATCGCGAGCGAACCGGCGCAGCGGGTGTATTCGGGAACCGATGGACGGGGCGAGGGGTTTGCGGTCATCGGCGCGGTGGTGCTGACGGGTCGCGATGGTAACGAGCATCGGCATGAGGCGGCGATTGTGCCTGGAACTGATGGGATGCGGCTGCATCTTTCGCGTTCGTTTGAGGATGACGCGGGATTGGTGTGGGTGTTTGGATCACCCGAAGCGGCTGGAACCGGTGCATGGATCGCGGCGATGGGCAGCGTCCCCGGCGCGTCTGACTGAGACCGATCGCGCGGTGAGATGAAACTGCACGGCTGAACTGATGTCGTTTACGACTTGGCGGGGATCGCGGCGGGTGCACCGATGTCGGTGCGGACTTGCTTGCCTTTGAACTCGATGAGGTCGCACGCTTGGTACGCGAGGTCGCGGGCTTGTTCGCGGGTTGGTGCGGTGGCGGTGATGGAGAGGACTCTGCCGCCGTTGGTGTAGAGGTCGCCTTTGGTCATTTTGGTGCCTGCATGGTGGACCTGGACATTGGGGATTTCTTGGGCGTGCTCGACGCCTGTAATGACATCACCGATGCGAGGGTTGGTTGGGTAGTCTTCGGAGGCGAGGATGACGGTGACCGCGTGGTCGTCGGAGAAGCGGACATCGATCTTGTCGAGTGTTCCCGCGGCGGTCGCGGCGAGGAGCTCGATCGCATCTGATTCGAGGCGTGCGAGGAGGGGTTGGCATTCGGGATCACCGAAGCGGACATTGAACTCGAGGACCTTTGGACCGCCTGGAGTCAGCATGATGCCGGCGTAGAGGACGCCCTTGAAGTCGATCTCGTCGCGGCGGAGTGCGTCTGCGACGGGGACGAGGACTTCGGATTCGATCTGGTGGCTGAGTTCGTCGGTGAGGGTTCCGGAGGGGCAGAACGCGCCCATGCCTCCGGTGTTGGGTCCCTTGTCGTTGTCGAGGAGACGCTTGTGGTCTTGGCAGGGAGGGAGGACGAGGATGTTCTTCCCGTCGTAGAGCGCGAGGACGGAGACTTCTGTGCCTTTGAGTTTTTCTTCGAGCAGGATTTCTTTCCCGGCGTCGCCGAAGACTCGTTTGCGGAGGATTTGGTCGATTGCGTCGAGGGCTTCTTCGGTGGTTGATGGGACGATGACGCCTTTGCCTTTGGCGAGTCCGGTGGCTTTGACGACATAGGGTTCGTCGCGGGTGTTCATGTACGCATCGGCGTGGTCGGCATCGCGGAAGGTTTTGCCTTCTGCGGTTGGGATCGACGCGGCACGCATGATTTGTTTGGCGTAGGCCTTGTCTGATTCGAGTTGGGCACCGCGCTGGGAGGGTCCGAAGACGAGGCGGTTGGTGCCGTCGGATTTCTTGGCGAGTTTGTCGGCCCATCCTTCGGCGAGGGGGTCCTCGGGGCCGATGACGATGAGACCGATGTCGCACTGGTCGCAGAACTGATTGAGTCGGTAGAACTTCTCGTTGGAGTAATCGATTTCGATTGGATGTGCGTAATGGGCGATCCCGGGGTTTTGGGTGTGGGTCGCGTAGAGGGTCCCGAGCTTTGGGGATTTGGCGATCGCTTGTGCGAGGGCGTGCTCGCGTGCTCCGCCTCCGATGAGGAGGACATTGATGGGATCGCTTTGGGTGGTTGAATGCTGGGGGGTCATGGGGTGATCGTAGGCGATTTGGACTGGGAATAGGCATGAAAAAACCGGGAGATGTCTCCCGGTTTGTGAGGATTGAGATGTATTGATCAGCGGGGCTGGTTATGGGCAGCCGGCACCGAAGGCGGCGAGGAACGCGCTGACATCGAGGAAGTTGAAGCTCCCATCGCCGTTGAAGTCGGCGGCTCTGCCCTGGGCACCGAATGCTGAGAGGAACTCGCTGACATCGAGGAAGTTGAGGCTTCCGTCGCCGTTGATGTCTGCGGTGCAGTCCTGGATTGGCAAGACTCCGGAGAAGACGATGTCGTCGAGGTTCCATCCTGAGTAAGTGACAGATACATCAGTTGTACCCATGACCCAACGCAGTTGGACATCTGATTGGTTATCTGCAATATCAGAAATATCGTACACTTGATGTGTCCAAGAAGTTTCTTGGAAAGATCCAGTTGTGTGATCCCATACAGTTTGCCATGACCCGGTCCCAACACGCGCTTCAACCGAGGCATGGTCATACGAGTTGCTCTCGACTCCTAGCCAGCGTTCGAAGCTGAGTGAGACACCGGTGATTCCGGAGAAATCGAGTTGATCTGTTGTCAAGTATTGTTCTGAAAGGTAGTTTGGGTATTCCCCTTGAAGGTTGTACCCGTACACACTGTCCCCAGTGAACCCTGAAGACGGATCGCCTCCTAATCCGGCTGGGACACCGAACTCCCAATCACCAGTCGTTGCCCAACCGGGATTGGAGTTGTCAACCAAGAACTCGTAGATAGGAACTGGGCCGTTTAAGGTTCGGAAGGTGTATCCATTTCCTGAGTTGGTGTGATCGAGAACATTTCCTGCTGCGTCAGTCGTTTCTACGGTGTAGAAATAGTTTGTGAGAATATCAAGGTTCTCAATTGTAATCGAGTGATTGAGCATAAACATGTCAGACGAAGCTGATTGATTTAAAGCTCCCATTGAAGTGCCATAGCGAACAACAACTTTACTGCTCTCATTCGTAATGGTATCAACTTGTGCGTAGTCACTTGAAACGATCGGTGTCTCTGTGCTTAGCAGAGCTGCGGGGATGCAGTCTATTGTTGCTGAGGCGTGAACTTCGTTCATGTTGCCTTTGCCATCATCGATATCCAAGTAGGACGCGATGACGGTGTCGCCTTCGTTGACGGTGAGGTCTGCCCCACCGTTGCTTGAGTAGGTGAACGATGCGGTGAAGGCGGAGGATTCTGGCGCGGTTTCGGTGAGTGTGAGCATGAAACCGGCGTCGGAATCTGAGGAGATCATGACATCGACGGTGTCGATGATTGCATCGGAGGTGTTGAGGTCACAATCGACGACTTGGACGGAGGTTTGACCGTCGCAGTTGAAGAGGTTGCCACCCATTGAGATCAGACCTGCTGATGAGCAGTTGATGAGGGTTGATGAGGAGACGACGCCGAAGGACTGGGTTGGTCCTTGTGGGATGTTGAAACCGGTGACCTCGACGGTGTATCCGCCGGGGATTGGGTTGGCGATGGTGACCTGCTCGATGTTGTTGAGGTGGTCAGCGACGGACTGCACTGCGCCAGCGGTTGGGTTTGCAGGATCGAGTGTCCATGGGAGGTATGGGTTCCCGTTTGGATCGATGATGCGGAGGTCGAGGTCGTTGACGAGGGCGTTGCCCGAGTTTGGTGTGCCCGGTGCGTCGTCCCATGCGATGGTGACGCGGAGTTCAGTTTCACCTGGTGCGACGATGATGACGCCTTGGTAGGTTCCGCCTGAGGCGACTTCTGCTTCAACGATATTTTCAGAGATGACGGCGTCGATCGCGGCGTCTGCACGGACTGAGCCGTAGCCGTACTGGTAATCGGGTCCGACATTTCCCCGGTCGACCGCGGTGTTTGCGAGCAGTGCTTTGAGTGTTGCGTTGCGGAGGTCATCGCGGTCTGGGAAGGTGTCGCGGTATTGTTGGAGGATGAGGGCTGCGATACCGGTGACGGTTGGGGCTGCCATTGAGGTGCCGCACTTGTTGCCGTAGCTTGTGAATCCGAAGGATGAGATGGAGGTGACGCCGCCGTCCCCGCCGAGCTGACAGCCTGGGGCTGAGATGTCGGGTTTGATTCGGCCGTCGTCGGTTGGTCCCCAAGAGGAGAAGGAACTGGTTCCATCGGTGTCGGCGTCTACTGAACCGACGGCGATGTGGTTTTTGGCACATGCGGGTGGTGCGGTGGAGAAGAACTCACCGAAGTTTCCGTTGTCGTCACCGAGGCAGCGGGAGGTTTGGCGTTCGTTGCCGTTGGCCCAGATGATTCGGAATGGGCTTCCGAGTGAACCGGCTGCGATGGAGTCGATGAGTGCGGATGTGATGCCGTAGTTGCCTGTCCAGTCACAGGGGTAGCCGTTGGGTGCGGTGTTGGTGCCGATGGAGTTGTTTGAGAGGTCTACGCCGTAGGTGTTGATTGCTTCGGTGTAGTCGTCTTCGAGGTCACCGGGGTCGGTGTAGAGGAAGCCCTCGGAGAGGCCGCCTTCTTGCTCGAAGCCGTAGGAGATGAGATCAACCGCTGGCGCCATGCCTCGGTTGTTCCCGCTTGATGCGGTGCCGTCGCCGCCGACGGTGCCACCGACATGGGTTGCGTGGTCTGAGGTACTTGCGGTGTCGGAAGTACCGACGGTCATGCGGCCGTCGATGTCTGCGTGGTTTGCCATGCGTCCGCCGTCGTAGATGAGTGCGGTGACTCCGGAACCATCGAGGTCGTATGGTGCGGCGTTGACGATGTTGACGCCGGTGAGGGCGCGGTTCTCTGCGTTGAGTTCGGTCAGTCCTGGCAGCGGTGGTTCGGCCCACATGACGGTGTCGTCGCTTGCGAGATCACCGATGCGCGAAGCTGGGAGGTGGAAGACAACTGCGTTGACCGAGTTGATGCGTGAGTTGACCTTTGCACCAAGATTCGTGGCGATGCGTGCGGACTCCGCGTTTGCATCGGCGTCTTGGTGGAACTGCACAACGACGGCGACGGTTGGATCCACTCCGACGCGATCGAACTCTTCAAGAAGGATCGACTCGGAGCTGACACGGTCTTTGAGTTCTGACTTTGCGATCGCACCATCGAAGGAGACGGCCCATGGATGAACGATCCCGGTGAGGAGGTCTTTGTGGAGTTTCTGGTAGGTCTTGATTTCGGTGATGTTCGCGAGGGTGGAGTTTGAAAGCGCTGCGGTGTCGGCGTCTTGGGCGAGGGTTGCGAAGTAGTGCGTAGATCCGAGGGAGCTGAGGAGGGTGAGTCCTTGCGCTTGGAGGGCGGCGCGTTCATTCGCGGAGATTGGACGCGACAGGGTGATGAGTACGCGGGACTCGGTGGTTCGCTTGGTGAGGGTGGTGATCTCTGCTTTGAGCTGGGCGGATGACATGAGATTCACTTGATCGACCAGGCCGTTGGTCCATCGGATAGCCGGGGACATGGGAGAAGCGGGGCGTGGTGCGGCGAAGGCGGTGCCTGCGGTGGCGGCGATGATGAGCGCTCCGCAGAGTGTGCGGTGCGAGATGGCGGTGGGACGCATGTGGATCTCCTCAGAACGGTATGGATGGTGGCCACGAGTGGACCGATAACACGGCGGTACTTATGCCGCGTGACGGTGCATACTCGCAGAATATTGGAGACCTGTCAATGGGATATGGCCCCAAAATGGGCGAAATCTCGGACGGTTGTGTGGCTGCACGGTCTGGATCAGATGGAATCGAGGCAGGCTTTGATAATCTCAGAGCGGGCAACCATTTGCGCTTTGCCCTCGTCGGTTCGTTTTTTGAACTCAACCTGATTGGCTTCGATTGTTTTGGATGAGACGATGATTCGGAGTGGGAGTCCGACGAGATCCGCGTCTTTGAACTTGGGTCCGGGGCGCTCGTTGCGATCGTCGACCAGAACATCAAGACCATTCGCAACGAGTTCGTTTGCGAGTTCGAATGCGTGATCGAGGACACCATCTTCGTTTGGTTTGATGGTGACGATGTGGACATGGTACGGCGCGATGGCGGCGGGCATGATGATGCCGTTGTCGTCGTGGGAGGACTCGATGCATGACGCGAGGGTGCGCGAGACACCGATGCCGTAGCAACCCATGATGGCGGGTTGATTTTTCTGATCCTTGTTGAGAACAGTCAGGCCCATCGCTTCGGAGTATTTGGTTCCGAGCTTGAAGATGTGCCCCACTTCGATGCCTCGCTTGGCTTCGAGAGATGCTCCGGCTGCGCGTGGTGATGGATCTCCTGCTTCGGCGTTTCGGATGTCGGCGACGATCGCTTTGTCCTTTGCAGAAGGGAGATCGCGGGACCAGTTGAACCCGGTGATGTGGTGGTCTTTCTCGTCGGCGCCGGTTGCCCATGACTGGCTGTTGAGCGCGTCGGGGTCGATGACCATTTTGAGATCGAGTTTGTTGAGCATCATTGGTGAGACATATCCGATCGCAAATCCTGCCGCGAGTGCTTCTTTCTCATCGGCCATTGCGACTGCGGTCCCGATCGCGTCGCGGACTTTCGCTTCGTTGCCTTCGTGATCTCCACGGAGGACGGCGAGCACCCATTTGGGCTCGGTTTCGACGGTGCGCATGACGAGGGTCTTGAGCATTCCCGCGGCGTTGGTCCCGAGGTGTTCGGCGACGAGTTCGATCCCTGGCATGTTGGGGGTGTGGTGCTTGACGACTTCGTCTGTTGGGGATTGATCCCAGTCGTATGGACGATCTCCGATTTCAGCTTTTTCGACATTGGCTGCGTATCCGGAGACTGGGCACACCAAGATCGTGTCTTCGCCGTTTTCGCAGTTGACCATGAACTCGTGAGACGCTGATCCACCGATCGGTCCTGCTTCGGCTTCGACTGGGGAGAAGTCGAGGCCGCAGCGGGTGAAGATGTTGGTGTAGGCTTGGTACATCTTGTCGTAGGTGTGGTTGAGACCTGCTTCGCCATCAAGTTCGAGGTGGAAGGAGTAGGCATCCTTCATGATGAACTCGCGGCAGCGGAGGAGACCGGCGCGGGGGCGGGCTTCGTCGCGGAACTTGGTTTGGATTTGGTAGAGGTTGAGGGGGAACTGCTTGTAGCTTGTGAGACAGCCGGACATGAGGTCGGTGATGACTTCTTCGTGGGTTGGTCCGAGTGCTGTTTTGCGTCCGTGGCGGTCTTGGAGTTGGAAGAGGAGATCGCCGTAGTCTTGATCGCGTTTGGTGTTCTCGTAGAGTTCGATGGGCATGAGCGCGGGCATGAGCATCTCGGATGCGCCGGCGGCGTCGAGTTCTTCGCGGATGATTGCGGAGATCTTTTGGAGGGAGCGCCACGCGAGGGGGAGGTAGTTGTAGATTCCTGAGCCGACTGGACGGATGTATCCGGCGCGGGTCATGAAGATGTGCGAGGGCATCACGGCGTCGGATGGCGCTTCGCGGGTCGTTGGGATGAGGGTCTGGGACCAGCGGTGGACGACGGCTTTGGATGGATTGATTGCGTGTGCTGTAGACATGGTCAATGAGTGTATTCACCGACGGCGCGGTGGTCTTAGGGAACCGGATTTATGAGGGAGATCAGCGGGCGGAAGTGGCCGTGTTTGAAGTCTGCGGTCGGTGCTCGAGCATTGATGCGATGACCGGCTGAGCGGCCCAACGGTTGTAGTGTTCCTGGGCATCCGGGAGGGTGGTGTCGGTCCACCAGCAGGTGCCCAACGGGATATTGAGGTCCGCGGCAAGATCGGAGAGTTGCTGGTTGGTGAGATCGACGAGCGGGGTTTCGATGGTGACTTCGATGCCACCTTGGGATTGGGCGTCGAGGGTTGCGAGGCGGGCGGTGAGGATCGCGCGGTCGATCGCGGTGGCGATGGTGTTGAGGGTTTCGGAGGTGTCTTCGGTTTGATCGATCTGGATTGGCCAGAGGACGCGTTTGATTCCGAGCTGGATCGCGAGGGTTGCGGCGTCGAGTAGCATGCGGGTTTGGTGGACGCCGAGGGATGATTGCTGTCCGCGTGATGGGGCTTCTTCGGGGTAACCGGCGTGGTCGCGGATGACGGAGAGGGAGAGGAGGTCCGCTTGCATTTCCACGGCTCGATCGATCGCGGGGATGCGGAGGTCCATGTCGGATTGGGAGGTCCACCACGCGGGATAGAGGGTTGTCCGCTGCTGGTTGTCGGCGGCGGGTTGCTCGCTTGCCATCGCGGTTAGGACGAGGGACGCGAGTCCGGCGTCGGTGATCAGGAGGCAGGGTTCGTTGGGGTGGCGTGGGATCTGCATGATGTTCATTCTATCGGAAAATCATGCTGTTGTGGGCCAGTTCCTGTGCCTGAACGGGTCGATCAGGACATGACATGGTTGGGTGTAGGCTCGCGGTATTCGTCGAGATCGATGCTGCGGAAGTACGCGATGGTTCGTGCGAGGCCTTCTTCGAACTGGATTTCAGGGGTCCAGTCGAGGAGTTTTTTGGCTCGGGTGAGGTCGGGCTTGCGCTGCATCGGGTCGTCTTCTGGGAGGTCGTGGTAGACGATTGCGGATTTTGATCCGGTCATTTCGATGGTCATCTCGGCGAGTTGCTTGATGGTGAACTCGCCTTCGTTTCCGAGGTTGACTGGGAGGTGCTTATCGTCGGTGTCGCAGTTCATGAGTCGCATGAGACCTTCGACGAGGTCGTCGCGGTAGCAGAAGGAGCGGGTTTGGGAGCCGTCACCGAAGAGGGTGATGTCTTGGTCCATGAGTGCTTGGAGGATGAAGTTGGAGATGACGCGACCATCGAAGGGGTGCATGCGTGGGCCGTAGGTGTTGAAGATGCGCGCGATGCGGATGTCGAGTCCATGTCTGCGGTGGTAGTCCATGAAGAGTGTTTCGGCGGCGCGTTTGCCTTCGTCGTAGCATGCGCGAGGTCCGAGGGTGTTGACATTTCCTCTGTAGGATTCGGGTTGTGGGTGGACGGTTGGGTCGCCGTAGACTTCGGAGGTTGAGGCTTGGAGGACTTTGGCGTTGCATCGCTTTGCCATGCCGCAGGTGTTGATGGCGCCCATGACGGAGGTCTTCATGGTTTTGATTGGGTTGTATTGGTAGTGACCGGGCGCTGCGGGGCAGGCGAGGTTGTAGATTTCGTCGACTTCGAGCCAGATGGGGTGGGTGATGTCGTGGCGGATGAGCTCGAAGTTTTTGTTGTCGAGCAGGTGGAGGACATTGGATTTCTGAGAGGTGAAGAAGTTATCGAGACAGATGACATCGTGTCCCTGGGCGATGAGTTTTTCGCAGAGGTGTGAACCGAGGAATCCAGCACCGCCGGTGACGAGTACGCGCTTCATTGGCATAGTTCTGGTTCTCCGTGGCTTGAGTTCTGAGATCGTTGTGTCGTTCATGCTTGGGTTGCCGTGGCGTTTTGGAAGTCTTGTGCGAGTTGGGCGGCGTATTGACGGATCGCTTCGGCTGGAACGAGCGCGGGTTGCCAATCGAGTCCTGATTTGGTTTCGGACATATCAGCACAGGTGTAGTGCTGGTAGCTGTTGACCATTTGTTCTGGCATCGGGATGTATTCTGGGGGCATCGAGGTTCCCAGCGCGTCGTTGATCGCGTCGACGATGTCGTTGAAGGTTGTGATGGTTCCCGAACCGAGGTTGTAGATCCCGGGCTTGGCGGTTGGTTTGGCGGCGGCGAGTGTGCAGGAGACGACATCGTCGATATGAACTTGGTCGCGTTGGTGTTGTCCGTGCTCGAAGATTTTGGGGTTGTTCCCGCTGAGCATTTGTTGGGTGAGGTTGTAGACCATGGAGGCCATCCTTCCCTTGCGGGTTTCACCTGGGCCGTAGACATTGAAGTAGCGGAGTCCGACGACATGTGGTCGATCTCCGGATTCGATCAGCGAGGACTCGAAGAGTCTGTTTGTTTCGACATCCATGAGCCATTTGGAGAAGCCGTAGACATTCATTGGGTTCCCGGCGGCTTCGGTGGGGAATGGGGTTTCTTGGGCGGCTTGGGGCGGCGTGCCGTAGGTTGCTGCGGAGGATGCGTAGACGAGGGGGATGTTGGATTCGTCGCACGCGTCGAGGATGTCGATGAAGGGCTCGGTGTTGACCGAGATCATTTTCTTTTCGTCGAGCACGAGTGTGTCGGTGATCGCGGCGAGGTGGAAGACCGCTTTGGGCGCGAGACCCATGATGGCGGGTTGCCAGTTGAGGTCGGTGATGGAGTCGGGCATGATGGTGCCGCGGAAGGGACCTGCGTTGAGGCGGTTGCAAGCATCGACGATGTTTGCGTAGGACCCTGTTGAGAAGTCATCGACGACATAGAGGCGTGCTTCTGGTTCGTCGCGTTGGAGTCTGGCGACGAGATTGGCGCCGATGAATCCGGCTCCGCCTGTGATGATATAAACTGGATTCGTCGTGCTCATGGGTGATTCTAGGGCTTGAAGTGCGGCTAAACCCACGATTTGTTATGGGTCCAGAGGCGGGAGTTTGAGCGTTTGTCCGATGTTGAGCGCGTCGATTGAGCTGAGAATGTCTCGGTTGGATTCGTAGATGAACTGTGCGTGACGGGACGAGCCGTAGAAGCGTTGGGCGATGAGCGAAAGGGAGTCTCCGGGCTGGACGATGTAGTCGACGGTCTCCGGGACTTGATCCTCGACTGGAGCGTTTGGATTGTCGGGCTGGGAGACGATGCCTTGGATGTTGTTGGGATCGACCGGGATTCGGAGTGTTCTTCCGGCGCGGAGTTTGAGCGGGTCGACTCTTGGGTTGGCGCGCGCGATCGCGGACCATTTGGAGGCGTCTTTGTAGTACCTGCGGGCGATGTCTTGGAGGATTTCGCCCTCTTTGATCGTGTGGATCGTGAACTCTGGCGGG
>Ga0209345_10005428_pt1 | contig 11808 bp, 7 predicted proteins | sample Cruoilmetagenom7_FD_187294 | JGI IMG/M metagenome (GOLD analysis project Ga0209345, IMG submission 187294) | Oil polluted marine microbial communities from Coal Oil Point, Santa Barbara, California, USA - Sample 7 (SPAdes) (version 2) | ecosystem: Environmental > Aquatic > Marine > Oil seeps ...
GTTCTGAGCATTTGTGTCATCTTCATCATCTGAGCGTCCATGACGGTTCTGAGCATTTGTGTCATCTTCATCATCTGACCGTCCATGACGGTTCTGAGCATTTGTGTCATCTTCAGAGTCTTCTTCATTATTTATAGCATTATTTAAATCATCAGCATCAATAGTAAAGATATCATCTCCAGCTTCTCCAAATGAACCGAATTCTTCACCATCTATGTTTATAGTATCATCACCTGCTCCACCATAGGCTTCTTGTTCATGACTCTCACCCATATTGATTGTGTCATTAGTATCACCAGCAATAGCAACCTCACCCTCATCATCACTCATATTAATGGTTTCACCAGCAACGACAACTGGGTCATCACTTATAGCATCAACAGTTAAGTTAATAGTTTGCGTTGTTGTAACACCATCATTATCTGTAACCGAAATACTTACGGTATCTTTTCCATTATAATCTTCATTTGGTGTGTATTTAATATTTCCATCTGTATCCATGGTAATTGCACCGTTTTGTGCTGTTAATGTATTTGCATCTATTGTTCCATCTGTATCACTTACTGTAGCTATTATTTGTGCGACACCTTCTGTAACTGAGATGTCATTAGCAGAACTATATACTTCATTACCATCAGCTAAAGTTGTAAGAGATACATTTGTAACCTCTCCATTAAAGCTCTCTCTTGATGTGTCACCAACTACATAATTATCATCTGTTACTGTATTCATTACTCCTGCTACTCCATCTGTAAAGGACATACCCATTTCAACACCATCTAAAGTTATTGTAACACCCTCATTTGGTTTGTATTGAACTTCTAAATGTGATAGTTGATCATAAGTTAAAGGAGTATCACCTTCATATCTGTATACACCACTATCTGTTGGTACATATACTTGTATATAGTTTCCTAAGCCATTATGAAATCCTTCTGTTCCAAACTCAATAAGAAAAGAATCAGCACCATCATCTTGTTGTCTAAAGAATGTGTTTGAATCTTCATCTAATAATATATCAGCTTCAAACCTAAAACCTTCATCAAAATTTGCGCTAACTATATCAATATCATTTATTTGTTCATACATATCATCTACTACGGTTATTACAGGATTAGCATTTAGTCTTTCTTCAATATTCGCCACATCTATTGTTACACTCTGAGTCGAACTCGTACCATCTGTACTTGTAGCAGTCACATCAAATGTATAACTAGGAGTTGTTTCAAAATCTATCTCACCAGAAGTCACAATCTGACCATCTGCGTTTACACTAAATGGAACTCCATCTGCAATACTATAAGTAACAGCTTCACCATCTACATCTGCTGCGTTTAGAGTTACTCCAGTATATGTTCCATCAGCTACATTTTCGTTTACTATATTTTGAGTTGTATCACTATCTATTACTTGAGTTACTTCATCCTCAACACCAGCAATATTTACACTTATAGTTTGAGTAGTAGTAGCACCGCTGTTATCAGTTACAGATATAGTAATAATATCAGTACCATTATAATCTGCATCTGGAGTATAAACGATATCTCCGTTTGCAGCAATAATTACATCTCCATTATCAGCTCTTAATGTACTACTATCTATCTCTCCATCTATATCTGAAACATTCCCAATAACCTGTGCTATATCTTCTGTAACTGTTGTGTCAGTTACAGTAATAACAGGTGCATCATTTGAGCCTTGAACTTCAATATTTATTGTTTTTGCTTCACTTGTAAACTCACCATCACTTACAACAACCCCAAAGCTAATATTTGCACTTTCACCTTCACCAAGTTTATTAAACTCAACATTATCAAAATAAAAATCACCGACATCTGCATCTACCTGCGGATAAGTGTTTAAAAAACCTTGCGTTATTTGAATAACTTGTTCATCATATCTATTAGATGTAGGATTACTAAACGTAGAGTCTGTTGCTTGAAGTCCATGGTGATAACTAGAACCATCATCTGTATTTGCCAATGAAACACTAAAAGTACTACTGTCATCTAATATATCTAAATACTCCAGCATCTCAGATTGAGTGATGATGGAATATATATCTCCTGACCACGTATCACCATAACCTGTAAATCCTTCTAAAGAGTCTTCAGTCATTGAAACTGTATGAGTATCTGTAATCACAGGAGCTTCATTAATATTTTCTACATCAACACTCACACTTTGAGTCGAAGTAGTTCCATCAGTACTAGTAGCAGTTACATCAAATGTAAAGTTTTCATTCGCTTCAAAGTCAATAGCATTGTCACCATCTACAACTACTCTACCATCAGCTTCTACTCTAAAAGGTACATCATCTGTTATACTGTAAGTTACTGCCTCTCCATCCACATCTGTTGCGCTTAAAGTTACTCCAGTATATGTCCCGTCCACTACATTTTCATTGATAATGTTATCGCTAGAGTCACTATCAGATACATTACTAACACTTAAGTTTAGATTCGCACTCTGGTTTGCATTATCTGCTGAAGTGTCAACATTCTCAACTGCACTACTAGCTAATTCTAAAACTGTACTATCAACAGTTTCACCAGCTGCAGTAGCTGCTGCATGTAGTTCAGTGACTGCATTTTCTAAAGCATCTGCAGCATTTAAGGAATCATTAGCTGCTTGAAGTGCTTCTTCTTGTAAGTCTTGAGCACTGTTTAAATTTTCTATAGTTGGATTTGAATTTGCCAGCTCAACTGCATTACTTACATCTTGAGAAGCTGTATTAGCTTTCTCAGCTGCTAGATTTGCTTCTGTTGTTAAATCTGATACATTTGCTAGCATATCTAAAATTTCACTATCTGTTGTTGTTTCTGAATATATAGCTGCGTTTGAAGCCACTACACTTGCAGCATTTGCATCCTCTACTGCTCTTTCTCCATCTGAAGTATTTACTCTCTGCCCTGCTGCAACTGCTGCTATATTTAAGTCTACTATTAACTCTTCTAAAAGAGTAGCTGCATTTGACACATCTATAGATGCAGCATTTGCTGCAGTCTGTGCTCTCTCAGCTGCTTCTAAATTCTCTGGAGTTGGATCTAAGTCTGCACTGTTTGCTGCATTATTTACTAATCTTGCTGCATCATTTGCTGCTATCGCAGCTAAATTAGCCGAGTCTATTAACTCAGACATATTTGAAACCATATCTGCAATTTCACTATTTGTATCATCTGAATCTAATGTATTTGTTTCTCTATTGGACTCATAATCATTATCTAAAATGTCATTTTTTTCTGATTTATCTATATCTCTTAAAGCTGCGTTTATATCTACACCACTGTTATCAATCTCTGCAAAATCAACCATTTTAGTGTCTGTTGATGATGAGATAGCTTCTTCACCAGCTTCTGTGTCCATATCATCGATATCATTTTCAGAGTTTTCTATAAAATCACTATCATCAACCATTGCTTCAATAGAGTCGATATCTGTAACTGTCTCATTATCTGCAAATTCAACATTCAGTAAAGATAGATCAAATAGTTGAGAATCATCACCCAGCATTACTGTATCTACTCCATCAGTCATACCAACTACAAGAGAATTTAATTGAGTATCATCTTTTGAACCACTAACAATATCACCTTCGTGGACTTCATCACCTTTTAAAAGCTCACTTATACTTCCATTAGCTCTTTTTACAGAAAAGTTACCTGCTATACTTGTTACTGTTCCAATAATTGCTGACATAATAAACTCCTAAATATAGATTCTTACATGTATGATATGATATTTGGAGAATTTTGTATATTGTACTCAGGTACAGTTTTGGTTTTTATAGTTTTGAAGAAGTTCTTTTGGAAGTTTTAAAGTGGTAAAAAAGGGGAGTCTAAATCTATACCATACTCAAAAAGAGCATAGTATAATAAAATTTATTTTAAGTTTTTAACGATATTTTTTACAGCGTCGCTTGCATGATTGAATGCTAATGCGATACTACCTTGATCTGTTACAACATCACCGATAGTGTAAAGACCTTCTACATTTGTTTCAAACGTAGCTTCACTGTATACAGGAACATCCCACTCACCAGTTTGAACACCGGAGTTTACAAGGATATCTTTTGGAGTTGTACCACCAAGAGCGTAAACAGCTCTATCGTACTCACCAGTAGAACCATCAGTAAAGTTTACTTTGATTGCTCTCTCTGTACCCTCTTCAACGCTCTCAACATCTACACCCATTTTGTTAATCATTTTACTATTATCAAGGTATTTGTTACACATCTCAGTATTGATAGGATTCATACGAGTGATTTCAGCTTTACGGTAGTTAAGTGTAACAACACAATCTTCCATACCTTCCATCTCAACTAGACCATATGCATACTCACCAGCAGTATCACCACCACCAACTACCATTACATGCTCACCATCTTGAACTTTAGAAAGGTTGAAGTTAAGAACTTGCTTTAACTCTTTAGGGAACTTATATCTTGGTTTGTTTGGTTTACCCATACGACCAACTGAAAGGATTACATTTTTCGCTTTCATAGTCTCCATACCTTCTTTAACACCATCAGTAGCGTAAACAATTGAGAAAAGACCATCTTCACCTTTTTCAACTCTTACAATCTCATGGTTGTATTCGAAGTGATCAAGAACACCAGCATTTTGTAATTTAGTGTCCATTTGTGCAATGTACTCTTCTTTAGAACACTCATCAAAAGTAACATTACCAGTGAACTCAAACTTAATTCCCATCCAGTCTTTATCAACACGTTTACCTTTTTTGTAAAACTTGTGAATCATGTCATTGTGGTGTGGTGCTTTGTCGATAACTACAATATTATCTATTCCAGCCATTTTTGCTTCAATAGCAGCTGCCATACCGCCAGGGCCTGCTCCTATAACAGCGATATCTACTACTTTATTGTCTTGAATCATACTTAATCCTTCAGTAAAAAATTTAAAGTAATTATACATAAATCCAGGTTGATTTCTTCCCTTTTTTGCAAGAACAGAAGCATAGCGAGTATTATTGTAACATGTTAAAAAAATATCTCATTTAAGTATTACAAAATGTAACAGATAAGCTCTCTTAGCCTTTAGAAAATGAGCTCAAACAGTAGTATTTAACAAATGAGTAATGTGTTTCATGGCCATAAATGACACAATTTGATACAAATATAGCGCAATTGCTTTTTTAGTCTGTTGAAAATAAGTAATTTAGGGGATTATATCTTCAGTGGTGGACGAGGAGAGATTCGAACTCTCGGTACAGTTACCCATACGCATCCTTAGCAGGGATGTGGTTTCAGCCGCTCACCCACTCGTCCATTTGAAGAACGAGATTATAGTAATTATTTAATAACACTTAGCTTAAAAAAGAAAAGATATGCGATAATATCCTATGAAAACTTTTCTATTAATACTTTTAACTTCTGTACTGCTTTTAGCAACATATCCCAGCTTCACAAACTCTGAGTTAAGAGCTATTAATAAAAACAGTATTATTGCTAAAAATAGAATAGTGGATTATCAAAACACTCTTTTGACTCTTAAGACTTTAGACAAAGAAATACAACTAAATAGAATAAATTTTTATCTAAATAGACTTCTTCCCCAGTATGATGATGTAATCAATAACAAGCTCGATAATTGGGCAACTCCAAAAGAATTTTTAACCGTTGGTTATGGAGACTGTGAGGACTATGTAATCATCAAGTACTATTCACTTATAAAACTTGGATTTGATGAAAAAAAGCTATACCTAACACTTGTAAAAGAGAAGTTCAGAGGTGGTAATCATATGGTTCTTACATATTTTAAAACTCAAGGGAAATCACCACTCGTTCTGGATAATCTTAGTTTTAAAATATTGGACTTAAAGACAAGAGAAGATTTAGAAGCGGAGCTTTTTATAAACTCCAGTGGTGTTTACAAACTTCAAGAAGACTCAAGACTTCTAAAAGTAGCGCATAAGTACAAAGAGTTTGAAGAGCTAAAAGTTAAAGTAAAAAATAACCGTTAGATATTCTCTAAAATTCTTTTAACTACATCAGCAGGATTTTCTGACTTATAAATAGGACGTCCTACAACTATAAAATCAACGAGTTCCTCTTTTGCAAAAGATATATCAGCAACTCTTTTTTGATCTCCAGCATCTTCGCCAAATGGACGGATACCAGGAGTAAGTGTCATAAACTCTTTACTTGTTATATTTTTAATAGACTTTGACTCGAAAGCTGAACAGACAACACCATCAAGTCCACTATCCTGTGCGTCTTTTGCAAACTGGTCAGCCTTACTTCCGATATCTTTTTCATACACAGCAGAGAATTCATCTTCGCTAAAAGAAGTCAGAGCAGTTACAGCTAAAACTATTGGTCGTTTGTCAAATTTGTCCAGTCTACTCATCACTTCATTCATTGCACGTCTACCAGCACTTGCATGAACGTTAAACATATCAACACCAAGACCCATAATAGACTCTGCAGCATCAGCCATAGTATTTGGGATATCATAAAGTTTGAGGTCTAAAAATATTTTAAAATCTGGGTTTATTTTTTTGATTTCAAGAAGAAAATCTTCACCATCACGAATGTAAGTACGAAGTCCGACCTTGAGCCAAACATCGTAATCTTTTATCTTGTCGATTAAATCTAAATTTTCTTCTTTTGTAGGTAAATCGAGGGCTACACATAATTCCATAATATCTCTTTGTAAATTAATTATGGAATTATAGCATTTATTCCCTATGGCTAACTAAATTAGCACTATGTCTTAAACCAGCTTGATAATTTTCACAAATCTGTTGTGTACTCATTGAGCCTTCATACATTTTCAGAATTTCTCTGATAAAATCAATTGGGTACTCAACTGTATGTCCCATGTCTAAATCTTTATAATTATTCAAAGTTTTATACATTAATTCATAAAGATCATTATCTTCATTTTTCAATCTGTCTAAGTGCTCTTGAGCACGTATGAGTTTAAGATCATTAAACTCACCACGCTCTTGGGTACTTTTTCTAACTTCGATATACTCTAGTAAACTTTTTCTATTATATACATAATCTGAAAATATTTCTATTAAAGTCATCTGTTATTCCTTATGCTTCTTAAGACTTAACCATTGCTTCAATTTTTGCAACGATACTTGGGTCTTCAAGAGTGGAGATATCTTGTGTAATAGCTTCACCTTTAGCGATTGAACGTAAAATACGTCTCATAATCTTTCCACTCCTAGTTTTAGGAAGTCCTGGAGCAAAAACCATATCATCACATAGAGCGATATTCCCTATCTCTTTTTTAATGATATTGTTAATAGTTTTTACCTCTTCAACTTCATCAGCGATACCATCATCAGATTTTAAAACGATGTATGCGAAGATACCTTCACCTTTTAGTTCATGTGGTTTACCAACAACTGCAACCTCTGCTACATTTGCATGTTTTTTAATAGCCGCTTCGACCTCAGCAGTCCCCATTCTGTGTCCAGATACGTTGATAACATCATCTGTACGACCAGTAATAGTGATATAATCGTCTTCATCATAGTTCGCACCGTCACCAGTAAAGTAAACCGGCTTACCATCTTTAACAACGTCACCAAAGTATGATTTAACATATCTATCAGGGTCTCCCCAAACACCACGAATCATCGAAGGCCAAGGTTTAGTGATACACATATAACCACTCTCACCTGCTCCAACTCTCTCTCCAGTTTCAGGGTCTAAAATCTCACCCATGATACCAGGAAGTGAAAGAGTTGCACAGGCCGGTTTAATCGGTGTAGCACCTGGAAGTGGAGATACAACATGTCCACCAGTCTCAGTCTGCCAGTAAGTATCAACGATAGCACATTTACTTGATCCTACCTCTTCATAGTACCACTTCCATGCCGGTGGGTCTATTGGCTCACCAACTGTTCCTAGAACTTTTAAAGAGCTAATATCATATTTAGCCGGTTCATCTTCACCCATTTTATGTAAAACACGGATAGCAGTAGGAGCTGTATAGAACTGATTTATTCTATGGTTTTCAACCATTGCCCAAGGGCGACCAGCATCAGGGTAAGTGATTACACCTTCAAACATTACAGTTGTTGCACCCATCGCAAGTGGACCATAAACTATGTAAGTGTGACCAGTAATCCAACCAACATCGGCAGTACACCAGTAAGTATCATTCTCTTTAACATCAAATACCCACTCCATAGTCATCTGTGCCCAAAGGATATAGCCCGCTGAGTTATGTTGAACACCTTTTGGCTTACCAGTTGAACCTGATGTATAGAGTAAGAAAAGTGGATCTTCTGCATCCATAACTTCCGCTTCACATACTGCAGATTTATTCTTAATAAGTTCATTATAAGAGTAATCTCTTCCCTCTACCCAAGTAACATCTTCATTGTTTCTCTCAACAACAAGAACTTTCTCAACAGGTGTTTTACCTTTAAGTGCAGCATCAACAACTGGCTTTAGCATATAAGGTTTAGTTTTTCTGTAAGCTCCATCAGCAGTAATAACTACCTTAGCCTCTGCATCTTCGATTCTATCTTTAAGTGCCTCGCTTGAAAAACCACCAAATACGATAGAGTGAATAGCACCGATTCTAGCACATGCCAGCATTGCATAAGCAGCTTCTGGAATCATCGGCATATAGATTACAACTCTATCACCTTTTTGTACTCCAAAGTCCTCTTTTAAAAGGTTTGCAAACCTATTTACATTTTTATAAAGGTCTAGATATGTAATAGTCTGAACATCACCTCTATCGCCTTCAAAGATGATGGCCGCTTTGTTTTTACGAGTATCAAGATGTCTGTCAATACATTGGTGCGCTACATTTAATTTACCACCATCGAACCACTTCACAAATGGTGCGTTTGATTCATCTAAAACATTTGTAAATGGTTCAATCCAGTCAATCTTCTCTTTGGCAAAGTCGCCCCAGAAACCTTCATAATCATTCATAGCTCTGTTTTGAAGAGCATTATACTCATCCATATTTTTGATTCTTGCATTTTTAGCAAACTCTGCGTTTGGTTGAAAAATTTGTTTTTGTGACATTTTTTTTCCTTTATCTTTACTTTGTTAATTTTAAATAAATCATCGCTGTCATGATTGCATCATTTACAGCATTGTGAACACCCATATTTGGGATATCATAATTTTTCAGGATTGTATCGAAGCGTAAATCGATATTTCCTTGTGGTATTAAAGTAATTTCTTTTTCAAAATATATCTCAGAAACCTCAATCATTTTATTTGGCAAAGTTATCCCAAGTATCGGTTTAATATACTTGTTTATCATTGCCACATCAAACTCTAGATAATACCCTATCAACGGTCTTGAACCAATGTAGTTTAGGAACTCTTTTATTGCACTCTCCACATCTGTTGCGTTTTGTAAATCGCAAGGACGAATTCCATGTATCTCAATACTTTTAGAACTTATCTCCTTAGAATTTTTTATATAGACTTCAAAAGTCTGTGAAGTTAAAATCCTGTTGCCTTTAATCTTCACAGCACCAATAGAGAGTATCTCGTCCTCTTTTGGATTAAGCCCTGTCGTTTCTGTATCAAATACTATATACTCATCATCATTACTCTCATCAAATAGAAATTGAAAATCTCTGTTTTTCAATTTTGCCAAATTGCGGGCTCGTTTGAAGCTAGTAAAAAATGAAAACATTAACTTACCATCTCTAAATGAAAGTGAAAACTCATAAACTTTTTAAATTTATTTATGATTTTGAAACTATCTTTTAATAAATCTCTCTGATTTTTGGCTAAATTTTTAGGATTTATATAGTTACCCTCACCTACTTCTTTAGACTCTAACATAGCTTTGAGACGAATTGACGACAAAGTATCAAAACTCTCTATCAACTCAGTAGCAAACTCTTTATCTATTACACCTTTGTTATTAAGCTCTTTGATTCTCTCTATTGTGTTGGTCTCTCTAATATTATGCTCAATTGATAAAACCCTCACACCATGAACCAGTGCGAAAATTCCACCTTTTTTTAAGTCGAGTTTGTTGTTATGGTTTTTTTCCAAAACGAAACTAGAAAATAGCGAAAGAGGTGTTTCAAAACTAAGTACCGCTTTTGCAGTATGTGCTAAAACATCAGTTCTTGAGCGAAAACTGTAGTGCAAATAGTCACTCAACTCACTTAAAAGTTCTTCATTGCCAGATACACACTTAGCATCCAAAAAGATACTCATATTTTGTAAATCATTCTCATTTAAGCTGCTAGTCCATGAGTCTATCAGATGTTTATAATCTTGAACACTCCTTCTCCAGAACTCATTGCTTACCATTACATTACCCTTACACTTTGGATACCCAATCTCTAGCAGATAGGTATTTAGTCGTTGCATAGGTTCTATAAAGAGAGAAGTATCTATACCATCTTTGATGATAAGAGCATTGTCTTGATCTGTTTTTATACACTGCTCGCCTCTACCCTCACTCCCCATCACAATAAGTGCACACTTATCTTGTAACTTTTCATCTACGCACATGGAAAATAGTTTGGAGTATATCTTCTCATTGAGCGTTGAGAGGAGTTTAGTAATATAACGCACCTTAACACCCTTAGCTTGAAGTGTTAAGATTAGATTTTTTAAATCTTCTTGCAGGTCTTTTAAATCTTCAACATTTTCTGCTTTATCAATTTGAACTGCAATGAGATGCGAATGATTTGCGAAGTAACTCAGTAGGTCTACCTCTTCTAAGACGCCTACTATTTCATCTTCGTCTTTGACTACTACTCTTTTAATTGCATTGTGTGTCATCAATAGAAGAGCATTGAACAAAAAGTCACTAGAGTCTATACTCACTACTCCATCACTGGAGATAGTAGATATAGCTTCATTTTTTTGTATATCACCGAGTAAGAGGTTATTGATTAAGTCTGTGTCTGTTACTATAGAGTAGTCAGCTTTATTTTTGACTATTATTATTTTGGCCTGTAACTCTTTCATCTCTTTAAGAGCATCGATAATACTTTCCTTCGCATCAACAATACACGCTTTATGAAGATAGATATCTGATACTTTAGACATCAAAAATGGAGATAAGTCACTCTGAGCATCATACTCTTTTAGGTGCTGATGACGTGCTACAAAACCTTGTAGAAAGTAAGCCTGAATTCGTTTGTCTTGCATCAGGTCTAAAAAATCATCTTTTTTAATTTCGTAACAGATGAGATCTTCAGCCACAACAAACCTAGCTTCTGTTTTAGAATAAATTAGTGCATCAGCGTCAAAGCTATCACCTTCACCATAGACATTATGCAGTTCTTCATCAATATACTCATTTACAGAACCCTTGATGATGATATAAAATGCGATTGACGTGAGAGTTTTAGAGATTAGAAGTGTGTCTTTTGGATAGTAAGCAATATCAATTTTGCTCATCAAGCTATCGAGTTCTCTCGAACTCAACAACTCAAATGGATGAATAGACTCAATTAGTTTTCTTTGGTCTAAAATACTCAAAATATAATCCTTTGCCTCAAAGGAGGCAAGCTTTAGTGGCCTCAGCGGCCCCAGCGGAGTAAAAGGTACTTGTACCACAAGGGCATAAGCATTCCTTTTACGGGACTAATGCTCACTAGCACCTTCGGCACCAATACCAGTTTGACTTCTGATATATTGCGCTTCAAAAGCTTCTCTCTCTTTTTCGGCATCATGTGAACTATCAGTAATTGAGAAGAACCAAATACCTACAAACGCAGCAGTTACAGAGAAAAGTGCTGGATATTTATAAGGGAAAATTGCTTCTGCATTTCCTAAAATCTGAACCCATACAATTGGACCAAGTATAACTAGCATTACTGCAG
>Ga0209345_10005429_pt1 | contig 11804 bp, 5 predicted proteins | sample Cruoilmetagenom7_FD_187294 | JGI IMG/M metagenome (GOLD analysis project Ga0209345, IMG submission 187294) | Oil polluted marine microbial communities from Coal Oil Point, Santa Barbara, California, USA - Sample 7 (SPAdes) (version 2) | ecosystem: Environmental > Aquatic > Marine > Oil seeps ...
GATCTCCTCCAAAGTTAACAATACCCTTTTTTGCACGACTTGCCAAACGCTAGTGTCGTGTCATAAATTTTATAAATCTAATCCCCGTGTATAACGGAAAAAACGAATGGTTCCAGCCGGGTTTATCGCATCATTTGGGTAATAATCAACAGTTTCACCACTGTTGTAGGCGGCATTTTCACCCAAAAAGAAAAGGTTAATATCGGCAGGATTACCAATCAGGGCAGCAGGAATAATGAATTCCGCCTGGTTGCCGTTTACTGCTGTCGTTATTGATTCAACGAACTCCCAGCTCCAATCATTTCCAGTACCCGTATATCTATATATGGCATTATTCTGGATCAGATAATCCGCTCCAATGGAAAAATTGCTATAAGAATTATAACCTGTGGCTGTATTGGTATCAGTATCCAGGTAGATGTTATGGCCCCAGGAAAGAGTAATGGGACCGTCATTGCGAAAAGCTACATAAAAGTTTGTCTCATCATGAGCCATCCATCCCTCAAGCCAATCAAGAAGATTGTTTGAGCCAGAAATATCATTGGGATCCAAGCCAAAGGAAATTGTGCCGTTCCAGTCGGAAAAATCACCATCTACCGTGATTCCTGATACAGGATTGGAGATGGTATCATTAATCTGATTTACCCTGATCGATACTGTGGCTGTATTGCTATCGAATTCACCGTCATTAACGTTGAAAGTGAAACTATCATTGCCAATATAATCTGGATTTGGTGTATAGGTCAAATTTGGAGCTATACCGGAGAGCTGGCCGTAAGTCGGTGCTGAGGTTAGCAAATATGAGAGAATGTCACCGTTATAATCCGTTCCTGAAAGAGTAATGCTAACAGTTGCATCCTCATTCATGGTTATTGATTGATTGCTGGCTGTTGGCGGCACATTTCCATCATACCGGGTTGTATAACTGAAAAAGCGAGTGACTCCAGCAGAATCTGTAACATCATCAGGATAGTAGTCAGCTGAATTACCACCATAGGCGACATTTTCACCCAGAAAGAAAAGATTAATATCAACAGGATTGCCAATCAGGGAACGAGGAATGACGAATTCCGCCTGGTTACCGTTTACTGCTGTTGTTATTGATCCAACAAACTCCCAAACCCAATCATTTCCAGAGCCTGTATACCTATATATGGCATTATTCTGGACAAGGTAGTCAACTCCAATTGCAAAATGACCGTCAGAGTAATAACCTGTGCTTGTGTTGGTATCAGTATCCAGGTAGATGTTATGACCCCAGGAAAGGGTAATGGGGCCGTCATTGCGAAAAGCTAGATAAAAGTTTGCCTCATCATGAGCAATCCATCCCTCAAGCCAGTCAAGAAGATTATTTGAGCCACTGACATCATTGGGATCTGAGCCAAAGGAGTGAAACCCGTTCCAATCGGAAAGATCGCCATCTATTGCAAGTTCTGACGCAAAATTAAAGATAATTCCTGAGACTCTTATCGATACAGTGGCTGTATTGCTATCGGATTCTCCATCCTCAACCTTGAAAGTAAAACTATCATCACCTGAAAACCCTGAATTTGGTATATAAGTCAGGTATGGCGCGATCCCGGCAAGTTGCCCATGAACAGGTTCTGACAAAACAGCATAAGTGAGAGGATCACCATCCTGATCACTGGCTGTTAATATAATTTCTACTGATATATCCTGATCCGTTAATACTGTCTGGCTGCTTGCCTCTGGAGGCTGGTTAGCGGTTCCTGCAGGGTTAATAATGATGTTTACTGTAGCTGTGTTGCTGTCGAATTCTCCATCATTTACCTTGAAAATCAAATTATCATTGCCGACAAAACCAGGATTCGGTGTATAGCTTAAATTTGAAGCTGTACCGGAAATCTGACCGTGTTCTGGTTCCGAGATCACAGAATAAGAGAGTAAATCATCATCCGGATCAGTGGCAATCAGGGTAATGGATACCGAGAGGTCCTGATTAGTTGTTACTTGCTGATTATTGGCTAGTGGTGCAATATTGCTGTTGCCATTACTCAGGTTTATGCTTACTGTATGAACGTCTGCGCTGTCAAAATCCATAATCAGCTGGTTTCCGTTCAGGGTAAAACTACTGGGTCCCTGAACTGACAGGTCACTCAGCAATGCTGGATTTAAGTGAGCCGAAACAACGCCTTCACCATCAAAAGTAAAGGAAAGCTCGGTTCCATTTCCTGACAAAGACAGTAAATGAGCCCGCATGGGGAGTGCTGTTATTCGCGTAACATCAACCTGGCTTGCTCCCAGATGTATTTCAAATTGGCCTCCATTCTTTGGTAGAAATACCTGTTTATCATTATAGGCGTACCAGTTGGGAATCTGACTGATGAGTTGCTCTGATTGCACTATTAGAGAAAACTGTCCCAGATTATCGGCATTGACGCTGGCGATTACAGGGTTATCTCCGGTAACTGTCAGGGTTGTATTTTCAAAGGTTTTAATACGCTCATGCATGTCAGCCAAGGTAAGAAATTCGCTATCATTAGCATGTGCCATGGCTATAGTATTGCTGAACATTGCCACACTGTATTTGGCAGGAGGAAGAAACCAGAACAATGGGGATCTTGATGAGCTTGTTGGAGCATAGTCATGCCAAAGCCAGTGAATAATCGGTTGTTCGGCATGTTTTAATAGAGCATGATATTCGTCTCTCCAGATAGCCTCAGCCTGATCTGGATTATAACCCAGAAAGTCGATCAGAGTAAAATCGGGTGAAAGGTTCAGACTGAAATAAACCATGTCAGAGTCAGGCCGCATGTGGCCAATAGCACAATGGTAACCTGAGCCTTTTGTCCCTGACCGGCCGCTGATATAACTAAAATACTGCTCTAGCTGTTGGTCAACTTCAAGACTTTCAGGATTTCCCGGAATAGCTGTTCCAAGAACCTCAATGTCAAGCTGCGCGCCGATTTCGATTTTTGACTGGTTGAATTCAAACTCAAGTTCGGAATGGCTCAACTGGCTGGTATAATCAGGGTGTGTCCATGAATGGGTGCCAATTTCGTTTCCCAATAAGATATAATTAGTATAAAGAGGCCCGCTAACATTCCAGTCTGTGTACTGCCCTTCATTTGGGTTATTGCCAATATTGAGGTAATATGATCCGACAAAGTTATAATCTTCTTTCCAGTCTACCAGCAGGTCATAAAGAGGAAATTCGGTTATATGGAGATCATCAGCAAACATGGATTCATCCATATCATTACGGGAGATGAACAAGCTTTTTTGCCGTCCCATTTTCAGGCCGACAGGTATTTGATCACCATATAGCACCCATCGCAGAGATGGCCAAACCAGATTAGTATCGCCGAGTACCTGATCATTTGCAAAATGGACATTACGTCCTCCTGTCCGGGTAGCGAGTACACCGTTGTAATCCTGGTTGCCCACATTCAATATTGCCAATACATTCGCATTTTGCCCCGCTACTGGAAGAAAGCTGTTAAACCAGATCGCATTATAGCTTTGAATAAGCTCATTTGGTATATAATTGCTCATAATCTTATGGCTTACATCCAGAGCTCGAATCTCCATTGCTACATTACTGATACTGTTTGCGTAGCTTATTCCAAGCAGTCGTTTCATTCGTGAATGGGGATCGCCTGATAAAATCTCACCATTTTCAGAGTTGGTCATAAAATGTCCGGAGACAACAAGCCCGATGCCATACTCGAATACTGCCTGATTCAGGGTTTCCTCTATTGTGACTATCCTGGAAGATGTAACATATTGCATTGCCGGAATAAGCAATGCATCATAGCCGGTTAGATTCGAAATACTTGTTAAATCATCTTCGGAAAGCAGGTCGTAAGGTATTCCCGCCATCATAGCCTGATGTTGCATAGCCATAAATAATTGAGTATAAGCAAACTTGTCGTAAAATTGATTAGCCGAAGGCTCAGAGTAAACTATACCAATACGCTTGTTTGGCTGAGCAAAGGAAGATTCAACCATAAACAAGATCAATACCCAGCCTATTAAAATAAGCTTGAAAAATGTATTTATTTTTGTGTTATTTGACTGATACATGGTTCTCCTTCTTAATTTATTTTGCCAAATTTTATGTACTGTTTTGAACAAAAATCTTCAGTAATCAACAGCGTCTAATATAAGATAAAATTCCTTATTGCAATTGGATGTTTTGCATTTAATATGCCAAAATAATCCATGGTTCATATATGGCATATTAGCTGCAATATCAATTAGTTACATTGAAACGCGTAGAACAGGATATGCTCAGGCTATGTATAATAAATGTAATAAAACATGTAAAGAATGTAATAAAACATGTAAAGAATGTAATACTTATAAAAAAATAGAAATTATTGTAATTATGTTTTCTATTATCATGAGTTTCATGAAAACTTGAGAATTGGTTCTTTGATTACATAGAGGATACTTCTAAAATTAGAATTTTGGTTCGAGGTCAAGGCATGCGAAAATTTTAACCGCAGGAATACATAGAAGTATTTCGAGAATTAAAACTTGAGCATAACGCCGACATCGGGCCAAAAGTCAATTTTTAGAGGTGGCCTAGAGTGATGTAAAATAAAAGAGTAAAGGAGGGGGATGAAAATCCAGGTATTAACCCTACAACGATAGTTAGATTTTAATGCGCTATATATAGCATGATATGATCTGTCTTGTTACTACATATTGCATCAAATTTGCTAAGTTACGTTATAGGGTTAATGTATCGGTTGCTTCGCGAAGGTGATATATTCTAAATCTTCCATGGATACATGAAGCAGATAAAAAGCAAAAACAAGTGATATCAAAGAGGCATAAGTATAACCATAACCGTAAAATTGAAAACCCATTTTTGTTGTTAAAAAACTAAGACTGGCATTTGTAACTAAAAAAGTCATGCTTACTTTCATAATGCATTTTCGCAAATCGAAATAGAACATAATAATCATTATCATATAAAGAAGGACATTAAGCAAAGAGCCGATTAATGCAATCCTTATCAAGGGGATCTGGATTGGACCGAGTTTTACCATCTGTGCCAAACCTGGCGCAAAAATAATGCAAATAGAGGTGATTGATCCTTGAATGATGAGCACTTCTCTCAGGCTTTCTTTAAGTCTGGTTAACATCATTTTTTTTTCGTCAAGAATACTGGCCATATTTTTTTTGCCGGTAATTTTTTCGTAGTACTGTTTATAATGCTGGTAAAAATGTGTTTCAATTTTAAGAATAAAGAGCGCTATGGTTGGAACTATCGTAAGGTATGAAAAAAATATTGGTCCTTCGTAAAGATCATGAACTTTAAAATAGGGAGTAATTACCCTGGCATCATGAGCTGTCCAGAATACTATTTTGTCTACCCAGATGCCAAGATTGTAAATAAAACCGATCAATATCAGATCATTGAACTTTTTGAAATAAGAAATCAGGTCTTTATCCCATAATTTCGATGGTGGAAATTCACTTAACAACCTGGCAAGAAGACAGAACATAATAAAAGACTGGCCAATTAAATAGCCTATTAGATAACCATCTGTTTTTATAAAGTTGGCCAACTGTATCGCCGCTATGACGCTTAGCAAAGATCCGGCTACAAAAGCATATACAATGCTATTATAATCCTTGATTGCGGAGAGAAATATCATGGAAAGCCATATCATGCATACAACAAGAAAAAGGATCACACTTAACACTTTTTGTAAAAGTGTTATTTCAAAAAAAGCATAGCATAAAGATGACAAAAATATTCCAAATAAAAGAACAAGAATCGTGCATGTAGTAAACGTGGCAAAAATATTTTGAGTCTTTTTTTTATATAACAGGTCAGCTATGTAACGAATAGAAACAAGTTGAATTAAACCGATAAAAATGAGAGAAAAAGCATAAGTATAAATTATGATGGAGCGGAAGAGTTCATGCTCTATGGTGCCCAGACCTATTCCGGAAAACATACCTAATATAGCCAGGCAGATAATGGATATTAACCAGGGCCCGGAAGAAATAATTGCGGAATAAAGGTAGGCCTTAATTTCACTTGAAAATGATTGGTTGTGAAGCATTTTATTAAGTTCAAATCCTATCCCTGCCATTTTATGGTTACTCTTAATGTTTTGTTTTTATGAATTTATTATAAATTGTCAGGTATCTCTGATTCAAATCACTTTCTTTATAAAAGGTGTTTACACGTTTTTTTGCTGCAGTAGAATACTTTTGCAATAATTCAGGATCGGATAAAATTGTAATAATGGCTTTTGCTGTATCTTCAGGATCGGCTACCTGTGTAACTATTCCCGAATGCCCTATGGCCTTGTCATCCTTGTTATACCCTTCCAGCAATTCACGACAAGCTCCTACGTCTGAAGCAACAGATGGAATACCAGCACAACCTGCTTCCAGAATAACCAGGGGCTGGGCTTCACTGACACTCGTCAGGACCAGAACATCAAGCTTTGAGTAGTAATCCATGACATCAACTTTACCTGTAAATTCAACCAGGTTTTGCAAGTCTAATAGTTCGACTAATTCCAGACATTCCTGATAATAGGCAGGATCTTCCTCTGTGGGACCGATGAGGAAAAAAAAAGCTTTTGGAAGATGAAGCGAAACAATTTTACATGCCCTTATAAATGTTTTTACATCTTTAATTGAAACTATTCTTCCCACAAAGCCAACATATAAATGTTTTTTATCTTCTTTGCCTCTATGTGGATTTTGTTTTATTTTGCCAAACTTATTAATATCGATTCCATTGGGAATTACAAACGTTTTTTCTGGATCAGCACCTTCTGCAATTTCTATCTGACGATTTCCCTCATATAATGTAACAATCCTGTCTGCGGAGCTATATGTAATCTTTCCTAATGTATGAAAGAGATTTGTCCACATCTTATGAAAAGTCCCTATCTCTCCATTAATTTTAACCCGTTTATCTGATGGATCATATATCCAGTCGGAGTGTGATATTTCTATTTTTCTTTCTTTAGTGTAAATACCGTGTTCTGTTAGAAGAAGAGGTTTTTTATATCTATACTTTGCAACACTACCTAAAAGGCCGGCATAACCAGTAGATATGGTATGGTAGACTTTTGCCTTTGGAATTTTCGCTTTTAATATATTGAAAAGAGGAAGATGTGTGAAGCGAAATGTCCAGAAAAAATCTATAAACGATTCTTTATTCACTTCAGGATTATACAGTTCCAGAAGAAGATTCCAGGCTTCCTTACCCGAAATCATATCATTAATAGATAATCCCTTCTCCTGTTCGAATTGAAAAATAGGCAATATTTTTTCGAAAAAAGAATATTCATTTTCATGAAGATTTTTATGGAAAGAGCGCAAAAGATCAATCTGTTGATGACGTTTCGCTTGATTTCCCTTTCGTTTATTTTCCATATTATAATCATGAAGATAAATAACCTTCAGATCGAAAAAATTACTTGGCAAATCATATTTGATTTCCCATTTTTTATCTGATTCTGGCAAGATACAAACACCAGTAAATCGTATCTGGGGAAGTGCCTTTATCAAGTTGTGTATCCATGAAGAAACGCCACCGTGCACGAAGGGATACGTTCCTTCCATTAATAGGCATACATCATTGAGATACTCGCTCATAAGTCCTGACCTTTGTTGAGTTCGTCCAGAATTGCATTAAGATGTTTTTATTGATATCTTTAATTTGCTGATCTTTAAATCTTGACATATGCTTTACACTCTTGGAAAGAGATAGCGTGTCTTTTGTTTCATAGTAAACCTCACAAAGGCCTAATAATGGATCTATTGGGTCTTCTGCCATTTTCATGGCCTTACTAAAATATATTTCTGCTTCCTCATAGTTTTTTTTATTAATGCTCAATTGCCCTAGTTTAATAAAAATTTCAGGGTCATCCGTATTTTTAGACAATGCCTTTTGGAAGGATTTTTCAGACAGTTTCAAGTAATAGTTTTTTATCTCATCTTCAAGCAAATTACTTTCAGCATAATCTTTATATGTTTGTCCCAGATATTTATGATCTGTTGCCTGATTGTCATTGGAAATAATTGCAGACTGAGCCTCTTTAATTCTATCAAGATATTTCTTGTTTAATGCTGTTATTGTTGAATGGACATAATATCTTATTTCATGGTTAGGATCGGTCAGACATGATTTCACTATACTAATGAGACCAGGCGAAGCGGATTTTTCTATAAATTTAATGGCGCCTGCTTTAAGGTTATTGTCTTTGCCGGATAAGATATCAATGATAGGTTCAACCCGAAGTTCTTCCTTTAAAAATGTATCTGTCATAATTATTGAGTTTGATTGTAGTTCATTTTTTATATTATTGTTGGTTATTTGATCATTTGCTTCTACAATCCCTTTGGGTTTTAATATTTTTCTTGTAAAAAAATAAACAAGAGATGAACCGATAATCCCTATTAGTGGTAAAATAAGAGATAAAAATTCGAATAAATACAGATAAAGATTTATATTCCTGCGATCCTTTTGAGCATAATAAAACGGAATAGCCAATAAAAGGAATGATGATGAGAGATGGAAAAAAAATATATTGGCCAGTGATATTTTATTAAAAATATCTGAAGGGTAAAGGGATATAGCAAGATAGACACAGTTACACTCAAGGGCGATTGCGGTAATCCAAACAATATTTATTGACATGATTCTGGCAAATTTTGAGAAGCTCATACTATATTTTTTAAAGCCTTTTGGATTAATTCTTCTGGTTTTTTCATCTTTTCATTTATTTCTGCGGCACCGACTGTGAATCGAAGTAAATCATTACTTTTTTCATAGGGCTTAAATTTAAAGACATTGATTTCCAAAATGATTCTTCTTTTTACATCCATTGCGCCCTCAAATGCTGTATTTGGTAATAACAGAATATATTGAGATCGATTTTTATATTGGAAAAGCAAATCAATATCTCTTAGTTGTTTTTTTGATATGGATTTAAAAATAGAGAGTATATTCTCTTGTATATCGTTAGAAAAAGAAAGAAAATTGCAAATTTCAAGAATAATTACACTTAAAGGGATTTGAAAACGTAATGCCCGATTGAATTCCTTAGGGAATCTTTTATTTAGATAATCATATGTGTAAGCTCCAGTTAAATCGTTGGATATATTATCCTTTATTTTTGTCGCAACGGCCCTCGAATTTTCAAGAGCATCACCGCACCAGTCTGCGATAAGAGAGGTTATTCTAACAGCCTGAGGATTAAACTTGACAAATGGAAGTTTCTCCACATTTAAAACTCCCAGGATATTGTCTTTGCTATTAAAAATAGGCGCTGAAATAATTATTTCCGCGTTATTGTCAGCAGTAAATTCATCTGAAGTAATCATTGTATTAATGGAAATAGTCTCGCCGGATGAGATAACATCCCCCATTATTCCTTCAGAAGAAGAAATTTCTTTTAAAGGTTCTTTTTCTTTTTGTATATGTGAACTTGCGATAAGTTTAAGTTTGTTATCAGAAAGTAGATAGATTGAAGATGCTTCTGCAAAGATAGAGTCTTTAAGAAGTGCAAGAGCAGATGGATAGATCTCATTTTCCGATAGTGATTTGAAATTCTGGGCTTTTTTAAATAGAGATGAAATCGTATGTTCCTGGGTAATAATTCTGGCATCGAGTTCTTGTTTGGCAGTATTTATGGCCTCATAACGTTTTGAAAGATTTTGATACATTTCATAAAGATTATTGAAACTATCTTTAAGTTCTTTAAACATTTTTCTTTGAGCTTCACTTATTTCTCCAATTATTATCCCTGCCAATACAAATAAGAGAGGAGTAACACAATATCCGGTATGAACAATATCAAATATATCCAGATCTGGTCTGTTCAATTTTAGCATCGCAATTAAAGTTATTGCTGCAATAAGACCGGTTAAAAATCCAGCCTTGAAACCATATCGGGTTGCAATGGGCAAAACAACAATCCAGAAAGGATGTGGACTAACGTCCAGAAATCCTAAATGGTCATTAAAGAAAAGGATATTAATTGTCACAATTATGGCAACTCCTATTAGCCCTTCACGAACATGTGTTTTGTCCAAAGGCAAGGAAGTTGTTATGTTGTTTTGTTGTGTCATAGGATGCCTGATTATATAAATGGGTTTCAACGACAAGTTAATTTTACATTAAGGGTGCCTTGAAAAATTAGAATTTTCGTCTGAGGACAAGGAGCACGAAAATCAAAAAGCGCAGCATACATAGAGAATATGAGCATTTTTTATTTTCGCAGCGACATCGTAATCTGGCGAAAAGGCAATTAAGGTGCCCTGAATAGTTACAGAAGTTTTTGCCTCTGGTTTTTCGCTCAAAGCCTTTTTCTTAAAAGCAGGATTAAAAAATATATTTCATGTCAATTCGGATAGTTTCTATTGTGCCACCTGCCATGGTACTCGCCTCAGTGTTATATTCGTATTTAATTCCGGTTTCGAAACGATTTCCAATCAGAAGGTTTATTCCCGAAATGACATACCATGAGTCAAGGCTTCTTAAAACATCCCGCCTGTATCCCCCTGAAAGAATATACGACCACGAAGGAGATGGAAAGAGCTCAAAATTACAAGAAATGGAATGTATCCCTTCTGATTCCACCATATCAACTTGTCTATTATTTCCATTATAAGAGAATAAAGAGCGATAAAAAGAATAGCTGGCGGTCAGGAAAGGATATTCAAGAAGTCTTCTGCTCAAAACACCTGAAAAGGTTCTTTTTGTGCCGTAATTATTTACATCTTTGATAGAGTAATCAAAACTCCTTACATCGAGGCAGATGCCCCATGAAGGAGTAAAATTCCAGTTAAAAGAGAGTTGCTTTTCCTCGAATTGACCCTCATAACCTGCGGCTATAACAGGATCAAACCACGGATGTTTGCTCGTATAGTATGCTTGCAATGAGGCATTATCCCTGATGTTGCAAGCAAGGCTCAACAGAAGGCTTTCTCCATCTCCGAGTCCTGAATATAAACTCCCTCCCAACCCTGCCTTCCATCGGGGATTAATGGCATGCCCTAAGTAAATAGTAATATCTTTCAGAGTCTCGTCTGTATAAAAAGGCTGATATAACCGGATATTATCAAAGTTCATATTGACATATGTTTTTGGAGTAAGCTGTTTTTCATAGTGAAAAGTAAACGTATCTATTTGTGAATTATCTTCAAAATGGCTGCTAAAATAATTTACCTGGAGATTTAAACGATGTTCTTTCAAAATATTTTGTATGTTTCTTAATGAGTCAATATTTTCAGGATTAAGTTCCAGATCTCTGCAAAAACAGTTTAAGGCTCGAGACCATTCTCTTGCGTCCTGACTTGCGTGAGCATAATCAGACCATATACTGGGGTCCTGATGGCTCTCCCTTAAAATGTTTTCATATACAGGAAATACCCATCTGAATTTACCCTGTTTAGAATAAATCCTTGTTAAGATTCGTTGCGCCCAGAGGCTGCCAATGTCTTTCTTTGAAAACGATCTGTTTAATTCAAATAGGGCCAAATCATAAGCAGAAAGATTGACAAGGGCTTCAATATAATCCTTTCTGATTTTTTTATCTTCTGGATACTCATTTACAAGTTTCCTGTAGAGTTTGATCGCTTTTTCAGCCAGTCCATTTTTGCTGTATATTCTGGCCTGAATAAGCCTTAATCGTTTATTGCTTTTATGCCAAAGATTCGTTTTTATTTTAACCGATATCTCTTTTTCAATAGAATGAGTTATTTTTTCTTTCTCAGTATCAGGTTTGACGAAGTCAAGCTTTTTATTTACAATATTTTTATCTGTTTTAATCTCAGATATTTTTGGAGCCAAG
>Ga0209345_10005430_pt1 | contig 11804 bp, 9 predicted proteins | sample Cruoilmetagenom7_FD_187294 | JGI IMG/M metagenome (GOLD analysis project Ga0209345, IMG submission 187294) | Oil polluted marine microbial communities from Coal Oil Point, Santa Barbara, California, USA - Sample 7 (SPAdes) (version 2) | ecosystem: Environmental > Aquatic > Marine > Oil seeps ...
TGTTCTTCCAGTAAATATACGACTCGAAATGGTGGATGGATAATTTTTCTAATTCAATCATCGTTGAATTCAGGAACCGCACGACCTATTCTAGGATACTCATTTAGAGTCTCTATATGAGTGAATATTTCTGATATAAAATTGATACTAATATCAGAGACGCCTTGCTCTGTGTAGAACTCCTTTTATTTAAAATAACTCATCATGATAGTGTTGACGTCCAGTTTGAGCAGACCAACAGCGATTTTCGGATTTAAGCAACGCCCGTCTTCGCCTCGGGCTCAGAGGCTGAGCCATTCATTTCGGCGATCACTCGATATTCAGAGAAGTCTGGTTTTTTCATCTCTTCATAGAACTGAGCGGGGTGCCATGGATATAAATTTGGCTGCCCGGTTTTATCAATATACCAACTGTCACAACCACCCGTTGCCCAAACGGTTTTCTTTACGGCTTGACTGATTTTCTGATTAAAGTCATCAAAAGCCTCTTGTTTTACGACAAACCCGGCCGCTTTTTCGTTCTTCATTTTATCCAGGCACTGGATTAAATAGCCAAGCTGAACTTCAGTCACCGAGATTAGCGACAGATTACCTACGGGCCCTGTAGGTCCCTCTAGCATCCAAAAATTGGGGAATCCAGGTATTGCCATTGCGCGATGAGCTCTAGGTGAGCCTTCCCACAATTCACTCAATTCAACTCCGTTTTCACCATATACCTTAGCTGGCAGCATAAAATCAGCCACCTTAAACCCTGTAGCGCAGATAAGTACATCTAATTCATGCAATCGACCATCTTTGGTTCTGACCCCCCCAGCTTCAATACCCTGTATAGACTCGGTAACCAGTTCAGCATTATCACTGCAGATTGCCGGATAAAAATCTGAAGATAAAATCAATCGCTTACACGTCGCCTGATAGTCAGGGGTTAGCTTCGCTCGTAATTCAGGGTCAGAAACACTTTTCTTCAGATACCCCAGGCAAACCTTTCTAATCAGGTCTTGTTTCATTTTATTTCCAACGGTCGCATCTGCAAATGTCCTAAGCATAAGATACTTGTAACCCTTTCCGATTGTGCGCTGGATCAAAGGGACTCGCTTCATGAGCTTTTTCCAGCCTGTGGAATATTCCTTCTGTGCCATCGGTACCACCCAATGTGGGGTACGCTGGAACACGGACATAAAATCAACATTTTTAGTTATTTCACCCACAATTTGGGCTGAGGTTGAACCTGTGCCAATGATTCCAATACGCTTACCCTCCAGTGACACTGTTTTATCCCAGCGTGCGGTATGGAACATGGATCCTTCGAAAGAGTCCAGGCCAGGAATATCGGGATAAGCTGCATGATGTAAAACCCCTACAGCGCTAATAACAAAATCAAAAATCTGTTCTTCGTGCCCTTCTGCCTTGAGGCGCCACTTTGGACCCAGGTAGCTTATTTCGGTAACAGGGCTATTAAAATTGATAGCCTCTTTGACATGATACTTTTCCGCAACATGTTCGACATATTTCAAAATTTCCGGGCCATAGGCAAATCGATAAGACCAATCGGGATTGGGTTCGAATGAGTAGGAATACCAATACGAAGGAACATCACAGGACAAGCCTGGATAAGAATTATCTCGCCAGGTACCTCCTAGACGGTCACCTTTCTCGTAAACCGTCAGATCGGTATACCCGGCATTTCGTAGCGCAATTACCGCGCCTATACCGGAAATGCCTGCCCCAACAATCGCGATACGGGGCAAGCGCCCTTCTTTAGCCCAGCAAGAATCCAGGTTTTTAATAGTTGCATTCATGAATAATCCCTTATTAGCTAGTTACCAGAGTACGACTAAACCCAAGTTGTAGACGCAACAGCAGAACAAGTGCAAGGCTTTTCTTATTTTGCAAAAACTATTTATCTGATTTTTTGATATAAGTCATTATTTATTGCGATTAGCGCGTTTCTCGATGCTCACCAAAACTTAAACCAGGTGCACCATTGTTCTACAGCCCTCGTAGTTGGACCACTCTGAACATTCCTGTAATGTAAGCATGCAAGCAAAAACACAAGCAAAAAAGCTCAGAATATTTTCTGAGGGCATTTTTTAAAGGACAGGGGGGCCATTGATCTCTGGCCTGCAAAACCACCTTTGCCTAAATCTAAAGCAGACAGTGGCTCAAAAAAATAGAAAAAGGCTTCTACAAAGTAATAACCGCTGCACCCGTAAACCGCCCGGAACGCAAATCATCCAGCGCCTGATTTGTATCCTCCAAAGCATAAGGGTGTACTTCAGAATGAATACTCAGGCTGGCAGCCAAAGGTAAAAACTCTTCACCATCTTGCCGGGTTAAATTAGCAACAGAGCTGATACTTCTTTCACCCCACAAGTCTTCATAAGGAAAAGAAGGAATGTCAGACATATGAATTCCGGCGCACACTACACGCCCGCCTTTGCGAATATGTTTTAATGCCTGAGGTACCAGTTCTCCTGATGGGGCAAAAATAATAGCCGCGTCCAAAGCATCCGGCGGAGATTCAGATGAATTCCCTACCCAATGTGCGCCCAACTCGAGAGCAAATTTTTGAGCAGCTTCATCACCCTTTCGAGTGAAGGCATAAACCTGTTGATGATGAAACACAGCAAGTTGAATCAGGATATGCGCTGCGGCACCAAAGCCGTATAAACCCAATTTTTTACATTCTTGCAAGTCCTTACAACCCGCGATTTTATAAGCGCGGTAACCAATTAAACCTGCACATAACAAGGGCGCAATCTGTAAGTCTGAATATTGCTGGGGCAAAGGAAAGCAATACCTGGCATCGGCCACACAATATTCAGCAAAACCGCCATTGATTTGATACCCGGTATAACATGCTCGATCACAAAGGTTTTCTTGATTTTTATCACAGAAAAAACAATGCCCACACGTACTCCCAAGCCAGGGAACCCCGACTCGTTGCCCAACTTTAAAACCAATAACACTTTTACCCAGCTCAATTACTTCACCAACAATTTGATGGCCAGGTATCAGAGGCAATTTTGGGTCTTTTAAATCGCCATCCACAACATGAAGATCGGTGCGACAAACGCCACAGGCCGACACCTTGATTAATACTTGCCCAGCAAGGCATTTTGGAATTTCAAGTTCTTTTAATACCAAAGCCTGTTGCTGTTGTTCGAGTACCATTGCACGCATAAAAATAACCCACCATCACTCAAAAAACCACGCCCTACTAATACCAGAAAGCTTTTAGCAATCACATGGTCTATGTCAATTGAACTCCTGTTTAGGGACACCAGAATACTTAACAAACAACTACATCAAAGATGCTGATTATCAGCTTCTGTGTATACCCCAGGGGGTACTTGACAGTATACCGTACGGGGTATACTATATAGTGAAATACCATAATCTCAGGTGAGAACCATGAATCAAGCGATTAAAGATAAGACTGCAATGCTGTCTCGACTGGCAAGAGTTGAAGGTCAAATTCGCGGAATACAAAAACTGATTAATGAAGATCAGGACTGCGAAAAAATTATTCAGCAAATGTCCGCTGCACGAAAAGCTCTGGATAAAGCGGCTCATGAAATGCTGGCCTGCATTATTGAAGCAGAAGTCTTGGTAACAGAAACGGAATCTGTTGCAGATGAGAATATGGCAGAAATTCGTAAGCTCTTAAGCAAATATGCCTAGTTAAACTATAAACACAATAAACAAGCTTTCGGAAAATTTACTACATCATGCTCTTACACCCTGGATAACAACATGAAAAAACAAATCGTCGCCAATTCATTAAATCACCCTAAAGTGGTGATATTTGCGGTATTCCTTATCACTCTGGCTCTGGGTGCAATGATTCCTCGTATCCACATAGATACAGACCCGGAAAACATGTTACCTGCAGATGAGCCAAGTCGTGTATTTCATGATGAAGTTAAAGAGAAATTTGGCCTGCATGACATGATTGTAGTCGGCATCGTCAACAACAATCATGCAAATGGAATATATAATCCGGATACCCTGAAAAACCTGCATGACATTAGCAAAGCCGTTGAGTCCATCAACGGCGTTATTCGTCAGGATCTCATGACTTTGAGTAATGTAGATAACATTACTCAGGAAGGCCCCGGCACCATCCGCTTTCAATGGATGATGCAGTCACCGCCAACAACAGATGCCGATGCGCTTAAAATAAAGCAAGCTGTTGAACGTATGCCGCTGTTGTCAAACACTATGGTTTCCGGTGATGGCAAGGCTGCCGGAATTTATGTGCCCATTGAAGCCAAAGATCAAAGCTATAGAATTGCTTCGGAAATTCAAACCTTTATAGACACCATTGAGACAACAGACGAATTCCACATCACCGGCTTACCCATTGCAGAAGACACCTTCGGCGTAGAAATGTTCAAGCAAATGGCTTTATCAGCGCCATTAGCCGGTTTGGTGATCTTTGTTGTTATGTGGTACTTCTTCAGAAGTTTTTCGCTAATCACAGCACCCATGCTGATGTCTGTAGCCGTGGTCATTATCACCATGGGCTTGCTCATTGGCAGCGGCTTTACTGTACACATCATGAGCTCCATGATTCCAATTTTTATTATGCCCATTGCAGTGGTGGATTCTATTCACTTGCTCTCGGAGTTTGGGGATAACTACAAACCTGGCAAAGACCCCAAAAAAGCCGTGAAAGAAGTGATGGATCATTTGTTCACGCCTATGCTTTATACGTCTATAACCTCGTCCATAGGTTTTGCATCGCTGGCATTAACCCCTATTCCTCCGGTTCAGGTTTTCGGTCTGTTTGTTGCCTTTGGAATATTGCTGGCTTTTTTGTTAACGGTCACTTTTATCCCTGCTTATATTGCCCTGTTGTCACCCAAACAATTAGATGCCCTGAGCAAAAAGGCTCATCAGGATGAACATAGTGGATTATTAGCTAAATGTGTGCGCTGGCTGGGTGAATTCAGCCTGGCCAAATCCAAAACCTTGATGGTGTTAGCGCTACTTGTTTTTGGAGGCAGCCTTTATGGTATTAAACAAATTGAAATCAATGACAATCCCGTACTATGGTTTGAAAAACAACACCCCTTACGCATTGCCGATAAAACTTTAAACGAACACTTTGCCGGTACTTACAATGCGTTTATTGTTCTGGAACATGAAAATAAAAATGCAGCCGAGCAATTTTTGGCTGAAGCCAATAAAATCATTAAAACGGCCAACAACGATGGAATTAATATTCAACAACAATGGCAGGTCATCAGCAAGGATTTCAGTTCAACGACTGACTTCAGTGAAGATCTACAAACTTTAGTAAGTGAGCTGGATGAACTCTCGTTTGAAGCGAATGAAACAATGGCGCCTTATTGGGACGACTTGTTAAGCTTAAGCGAAGACACCCTGAGCAGTACTAAATATTTCCAAAGTCCGGAAGCCCTGGCCTATATTGAAGACCTTCAGGAGCATCTACAACAATCGGGTTTAGTCGGCAAAAGCAACTCAATTTCTGATCTGGTCAAAACCGTATACCGGGAACTGCAAGGCGGCGAAGAAGAGCAATTCCGCATTCCGGATAGCAGTCAGGCCGTTGCTCAAACACTTCTGAGCTTTTTAGGCAGTCACAGGCCCAATGACCTTTACCACATGGTCACCCCGGACTATCAATCCACGGCGCTTTGGTTACAACTAAAAAGTGGTGACAATGCCGATATGACTAAAGTGATAGAGGTTGTTGATCAATATATTGCACAAAATCCCCTGCCCGATGGCGTAAGTCAGGATTGGGCTGGCCTTACCTATATCAATGTTATTTGGCAGGATGCCATGGTTAAAGGCATGATAGGTAGCCTGGCCAGTGCCTTTGTTGCCGTATTGATTATTATGGTTATCCTGTTTCGGTCTTTATTATTTGGTTTGGTAGCAATGATTCCCCTGACCTTAACCATTACCTTTATTTACGGGGTTATCGGTTTTATAGGTAAAGATTACGACATGCCGGTAGCTATTCTTTCCTCACTTACTTTAGGTCTTTCAATTGACTTCGCCATTCATTTTATTGAAAGAACCCGTAGCGTGCATGCAACGACAGGCAACTGGAAAGAAACCATGGCGCATATGTTTGAAGACCCTGCCCGGGCTATCAGTCGTAATGCCATTGTTATTGCCATAGGTTTTACCCCTTTATTGGCGGCGCCCTTAATGCCCTACAAAACCGTGGGTATATTTTTGGCCACCATTATGATTGTTTCATGTCTGGTGACATTGGTTTTACTGCCAGCGGTAATGCAATCCATGGGGCGCTGGTTGTTTAAATCTGAAACCATACCAGTAGACAATATTGCACCAGAAAAAACTGCTAAAGCATAATATCATCAGCAAAAGTTTGCTAAAAAATTCAAGGAGATTTAAAGATGAATAAAGAGAAAATCAGACAAATGTTTATACCCAGGCTTACTATTGTTTTTTTAGCGCTGACCGTCTTCAGCCCTGTGTCTAACGCAGTTGATGTAAACGAACTAGTCAATAAGGCCAATCTGGCGGCTTTTTATGGCGGCAATGACGGCCGTGCAGAAACACGCATGACCATTATCGACAAACAGGGTCGCAAGCAACTTCGCCAATTTACAATTTTGCGTAAGGATGTTGAAGACGGTAAGGATCAAAACTTTTTGATTTTATTTTCACGACCTTCAGACATTAAAAAAACATCTTTTTTAGTAAAAAAACATATTGATAAAGATGATGATCGCTGGTTGTATTTACCCGGCCTGGATTTGGTTAAACGTATTGCAGCAGGTGATAAAAGAACCAGCTTTATTGGCTCACACTTTTTTTATGAAGATGTATCAGGTCGTGGCATTGATGAAGACACCCATGAGCTAGTCGAAACCAATGACACTTTTTATGTGGTAAAAAATATTCCAAAGGACAAAAAATCCGTGGAGTTTTCTGAATACACTGTCTGGATCAACAAAAGTAATATGATGCCGGTGAAAACCGAATACAAAGACGACACCGGAAAAATTTATCGTCGCATTGAAGCCCTTGAAATTCAAAGCGTTCAAGGGCACCCCACTGCAACAAAAATGAAAGTATCTGATTTACGTGAAAATGCATACACCATGAACGAAATGCGTTTTATTAAATACGACATTGGTCTGGAGGATGATGTTTTTACGGAACGATCATTAAGAAATCCACCCAGAGAATGGTTTAAACGAAAACCTTAATACTTGTCAGAACGAACAAATTCAAAACTGAATCCAGAAATTACACGTATATAAATTATAATGAAAATGCCAAACCGACAAAATATTTTTCTGCTTTCTCTGGTTATCATCACCAGCCTGCTTGTCAATACCCCCTTGTTGGCAGCAGATCTAAACGATGATAGCTCTGGTCATGCCGTCTCAAACGAAACCAACCGAGACGGTGATGACTGGGGTGATGATGGTTGGAGTGATGATGAATGGGGCGATGAAGAGGAAGAAGAAAGCCCCATCGAAATAAACCATACTGTATCGGCCGGTTCTGGCTGGTTTATTGATGATCACGACTTGATCGATAACAACCACTCTTTACTCGAAGCCCGTTATCGTCTGGAAGCATCGGGCTATTACAAATCTATTTCTGGAGTTTTGAAACTGGAAGTCATTGCTGATAACGTGGCTGATGAAACTACGATAGAAAATCGTGAAGCCTATATATTATTCAGCCCTGTTTCGAATATTGACATCCGGACAGGAAGGCAAATTTTAACCTGGGGAACCGGTGATTTGTTTTTCCTCAATGACTTATTCCCCAAAGACTGGCAGTCTTTTTTTAGCGGGCGGGAAATGGAGTACTTAAAATCCCCAAGTGATGCGATCAAAGTCAGTAGGTTCAGCAAACTGATAAATCTCGATATCGTCTGGACACCGGAATTTGATCCCGATGTTTATTTAACCGGTGAACGTTTCAGTTTTTTTAATCCCATGACTGGGCAACTAGTCGCTGCTCCACCAAAGTTAAACCCGGAAGAGCCCGCTGGCTCATCAGATAGCGAAACAGCCATAAGACTGTATCGTAATTTGGGTAGCAGTGAATTGGCTTTTTACGGCTATTACGGATTTAACAAGCAACCCCTGGCATTCGACCCTGCAATCGGGAAAAACTATTTTCCTGAATGGCAAGTGTATGGCGCTAGTGCACGCAACCCAATGGCAGGCGGAATTGGCAATATCGAAATGGCCTGGCATCTTTCCATGGACGATAAAGAGGGTCTGGACCCCTTTATTCCCAATGGCGAAATTCGATTCTTACTCGGCTACGACAAAGAAATCATCAGCAAACTTAACCTTGGCTTACAATATTATCTGGAGCACAAACTCGATTACGATAGTTTAATAAGCAATTCCTTCACGCCACAATTTGAACCGGAAGAAAACCGCCATGTTGTAAGTGCCCGCCTGAATTATCGAACTTTACAGGAAAAATTAATCTGGTCATTTTTCGGATTTTATTCACCCACCGATGATGACTATTATCTGATTCCATCAATTACCTATCGGGCAAACGATTTACTCACCGTAGAAACGGGAGCCAATATATTCCAGGGTAAAGAAAATTATACTTTCTTCGGGCAACTGGAAGACAATAGCAATATTTATACACGAATAAAACTAAGTTATTAGAGGTATTAAGGTCATGAATAAAACACAGGGTTTCGATTTTCAACAACGCAGCCTTTATCAACAAGGTTACCAGCGCTACAGTTCAGAAGAGCTCACACAAATGAAATGGGGCTTACGCTTTACACCGAGTGCGTGTACGGCCATGACCATTACCGCACTGGCTTTACAACTTCCCTGGTTAGCCCTTGTGGTTTCAGCTTTGGGAATATGGGCTTTCTATTTCCCGGCAGCCCACCCTATGGATTTAATTTATAATTACGGCATTCGTCATCTGATCGGTGCCGTAAAATTACCCCCAAACCCCCTGCAACGCCGGTTGGCTTGTTTGTCGGCTGGAGTAATGAACTTTATGGTGGGCATTGCATTTTTGTTGACATGGAACACCACTGCCTATTTAATTGGTGGTATTTTGGTTGTATTGCAACTTATAGTGATTACTACCCACTTTTGCATGCTTTCGTGGTTTTATGAAGTGGGCATGCGGATGCTTGGAAAATGGAGCGGACCAATTTCAAGTGATGAAGCGTTGTTACACGTCCAGAACGGCGCACAAATTATAGACGTTCGGGATCCAGGTGAGTTTGCTGACAAACACTTAAAAAATGCTATCAACATTCCCGTGGATGCAATCGAGCAAGAGGCAGACAAATGGCTGAATAAGGCCGTGTTGGTGTATTGCGCTAGCGGATTTCGCAGCCAGATCGCCCTGCAAAAACTTCAACAGCGCGGCCACACTCGTGTATTTGACATGGGCAATATAACTCAGTGCCAGGAAGCATTTGGTATTGAATAATCAGCTATCATCTTATAAAAAACTTTAAAAAACGATGGAGAAATCAATGCATAATTATCTAAAAACCTTTGCCATATCACTGCTATTAGTAGTTGGCGGAACGGTATTTGCTGCTGGCAAAAATGCTGGCAACAAGACAGATACAGCCGCACCACACCCTGGAAAAAAACTCTATGAGACTACTTGCCTGGTGTGCCACGCTCACCACGGAAAAAAACATGGCCAGAAAAAAGGTGACCATGGTGAGAAAAAAGCAGAACATAAGCGTTTGGCTCCCCCAATGCACGCGGTTAAAAAACATTACATAAAAGACTATCCAGAGAAGGAGGAATTTGTAAAAGCAGTAAGTGCTTGGGCCAAAAAACCTGATGCAAATAAAGCCAAACTAAAACACGCCGTAGAAAAATTTGGCCTAATGCCCCCGCAAAACTTGAAGAAAAAGGAACTTAATAAGATAGCCGCCTATATTTACGACAAAGAATTTAAAAAAGGCCACGGCTGCAATCACAATGAAGGAAAGAAAAAAGAAGGTTGCTGTAAGCATGGAAAAGGTGGTGAAGGAAAAGATGATGAAAAGTCATGCAAAATGAAAGGTCATGGAGATAGCCATTAACCGTTTCATCTAAAAAAAACATAGCCCTTGGCATCATTGTGTAATTTAGGCAATATAGCAGGGTTATAATATTCGCTTAACAAATAAAGGCCATAGTATGGCCTTTATTTGTTAAGGCTTATTACTTTTCTTGCTGCTAATTAATTTACTAAGAAATGGCCTAAAAAGGGAGACCATTATGAAACTGGAGTCAATGGCATTACACCATGGCTATGAAGCTGAAGCGACTACAAAAGCTGCAGCAGTGCCTATTTATCAAACCACTTCCTACACCTTTGATAACACCCAACACGGTGCTGATTTATTTGACCTGAAAGTAGAAGGAAATATTTATTCCCGCATTATGAATCCAACCACGGCGGTGCTGGAACAGCGTTTAGCCGAGATGGAAGGTGGCATTGGGGCTCTGGCCGTTGCTTCAGGCATGGCCGCCATCAACTATGCCATTTTGTGCCTTACCCGAAGCGGTGACAATATTGTTAGCAGCAGCCAGCTGTACGGCGGCACCTATAATTTATTTGCCCATACATTTCCGCAACAGGGTATAGATGTTCGCATGGCATCTTATGATGATTATGCCGCAATTGAAGGGTATATTGATTCAAAAACAAAAGCGATTTTTTGCGAGTCCATCGGTAACCCTGCGGGCAATATTGTTAATATTAAAAAATTAGCCGATATTGCACATAAGCATGGCATACCGCTTATTGTTGATAATACGGTGGCCACACCCTATTTATGCAAACCTTTTGAGCTGGGCGCCGATATTGTAGTGCACTCGTTAACCAAATACATTGGCGGGCATGGTACAACCATTGGCGGAATTATTATCGATTCAGGACAATTTGACTGGTCGGCGGATAAAGAACGTTTCGCCATGTTCAATGAACCGGATCCATCATACCACGGCGTAGTTTATTCCGAAGCGTTGGGCCCAGCGGCCTTTATTGGCCGCTGCCGTGTGGTACCTTTACGAAATACCGGTTCAGCACTGTCACCACACAGTGCTTTTTTGATTTTACAAGGGCTGGAAACACTCGGACTCAGGATGGAACGTCACTGTGAAAATGCCTTAAGAGTTGCTAAGTATTTAAAACAGCACCCACAGGTTGAATGGGTGAATTATGCAGCCTTACCGGACAGTCCCTTTTATGAGACAGCCCAGGAAATTACCAAAGGCCAGGCATCAGGCATTTTAAGCTTTGGCATTAAAGGCGGCCAGGCGTCCGGAGGAAAATTTATAGATGCCCTGCAAATGATTTTACGTCTGGTAAATATCGGCGATGCAAAATCCCTGGCATGCCATCCGGCATCCACTACCCATAGACAGTTAAACCCTGAAGAGCTAAAAGCAGCAGGCGTGTCAGAGGATCTGGTGAGATTATCAGTTGGAATTGAGCATATTGACGATATTATTGCTGATATTTCCCAGGCACTGGATAAGGTAACATCCTAGAAGTAAAAACCTGCCCTCAAACCTGGATATAAAGAAGCGGGTAGTTAGAAATACCGCGCTTCTTTCCACCTCAAATAGATAATTTCCAGTTTGAGCCGGACAACTGCGATTTTTAGGTTTAAGCTCATAAAAAGAAATGAATATTTGGAACTACTGCTAACCAGTACTTAAAACCGTCAGCTTAAATTACACATTTGATTAATTATTTAATCTTATTAAAATAAACTTGCAAATAAGCGCCTTGTTAAAATTCTCAGCTTCTTTTTCCTCAGTAAATATC